>WBZL01000442.1_pt1 | contig 46286 bp, 41 predicted proteins | sample 5204291 | NCBI WGS metagenome assembly WBZL01 (sample SAMN12344345, study PRJNA552823) | activated sludge metagenome | biome: Activated sludge suspended growth; feature: Nitrification reactor; material: Wastewater; isolation source: activated sludge from nitrification reactor of wastewater... | reverse complement strand
GTGCCCGACCCGAGCGGTCTGTTCCTCTCGGATCGGCGTCGTGGTGTGCCCGGTTCGGTGGTCGTGCCCACCCTCGACGGCAACCGGCCCCTCCTCGTCGAGATCCAGGCGCTCGTCACCGGGTCCGACCTCGGCAACCCCCGCCGGTCGGCCCACGGGGTCGACGGCGGACGGCTCAACATGGTGCTCGCCGTGCTCGAGGAGCGGGCCGGCATCTCGGTCGCGAAGTCGGACGTGTACGCCCTCGCCGCCGGCGGCCTGCGGGTCACCGAGCCGGGTGCCGACCTGGCGCTGGCGCTCGCAGTGGTCACCGCGGCGAGCGACACCCCGCTGCCCGACGGCGTGGTGGTCTGTGCCGAGCTGGGCCTGGGCGGCGAGCTGCGCCAGGTGGCCCGCCTCGACCGGCGCCTGGCCGAGGCCGCCCGCCTCGGCTTCGGGCTCGCCCTCGTGGCCCCCGACAGCCCGGCGGCGCCACCGGGCCTGCGCACCATCGAGGCCGCCACCATCGCCAACGCGGTCCGGCTCTGCGCCGGCGGCGGCCTCGGTCGGGTGCTCGCGCCGGCCGGCTGAGCACCGCCCGCCGGGCCGCCCTCCCCCGAACCCCAGATACCCCGGGCACTACACTCGTTCCGTGGCGCAGCCGAGCGAAGGCCTCCGTGCCGCCCTGGCGGCGTCGGCGCCCGGCCGTCCGCTGCGCGAGGGGCTCGACCGCATCCTGCTGTCCGGGATGGGCGCGCTGATCGTGGTGGGCGACGGCCCCGACGTGCTCAACCTCTGCTCGGGCGGCTTCCTGCTCGACGCCGCGTTCACCCCGCAGCGCCTGTTCGAGCTGGCCAAGATGGACGGCGCCATCATCCTGGCGCCCGACGCCAGCCGCATCGCCCGGGCCAACGTGCACCTGGTCCCCAACCCCAACGTGCCCACCTCGGAGACCGGCACCCGCCACCGCACGGCCGAGCGGGTGGCGCGCTCGATCAACGTGCCGGTGATCTCGGTCTCCGAGCGCATGGCGGTCATCGCGGTCTACGTGGGCGACGAGAAGCACCCGCTCGAGCCGATCCCCCGGCTGCTCGACCGCTCGAACCAGGCCCTCCAGACCCTCGAGCGCTACCGCACCCGCCTCGACGCCGTGTCCCGGTCGCTGTCCGCCCTCGAGGTGGAGGACCTCGTCACCCTGCGCGACGTGGTCAGCGTCATCCAGCGGGCCGAGATGGTCCAGCGCATCGCCGAGGAGATCGACAGCCACATCGTCGAGCTCGGCGAGGACGGCCGCCTGGTGCGCCTCCAGCTCGAAGAGCTCTACTCCGGCGTCGCCTCGGACCGTCGCCTCGCGGTCGCCGACTACTTCGCGCCCGGCGACGGCTACGGGCTCGAGCAGGCGCTCGACGCCCTGTCGCAGCTCTCCACCGAGGACCTCCTCGACCAGAAGGCCGTGGCCGCCACCTTGAACCTGCCCGGCGCCGAGGACGAGGTCGACCTCGACCTCGGGGTCCAGCCGCGCGGCCACCGGCTGCTGGCCAAGATCCCCCGGCTGCCCGAAGCGGTCATCGCCAACGTGGTCGAGCGCTTCGGCGACCTGCAGAAGATCATGCGGGCCACCATCGCCGACCTCGACGACGTGGACGGCGTGGGCGAGACCCGGGCCCGCGCCATGAAGGACGGCCTCGCCCGCCTGGCCGAGACGTCCATCCTCGACCGCTACGGCTGACCCGACCCGACCCGGCCGACCACCCGCCCCGCCGCCTGCCCGCCCCGTGAGGTCTCTCCCATGATCGAGCACGTCACCCTGCCCTCGGGCGTCCCCGCCCGCCTGGCCCGCCCGGCGAGCGGCGAGGCCACCGCCGGCCTCGTGATCGCGCCCGACATCGGCGGCCTGCGCCCGCTCTTCGACGATCTCTGCCAGCGTCTCGCCGACGAGAACGGTTGGGTCGTCTGCGCCCCCGAGCCCTTCCCCGGCCGGGAGCAGATGAAGCTCGACGAGCGCATGGCCGCGATGACGGGCCTGGTCGACGGCACCCAGGTCGGGGCGCTGGTCGAGGCCGCCGACGCGACCGGGGCCGAGCGGGTCGGCCTGGTCGGGTTCTGCATGGGCGGCATGTACGCGCTCAAGGCGTCGGGCACCGGCCGCTTCTCGCGCTGCGTCGCGTTCTACGGGATGATCCGCGTCCCCGAGGACTGGCAGAGCGAGGGCCAGGGCGAGCCCCTCGACGCGGTCACCACCCCGGGGGCGTCCCCGGTGCTGGCCATCGTGGGCACCAACGACCCGTACACGCCGGCCGGCGACGTCGACGACCTCGAGGCCACCGGTGCCGAGGTGGTCCGCTACGAGGGCGCCGAGCACGGCTTCGTGCACGACCCGAGCCGCCCCGCCCACCGCCCCGACGACGCCGCCGACGCCTGGCGCCGCGCCATCGCCTTCCTCGACGGCCGATGACGATCCGCGCGCTCAGCGGGCGCGGATCTCCATCTGCTGGCGGTTGGTGATCGTGTAGCCGCCGTCGTCGGGCTCGAGCCAGCCCAGACGGATGAACGAGGCGATGGCCTTGTTGACCCGCTCGCGAGAGGCGCCGACCATGCCGGCGAGCTCCTCCTGGGTGATGGGGAGCTCGAAGTGGTCGCTCTCGCCGGCCAGCTCGAGCAGGCGCTTGGCGGTGCGGCCGGTGACGTCGAGGAACACCGAGTCGGCGAGGGCCTCGTCGGTGACGCGCAGGCGGCTGGCAAGGAGCTCGACGACCTTCCACAGGTGGCCGGGCTCCTCCTCGAAGATCCGCTTCAGCGGCTCGTAGGGGATGCAGATGAGCTGCGATTCCTCGAGCGCCCGGGCCTCGGCCGAGCGTGGGAGCCCGTCGAAGAGCGGCATCTCGCCGAACAGGTCACCCGGTTCCATGAGGGCGATGAGCGACTCGCGCCCGTCCTCGGACTTGTTGGCGATGGCCACGCGGCCGCTCGACACCACGTAGAGCTGCTCCGGCTCGTCGTCGAGGGAGAACACGGCATCGCCGCGCTCGAAGTCGATCAGGGTCGCGGCGGCACTGATGGCCGAGAGCGCGTCGGGGCCCAGGTCGCGGAAAAGCACGACGTCACGCAGCACCCCCTGGTCCACCATGGCGTTCGTCATCGTAGATTGCTAGCCGTGCCGTCGTCCCCTCCGCCCGCGCCCGACGCCTGGGCGGTCGTCGTGGCCGCCGGGTCCGGCACCCGCTTCGGTGCCCCCAAGCAGTTCGAGCCCTTGCGCGGCCGGCGGGTGATCGACTGGTCACTGGCGGCGGCCCGTGCCGCCTGCGCCGGCGTCGTCTGCGTGCTCCCGCCCGACCACGACGGCAGCGAGGACGGCGCCGACGTCTGCGTGTCCGGCGGGGCCACGCGCTCCGAATCGGTGCGCGCCGGGCTCGACGCGGTGCCCGACGACGTCGCCCTCATCGTGGTCCACGACGCCGCCCGCCCCGTGGCCCCCGTGTCGCTCTTCCACGACGTGATCGCCGCCGTCCGCGACGGCGCCGACGCCGCCGTCCCCGGCGTGGCCGTGCACGACACCATCCGCCACGCCGAGCAGGGCGTGGTCGACCGGGCCCACCTCGTGGCGGTGCAGACCCCCCAGGCCTTCCGGGCCGCGTCGCTGCGGGCCGCACACGCCTCGGGTGGTGAGGCCACCGACGACGCTTCGCTCGTCGAGGCCGCAGGTGGCACGGTGGTCGTCGTGCCCGGCCGCTCGCACAACCTCAAGATCACCGACCCGGGCGACCTCCGCATCGCCGCGGTGCTGCTCGACGAGGCCGACGCGTGAGCCCGAGGGACGAGGGCGTGGCCCCGGCCTGCGTGATCGGCACGCAAGAGCACGCGGCCCGGCGCGGAACGAGCCAGGAGCGGGGAACATGACCGTGGGTGTCCCGGCGGCGGGCATCCGGGTGGGGCAGGGCTTCGACCTGCACCCTTTCCTCGGCGCCGACGAGGACCCAGGCGACCGGGTGCTCACCCTCGGGGGCGTGACCTTCGCGGGCGAGACCCCGCTGCGGGGCCACAGCGACGCCGACGCCGCCGCCCACGCCTGCGCCGACGCCCTGCTGGGCGCCGCCGGCCTCGGCGACATCGGTCAGCACTTCCCCGACACCGACCCGGCCTGGGCCGGCGCCGACAGCCTGCGCCTCCTCGCCGAGGTCGCGGATCGGGTGCGGGCCGCGGGCTGGCAGCCCGCCAACGTCGACTGCACGGTCGTGGCCGAGCGCCCCAAGCTGGCCCCGCACCGCGACGCCATGCAGGCCAACCTCACCGAGGCGGTCGGCGCCCCGGTCTCGGTCAAGGCCACCCGGGCCGAGGGCCTCGGCGCCGTCGGCCGGGTCGAGGGCATCGCCTGCTTCGCCGTCGCCCTCCTCGTGGCGGCCGACGCCGACGCCGACGCCGCGACCGACGCATGAGCCACTCGACCCCGGATCTCTTGGTGAGAAACCCCCTGTCGGGGGGTTTCTCAACAGGAATTCCTGAAGGAGAGCAGCGATGAGCCCGCCGAAGCAGGGTCGTGGAGGCCGCCGCTCGTCCTCCGGGTCGGGCGGCGGCCGTTCCGGTGGCGGCGGCCGGGGTGGGCCCAAGGGGCCGCCGCGCGGCCGCTCGAAGCCGGGCAGCCGGGGCGCGGATCGCAGCGGCGCCCGGGTCGGCGCCCCCAGCGCCCGCCCACCGCGGGCCGGGGCCAAGGCGAAGTCCGACCGCGGCCTCGGCGGCGAGCAGGTCGAGGGCCGCCAGTCCGTCCGCGAGCTGCTGCTCGCCGGCCGGCGCAAGGCCCTCGAGGTCGTGTTCTCCTCGGGCCTCGACGACGCCCCCATCCTCGACGACATCATCGACCTCGCCGACGAGAACAAGGTGCCGATGCGGGAGATCTCCCGCGGCAAGTTCGACGCCCTCACCCGCACCGAGTCGTCCCAGGGTGTGCTGGCCATGGCCCAGCCCGTCCCCGAGCACGACCTCGACGACCTGGCCCGGGCCGTCGATCCGGTCACCGGCCAGAACCCGTTCCTGCTGCTGGTCGACGGCGTCACCGACCCCGGCAACCTCGGCGCCCTGCTGCGCTCGGCGGAGTGCGCCGGCGTCACCGGTGTGATCCTGCCCAAGCACCGGGCCGTCCACCTCTCGCCCACGGTCACCAAGGCCGCCGCGGGCGCCATCGAGCACCTGCCCATGGGCCTCGTCGCCGGCCTCCCCGCGGCCATCACCCGGCTCCGCGAGCTCGGCGTGTGGGTGGTCGGCCTCGACGGCGCCGCCGACGACTCGCTGTTCGACCTCAACCTCGCCACCGAGCCCGTGGCCCTCGTCATGGGCAGCGAGGGCAAGGGCCTGTCCCGCCTGGTGGCCCAGCGCTGCGACTCGGTGGTGTCGATCCCGCTCCGCGGCGCCCTCGGCTCGCTGAACGTCAGCGCCGCCGGCACCCTCGCCTGCTACGAGGTCGCCCGCCGGCGCCGCTGACCGCCTCGCTTCCCCCCTTCTGGTCACGAATTCGCGGCGCAGATGTCGCGTTCGCGTGACCAGAACGGGTGTGGTGGTTCAGCCGGCGGCGTCGGCGAGGGCCCGCCACACCCGCTCGGGCGTGCAGGGCATGTCGACGTGGCGCACGCCCAGGTGGGCGAGGGCGTCGACGACCGCGTTCTGCACCGCCGGCGTGGCCCCGATGGTGCCGGACTCGCCGATGCCCTTGGCCCCGAGCTCGTTGTAGGGCGTCGGGGTCTCCATGGGGATGCGCTCGAAGAGCGGCAGCTCGGTGGCGGTGATGATCGGGTAGTCCATGAACGTCGTGGTCAGCGGGTTGCCGTCCTCGTCGTAGCGGATCTCCTCCATCAGGGCCTGGGCCGCGCCCTGGGCGAGGCCGCCGTGCACCTGGCCGTCGGCCAGCAAGGGGTTGAGGATGGTGCCGGCGTCGTCCACCGCCACGAGGCGGACCAGCTCGACCATGCCGGTCTCGGTGTCGACCTCGACGACGGCGACGTGGGCGCCGAAGGGGAACGTCGGTCCCGGCGCGGTGAAGTCGGACACGCCGACGATGGGCGTGGCGTCGGCCACGGCCTTCGCCGCCACCTCGTCCCAGCCCACCGACACCGCGGGCACGCCGGCCACGTGGAAGCGGCGGCGACCGTCGTCGCCGGGCTCGCCCAGCACGAGGTCGTCGGGGTTGGCCTCGAGCAGGTCGGCGGCGGCCTCCCGGGCGAGGTCCTCGAGCTTGCCGGCGGCGTCGTGGATGGCCGAGCCGGCGATCTGGGCCGATCGGGAGCCGCCCGTCACCGAGCCGCTGGGGATCTCGTCGGTGTCGCCGAAGATGACCTCGACGGCGTCGATGGGCACGCCGAGGCGGTCGGCCACGAGCATGGCCCACGCCGTCTTGTGGCCCTGGCCGTAGGGGCTCGAGCCGGTGCGGGCGAGGAAGGTGCCGTCGGCGCGGAGCTCGACCGAGCCGAACTCCGAGCCGCCGCCGAGGGCGGTGATCTCCACGTACACGGCCAGCCCGATGCCCAGGGCCCGGGTCGAGCCCGCCGCCCGGCGCTCGGCCTGCGCCGCCCGCAGCTCGTCGTAGCCGGCCGACTCCAGCACGAGGTCGAGCGCGGCGCGGTAGGCGCCGACGTCGTAGGTGGCGCCGCCGGGCGTGGTGTACGGGAAGACGTCGTCGCCGAGCAGGTTGCGGCGCCGCACCTCGGCGGGGTCCATGCCGATCTCGCCGGCGAAGACGTCGATGGCCCGCTCGATGGCGGCGGCGGCCTCGGGGCGGCCGGCGCCCCGGAAGGCGACGGTGGGGGTGGTGTTGGTGACGACCGACTCGCAGGCGAAGCCGGCGTTGGTGATGTCGTAGACGCCGGTGGTCATCATGCGGGTCATGAAGGGCAGGACCGCGCCCATCATCGGGTAGGCGCCCGAGTCCTGCACGACGTGCAGCGCGTAGGCGGTGACCTTGCCGTCGCGGGTGCCGCCGATGCGGACGTCCTGGATCTGGCCGCGGCCGTGGCCGAGGTTGACCATCGACTCGGAGCGGGTCTCGGTCCACTTCACGGGTCGGCCGAGGCGCTTGGCGATGGGGCCGAGGAGGAGGTCCTCGGGGTACGGGCTCGACTTCGAGCCGAAGCTGCCGCCCACGTCGGGGGTGATGACCCGCACCTGGCTCTCCTCGAGGCCGAGCACCTTGGCCACGCCCTCGCGGATGGGGTGCGCCCCCTGGTTGCTGGAGTGCACGACGAGACGGCCGTCGTCGTCCCAGTGGGCGGCGGCCGACCGGGGCTCGATCGGGCAAGGAGCCATGCGCTGGTTGATGATGCGCTGCTCGACCACGACCTCGCAGCCGGAGAAGTCGGCGGACATGCCGCTGTCGTCCATGGCCATCACGATCTGGCTCTCGGCGGCGGGGAAGAGGGGGTGGTCGGTGGCCGCCGCGGTCTCGGGGTCGATGACCGCCTCGAGCGGGTCGTAGTCGACGATGACGAGCTCGGCGGCGTCGGTGGCCTGGGCCCGGGTCTCGGCGACCACCGCGGCGATGGGCTCGCCGACGTAGCGCACGACGTCGCGGGCGAGGAGGGGCCGCAGCATGGCCTGGTTCAGGAGGAACATCGACGGGGGCTGGTCGGGGATCTCGAGGTCGTCGACGGTGAGGACCGCGAGCACGCCCGGCATCGCCGCGGCCTCGCTGGTGTCCACCTCGAGCAGGCGGGCCGACGCCATGGTCGAGCGCACGTAGACCACGTGCGCGGGCTCGCCCGGCAGCTCGACGTCGTCGACGTAGGTGCCGCCCGTCGTGAGGAAGGCGGGGTCCTCGGTGCGCAGCACCCGGTTCCCGAGAATGGACATGTCGCTATGTGCCTCCTCCGTCGACACCCCTTCGGGATCCGGTTCGCCGGATGCCGCTGCTCCGCTCCGCTGCGCAGCCTCGAGAGGTCACACCCCGAAGCTAGCCCTCGCCTCAGCCGGTGGCCTGCAGCGCGTCGGTGGGCGTGACCCGCACCTCGTAGGCGCCCCGGACCGGCACCTCGACGCGGTAGCCGCCCGTCCCCGCGGTGACGGTGGCGGCGGCGCCGTCGGACGCGGACACGAGGGGCACGCCCAGGTCGCGGTCGGGCACCCACAGGACGAGGGTGCCCTCGCCCTCCCCCCGGACGCGGGCGGCGCCGGTGGCGGCGTCGTTGCGCAGCCGGGTCAGCCGACCGGGCGCCGCGCGGGGATAGGTGCGGGAGAGCGTGGTGGCCCACGGCTGGGTCAGGCCGAGGTCCTCCCCGTCGGGGCAGGACGTGCGGTGCAGGTGCACGAGCACGTCGGGCGGCTCGTAGCCAGGCGGGTCGCCCAGCGAGTGGGGGTCGCCGCAGGCCTGGCGCCACTGCCACCAGGCGCCACCGACGAGGTGGCGGTCCTCCTGGCGGCCGTACTCCTGGACGAGGCCGGCCTGCTCGTCGGGGTCGCCGAACCAGCCGTACTCGCCCACCCAGAACGTGCTGCCGAGGGACGCGGCCCTGGCCGCGGCGTGGTCGAACCCCTCGGCGATGGTGACGGTGGGGGCCGAGATCGACTCGGCGTAAAGGTGCGGCGAGAACACGACGTCGGGATCGTCGGTGAAGTCGGTGGGGACGGGGGCGTCGCCCAGGCCCGACCAGAGGATGACGGGCTCGACGAAGACGAGGTGGGGGACGTCGGCGCCGGCGGTGGCCTCCCCCCGTCGGACCGCCTCGATGGCGCGGCCGTAGAACTCGCCGAGCGCGGCGTTGGTGCCGTCGACCCCGGGGCCGAAGCCCGGCTCGTTGAGCAGGTCGTAGCCGGCGATGGCGGGGTCGGCGCCGAACTCCTCGCCGAGGCGCTCCCACACGTCGACGAGGTGGTCCTGGATGCCGTCGGCGTTCGCCCAGAAGTTGTTCCAGGCGGCGACCACGGCGCCGGCGCTCTCGCGCCCGCCGGTGTCCGAGGTGCAGGTCGAGGCGCCGTCGGTGAGCGTCGCCCACTCGGGGGCGCCGTCCCACCCGCGGCCGGGGGACTGGCCGGCGGGGCACGTCGTGCCCTCGGGGCTGGCCACGTACTTGGAATAGGCGTCCTGGTGGACGTCGAGCACGGTGTAGAGGCCCTGGTCGGCGGCGGCGTCGACCGCGTCGTGGACCTGGGCGAGGTAGTCGGCGTCGATCTCGCCCGGCTCGGGCTCGAGGCGGGACCAGCTGAGCAGCAGGCGCACGACGTCGAAGCCGAGCGTGGCCATCTCGGCGAACTCGCCCTCGTCGTAGGCGATGTTGGGATCGAGGTCGGGGTTGGCCTGGCCGTAGTCGGCGAGGGTGTTGAGGTTCACGCCGCGCAGCAGCACCTGGCGCCCGTCGGCGTCGACGATGCGGGGGTGCGCACCACCCTCGAGGCGCAGCGGCGAGAGGTCGTCGGCGCCGAAGGCGGACCCGTCCACGCGGGCGACCGTCGTCTCCGTGGTGGCTCCGTCGTCCCCGCCCGACGAGCACGCACCGGCCAGGAGCGCGACGGCGAGGAGCAGGGCGGGGAGGAGGACGGGCCGACGCATCGCCCTCATCGTGGCACCTCCCCGGCGCGGCCCCCGGTCGCCGCCCGGGTCACCGGGGGACCGCCACTAGCGTGCCGCCGTGCGGTACCGGCCCGAGATCGACGGGGTCCGGGCGCTGGCGGTCGTGGCCGTGGTGGCGTACCACGCCGGGGTCCCGGGGTTCGGCGGCGGGTTCGTCGGCGTCGACGTCTTCTTCGTCATCTCGGGGTTCCTCATCACCGGGCTGCTCGCCGGCGAGCTGGAGCGTTCGGGCCGCCTGTCCCTCGCCGGGTTCTACGGGCGGCGGGCCCGCCGACTCCTGCCCGTAGCGGCCGTGGTCACGGTGGCGACCGTGGTGGTCGGCTGGTGGGTGCTGTCCCCGCTCGACCGGCCCGACCTGAGCCTCGACGCCCTCGCCACCTCGACCTACACCATCAACCTGCGCCTGGCCGCCCAGCACCTCGACTACCTGCGCAGCGACCTCGCGCCGTCCGCCTTCCAGCAGTTCTGGTCGCTGGCGGTCGAGGAGCAGTTCTACCTGGTGTGGCCGCTGCTGCTGCTGGCCTCGCTGCGGGGCCGGGACCGGCGCCGCCGGGCGGCCGTGGTGGTCGGCGCGATCGTGGCCGTGTCGTTCGCGATCTGCCTCTGGTGGGTGGCCGCCGCCCCCGAATGGGCCTTCTTCGCCCTGCCCGCCCGGGCCTGGCAGCTCGGGCTCGGCGCGCTGCTGGCCCTCGGGTGGTCCCGGGTGGAGCGCGTCGACGGGCGCGCTCGGCGGGCGGGACAGGTGGCCGGCCTCGTGCTGATCGCCGCCGCGGTGGTGGGCGCCGGCCGCACCGGTGGCTGGCCGGGCCCGTGGGCGCTCGTGCCCACCCTCGGCGCCGTGCTCGTGCTGGCCGGGCCCAGCGAGGCGCCCGGCTGGCTCCGCGCCCGGCCCCTCACCTGGGTGGGGGAGCGCTCGTACTCCTGGTACCTCTGGCACTGGCCGGCGATGGTCCTGCTGGCCGCCGCCCTCGACCGGTCGATCGGCGGGGCGCCGGCGGTGCTCGCCGGCGTGGCCACCCTCGGCCTCGCCCACCTGACCTACGCGGCTCTGGAGCAGCCGGTCCGGCGGGCGCCGCGGCTGGTGGCCTCGCCCCGGGCCAGCGTCGCCCTGGGGCTCACGGTCACCGTCGTGCTGGCCCTGGCGTTCGCCGGCATCCACGAGCGCGACCCCGGCGTGCAGGGGACGGGGGTCGCGGCGCCCGAGCCGGCGGCGGCGATCGACGCCGCCCGCCTCGACGCGGCCGCGGCCGCGACGGCGGTGCCGGCGAACCTCACCCCACCCCTCGACGAGGCCCGTGACGACGTGCCGGTCGTGTTCTCCGACGGCTGCAACGGCGACCTCGGCGCCACCCCGGTGGACGACGCCCGCATCGGGCGCTGCACCTACGGCGACCCCGACGGTGACCGCACGGTGGTGCTCGTCGGTGACTCCCACGCGGCCCAGTGGGTGCCGGCCCTGGTCCCACTCGCCGAGGCGGCCGGCACCCGCCTCGTGGTCCTCACCAAGTCGGCGTGCCCGATCGCCGACCTGACCGTCGACAACCGGTTGCTGGGCCGGGCCTACACCGAGTGCGACGACTGGCGCGACGAGGTCGTCGCGGCGCTGGACCGGCTCGACCCCGATCTCGTTCTCGCCGCGAGCACCTCGCACTACGACGCCACCGCCCCCGGCGGCGGTCCCGTCGACAGCGACGACTGGGCCGCCGGCCTCGCCGGCACCCTTGCGACCTTCGCCGACACCGCGCCCACGGTCCTCCTGGGCGACACGCCCTACCCCGCCGGCGACGTCCCCGCCTGCCTGGCCGAGCACCTCGCCGATGCCGCCGCCTGCACGCTCACCCGGGGCCAGGTGCCGTTCGACTACGCCCGGGTCGAGGCGGACGCCGCCGCGAGCGCGGGCACGCCCCTCGTCCCGATGGTCGACCTCGCTTGCGGGACGCAGGCGTGCCCGGTCGTGGTGGGCCGCTACCTCGTCTACCGGGATGCCAGCCACCTGGCCACGCCCTACGTCGAGCGCCTGGCTCCACAGGTCGCGGCCCTGGTGGAGGCCGGCGCCGCACGGGCGGGGGCGACGCCGGGGCTCCTCGGCGTGGGCTGACCGCCCGATGCGCCGGCGGTGACCCGATCAGCCGGCGGGGAGGACGACGACGGGGCGGGACCGGTTCGTGGTCGTGCCGTCGCCGAGCTGGCCGGTGAAGTTGTAGCCCCAGGCCCGGGCCTGGTCGCCGTCGACCAGGGCGAGGCTGTGGCGGTACTCGCCGGCACTGATCCCGCTCACGCCGGTGAGCGCCCCGGTCCCCGCCGGGTCGGACACGGTGACCGGCCGGAGGCGGCTGGTGGTGGTGCCGTCACCGAGCGCTCCGAAGGCGTTGGCGCCCCAGCACCGGGCCTGGCCGCTGCTCAGCTGGGCGCACGTGTGCCAGGTGCCGGCGCTGATCTTGCGCACGTTCTGGAGGGCGTTGCCGCCGGTGGCGTTCGAGACGGCCACCGGACGGAGGCGATCGACCGTGGTGCCGTCGCCGAGCTGGCCGTCCTCGTTGTCGCCCCAGCACCGGGCCTGGCCGTTGGTGAGTCGTGCGCAGGTGTGCCAGCGCCCGGCGCTCACCTTGGCCACCTCCTGCAGGGCCCCCGTGCCGCTCATGTTGGACACGGCGACGGGCCGCAGGCGGTTGACCGTGGTGCCGTCACCGAGCTGCCCGAAGAAGTTCGAGCCCCAGCAGCGGGCCTTGCCGTTGGCGAGGCGGGCGCACGAGAAGTACCCGCCGGCGCTGACCTCGGCAACGTCGGTCAGGTTGGCGGTCCCACCCGGGTTCGACACCGCGACCGGCCGGAGGCGGTCGGTCGCGGTGCCGTCGCCGAGCTGACCCTGGCTGTTGTCGCCCCAGCAGCGGACCTGTCCGTTCGACTTCAGCGCGCAGCTGTGCGCCTCGCCGGCGCTCACCGCGACCACGCCCGTGAGGGGACCGGTGCCCGCGTCGTTGCTCACGACCACCGGCCGGGGCGAATCCGTCCGGCTGCCGTTGCCGAGCTGGCCGTCGCCGTTCTCGCCCCAGCAGCGGACCTGGCCGCCGTCGACCACGACGCAGCTGTGGCTCCAACCGCTGCTCAGCCGGGTGACCCCGGTCAGGGGGCCGGAGCCGGTGGTGTTCGTCACCGCCACCGGGAGGTACTGGTCGCCGGTCGCGTCGTTCCCGAGCTGGCCGAAGGCGCCGTAGCCCCAGCAGCGCACCTGGCCGTCGGCGAGGAGGGCGCACGAGAACTCCGCGCCCGCGCTCACCTCGGCGACGTCGGTGAGGGCGGTGTCCGGGGTGGGCCGCCAGTCGGGCTGCCAGTCGGTGATGTCGGTGTTGTCGGTGAGCTTCGTGAACTCACCCTCCCTCGAGACCAACCAGAGCTCGGCGTCCCCGTCGTCCGAGCGGCTGAACGCGACGTAGCTGTCGTCGGGGGCCCAGGTCGGACCGGCGTCGTTGTTGCCGTCGGTGATCGGGGTGGGGTCGGGGCTCGTCCCCGTGGCCCCCATCACGTAGATCCGGAAGGCGCTGGTGCGGCGGCTGCGGAACGCGATCTGGTTCCCGGCCGGGGACCAGGTGGGCTCGGTGTCGCTGTCCGCGCTGGTGGTGAGCCGGGTCTGGTCCGTCCCGTCCGCGTCCATCCGGTAGATCTCGAGGTCGCTCGGGTGGGCGGCGCGGGTGCTCTGGAACGCGATCGTGGTGCCGTCGGGTGACCAGCTGGGGTCGGCGTCGATGCCGGTCTGTGTCGTGAGCTGCGTTTCCCCGCCACCGGCGGCGTTCATGGTGAGCACGTCGTAGTTGTCGGACGTGACCTGGCGATCGAAGACGAGCTTCGTGCCGTCCGGCGACCAGTCCGGGTTCCCTTCGTGGGTGGCGGTGTCGGTGAGCTGCGTCACGTCGCCACCGTCGGCCCCCATGACGAAGAGGTCCCAGTTGCCGTCGCGGTTGCTGGTGAAGGCGATCCGGCTGCCGTCGGGCGACCACGCCGGCTCGACGTCGTCGGCGGTGCCGTCCGAGACCTGGGTCGCGCCGGAGCCGTCCCGGGCCATGACCCAGATCCGCTGGTTGTCGCCGCCCGCGTCCCGGGTGAAGGCGATCTCGGGGGTGCCGACGGCCGCCGCCGGCCTGGCGGCCTCGACGCCGAGGCTGCCGGCGAGGCTCACCGCCAGCGCCACCCCGACCGCGATGCCTGCCCAGGTGCGCTTCGGTGCCATGACGACCTCCGGATACTCGTGGTCTCCAAGTCGAGTGTCGCGGGTCCGGTCGGCGACACGAAGGGTCGAACGGCACGTCTTCCCGGTCCCACCGGGGCTCGCTCGTCGGCCACAATGGCGAGCTTCGAGGAGGTCCGATGAGGCGCAGCGGGCGGAACAGGGTGGTCGCGGGGCTGGCGGTGCTGGCCGGCGTGCTGGGGATGGCGTTCGGTGCCGCGCCGGCGTCGGCGGGCGGCGTGGGCCTGAGCGGGGTGGTGCAGCTCGCCGCCGGGCACTCGATGTCCTGTGCGGTGCTCCAGGACACGACGGCCCGCTGTTGGGGCACCGGTCCGCTGGGTACCGGCGGCGCCTTCGGCCAGACCTCGACGCTCGCCGTGCAGGTCCAGGACGCGCAGGGCGACCCGATGACGGGGGTGGCCCAGGTCGCCATCGGCTACGGGCACGTCTGCGCCCTGCGCCAGGACACGACGGCGGTCTGCTGGGGCGAGAACCTCGTCGGCAACCTCGGCAACGGCACGACCACCGCGAGCACGCGACCGGTCGTCGTCCAGCAGCAGGGCGGCGCCACCCTCACCGGCATCACCCAGCTGGCCCTGGGCGACATGCACTCGTGTGCCCTGCTCTCGTCGGGTCAGGCCCGGTGCTGGGGTCAGAACCAGGGGACGCTGGGCGACGGCACCCGCACGAACCGCAAGCGGGCGGTGCCGGTCCAGAACGCGGCGGGCACCGGCCCGCTCACGAACATCGTGCAACTGGCGGCCGGCTCCCAGCACACCTGCGCGCTGCTCGGCGACGGTCGGGTCCAGTGCTTCGGCGAGAACGGCCAGGGCCAGATCGGCGACGGCACCACCACGGCCCGCCTGCGGCCGAAGACGGTCAAGGACCCGACCGGTGCCGCCGCCCTCGCGGGCGTGACCCAGATCAGCGCCGACCTCCAGTCGACCTGTGCCCGGCTCAGCACCAAGCAGCTGCGGTGCTGGGGCCCCAACGGCAGTGGTCAGCGCGGCAACGGCGCCGTGACCCTGCCGGGCCGGCCCGGGCCGCTGCTGCCCACGGCGGTGAAGGCGCCCTCCGGCACGACCGCGTTCACGGGCGCGATGTCCGTGGGCGTCGGCGCCTTCCACGCGTGCGCCCGGGTCACCACGGCGCAGCTCCGGTGCTGGGGCCTGAACGGCGATGGTCAGGCCGGCGACGGCACCCGCACGACCCCGCGCAAGCTGCCCGTCGTGGTGCGCAACCAGTTCGACACCCAGGCCCTCAGCAACGCCCAGACCATCGTCGGTGCCGACCAGCACACCTGCGCCCTGCTCACGGACTCGACCGTCCAGTGCTGGGGCGCCAACGCGTTCGGCCAGGTCGGCGACGGCACGACCACCCGCCGCCAGCTGCCCACCCCGGTGCAGGCCGCCTGAGGGCCGCGGCCCGAGGTCCGTCTACAGGCGGGCGGCGGTGGTGCGCACCAGGCGGCTGTCGGCCAGCGCCGCGGTGCGGTGGCCGGTGATGGCCTGGTACTCGGCCGACGAGACCATCCCCACGAACGCCGCGGTGTCGGGATAGCGGACCAGCACGATCTCGTCCCACGCCTCGTCGGTGGGCCCGATGAGGGTGCCGTGGCAGGGCCCGAACAGCTCGATGCCGCCCCCGATGCCGGCGAGGATCGGCAGCACGCCCTCGGAGTAGCGCTGGTAGGCCTCGCGCCCGGAGATGGGCGCCTCGGGGGCGAGGTCGGGCGCCTCCGAGTAGTCGGCCTCGTCGCGGTAGCGCAGCAGGTTGAGCATCACGATCGGACTGCCCGGGTCCTCGGCGAGGAAGGCCGCGAGTTGCTCGGTGGTGGGCTCGACGTGTCCGGTCATGGCACGCAGACTGCCAGATCTTTCGAGGCGGTGCGTCGGGGAGCGGCCGGCAGGCCCTCAGCGCTCGTCGGGACGGTCCTCGCCGCCCTCGCCGGCCTCGGGCCGGCAGCGGATGAGCGCGGCGCTGGCGAGGCTGAACACGACCTCGTCGCGCTGGTTGCGCAGCTCGCCCCGGGAGCTGACGATGCCGATGCCGGGCCGGCTCCGCGACAGGCGGACGTCGGTGATCTCCGACCGGGCCCGCAGCTCGTCACCGGGGCGGACCGGCGCGTGCAGGCGCAGCTCGTCGAACCCCAGCGCGCTGACCGCCGCGGTCTTCTCCTCCGACGGGACCTTCGAGTGCAGGGCGCACGAGATGGCGAAGAGGTGCGCCGAGCAGGCCACGAGACCGCCGAACACCGAGTCGGCGGCGGCGATCGGATCGACGTGGAAGGGCTGGGGGTCCCACCGCTCGGCCATCTCGATGATCTCGTCCTGCGTGACCAGGTAGGTCTCGGACTTCTCGTCGACGCTGCCGACCACGAAGTCCTCGAAGTAGCGCACGGCGGGACGGTACCGGCCCCGATCGGAATCGACCCAACGGTGGGTGGATACCCCGGGGGGTATCGCTAGGCTCGCGGGCATGATCAGCACGACAACGTCCACCAGGCTCGGCGACCGTCCCGATGAGCACGGGTCGCCCTCCTCGACCGCCCCGGCCCCTTCCCGTTGGCCGCTGGAGCGCATCCTGTTCGCGCTGGCGGGGACCATGACGCTCGTGAGCGCGCTCCTCGCCGCCCTGGTGTCGCCCTGGTTCCTCGTGCTGACCGCCTTCGTGGGCGTGAACCAGTGGGTCTACGTCTCCGTCCACAACTGCCCCGCCTCGCTGCTGCTCGGCCGCTACGCCGACGCGCAGTGCACCTGGTGAGCCTCGGGGGCGACGAGCGCGGCTGATGCCGCGCCATCGGACGGTCAGCGCCGGCGCAGGCCGCCGAGCCGGGCCACGACCTCGCCGGCCTCTGCCGATGCGGGGAGGTCGACGGTGACCTCGAGGTACCACTCGTCGTGGCCCTCGGGGTCGACGAGGACCTGCTCGACCGTCCAGCGCTCGCCCGCTCCCCGCTCTGCGGGGCCGCTCGGGCGCGCTCCCCGCTCTGCGGGGCCGCTCGGGCGCGCTCCCCGCTCTGCGGGGCCGCTCGGGCCCTCGTCGGCGACGAGGAAGCGGGCGGGGCCGCGGGCGTCGCCGTCGATGCCGATGGCCTCGGTGCGAGGCACGTCCGGGTAGGCCTCGAAGTACGGGACGAACTGCTCGACGAGCTTCGTCGCGGTCCAGCCGTGGTCGCCGATCTCGGTGAGGTCCTCCGACCAGTCCTCCCAGCGGCCCGTCGCCGCGTACTGGACCCACCGGAAGACCCGGGAGCGGACGAGGGCGCGGAAGGCCCGGCGGTCGGTGGTGACGTCGACCTCGGGCTCGGCCGCCTCCTCGAGGGCGTCGATGTCGATCGCGCCGTCGCCGTCGGGGGCGAACATCGCGGTCCACTCGTCGAGCAGCGACGAGTCGGTGGTGCGGATCACCGCCCCGAGCCAGTCGGTGAGCTCGTCGACCTCGTCGGTCTTGGCCGCGTCGGGCACCGCCCGCAGCATCGTCTTGTACACGTCGGACAGGTAGCGCAGCAGGAGGCCCTCGGAGCGCTTGATGCCGAGGAAGCGCACGTAGGACGGGAAGTCCATGGACCGGTCCCACAGGTCGCGCACCACGCCCTTGGGGGCGATGTTGCGGTCGCCGATCCAGGGGTTCGACCCCCGCCACCGGTCGAACACGTCGTAGATCTGGTCCCGCATGGGCTGCGGGTAGTTGATCTTCTCGAGCTCGGCGATGCGCTCCTCGTACTCGACGCCGGCCGCCTTCATGGCGGCCATGGCCTCGTCCTTGGCCTTGTCCTTCTGGGCCATGAGGATCGGGAACGGGTTGTCGACGACCGCCTCGACGAGGGCGAGCAGGGCCAGGGCGTAGGACTCGTGGTCGGCGTCGAGCTGGGGGACCGCGGTCAGCAGGAACGGCGAGAGGAGCTGGTCGAGGGCGAAGTCGGCCTGGAGGGCCCGGTCGACCTCGACGAAGCGCCCGTGCTCGTCGGGGTCGTCGAGGAGGCGCACGACCTCGGCGGTGCGCAGGGCCTTGTAGAGGCTGACCGCGGTGCGGACGTGGCGGCGCTGGCGGGCCCGGGGCTCGTGGTTCCCGAGCAGTAGCGACCGGCCGTGGTCCCAGGCCGGGCCGGGCCGGTCGAGGAGCTGCATGAGCATCCCCGGGGTGACGCGGAACGAGGACTCGAGGGGCTCGGGCCGGGCGGTCTGGAGGCGGGTGAAGGTGTCCTCGTCGTAGTGGACGAAGCCTCGGGGTGGCGTCGCCTTCTTGAGCTTGCGCTTCTTCTTCGGGTCGTCGCCCGCCTTGGCCTCGGCGGCGTCGTTGGCGGCCACGTGGTCGGGGGCGAGGGCGACGACGAGGCCCTCGGTGTCGTAGCCCGCCCGGCCCGCGCGGCCGGCGATCTGGTGGAACTCGCGGGCGGTGAGCAGGCGGCTCTCGGTGCCGTCGTACTTGTAGAGGCGGGTGAGCACCACGGTGCGGATGGGCAGGTTCACGCCGACGCCGAGGGTGTCGGTGCCCGAGACGACCTTGAGCGCCCCCTGCTGGGTGAGGCGCTCCACGAGGCGGCGGTAGCGGGGGAGCATCCCGGCGTGGTGCACGCCGACGCCGTTGCGCAGGAGCCGGGCGAGGTCGCGGCCGAAGCCGGCGGGCAGCTTGGCCCGGGCCAGCTCCTCGGCGACGATCGCCTTGGCCTCGTCGTCGAGCTTGGTGACCGAGGCCAGCGCGGAGGCCTGGGCCACGGCGTCCTTCTGCGAGAAGTTGACGATGTAGAGGGGCGCGGCGTCGGCGGCGAGCAGGTCCTCGACGGTGTGGTGCAGCAGCGTGCGGCGGTACTCGTAGCGCAGCGGCACCGGGCGCACGGCGTCGTCGACGATCGCCGTGGGCCGGCCCGTGCGCCGGGTGAGCTCCTCCTGGAAGAAGGCGACGTCGCCGAGGGTCGCCGACATCAGCAGGAACGAGGCCTGGGGGAGCTCGAGCAGCGGCACCTGCCACGCCCAGCCCCGGTCGGGATCGCCGTAGTAGTGGAACTCGTCGAGCACGACGGTCTCGACGTCGGCCTCGGCCCCGTCCCGCAGGGCCACGTGGGCGAGGATCTCGGTGGTCGCGCACAGCACCGGGGCATCGGGGTTGACCGCCGAGTCGCCGGTCAGCAGACCGACGTTCTCGGGGCCCAGCTCGCGGCAGAGGTCGAAGAACTTCTCCGACACGAGCGCCTTGACCGGTGCCGTGTACCAGCTGCGCCCGCCGCCGCTGACCGACCGGGCGTGGGCGGCGAGCGCCACGAGCGACTTCCCCGACCCCGTCGGTGTGGCCAGGATGACGTTGGCGCCGGAGAGCAGCTCGAGGATCGCCTCCTCCTGGTGCGGGTAGAGCGGCCGCCCGGTCGCCTCCGCCCATTCGGTGACCGCGAGCAGCACCTCGTCGCCGTCCATCGACGGCCGCAGGTGCTCGAGGAGGCGCCCCGTGCCCGAGCGGCCGTCCAGAGCGGGAGGGGTGCTCACCGCCCCAGTGTGGAGGGTGCGCGCGTGTGCGCGCGATCTGGCTTCGCCATCGAACCCGTACGCGCCGCCGACCCGGGGTCTCAGTCGGGGTTCGGCTCAGCTTCGAGCGTCGTCAGCACCCGTCGCAGTTGTTCGACGAACGGTGGCAGCAAGTCGGTCGCGGTGGTGTGGATGATCTCGAGGTCGATCGACCAGTAGCCATGGACCACGCGGTTGCGGAGCCTCGTCGGCTGCTGCCATTGCACGTCGGGAAAGCGGTCCTTGACCGAGGACTCGATCTGACCGGCGGCCTCGCCCAACACGGTGAAGTTCCACAACAGCGCTTCGCGGCGCAGGCGATCGGCGGCGAGTGTCTCGAGGTCGACGCCCTGCACGAGCGCGACGGCCTGTTCGGCGGCCTCGATCATCTCGGCGATCAGGAGCAGTTCACGCCGCATAGAGCAAGCGGGCCTCGGCGAGGACCTGGTCACGGATCCGCTGGTGCAGCGCATCGCGTGAGACGAGGTCGACGGGGCGACCGAGAACGTCGGACAGCTCGTCGGCCAGGTGCTCGATGTTCCATCCGAGGTGCGAACCAGGCGCCAGTACGTACAGCACGTCGATGTCGCTCGCCGCGTCGGCGTCGCCTCGGGCGACGGAGCCGAAGACGTCGAGACGAGCGATTCCGTAGCGCTCGCAGATGCGAGCGATCGACTCGGCGTCGACCTCGAGCCTCGCTCGTGACATGCGCCCAGCGTACGGCAGCGTGGGTGGGGGAGACCGGCCTTCGGCCGACCAGGCTGGCCCGGGCGAGACCACCCTCTTGGCGCCTGGGGCTCGTCGCCGAGGTCGAGGCCGTGCTCACGGATCGGGAGCGGGGCGAGGCGGCGTCCGAGGCGCCCTGAGCCGATCCGGTTTCGGGATCGGAAGGGCACGGCGCCTGGTCGGGAGTGACGGGCGGCCCGCTCGAACCGACGACCCCTTCGCCCTGGCCGTGGGGTCAGGGTGCGGGTGTCGACGTTCTGTGGACGGGATCCTTCAGCGTTCGTCGTGACATCGGGCCCGACCGGGCCCCACGACAAGGGACGGACCACACCATGAAGATCACCAGAGCCATGCCCGTCGGCGCGCTGAGCGTGTGCTGCGCGCTCGCGCTGCTCGTCACCGGCTGCAGCTCGGACGAGGGGTCGGGCTCGACGGACGCCGCGGCCGCGACGAGCGCGCCGACCACCGAGGCCACCACCACGACCACCGCAGGGCCACCGGTCGACCCGGTGACCGGCGCCGGCGCTCCCGAGGTCGTGGCCGACGGGTTCGGGTTCCTCGAGGGCGTCACCTGGAACGCCGACGACGGAACGCTGCTGTTCACCGACAAGGAAGGCCAGCTGCTCGAGCTCGGCGCTGACGACGAGGTGACCGTGGTCGACCCGGACACGGACATCGCCGACATCGACGGTGACGGGGCAGGCGGCCTCGTCGCCACCGAGCCCGACGTCCGCACGGTCGTGCAGGTGACCGCCGACGGCTCCCGCGAGGTGCTCGCCGACGGCCTGGACGGCGTGGACTTCAGCGGCCCCAACGGGGTGGCGGCGGCGTCGGACGGGACGGTCTGGTTCACCGACTTCGCACCCGGCGCCGAGACGCCGCTGGGGTACCGGGGGTGTTCCGGGTGTCGCCCGAGGGCGCCGTGACCGCCGAGGTGGAGATGGACCCGGAGGCGACGGCACCCAACGGCATCGCCCTGTCGCCCGACCAGGAGACGCTGTACGTCAGCGACACGCTCGGGAACAGCTTCACCGCGTACGCCATCGGGCCCGACGGCGGGTTGGAGGACGTCGCCACGCCGGAGTTCGTGGCCGAGTTCGAGGGGTTCCCCGACGGGGTCTGCGTCGATGCCACCGGCAACATCTTCGTGATCGGGGGCGGCGCCGGCGTGTCCGCCTACTCGCCCGACGGGTCCCTCTGGGGCTCGATCGCCCTGCCGGACCCCTCGGCCCAGCCGACGAACTGCGCGGTGGGCGGCGACGACGGCAGGACGCTCTTCGTCACCAGCTCGACCACGCTCTACCGGATCGCCCTCGGCTGATCACCCGCCCCCGTGGGGCACGTCGGGCTCGCCGTCACCGGAGCCCGACGTGTCACCACGTCAGGGTGCGAGCGGGTTCGCGACGTGGAGCCCGCGGCGCCCCGCAGCCGAGCACAGGGCCTCGTCGGCGCTCGTCAGCACGGTCGCGTCGACCAGGAGAGCGGCGCCGAGGTGGGTCGCGTCGTAGCCCCGCAAGGCCTCCGCCTCGGCGAGATCGGCTGCCTGTTCGATCAACTCGTCGGTGACCTCGACGAGGTCCACCTCGTCGAGCAACTCGACAAGCTCCTCCTTCGCGGTGGCGTGGTCGTCGGCGTCGAGCCGTCCCGCCCGCTCCGCAGCAGCGAGCGCGGCGCGCGCCTCGACGGTGATCGTCGCCGCCGAAACCAGTACGTCGGCGGCCTCCCAGATCACATCGGCCCGGTCGGAGCCGTCCTCGTCGAGCAGTCGCTTCAGAAGGGTCGACGTGTCGACGTAGGTGATCAACGCCGTTGCTCTGCGACGAGGTCGCTCACCGATCCCTTCGGACGCACCCGCCGGGTGGGAGCTCGACGTCCCCGGCGTTTCGCCGGACGGATCAGGCCGGCGGCGATGAGCTCGTTCAGACGGTCGGTGGGGTGGTCCAGTGCCGCGAGGCGGGCGATCGGTCGCCCCCGGTCGGTGACGATCACCTCCTCGCCGTCCCGCACCCGGTCGAGGTAGCGGCTGAGGTTGTTCTTGAGGTCTCGGACCCCGACCTCGACCTGCGATGTAGCTATCGACATAGGGTCATTGTAGCTACTTTGGGCGCCTCGCGACCCGGCCTCGGCGCCTCGCGTGCGCGCCGAGGCCGGGTCGTCGGCTCACCGGGTACCGCCGAGGAGGCGGTCGAGCTCGGCGGTGACGACCTCGGGACGGTCGAGGTGGATGTCGTGGCCGGTGCGGTCGACCGTCACGAGGCGGGACCGGGTGGACAGGGCGGCCCAGTGCTCCTGGCCGGTCTGCCAGACCTCGTCGAGGTCAGCCGGGAACCCGTGATCGGCGGCGGTGAGCACGGTGAGCGCCAGGTCGCTCAGGCCGTCGATTGCGGCCAGCTCGGCGAAGGCGGCGGGGCCGTCGAGCGCCTCGGGGTTGTTCGCCGGGTCGGCGACGAGGGCGCAGCTCTGGACGAAGCTGCGGGCCTCCACCGTGCCGTCGTCCACGACGGCACAGCTCGCCGCGTTCCAGGTCGAGGGGCTGGCGTCGAGGAGCAGGAGGCCGGCGACGTCCTCGGTGAACCGGTCGGCGAACGAGACCGCCTCGTCCCCGCCGAACGAGTGGCCGACGGCGACGTAGGGGCCCGGCTCACCGGCCGCCTGCAGGAGGGCGTGCAGGTCCTGCGCCTCGGTGGCGAAGGTCTGCGGGGCCGGGGCCGGGTCGCTGGCTCCGATCCCGAAGCGGTCGTAGCGGCAGACCCGGGCGTGGCGGGCCGCGGGCCCGTCGATCAAGCGCCACGTCTCCTCCGTGGCGCCGAAGCCGGCGATGAGGACCACCGTCTCGTCGCCGGCGCCGTGGCAGCGGAGGTGCAGGCGGGCGCCGCCCACGGGGATCCGCACGTCGACCACCTCGGTCGGTCGGTGCGCCGCCGTGGCGGCGACGGTGTCGCGGGTCGCCGAGGCGGTGCTGCTGCACGACGTCAGCACCACGGCCAGCCCGACGGCGGCGGCGACCGCGACCACCGGGACGCCGACCCGGTGCACCAGGGCACCGTGACCGCCGTGGCGGTGGGCGGCGGTGGGCTCGGGCTGCGGCGCCGTCACCGGGCCGTGCGCCGGGACGGCGTCGGACGGGACGGCGTCGGACGGGTCGACCTCGACGTCGGCCTGGCCGGCATCGTGGCCGTGACGTGCGCCGTGGTCGTGGCCGTGGCCCTGATCGTCGTGGCCCTGATCGCCGTGGCCGTCGTGGTGGCCGTGGTCGGCATCGCGGGGCAGGAAGTGCCAGGCGACGAGGGTGGCGCAGAGCCCGACGCCCGCGGCGACCCACAGGCCGGTGCTCATGGCGTCCACGAAGGCGGTGCGGGCCAGGTCGGCGAGGGCGGTGCCGTCGGCGCCCAGGCCGTGGGCCACCTGGAGGGCGGCGCCGATGTTGTCGAGCGCCGCGGCGCGCGCCCCGTCGGGGAGCGGGGCGAGCAGGTCGGCGTCCGCTCGGAGCGCCGAGGCGTAGCCGGTGGCGGCCACGCTGCCGACCACGGCGACGCCGAGGGCGCCACCGAGCTCTCGGACGGTGTCGTTCACGGCGGAGCCCACGCCGGCCCGTGCGGGTGGCAGCGTGGCCATGATCAGGTCGGTGGCCGACGGCATGGCGATGCCGGCCCCGAGACCGAAGAGGAACAGGCCGACGCCGGTGGGCACGTAGGACGTCCCGTCGACGAGGGCGGCCTGGACGGCGATGCCCGCCGTGGCCACGAGCAGGCCGGTGGTGACGGTGCGGCGGCCGCCGAGGACGGCCCCCAGGTGGGCGCCGGCGCCGGTGCCGAGCAGCATCCCGATGGCCGCGGGCACGAGGGCGAAGCCGGCCGCGAGGGGCGTGTAGTCGAGGACGAACTGCAAGTACTGGGCCTGGAGGAAGACCGCGCCGGCCATGGCGAAGAACAGCAGGGCGAGCCCGGCGCTGGAGGCCGAGAAGGCGCGGTTGGCGAACAGCCGCATGTCGAGCATCGGCTCGTCGCGGTGCAGTTCCCAGCCGACGAAGGCCACGGCGAGGACGAGCCCGGCGGTGAAGGCCGCCACGGTGGACCCGGCGAGCCACCCGTGGGTCGGCGCCTCGATGATGGCGTAGACGAGCGTGCCGATGGCGGCGATGGAGAGCAGCGCGCCGACGGGGTCGAGGCGGGTGGCGGCGTCGTCCCGCGAGTCGGGGACCACGTGCAGCGCCCCGAGCAGGGCGAGGCCCAGCAGCGGGACGTTGATCCAGAAGACCGAGGACCAGGCGAAGCTGCGCATCAGCGCCCCGCCGACGATCGGGCCGATCGCGATGCCGGCGCCGCTCGCCGCGGTCCAGACCGCGATGGCCCGGGCCCGCTCCCGCGGGTCGCCGAACACGTTGACCAGGATCGACAGGGTCGTCGGCATGATCAGCGCGCCGCCGACGCCCATCACGGCCCGGGCGCCGATCAGCACCTCCGTCGAGCCCGCGAGGGCCGCGGCGACCGACCCGGCCAGGAACGTGGCCAGCCCGGCCAGGAGCGCCCGGCGGCGGCCGAAGCGGTCGCCGAGGCTGCCGGCGGTGAGCAGCAGGCCGGCGAACACGATGGTGTAGCTGGCGACCACCCACTGCAGCTGGGCGCCGCTGGCGCCCAGGTCGGCGACCAGGCGGGGCAGGGCCACGTTGATGATGGTGTGGTCGATCGAGGTGACGAGCAGGGCGAGGACGAGCACGACGAGGACGTGCCACCGCTGCGGGTGGCTCGCTCGTGGCTCGCCGAGGGTCTGGGGTGCGGGTCGTCCGTGCATGGCTGCTCCTTGGGTTCGAGGGACGCCTCGCACGGTGGACCTAAGGGGGGTGCGGGCACATCGGGCACGACCCCTCAGATCGCGGCCGGCCCCACCCCAGGGCCGTCCACGCCGCGGCGTGGACGGCGCCTGGTCGATACTGGCGCCGGTGGCCGACCCCGTGGACCGGACCGGCTTCGTGGGTCGCGCCGCGGAGCTCGAGGTGGTGGGCCGCGCCGTCGCCGACGCCCGGGCGGGCTCGCCGTCGCTGCTGCTCGTGGGTGGTGAGGCGGGGATCGGCAAGTCGAGCCTCGTGCGGTGGGGCGCGGAGCTCGCCGGGGTCGATCGCCACCTCGGCCGCTGCGTCCACCTCGGCGGCGAGGTGATCCCGCTCGCCCCGGTCGCCGACCTGCTCCGCCAGGTCCGCCGGGCCGCCCCGGGGCCGTGGGGCGACTCGCCGACGCTCGTGGCGCTGCTCGACGGCGCCTCGCCCGGTGCCGGTGCCGGAGCCGGTGGCCTGGAGCCGGGCGGGGCCTTCGGTGCCGTCCTCGACCTCGTCGCCCGCCTCGGCGCGGACCGCACCGCGCTGGTCGGCTTCGAGGACCTGCACTGGGCCGACCCAATGACCTGGAACCTGCTCGAGTTCCTGGCCCGCAACCTCATCGACGAGCACGTCGTGCTGGTGGGGACCTACCGGGCCGATGCGGTGTGGTCAGACCCGGTGCTGGGCCGGCGCCTCGCCGAGCTGGCCCGCCTCGACGGGGTCCACCGCCTCCAGCTCACCGGCCTCGACCGGGCCGAGGTCGACGAGGCCGTGACCGGCCTGCTCGGCGTCCCCGCCCCCGCGGCCCTGGTGGACGACGTGCTGGCACGGGGCCAGGGCAATCCCTTCTTCACCGCCGAGCTCGTGGCCGCCCAGGTGGCCGGCGAGGCCATCCCCGCGGGGCTGGCGGACCTGCTGTCGACCGAGGTCGCGGAGCTGGACGAACGGACCCGGACGCTGCTCGGCGCCCTCGCGGCGATCGGGCGGGACGTGGACCACGACCTGCTGCGCGAGGCGGCCGGGCTCGACGAGGACGCCCTGGAGAAGGCGCTGCGCACCGCGAGGGACGCCCGGGTGGTGGAGGTCGACCCCGACACCGCGGCCTACCGCTTCCGCCACGCCCTGATCGGGGAGGTCGTCTACCGGGACCTGTTGGCTCCCCAGCGCCGGCGGATCCACCGCCGGGTGGCCGACGTGCTGCTCGGGCGCCCGGCCTCGGCCTCGGGCCCGGGTGGCGGCGCCGACGAGGCGGCCGAGCTCGCCTTCCACCTGGACCGGGCGGGTGACGGGCCGGCGGCCTTCACCGCCCTGCTGGCGGCCGCCGACGCCGCGCAGGCCGTCGCACCCCGGACCGCGCTGGGCCACCTCGAACGGGCCCTCGAGCTGTGGGACGAGGCGGGCGAGGCCGCGGCGGGAACCGCGCGGGGCGACCGGCTGTGGCAGGCCGCCGAGCTCGCGAGCGGGACGGTCGGCAACCAGCGCGCGGTCGAGCTGGCGACGACTGCGCTGCAGTTCGGCGCCCCGCCGCTCGGCGAGGCCTGGGGGCACGAGCGCCTGGGCCGGTACCTCTGGACCTCGGGGCGCCTCGACGAGTCGGCGGTGGAGTTCGAGCGGGCGGCGGCGCTCGTCGCGGCCGCGCCGAGCGGGCCGGGCGTCGCGGCCACCCTGGCCGGCCTCGGGCAGGCCGACCTGATGCGGTGCCGCTTCGAGGCCGCCGACCGGTGGTGCCGGCAGCTGTTCGACCTCGTACCGGAGGCATCGCTCGACCCTGCGGCCTGGACGATGGGCCGCCGCGTCCTGGGGGTGGCGCTCGCCGCCCTGGGCCGGCCCGAGGAGGCGGTGGCCCGGTGCCGGGAGGCCGTCGAGGCCGCGCCGACCGCCCAGGCCCGCGCCCTGGCCCGGATCTACCTGGCCAGCGTCCTGGTGGACGTGGGGGCGTGCCCGGAGGCGGTCGAGTGCGCGGTGGCCGGCGTCGCCGAGGTCGACCGCGCCGGCATCGACCGCAGCACCGCCGGCTACCTGGACGCGGTCGCCGCCGAGGCGCTGCTGCGCCTCGGCCGGTGGGACGAGGCCGGCGGGCTGCTGGCCCGCCACCCCGAGCCCGACGACCTCCCGGTCGGCGAGCTCCGCCTCGGCCGCGCCCGGGCCCTGCTCGCCGCCGGCCTCGGCGACCGGCCACGGGCCGAGGCCGCGCTGGCGGACCTGGGCGCGCAGCCCGTCGACGCCTGGCACCAGCCGCTGGTCGACGCCGCGGTCGCCGAGGTCCACCTCGTGCTGGGCGACGCCGAGGCGGCCGCGACCCAGGCCGCAGCGGGGGCGCGGTCGAGCGGCGGCGCCACCGCCGTCTGGGCGCCGCGGTTCGCCCTGCTCCGGGCGCTCAGCGGGGTCGAGCACGCCCTCGACGCGCAGGCCCGACAGGAGCCCGTCGACGTCCCCGCGGTCGTGGCCGGTCTGCGGGAGGCGATCGACGACGCCGCCGCCACCGGTCGGCGCGCCGACGGCGCCCCACCCACGCCCGACGCCGTAGCGCGCCTCGCCCTCGCCCGGGCCTCCCTGACCCGGCTCACCGGTCCCGACCCCGAGGCGTGGGCCGCGGCGGCGGACCTCGCCGAGGGCGCCCACGACGCCTGGCTGGCGGCCACCGCCCGGCTACGCGAGGCCGAGGCGACCGTGTCCACCGGCGACCTCGCCCGGGCCGCGGCGGCGCTGCAGGAGGCACAGGCCCGTGCGGCCGCCCTCGGCTCGCCCCCGCTGCTCGACGCCATCGCCGCGGTGGCCCGCCGCAGCCGCCTCAGCGTCGAGGCGCCCCCGGCGGTGGTGCTGGCGAAGGGCACGGCCGACGGCCTCGGCCTCACCGCCCGGGAGGCCGAGGTGCTGGCCCGCCTGGCCGCCGGGGACACGAACCGCCAGATCGGCGAGGCGCTGTACATCTCGGAGAAGACGGCCAGCGTGCACGTCTCGAACATCCTCCGGAAGCTCGGCGTGACCAGCCGCGTCGACGCCGCCGCCATCGCCCAGCGCCTCGGGGGGCCCTGAGCCCGCCCCGGGGGCGTCGCGGAGCCGGGTGTCGGGATCGAACCGACGACATCCTCTTTACAAGAGAGGTGCTCTGCCAACTGAGCTAACCCGGCGGGGCGGCCAGCGTACCGACGCACCGACGCACCGCCGGGCGGGTCCGAGGGTCCGCGTTCTCGGGGTGCGGGCGTGGCACCGTGGATGGCGATGGGTCTGAGCGACCGAGAGCGGTCTATCCTCGACTTCGAACGTACCTGGTGGACCCAGGACGGACCGAAGGAGAACGCGATCCGATCGCAGTTCGAATTGTCGCCCACCCGCTACTACCAGCTGCTCAACCAGCTCCTCGACGACCCCGAGGCGATGGACTACGACCCGCTGGTGGTGCGTCGCCTCCGACGACTGCGGACCGAGCGCCGACGCGCCCGGTTCGTGGGTCCGTCGGTGGGCCAACACCCGGGACGGTGAGCCATGGCCAACCAAGCTGAATCCGCACCCGTCCGGGGCCTCCTGCTGATCGGCATCGCCGTCCTGCTGGGCGCGCTGTTCCTCAGCAAGGGCTTCGACAACGGCGGCGTGAACATCGACACGTCGGGCCTGCCGAGCACCGACACCACCGTCCCGAGCGGCGTGGGCTCGGGCACCTCCGACACGACGAGCGACATCATCGAGGGCAGCGGTGGCTCGGACACCACCGCGGTGCCGCCCGCCAGCCTGCTCGTCTACGTCGCCAACGGCTCGGGCGTCGCCGGGGCCGCCGGCGTGGCCACCGCGCAGCTCACCGCCGCGGGCTACACCGCCGCCATCCCGCCCGAGGGGTCGGCGCCGACCACCCCCACGACGATCGTCTACTACTACCAGGACGCCACGACGAACTACCAGGCCGACGCCCAGGCGGTGGCCGCGACGCTCGGGGCCCAGCCGACCTCGGTCCAGCCGCTGCCGGCCGATCCGGGCTTCGACATCAAGAACGCCACCGTCGTCGTGTGGCTGGGCCCGGACATCGCCCAGGCCGGCTGACGCCCCCGCGTTCGGGGCGTGCGGCGACCGTTAGGGTGAACGACGTGACCGGCGACGAGGTGCCCGCGGACCTGCTCGGCCGCCTCACCCACGACCCCGAGGACGCGGCGATCATCATCGACTACGACGGCACCCTGGCGCCGATCGTCGACGACCCCACCCAGGCCATGCCGCTGGCCGACGTCCCCGACCTGCTCGACGACCTCAGCCGCCGCTACGGCCGGGTCGCGGTGGTGTCGGGCCGGCCCCTCGCCTTCCTCCTCGACGTGCTCCCGCACTCGCTGATCCTCACCGGGCTCTACGGCCTCGAGGCCCTCGGCGACGGCCGCCGTTTCGACCATCCCCAGGGCGGCTCGTGGCGCGAGGTCATCGACGACGTGGCGTCACTCGGCGAGGTGCGCGGGCCCGCTGGCATGCTCGTCGAGCGCAAGGGCCTCTCGCTCACCCTGCACTTCCGCACCCACCCCGAGATCGAGGACGAGGTGCGGGCGTGGGCCGAGTCCCAGGCCGCCCGGTCCGGACTTCGCTGCCGGCCCGCCCGCATGTCCTACGAGCTGCACCCGCCCATCGACGTGGACAAGGGCACCGCGGTCCGCAACATCGCCAACGGCGTCCATGCCGTCTGCTACGTCGGCGACGACGTGGGCGACCTGTCCGCGTTCGGCGCCCTCGACGAGCTCGCCGGCGAGGGCCGCGAGACCGTGCGGGTGGCGGTGCGCAGCGAGGAGGCGGTGCCCGAGCTGCTCGACCGGGCCGATCTGGTGGTCGACGGTCCCACCGGCGTGCGCGACCTGCTGCAGCGTCTGCTCGTCCAGGCCTAGTGCACCTCGGCCCTGGGCCGGATCAGGCCCCGGCGGCGCCCAGGAGGTCGGCCAGCCAGTCCTGCGGGGTGCGCGCGGTGACGATGTCCAGGCGCCGTCGGTGGCGGGCGCTGCGCTCCTCCGCGGGCAGCGACAGGGCCTCGTGGAGCGCGTCGGCGGTGCCGGCCACGTCGAACGGGTGGGCCCGGACCGCGGTGGCGCCGACCTCCTCCCAGACCCCGGCTTCGGGGCTCAGCACCAGCACCGACTCCCTGGCGCTGACCAGGGTCCCTTCCTTGGCCACCAGGTTCAGCCCGTCGCGGACCGGGTTGACGAGGAGCACGTCGGCGAGGGCCAGCGCGGCGACCGACCGGGGGAAGTCGTCGGAGGGGTCGAACAGGATCGGCGTCCAGCCCGGCGTGGCCCACCGCCGGTTGACGTCGGCCACGACCCGCTCGACCTCCTGTCGGTAGGCGAGGTACTCGGGCAGCCCCTCCCGGGAGGGGTAGACGAAGGCGCCGAACACGACCCGCTCCCGCCACTCGGGGTACGCATCGAGCAGGTCGTCGTAGGCGAGGAAGCCCCGCAACAGGTTCTTGGACAGCTCGATGCGGTCGACGCGGACGAGCAGGCGGCGGTCGCCGACCTCGGCGGCCAGCTCGGCGGCGGCGGCCCGACCCGCAGGCGACCCGGCCACGGCGGCGAGATCGTCAGGGTCGGAGGGGAGGGGCGAGACGAACGTGCGGGGCGCCTCGCCCAGCACCAGTCGGGCGCTCGCCTCGAAGTCCGCGGCCCAGCGGGTGCAGTGGAAGCCGCAGGCGTCGTGGGCGGCGAGGCCCTCGAGCAGCTCGCGGGCCTCGGCGTCGGGCAGCACCCGCAGCAGCTCCGGCGGCGCGAACGGCGTGTGGCTGAAGTGCACGAGCGCGAGGTCGGGCCGCCGTTCGGCCACCCGGGGCGCCACCAGGCAGAGGTGGTAGTCCTGGATCAGGACGGCCGCCCCCTCCGGGGCGTCGGCGACCACCGCGTCGGCGAACGCCTCGTTGACCCGGCGGTAGGCGGCCCAGGCCTCCCGCCAGCGCCGGTCGAAGCGGGGCCGGCGGGCGGTCTCGAACAGGCCGTGGTGCAGGAACCAGAGCACCGCGTTGCAGACCACGTCGTAGGCCAGGCGGAAGTCGTCCGGGTCGACGGCGAGGGCCCGCACCCGGAAGCCCTCGGCCTCGATCACACCGCCGGCCGCGGCCTCGCGGTCGGCGTCGGACATGGCCGCGGCGATCCAGGTCGCGCCGGTGCCGGCGACGAGCGGCCCGATCCCGGAGACCAGGCCGCCGGCCCCCCGCTTGGCCACCAGGCCGCCCGCCTCGTCCCGCCGGAACGACACCGGACCGCGGTTCGACACGATCACCACGGGTCGCTCGGCCATGGTGCCGAACCTACCCGGCGCCGACCGACGGGTGGCCCGGCCCGCTCCCGGCAGGGCGCCGCATCGGTGAGAGCCGGGGGGAGCGGGGCACGCCATCGGCCAGACTGGGCCGGTGAGGATGGTGGCCGCGCCCGACAAGTTCCGGGGGACGGCGTCGGCGACCGAGGTGGCCGACGCCATCGGCCGGGCCGCCTGGGAGGCGGGCTGGCGGTGCGACGAGGTGCCCATGGCCGACGGCGGCGAGGGGCTGCTCGAGGCGCTCGGCGGCCCGAACCGCACGTCGACGGTCACCGGCCCCCTCGGCGACCCGGTCGACGCCCCGTGGCGGCTCGACCGGTCGACCGCGGTCATCGAGATGGCCCTGGCGTCCGGCCTGACCCTGGTGGGCGGGGCCGACGAGAACGACCCCGTGTCCGCGTCGACCTACGGCACCGGCGAGCTCATCAACGACGCGCTGGAAGCCGGCGCCCGCCGCATCATCGTCGGGGTCGGCGGCTCGGCCACCACCGACGGCGGCCTGGGCGCGCTGCGGGCGCTCTACCCGCTGCAGCGCCTGCGCGGGATCGAGCTGATCGTCGCCTGCGACGTCACCATCGGCTTCGCGGACGCCGCCGAGCGGTTCGCCCCGCAGAAGGGGGCGTCACCGGCCCAGGTCGAGCTGCTGCGCCGCCGCCTCGAGCGGCTGGCCCAGGTGTACGAGGACGAGCACGGTGTCGACGTCCGCTCGCTCCGGGGCAGCGGGGCCGCCGGCGGCCTGGCCGGGGGGCTGGCCGCGGCCGGCGCCACCCTCGTGGACGGCTTCGAGGTCGTGGCCGAGGAGGTCGGCCTCGACGAGAAGCTGGAGGGCGCCGACCTCGTGGTCACCGGTGAGGGCTTCCTCGACGAGGCGTCGTTCGAGGGCAAGGTCGTCGGTGGCGTGGCCGAGCTCGCCGCCGAGCTCGGGGTCCCGGTGCTGGCGGTGGTCGGCCGCGTCTACGACGAGGTCCACGACCGGGTGCCGGTCGTCTCGCTCGTCGAGCGCTTCGGCGAGGAGCGGGCGCTGCACGACACCGCCGCCTGCGTCACCGAGGCCGTCACCGCCCACCTCGCCACCCTCACCTGACGTTCCTCCAGCAGAAACGGAAGGTTGCACCTTCCGTTTCTGCTGGAAGAAGCGGTCGGTGTGGGCGGCAGGAGGGTCAGGTGTCGGGTGGGCCCTTGTAGCCCTTGACCAGGATCCAGCCCACCAGGGCGACGATCCCGACGACCACGCCGAGCTTCACCAGGATGCCGATGGTGGCCACGACGAAGTGGAACAGCGACCAGGCGCCGAAGAGGGCCAGGCCACCGATGACCACGACGGGCAGCCACGCCATGGGCGGGCGTTGGAGGTCGTCGCCCCGCCGGCGTTCGAGGTCGTCGCCCGGTGCCATCGTCCCCACACCCTACGCTCGCGGCCATGGAACCCGACGCCGCCTTCCTCGACGCCACGGCACAGGCCGAGCTCGTCCGCACCGGCCAGGCCACCCCGCTCGAGCTCGTCGACGCCGCCATCGAGCGCATCGAGCGCCTGAACCCGCAGCTCAACGCCGTCATCCACGAGCGCTTCGAGAAGGCCCGGGCCGAGGCGCGGGCGGACCTGCCTGACGGCCCGTTCCGGGGCGTGCCGTTCGTGCACAAGGACCTCGACGGCTACAGCGCCGGCGACCCCTACTACGGCGGGACGAAGTTCCTCCGCGACCACGACTGGCGCCCCGGCCACGACTCCCACCTCACCGCCAAGTTCCGGGCCGCCGGACTGATCTGCGTCGGTCGCACCAACACCCCCGAACTGGGCCTGGTGCCGGCCACCGAGCCGGAGACCTACGGGCCGACCCGCAACCCGTGGGACACCGGGCGCTCGACCGGTGGGTCGAGCGGGGGCTCGGCCGCCGCGGTCGCCTCCGGCATGGTGGCCATCGGCCACGCCGGCGACGGTGGCGGCTCCATCCGCATCCCCGCCAGCGAGTGCGGCCTCGTCGGGCTGAAGCCGTCGCGGGGCCGCCACTCGCTCGGCCCCGAGGCGGGGGAGAGCTGGGGCGGGCTCGTCGCCCGCCTGGCCGTCACCCGCAGCGTCCGGGACACGGCCACGCTCCTCGACGCCGTGCAGGGCGCCATGCCGGGTGACCCCTACACGGCGCCGCCGCCGCAGCGGCCCTACGCCGACGAGCTCGGCGCCGACCCCGGCTCGCTGCGCATCGGCCTCCGGGTCGAGGCGCCGAGCATCCCGGGCGACCCCCACCCCGACGCCGTCGCCGCGGTGGAGGGGGCCGCCGCACTGCTCGAGTCCCTGGGCCACCGAGTCGAGGTGGCGTCGCCGGCAGCGCTCGACGACCCCGAGTTCGTCCAATACTTCATCAACGCCTACAACGCGTGGATCGCGCGCGACCTCGAGCGCCTGGGCCAGACGGTGGGCACGCCGGTGACGGCCGACGACGTGGAGGCCGGCACCTGGGCCCTCGCCGAAGCGGGCCGCCTGGTGAGCGCCACCGACTACCTCGCCGCGGTCGAGTACATGCACGAGTTCACCCGGCGGGTCGCCCAGTGGTGGGCCGACGGCTTCGACCTGCTGCTCACGCCCACCATCCCCGAGCCGCCTCCGCACCTCGGCGAGTTCAGCGGCACCCCGGACAACCCGCTCGTCGGCCTCTTCCGCTCGGCCGAGATCGTGCCCTTCACCGCGCCGTTCAACACCACGGGCCAGCCGGCGATCTCGCTGCCCCTGCACTGGAACGCCGACGGCCTGCCCATCGGCGTGCAGCTCGTGGCCGCCTACGGCCGTGAGGACCAGCTGATCGCGGTGGCGAGCCAGCTCGAGCAGGCGGCCCCCTGGGCCGACCGCCGCCCACCCGCCCACGCCTGACCGTGACCGTGCCGAGTGGCGTCCTGCGCGCCGGCGGTCAGGTGGTGCGGCGGTAGGCGGGGGACTCGAGGGGCGGCGGGCGCTCTCCCAGCTCGACGGTGACCGGCGCGGCGCCGGCGGGGGTGAGGTCCACGGCGGCGCCGGGGTCGACGCCGGCACGGCGCAGGGCCGTGGCCATGACCGCGGCCGCCTGGGGCGAGAGCTCGGCCAGCGGCCGGTTGCGGTGGTGACGCACGCCGAGGTCGACCTGGGCGATGCCGGCGAGGCCGACGAGGCGGTGCACGTCGATGAGCAGGCCGAGGTCGACGCCGTAGCCCTGCACGAAGGGCAGGCGCTCGAGCACCTCGCGCCGGCCGGCGTACTCACCGGAGAGCGGCTGCACCACGCCGTCGAGCTCGGGGAACAGCAGGGCCACGAGCGGGCGGGCGACGAGCTCGGTGACCCGGCCGCCGCCTTCCTGGCGGTCGTTCAACGGGCGCTCGTAGAAGCCCTTGACGAACCCGATGGTGGGGTCGGTGAGCAGGGGGCCGAGCAGCCCGGTCACGAAGGCGGTGTCGAACTCGCGCACGTCGGCGTCGCACCAGACGACGAGGTCGCCCTTGGAGGCGAGCATCGAGGTCCACAGCGCCTCGCCCTTGCCCTGCCCGTCCGTGGTGCGGACCACGGCGGCGCCGGCGTCGGCGGCCGCGGCGGCGGTGCGGTCGGAGGAATGGTCGTCGACCACGAGCAGCTCGTCGACGAGGGGCACGTCGTCCACCAGGCGCGTCCGGATGGTGTCCACGATGGCGCCGACGGTGGCCGCCTCGTCGCGCGCCGGGAGGCACACGGAGACGGTGACGTCCCCCTTGGCCGCCACCAGGGCCTCGGCCGTGAAGTCCCGGTGGTGGAAGGTCGGTGGCGGCGCCGACGGCACGCGGCCATCGTAGGGACCATGGCGCGCCAGTCCTCGCTCCGGTGCCGGGTCTGTGGCGCGACCCGTGCCGACTCACCCGTGCAGTACTGCGACGAGTGCTTCGGCCCGCTCGACGTGGTGGTCGGCCCGACCGGGCTCGACGCGGCCGAGTTGCGGGCGCGGATCGAGGCCGGCCCGGCGTCGATGTGGCGCTACGCCGATCTCCTCGCGTTCGACGAGCCGCCGGGCGCCGACGCGGTCGGGTGGACGCCGCTCGTCGAGGCCCGCGCCCTCGGGCGGGACCTGGGCGTGACCGACCTCCGCCTGAAGGACGAGGGCGCCAACCCGGGCGGCTCGTTCAAGGACCGGGTCGTGGCCGCCGCGCTCAGCCGGGCGCTCGACACGGGCGCCCGGGTCCTGGCCTGCGCCTCCACCGGCAACCTGGCCCTCGCGGTGGCGGGCGCCGCCCGGCGCGCCGGGCTGGCCTCGGTGGTGATCGTGCCGGAGGCCCTCCCCGCCGCGGACCAGGCCGCGATCGCCGCCGAGGGGGCGGTCGTCGTGCCGGTCGCCGGCGACTACGACGCCGCCAACCGCCTGGCCAGCGAGGCGTCGATGACCGGCGAGAGCGAGGCCTGGGGCTGGGTGAACGTCGGCCTGCGTCCCTGGTACGTCGAGGGGTCGGTGACCGTGGCCCACGAGATCGCCGAGCAGCTCGGCTGGGCCGTCCCCGACGCGGTGGTGGCGCCCATGGCGTCCGGGGCCTTCGCGCTCGCCCTGCACCGGGGCTTCGTCGACCTCGCCGAGGCCGGCCTCGTCCCACCCGGGCCGCCGCCGGCGCTGTGGGTCGTCCAGCCGGAGGGCTGCGCGCCGGTGGCGGCGGCCTTCGCCACCGGGGCGGACGACGTGGCGCCCGTACGCCCGGACACTTTCGCCTCCTCGCTGGCCATGGGTGACCCGCCGGACGGCCCCGAGGTGCTCGCCGTGGCCCGCACCAGCACCGGCGGGGTGCTCGCGGTGCCCGAGGCGGAGATCGCGCCGGCCCAGGCCCGGCTGGCCGCGCTCGAGGGCCTCACCACCGAGCCCGCCGGCGGGGTGGTGGTCGCGGGCGTGGCCCGGGTCGCCGCGGTCGGCCGCCTCCCGGCCGGGTCGACGGTCGTGGCCTGCCTCACCGGTGGCGCGGCGAGCGCCCGCCCCGTGCCCACCACGGGCCCGTCGGGAGGTGGCAGCGGCCGGGTCGCCGGTACGATCCCACCCACTGTCTCCGCCCTCTCGGCCGCCGTGGCCGGCGGGCACTCCGACGCACCAGAGGATCCGAGCCGATGAGCGTTACCGTCCGCGTGCCCACCACCCTGCGCACCCTCACCGGGGGCGAGTCCGAAGTCGCGGTCGACGGCGCCACCGTCGGCGACGTCCTCACCGCCCTCGACGCGGCCCACCCCGGCTTCAAGGACAAGCTCTTCGACGACGAGGGCAACCTGCGCCGCTTCGTCAACGTCTTCGTGGCCGACGACGACGTGCGCTTCATGGACGGCCTCGCCACCCCCGTCCCCGACGGCGAGACCCTCTCGATCATCCCCGCCGTCGCCGGCGGCTGAACCGCTGACCCGGGCGTAGGTCGCCCGGCCCCTTCTCGGCCCGGCGGCTGGGCCGATCGGCCCTTCGCGCTCCACCGCGCCAGCGCACCCGACGATCCCCCTCTCGCTGCGGGAACCGATCCCCGGCGGAGGTGCGGCTCGGAGGCGGCGGCCCCGAACCCCTCCGCCGGGGAGGCTCGCTCCTTTGGTCCTCCTTCGTCGGACCGCCTCCGGCAGCCCGTTCGTCGCCGCGGCGCCTGCGCTCCGCTCCGGCACGTCACCGTGCGGGTAGCCGGATTAGCACTCTCCCCTCTAGAGTGCTAATGCTTACGTCACACGCACGCCAACCGGTCAGCCAACGGAGGACCAACCGCATGTCGAAGACCATCGCATTCGACGAGGAGGCCCGTCGGGGCCTCGAGTCGGGCATGAACCAGCTCGCCGACGCCGTGCGCGTCACGCTTGGCCCCAAGGGCCGCAACGTCGTGCTGGAGAAGAAGTGGGGCGCTCCCACCATCACGAACGACGGCGTCTCCATCGCCAAGGAGATCGAGCTCGAGGACCCCTACGAGAAGATCGGGGCCGAGCTGGTCAAGGAGGTCGCCAAGAAGACCGACGACGTCGCCGGTGACGGCACCACCACCGCCACCGTGCTGGCGTGGTCGATGGTCCGCGAGGGCCTGCGCAACGTGGCCGCCGGCGCCAACCCGATGTCGCTGAAGAAGGGCATCGAGGCTGCGGTCGAGACCGCCGTCGCGGCCATCCGCAACGTGGCCGTCGAGGTCGAGGACAAGTCCCAGATCGCCCAGGTCGCCGCCATCTCGGCCGCCGACGAGGAGATCGGCCAGATGATCTCCGAGGCGATCGACAAGGTCGGCAAGGACGGCGTCATCACCGTCGAGGAGAGCCAGACCTTCGGCATGGACATGGACCTCGTCGAGGGCATGCGCTTCGACAAGGGCTACATCTCGCCGTACTTCGTGACCGACCCCGACCGGATGGAGGCCGTCCTCGACGACCCGTACATCCTCCTCGTGGGCTCGAAGATCTCGGCCGTGCGCGACATGCTCGCCGTGCTCGAGAAGGTGATGCAGTCGGGCAAGCCGCTGGTCATCATCGCCGAGGACGTCGAGGGCGAGGCCCTGGCCACCCTCGTGGTCAACAAGATCCGTGGCACCTTCAAGTCGGTGGCGGTCAAGGCCCCCGGCTTCGGTGACCGCCGCAAGGCGATGCTCCAGGACATGGCCATCCTCACCGGCGCCCAGGTCATCACCGAGGAGGTGGGCCTCAAGCTCGAGAACACCACCCTCGACCTGCTCGGCACCGCCCGCAAGGTCGTCATCACCAAGGACGAGACCACCGTCGTCGAGGGTGGCGGCTCGGACGACGACATCGCCGGCCGCATCGCCCAGATCAAGGCCGAGATCGACAACACCGACTCGGACTACGACCGTGAGAAGCTCCAGGAGCGCCTCGCCAAGCTGTCCGGCGGCGTGGCCGTCCTGAAGGTCGGCGCCGCCACCGAGGTGGAGCTCAAGGAGAAGAAGCACCGCATCGAGGACGCGGTCAGCACCACCAAGGCCGCCATCGAGGAGGGTGTCGTCGCCGGTGGCGGCGTGACCCTGCTGCGGGCCCAGGCCGGCATCGCCGACCTGGCCAAGAAGCTCGAGAAGAAGCAGCACGACGAGGCCACCGGCGCTCGCATCGTCCTGCGGGCCCTCGAGGAGCCGCTGAAGCAGATCGCGATCAACGCCGGCCTCGAGGGCGGCGTCGTGGTCGAGAAGGTGCGCGAGCTCGAGGTGCCGTCCGAGGGCCTGAACGCGGCCACCGGCGAGTACGTCGACCTGGTCAAGGCCGGCATCATCGACGCCGCCAAGGTGACCCGTTCGGCGCTGCAGAACGCCGCCTCGATCGCGGCCCTGTTCCTCACCACCGAGGCGGTCATCGCCGACGCTCCCGAGACGGGCGGCGGCGGCATGCCGGGCGGCATGGAGGACTTCTAGCCCTCGTCCGGTCGGGCCGTCCGCGAGGGCGTCCCGCCGAGGATCGAGCTGGTGGCCGGCCCCGCGGGGTCGGCCACCAGCCGTTTTGGGCGGCCACTTCCAGGTCACGCCCCGGGCCCGACCTCCGGGTCTAGGTGTCGTCGCGGCGGCGGGCGGGGTGGGCGGACCCCGCGACCACGAGGGTGCCCTTCGCGGAGCGCTTGGCCGCGTAGAGGGCGGTGTCGGCCTCGTGGACGATGGCGTCGGGGTCGGCGCCGACCGGCTCGGCCACCAGGGTCAGGCCCGCCGAGGCGGCGAGGACGACCTCGGCGCCGTCCGGCAGGGCGACGGGGATCCGGGCCGCCGCCAGCAGGCGCTCGACCACGGCGCTCGCCACGTCGGCCTCGGGCGGGCGGTGGATCAGCACGGCGAACTCGTCGCCGCCGAGGCGGGCCACAACGTCGCCCGCCCGCATCTCCCGGGCGAAGCGGTCGGCCAGCTCGACGAGGAGGTGGTCGCCGGCGGCGTGGCCGTGGACGTCGTTGACCGCCTTGAAGCCGTCGAGGTCGAGGTAGGCGACCGCCACGGGCGCCCCGTCACCGATCGCCGCCTCGAGCAGGGTGAAGAACCGGGCCCGGTTGGCGAGCCCGGTCAAGGCGTCGTGGTGGGCGAGGTGCTCGAGTCGCTCGCTGCCCGCCCGGCGATCGAGGGCGAGGCGCACCAGGGTCTCGATGTCGCCGAGGTTCACGGCGAGCAGGTCGGCCATCGCGGGGTCCGCGGCCCAGGCCGCCAGCAGGGCGGGCTGGTCGCGGCCGGGGTCGGGTGACCCCCGGAAGGCGGCGACGGCGAGCCCCCGGTCGGCGGCTGCCTTGCGGACGGGCTCGGGCAGCCCCTCGGTGGAGGTGATGGTGACGGGGCCGAGGGCGGACATGGCCGCCGTCCACGGAGCGCCGAGGGTGCGGTCCTGGCGCCCGTCGATGACGCCGCCGAGCTCGGGGGGCAGGACGCCCAGCACGGTCCGTTGCCCGTTGCTGTCGAACGCGATCAGCGCACCGGGACGGCTGGGCGAGAAGCGCTCGCCGAGCCCCGCCAGCGACTCGTCGGGGCCGGCGCCGGCGACCATGGCCGAGAAGGCGAGCGTCCGGGCGCGGTCGAACGGGTTCGGCCGGAGGGAGAAGGCCACAAACTCGCGCCCGTCGTCGTCCTGCACGCGAACGGACGCCACGTCGAGCGTCTCGTAGACCCCGTCGCGACGCCGGAGGCGGTAGGGCGCGGTGCCGTCGCCGATCTGGGTGTGCAGCAGGCCGATGGTGCTGGCCGCGCGGCGCAGGTCGTCGGGGTGCAGCCAGTCGAAGGCGTGCCCGCCGATCAGGGCGTCGGGATCCCACCCGTAGCGGCGGAACGCCTCGTTGGCGTAGACGACCCGGAACTCGTCGTCGAGCAGGGCGTGGGGCGCCGGGTCGTCGATGACCACGCGTGCGAGCAGCGCGTCGTCCGGCCCCTGGTCCCGCTCCGCAGCGTCGCCCACCGGCGCCAATACTTGCACGGGACGGTGATCGGTACCCTCAGGCCATGGCTGGAGCGAACCGCGGGCGGGTGCAGCGCGTGCTCCGGCGCCGGTTCGACGGCCGGGAGGCGCCCCTCGGGCCCGACGAGGTCCTCGTGGAGGAGCCGCTCGCCATCCACCTCGACGGTGTGCTCGTGGCCACCACCATGCGCACGCCCGGGCACGACTTCGAGCTGGCGGCCGGCTTCCTGCACGGTGACGGGCTGCTGGCCGGCGCCGCCATCACGACCTGCCGGTACTGCGGCACCGGCTCGGCGGTCGAGACCGAGTTCAACGTCGTCAGCGTCGACACCGGCGGCCGGGCGCCCGCACCCGCCCCGCGCCTCACCACCGCCACCGCCGCGTGCGGGCTCTGTGGGAGCGCCAGCCTCGATGAGCTCACGGATCGCCTCGAGCCGCTCCCGCCCATCGAACCGTTCCCCCTCGACGTGCTGGTCGCGGTGCCCGAGCGGATGCTCGCCGAGCAGCAGCTGTTCGCGGCCACCGGCGCGAGCCATGCCGCCGCCGCCTTCGACCGCGACGGCGAGCCGCTGGTCGTCCGCGAGGACATCGGGCGCCACAACGCGGTCGACAAGGTCGTCGGCCGGCTCCTGCTCGACGAACGCCTGCCCGCCACGGGCCTGGGACTCTTCGTCAGCGGCCGGGCCAGCTTCGAGATGGTCCAGAAGGCGTGGGCGGCCGGTTTCGCCGCGGTCGTCGCGGTGAGCGGTCCCTCGTCGCTCGCGGTCGACACCGCGAGGGTGGCCGGCCTGACCCTGGCGGGGTTCACCCGGGGCGGGACGCTCAACCTGTACAGCCCGGCCTGATCGCCGGCGAGCGGCCCCGCGCCGAACCGGCTCCCGATTTCGGTGCCCTGGCACCGAAATCGGGAGCCAGAACGGGCCGGACCGGGCCGCCCTCGGTCGTCGTTAGCCTGGGCCGATGAGCCCTGACACCCCCGAGGCGCTGGCACCGTCGGTCGGCCTCGCCGTCCTGCATCTGTTCGTGAAGCCGTCCGCGGGCGGCGCGGACGCCGCCGCGGTGGCCGCGGCGGTGAAGCGGGCGGAGGGCGACGGCGACCAGGTGGTCCCGGTGGCCCTGCTCGGCCACAAGGCCGACGCCGCGTTCATGGTGCTCAGCGAGGACGTGGTGCGCCTGCGCCGCTTCCAGACCGACGTGCAGGCCGCCGGCCTCGTCGTGGTCGACTCCTACGTGTCGCTCACCGAGCTCTCGGAGTACGCCCAGGGCCTGCCGCCCGAGCGGAACCAGGCCCGGCTGCACCCGGTGCTGCCGCCCGAGGGCAAGCGGGCGTGGTGCTTCTACCCCATGTCGAAGCGGCGCAACGTGGGGGCCAACTGGTTCACGCTGCCCTACGACGAGCGCAAGGACCTGATGTACGAGCACGGCGCCTCGGGCCGGAAGTTCGCCGGCCGGGTCGTCCAGGTCGTCACCGGCTCCACCGGCCTCGACGACTTCGAGTGGGGCGTCACCCTCTTCGCGGAGGCGCCCGACGACCTCAAGGAGGTCGTCTACACGATGCGATTCGACGAGGCGTCGGCCCTCTACGGCGAGTTCGGCGCGTTCTACACGGGTTACACCACGAGCGTCGAGGACCTGGGGGCGGTGCTCGCCGCCCGTTGAGGGCGCATGAACCTGGGCGCTGTTGGACGCTTGCGCCCTCGTGATTGGCTACTGTGCCGCCCCAGGCAGCGGCTCCGCGGGCAGGGTGCCCATGAGCGGCTGAAGGGGAGAGACGACACGTGCGCAAGCTGATCCTCATCGTGCTCGCCGTCCTGGTCGGCGGCTCGGTGTTGCTCTGGGGCGGGCCTGCCGGTGCACAGACCACCGACACGACCGACGCCGCGGGCGCCACCACGACCACGACGGCCGCAGACGGCGGCGGCGTCGGCGTGAGCGGCGTCATCGAGAACGACGACGAGCCCGTCGAAGGCGTGACCATCACGGTCAAGGACACCAGCGGCGCGGTCGTCGGCGAGTCCACCACCAACGCCCAGGGCGAGTACGACATCCCGCTGCCGGGGCCCGGCGACTACTCGGCCACCCTCGACGTGGACACCCTCCCCGACGGGGTCAACCTGCGCAACGAGGACCGTGCCACCCTCGAGTTCACGCTGCGGCCCGGCCAGACCCGGCCGCTGCTGTACCCGCTCGGCGAGTCCGACCGCCAGGAGGTCAGCGGCGTCGAGAAGTTCCTCCAGCTGCTGGTGGAGGGCATCAAGTTCGGCCTCGTGATCGCCATGGGCGCCATCGGGCTCTCGCTGATCTTCGGCACCACCGGCCTCACCAACTTCTCCCACGGTGAGATGGTCACGTTCGGGGCCATGGCGGCGTGGTGGTTCAACGTGAACATGGGCATCCAGCTCATCCCCGCGGCGTTCCTCGCGATCGTGGTCGGGGCCGCTGCCGCCGCGCTCTACGACTTCGCCTTCTGGCGGCGGTTGCGCAAGCGGGGCACCGGACTGATCGCCATGCTCGTGATCTCGATCGGCATGGCCATCCTGTTCCGCTACTTCTTCCTCTACCTGTTCGGCGGCCGCACCCGGCCCTACGCCGACTACGCCGTGCAGAAGGGCATGGACATCGGCCCGATCTCCATCGCCCCGAAGGACCTCATCTCGATCGGGCTCTCGATCATCGTGCTCGTCGGCGTCGGCCTCCTGTTGAACAAGACCAAGATCGGCAAGGCCATGCGGGCCGTCGCCGACAACCGGGACCTCGCCGCCTCGTCGGGCATCGACGTCGACCGGGTGATCTTGTTCGTCTGGGCCGCCGGCGGCGGCCTCGCCGCCCTCGGTGGCGTCATGTTCGGCGTGACCGAGCAGGTGAGCTACCAGATGGGCTTCCGGCTCCTGCTGCTCATGTTCGCCGGCGTGACCCTGGGCGGCCTGGGCACGGCCTACGGCGCCTTGGTCGGCAGCCTCATCGTGGGCATCTTCGTGCAGGTCTCGACCCTCTGGGTGCCGGTCGAGCTCAAGAACGTGGGCGCCCTCGTGATCTTGATCCTGATCCTGTTGGTACGGCCGCAGGGCATCCTCGGGCAATCCGAGCGGGTCGGATAAGGAGGCGTCGACGTGGACATCGGTTCGGTCATCGACAACAGCTTCTCCGCCGCCGTCGGCGTGGATGCGGTCATCTACGCGCTCGCGGCCATCGGCCTGAACGTGCAGTTCGGCTACACGGGCCTGCTCAACTTCGGCCAGGTGGGCTTCGCCGCGGTGGGCGCGTACGGCATCGCCATCTCGGTCAACTACTACGGCTGGCCGCTGTGGGCCGGCATCCTCCTCGGCCTCGCGGCCGCCGTGGTCCTGGCCCTGCTGCTCGGCCTGCCCACCCTGCGCCTGCGGGCGGACTACCTCGCCATCGTCACCATCGCCGCCGGCGAGATCATCCGACTCGTCGCCCGGTCGGTGACCTTCAACGACTACACCGGCGGCAGCGCCGGCCTGAGCGACTTCGCCCAGTCCTTCTACGACCTCAACCCCTACGGCGCCGGGCGGCAGTCCCTGGGCCCGATACAGCTCAGCAGCAACGACCTGTGGATGGTCACCGTGGGCTGGTCGGTGGTGCTGCTCATGACCCTCCTGGTCTGGAGCCTGATGCGCAGCCCCTGGGGTCGGGTGCTCAAGGCCATCCGCGAGGACGAGGACGCCGTGCGCAGCCTGGGCAAGAACGCCTACTGGTACAAGATGCAGAGCCTCATCCTCGGCGGCCTGCTCGGTGCGGTGGCCGGCTTCGCCTTCGCCATCGCCAAGACCTCGGTGCAGCCGGACAACTACTCGACCGACTTCACCTTCTTCGCCTACGCCGCCCTCATCCTCGGCGGTGCCGCCACCACCTGGGGCCCGGTGATCGGCTCGATCATCTTCTGGTTCCTGCTCGCCTTCACCGACAGCCTCCTGCGCCAGCTCGTCAGCAACGACCTGCTGCCCGACGCCATCATCTCGGGCACCCAGGTCGGCCAGGTGCGGTTCATGCTGGTGGGCGTCGGCCTCGTGGCGCTGATGGTCTTCCGACCACAGGGCATCTTCGGCAACAAGCGGGAGCTGGCCCTCGATGAGTGACACCGCCTACGACACCGCCGCCGACGCGGCCCGGCTGCGAGAGCAGCTCGCCGGCGTCGCCTCCGAGCCGGGCGTGGCCAAGCCGGATCCGATCGTCGTGGCCGACAACATGGTGCGCCGCTTCGGCGGCCTCACCGCGGTCGAGGTCGAGCACCTCGAGGTCCAACGGGGCTCCATCACCGCCCTGATCGGACCCAACGGCGCCGGCAAGACCACCTTCTTCAACTGCCTGACCGGCTTCGGCGACCCCGACGAGGGCGAGTGGAGCTTCGACGGCACGTCGCTGTCCAAGGCGCCCGCCCACAAGTTCCCCCAGGCCGGCATGGTCCGCACCTTCCAGCTGACCAAGGCCCTCTCCAAGCTCACCGTCATCGAGAACATGAAGCTGGCCGCTCCCGACCAGCGGGGCGAGAACTTCTTCCGTGCCCTCGTGCCGGGGGTCTGGCGGCGCCAGGAGCGTGAGGTCGAGGAGCGCGCCGACGCCCTCCTGAAGCGCTTCAAGATGGACCACATGCGCAACGAGTTCGCCGGCACCCTGTCCGGCGGCCAGCGCAAGCTGCTCGAGATGGCCCGGGCGCTCATGTGCAACCCGAAGATCATCATGCTCGACGAGCCCATGGCCGGTGTGAACCCGGCCCTCACCCAGTCGCTCCTCGAGCACATCAAGGAGATGCGGGCCGACGGCGCCACCGTGCTCTTCATCGAGCACGACATGGACGTGGTGTCGAGCATCAGCGACTGGGTCGTGGTGATGGCCGAGGGTTCGATCATCAGCGAGAGCCGGCCCGAGGAGGTCGGTCAGAACCAGGCGGTGGTCGACGCCTACCTCGGTGCCCACCACGACGCGCCCCTCACCCTCGAGGAGGAGGAGGCCGAGCTCGAAGAGGTCGAGGCCAAGCTGGAAGCCATCGAAGAAGCGCGCGAAGAGGAGCTCGGCCTGTGAGCGAAGCGTCCCCGCCCTCCGACGCCGTCGTGCCCGAGGGCGAGACCCCCATCGCGCCGCCGCCCGCCGGCGGCGAGGTCGTGCTCTCGGCCGCCGAGCTGGTGGCCGGCTACACCCCCGAGGTCAACATCCTCAACGGCTGCGACTTCCACCTCGCCGACGGTGAGCTGATCGGCATCATCGGCCCCAACGGCGCCGGCAAGTCGACGCTGCTCAAGACCCTCTTCGGGCTGGTCAAGGTCTCCTCGGGCACCGTCACCTTCCGCGGGGCGGACATCACCGGCGAGCCCGCGCACGCCCTCGTGGCCAAGGGCATCGGCTACGTGCCCCAGAACAACAACGTGTTCCCCCGCCTCACGGTGGAGGAGAACCTCGAGATGGGCATGTACCTCGAGCCGAAGCGCTTCAAGGAGCGCCTCGAGGTGGTGGCCGACCTGTTCCCGTTGCTCTCCGAGCGGCTCAAGCAGAGGGCCGGGTCGCTCTCGGGTGGTGAGCGCCAGATGCTCGCCATGGGCCGGGCCCTGATGATGGACCCGTCCGTGCTGCTCCTCGACGAGCCGTCGGCCGGCCTCTCCCCGCTGTACCAGGACGAGGTCTTCATCCGCTGCCGGCGCATCAACGCCGCCGGTGTCTCGATCGTGATGGTGGAGCAGAACGCCCGCCGCTGCCTCGAGATCTGCCACCGGGGCTACGTGCTCGACCAGGGCCGCAACGCCTACACCGACACCGGTGAGGCCCTGCTCAACGACCCCAAGGTCATCGAGCTCTACCTGGGCACGCTGGTCAAGGCCCGCTGACGGCGGCGGCGGCCGTCGCCTAGACCGCCGGCTCGACGACGCTCGTCGGCCGGGCGAGCTGGTCGCGGCGGCTGATGCTCAGGTAGGCGACCAGGGCGACGATGGCGCCGAGGAAGATCAGGCTCGTCGTGGTGGTGCCGAGGCCCAGGCCGCCGTTCTGCGTGGGCTGCGACAGGTAGTCGCCGACGGAGGCGCCCATCGGGCGGGTGAGGACGTAGGCGATCCAGAACGCCGCCACCTCGTTCAGCCCCAGGAAGCGCCAGGCGACGTAGGTGACGGCGATGGCGGTGCCGAAGAGCCCGGCGGAGAGGAGGTAGCCGAGGTCGGCCTGCTCGGCGAGGAGGTCGCCGGCCGCCGTCCCCAGCGCGAAGGTGACGAGCACCGCCAGCCAGTAGAAGGCCTCACGGGTCGGGCTGACGATGGTCTTGATCGATAGCGTCCCCTCCCTCGACCACCAGATCGCGAACACGACGCAGAGCGCCACCGTGAACACACCGGTCGAGATCCACAGGCTCACGCCGCGGACGTCGGTGAAGTAGTCCGTGATCAACG
>WBZL01000441.1_pt1 | contig 46297 bp, 37 predicted proteins | sample 5204291 | NCBI WGS metagenome assembly WBZL01 (sample SAMN12344345, study PRJNA552823) | activated sludge metagenome | biome: Activated sludge suspended growth; feature: Nitrification reactor; material: Wastewater; isolation source: activated sludge from nitrification reactor of wastewater... | reverse complement strand
CGGCAAGCCTTCGAACAACTCGCCGCTGGGTTCGCTCGGGTCGGATTCAGGTCGCATGGACCGTCAACGCACCATGCCCACGCTGGGCTGTCGGGGTTATCCCAAATATTCACAAGCTCTCAGTCGGGTCTCGCCCGGCCGTGCCCTTGCCGAAGTGACTGACCCCGACAACCGCGCAGTCGATGGCGCCAGCCAGATCAACCAGCGGTTGAAGCGCCCGCCGAACTTCGGTGTTCTTGTGCGAGTCGGCGCCGCCCACAGCCGACACAACCGGGTCAACCATGAGCATCCGCACGTCGCCGATGCGCTGCGCAGCTGCGCTCAGTTGCACCAGGTCGCGCGCTGGGTCGAAGGCCCTGACGCTGCCATCCTCGTTGGTCCCGGTGATGAAGTGCACCTTCGTCGCGTCGGCGCCCATCGCCAGCAGTCGCGGCAGCAGTGTGTCGGCCGGGTCGTCTTCGCCTGACCAGATCAACGCCGAACCCGGCTCGGCGCGCGTGCCATCGGGCCAGCGTCCGCCGCAGGTAATGGTCGCGGCGAAGGCGAGCAGCAGCGTCGTCTTGCCCTGACCCGGCGCGCCGGCCAGGACGTGCAGCTTGCCCAACGCCAGCCAGCCAGGCCACAGCCAGCGGATTGGCTCGGGCCTGAGCGTGGATGCCTGAACCAGGTGCACGCCGTCTACCGGGGTGGCAGCGTCGATGCGCGATGCGGCCTCGGTCGCGCGCTTGAAGTTCGGTAGCGCGCTCATGCCCGCACCTCATCTGCGATGGTCTGCACGCGGCCGGCAGCGGCGAGGAAACGCTGCCAGTCGGCATCGCTGGGCAGCACGCCGCTACGGCAGTCGCCGATGACGACGGCGCACACGTTCAGCTCCGCGCCGATGCAATCGAGCGCATCGCTCGCGCTGAACCTGCGCTGCGGGCGCAGCGGCTGGCCCTTGTCGTCTATGGCGCCGAACATCCGCGCGGCCGCGACGAAGCCCAGGCCCGAGCGCTGCATGTAGTGGCTCAGCACGTCGCCGCCCTTGACGTGGCAGCTCATGCAGACCCAGGCGCCGGACTCGACGTTGACGCGCATGCTCGGCGTGCGGTCGTCGTGAAAGCAGCACAGCACGCTGCGCCACTTGCCACGGCCGGTAAGGGTCATGCCCTCGGCTGCGGCGTACTCAGGCCAGGACGGAATCAGGTTGCGGTCGAAGCTCATCGCGTACCCCCGATCCGGCGCAGCCAGTCGCCGACCTCGCGCAGCGTGGGCACCTCGCGGCACCAGCCCCTGCGCGTCAGCAGATAGCCGCCGCCGATCTGGTGCAGCCCGAACCCGGCCGGCGCGGCTACAGCACGCGCCGTGACAAAGGCCTTGGTGGCAGAATCAGGACTGTCTGCTGTCCCATCCCTGAAGCCTCGCGCCGTGCCACCGGCCGGGGCTTCGTCACTTGTTGTGGTGGGCGTGACTGTCCCCGGCGCTGCGGCGCCGACGTTGCGGAGCGCGCGCATGGCTCACGCTCCCGCCTGCGCGGCACCGCGCTTGGCTTGCAGTCTTGCCACCAGGACGCGGATGTCCGCCTCGCTCTTGCCCGCGATGCGCGCCGCGTTGATCGCCTCGACCTCGCCGGCCGGGAAGCCCACGGCGCGCGCACCGATGCTTACCGGCTTGACGAACAGCCCTTGCGCGATGCGCAGGTAGATGGTGCTCCGCGAGTAGCCGGTTGCGGCCTCGACCTGCTTGCGCCGCAGGATCGTCGCGGCTTGAATTTCATGCGCCATGTTTCGCCCTTGGTAGGCGTCCCCGGCCGATCCGGGGGCAACGCGGGGCAATGTCTGCGCAGTGTCGGCAGGGAAGCGCCTGCCGTTTGCTTGCCGATTACCTGCCGTTCAATCTGCGGATATGTGCCTTCAGGTCCTCGGACAGCGCCTGTCTCGTTATCCCAAGGGAGCGGGCAACTTCACCAATGCCGCGCGGCAGGTGCGCGTAGTCGTCGGTCGGCATCGTCAGGCCAGCGTTGATGCATATGGCATAGCGGTCCGCCTGCCGCTGCTCGGTCGTGGCGTTTTGGGCGGGCGACTGCGCGGTCCCGGCGGCATGCACTGCGCCGGCCGCACGCCGACGCGCAATCGCCCTCAGCAGGTGCAAGCGCCGAGCGATGAACGGGTCAAGCAGGCCCTCGGCGCGAACGAACGCCTCAAGCCCATCGATCGTGCACGGCAGCCGCAGCAGCTGGTGGCCGCGACCAGAAGAGCCGACGACGGTGGCGAACTCGCGGGGCGTCAGTGTGCGCAAGCCGTCGTCAACCAAATCGCGCCGGTAGATGCCGTCCTTGCGAAGCACCAGCCCACCGCCCCAATCGGCTCGATCCTCGATCAGCAGGATGCGCACGACGTGCGCCTCGGACAGCGTGGCGTCGTTCGCGCGCTGCGTGGAATCGGATTCCATGTGTGCACCCCTATGCACCCCCCGGGGAGAAGGTGCCGCGCCAGTCCGCCGGGGAGCGGGTGTTCGGGGATCAACCTAGGCGCGGCCGAACTCGGTCGTCGGCTCAGGCCACTTGCTTGAAGCGGCCCATGATGACGCGGCCGGAACTCATCAGCGAATCGATGGTGTCGGCCCACTGCTGAAGCATCTCGCGCCGCTGCGTGGCGTACTCGGCGCGGTTGTAGACCCCGCGCACGCCGCCGATGGTGTGGTTGAGAGCCTTCTCGACCACGTCCGAAGGCCAGCCGTTTTCGTGCAGCAGCGTCGAGGCGGTGCGCCTCAAGTCGTGGACCGTGAACGCGGGAATCGACTGCCCTGCAAGCGCCACCTTCAGCGCGTTGTTGATCGCGTTGTGGGCGAAGGGCTTGGTGAGACTGCCCCGGCCCGGCATCACCAGTTCACTGCCGCCGGCCAGCGCGTGCAACTCCTTGAACAGCGCCACGGCCTGCGATGACAGGTAGACGACGTGCGGCTTGCCGGTCTTCGAGTGCTCGGCCGGGATGCTCCACTCGGCCGCGTCGAAGTCCACATGCGCCCAGCGGGCCAGCAGCAACTCGGACTTGCGCACCATCGTCAGCAGGATCAGGTGCAGCCCGATCTTGAACTGGCGCCGGATGTTGGACTCGAAGGCAGCGGTCAGGAAGACCTTGATCTCATCGCCCGACAGCGCCCGCTCGCGGGCCTTGGACTTGTGAACGTGGCGCATGGGCAGCGCCAGCACGGGATTCGTCGTTACCAGCCCCGCCGTCGTGGCGTAGTCGAACAGCCGCTTCAGCACGCCGCGAATCTGCCCGGCCGCCGCGTCGAAGCCTTCGTCCTTCTTGCGCCAGATGATCGCCCGCACGTCCTCTGTCGTCACGTCGCGCACCGGCTTGGCGCCGATGGCGGGCACGATGGCCTTGTCGAAGTAGCGGCGGGGGATGGTCAGGTCGGCGCGGTCCTTCGCCACGATCTCGCGGAAGAACCGTTCGCCGAACTCGGCCACGGTCGTTGCGTCGGCTGCTGCAACCTTGGCAAGCCGCTTCTGCTCCGCCGGGGACTGGCCCAGCGCCACCATCGTTTCGCGCTTGTCACGCTCGGCGCGTGCCAGCTTCAGCGACAGCGCCGGATAGCGGCCCAGCGTCACCCGCTCGCGCTTGCCGTTCAGTCGGTAGCGGTAGTGCCAGAGCATGCCGCCGGTCGGGAACACCTCCAACACCAGCCCGCGCGCGTCGGTGACGACGTAGCGGCTTTCCTTGGGCTTCAGGGCACGGATGGCAGTGTCGGTCAGGGGCATGGCGGGTTCCTTGGGTACACACGGCCCGGATTCAGCGGGTACACGCGGCCAGGTGTACCCGGATGTGTACCCGGCAGCGATCGGCTTTGGCGGGTACACGCCGGACATTGTAGGAACAAAAAAGCCGCTTGTGACAGCGGCTTGTGTGTGTTCTCTAGATTCCGTTGGACGTTCTAGGAACCAATGTCATTTCCCGATGCAAAAGCGGTCGAAGATCTCGCCGAGCAGATCGTCCGCGGTGAAGGCCCCGGTGATCTCGCCGAGCGCATCGTGCGCGCCGCGCAGCTCCTCGGCCAGCAGTTCCAGCGGCGTGCCGCGGTCGGCACCCAGCGCGCGCGCGCGCAGCAGGTGTTCGCGGGCGCGCTGCAGCGCGTGCACGTGGCGCGCCCGCGCGAGGAACAGGCCCTCCGGCATTGCGTGCCAGCCCGCGCGCTGCAGCAGCTCGCGGCGCAGTTGCGCCAGCCCCTGGCCGCTGTGCGCGGACACGCACAAGGCCGCGCCCGGCACCAAGGCCGCCAGATCGGCCTTGGTGTGCACGTGCAGCAGCTTCGCGGCCGCGGGCAATCGTGCGGCGATCTGCGCCTGCGCTGCCTCGTAGGCCGGATCGCCAGCGCGCGTCGGGTCATGCAGCAAGAGCACGACGTCGGCATCGGCGATCGATTCCCAACTGCGCTCGATGCCGATGCGCTCGACTTCGTCGCCGCCGTGGTGGCGCAGCCCGGCGGTGTCGATCACGTGCACCGGCACGCCTTCGATCTGGATCGTCTGCGCGATGCGGTCGCGCGTGGTGCCCGCGATCGGCGTGACGATCGCCAGCTCGGCGCCGGCCAGCGCGTTGAGCAGCGAGCTCTTGCCCACGTTGGGCTGGCCGGCCAGCACCACGCGCATGCCGTCGCGCAACAGCGCGCCTTGTTGTGCGCCGTCGAGCACCGCGTCGAGCGCGTCACCGATGTCGCCCAGCTGCTGCGCCGCACCGGCCTGCTGCAGGAAGTCGATGTCCTCTTCCGGGAAGTCCAGCGTCGCCTCGACCAGCAGGCGCAGCTGCACCAGGCGATCGTGCAGCTGGCGCACCTGCTGCGAGAACGCGCCGGCCAGCGAGCGCGCGGCCGAGCGCACCGCCGCTTCGGTGCTGGCATCGATCAGGTCGGCCACCGCCTCGGCCTGGGCCAGATCGAGCTTGCCGTTGAGGAACGCGCGCTGCGTGAACTCACCGGGCTCGGCAAGCCGCAGCCCCAGCGCCTGGCCGGCCTGCAAGCAGCGTTGCAGCAGCATCTGCAGCAGCACCGGACCGCCATGCACCTGCAGCTCGAGCACGTCCTCGCCGGTGTACGAATGCGGCGCCTCGAACCACAGCGCCAGTCCCTGGTCAAGCACGCTGCCGTCGGCCTGGTGCAGCGGCAGCAGCGTAGCCATGCGCGGTGTGAGCATGCGCCCACACAGCTGTTGAACCAGCGGCCGCAAGCCCGTGCCGGAGATGCGCACGATACCCACCGCACCCCGCCCCGGCGCAGTGGCGATGGCAACGATGGGCAAAGCCAGCTGCGACAGCACGCAGCGATCGTAGCCGGCGCGCATCGCTGCGGCCATGCGGTCAAGGCCGGTGCAAGGGCGCTGCAAGGGCGATGCAAGAGTGGCGCGGGGAGGAGCACCGCACCGGGCCGCTCGTGGGCACCGGTCGCAGACTCCGCGAGCCGGTGGCTGCCGCCCGTGCGCAACGCGCGGCTGCGCGGTGCGCACGGGCGGCAGCCGACCGGGTCAGCCCCGCATGATCGGTGGGACGGCGCTAACGCCGGCCCTGCTGACTCATCGGCACGCCGCAGCCGCTTTGAATTGCTGGCAACCCGCACGACGTGCCTTTGCGCACATGCTCGGCGGTCGTGCGCTTCGTGTCATCCCCTGATCGCGGGGTCATACCGCCCAGCTACTTGCCGAGCACGCCGAGCTTCTTGTTGATGAACCACTGCTGCGCGATCGACAGGATGTTGTTCGTCAGCCAGTACAGCACCAGGCCGGCCGGGAAGAAGAAGAACATCACCGAGAACGCCAGCGGCATGATCCACATCATGCGCGCCTGCACCGGGTCGGGCGGCGTCGGGTTGAGCCAGGTCTGGAACAGCGTGGACGCCGTCATCAGCAGCGGCAGGATGAAGTACGGGTCGGGCTGCGACAGGTCGTGGATCCACAGGATCCACGGCGCGTTGCGCATCTCCACGCTGGACAGCAGCACCCAGTACAGCGCGATGAAGAACGGCATCTGCGCGACGATCGGCAAGCAGCCGCCGAGCGGGTTGACCTTCTCCTCGCGGTAGATGCGCATCATCTCCTGCTGCAGCTGCTGCGGCTTGTCCTTGTAGCGCTCGCGCAGCTCGGTCATGCGCGGCGCCACCGCCTTCATCTTGGCCATCGAGCGGTAGGCGCTGGCGTTGAGCCAGTAGAACGCCACCTTCAGCAGCACCACCAGCGCGACGATCGACCAGCCCCAGTTGCCGAGCACGCCGTGCAACTGCGTCAGCAGCCAGAACAGCGGCTTGGCCAGGATCGTGAACCAGCCGTAGTCCTTCACCAGATCCAACCCCGGCGCCAGCTCAGCGAGCTGGTTCTCCTGCTGCGGGCCGGCGAACAGCGTGGACTGCAGCGTCTTGCGCCCGCCCGCGGCCACCTCGCCAAGCGGCACCACCATCGCGATCGAGTACAGGTTGTCCGCCACCTTGGCGACGCGGAACTCGCGCAGCTGGTTCGGCGGCAGCAGCCAGGCCGACGCGAAGTAGTGCTGCACCATCGCCACCCAGCCGTTGTTGGTGCTGCCCGGCACTTCGGCCTTGCCCTTCTCGATGTCCTTGAAGTCGATCTTGTGGAACTTGCCGGCGTCGGTGTACAGCGCCGGCCCGGTGAAGGTGAAGTAGAACGACGACTCGCCCTCGGGCGGGTTGCCGTCGCGCGTGAGCTGCAGGTACAGCTGCGGCGACACCGGGTTGGCACTGTCGTTGATGAACTCGTGCGTGACGCCGATCGCGTAGTCGCCGCGCTTGAGCGTATAGGTCTTCACCAGGCGCACCCCGTCGATCGCCGGCGATTCGAAGCGGATCTGCAGTTCGTTGCTGCCATCGGCCAGCGTGCGTTCCCCGACCACCGGCGTCATCTGCGTCAGGTGGTTGGGCAGCGCCACCCCCGGTTGCGCGGTGATCAGGCCGGTCTGCGCTTCGTACACGCGGCGTCCCCCGTGGTCGAACAGCACGACGTTGGGCAGCCGCGCGCGTTCGGGTTGCGACGAGAACAGGGTGACGAAGGGCTCGTACCAGCGGCGATGCAACGAGTCCTGGTAGTTCAGCAACTCCAGGCGCATCAGGGTGCCGCCCTGGCCGTCGAAGGTGGCCTTGACGACATCGGTGGTGAGCGTGATCTTCTCGCCGCCGCCGGCCGGCGCCGTGGCCGCACTCGGCGCCGCGGCCGGGCTGGCCGGGCTGGCCGGCACCGATGCGGCGGCAGTGGGCAGCGCCGCACTGCCTGCGCCCGGCACGGCGTTAGCGGTCGACCCCGGGCTCGCCGCGGCTGGCGCGGTCGCCACCTTCGTGCTGCCGCCGAACATCGACGGCTGGCCGGTGTGCACCGTCCATTTGTCCCACAACAGCACCAACGACATGGTGAAGACCACCCACAGCAGGGTGCGGCGCAGATCCGTCATGAGAGCTTCTTCTACTTGTCAAGGGTGGGATCGCGCTCGGCCGGACCCAAGCGCGTGAACAGTCCGGGCCGTGTGGCCGGCACCGGATCGCAGCCGCCGTCGCACCACGGGTGGCAGCGCAAGATGCGTCCGATCGTCAACGCGCCGCCGGCCAGCGCGCCATGCTGCTGCAGGGCCTGCAGCGCATACGCCGAGCAGGTGGGCTCGAAGCGGCAGGCATTGCCCAGCCACGGCTTGAGCAGCAGGCGATAGCCCCGCACCAGGCCGATCAGCAAGCGCTGCGCGATATTCAAGTGGCGGCCCGGCTGAACAGCTTGTCGAGTTCGGCCGCCGCTGCGGTGCGCAACGCCGGCGAGTCGGCCGACACGAAGCCGGCCTTGCGCGCAAAAGGCTGGCGCAGCCGCACCAGCCACAGACCCGGACGCAGCCGTGCCGCATGCCGCTGCATCGCCTGCCTTGCCTGGCGGCGCAGCAGGTTGCGCGTCACCGCACGCGGCGCATGCCGCTTCGGCACGATGCAGCCGAACCAGTGCGTGTCGACGGCCTTATCCACAGGTCCAACACCAATCGGTGCATCGGCTGTGCATAACTCTTCGCTTGCGGCCGCCGATGGCGCGCCAGGACGCATGCCTACGTGGTGCAAGACGAAGTGAGCACTCCGCGAACATGGCGGTACCGCAAGCGCGCGTTCAAAGTCGGCCTTGTGCAGCAGGCGCCCGACCATGCGCCGCACCAGGACGGCCAGTCGCAGGCAAATTACAGGCCGAGACGCTTGCGGCCCTTGGCGCGACGCGCGTTGATCACTGCGCGGCCACCGCGCGTCTTCATGCGCACCAAGAAACCATGCGTGCGGGCACGGCGGACCTTGGATGGTTGGTAAGTGCGTTTCATGTTGAATCCTCCAGGAAGATCTTGATGCTGCCGGTGCGCTCGAGGGTCGGCCGAGGCCAGCAATCGCGGTTAGGGACACAACGGCGCTGCCCCGTTCGCAACACAGCTTCGGTGCACCATGGTGCACCGCCGTGGCACCCGCATCACACCGAACGAAGCGACCCAAGCCGTCGTCACGACAGTCGCAGCCGAGCCACAAGCCATCCGTCTCGGCACTGCGTCGCGCGTGAACCTGCGCCGTGCGCACGGCGTGCGACGCCGACATGGTGCATGGCAAACCGGCAATTACAGCAAAAATGCCATGCACGGTCAAACCTGAACTGGGCGCCGCCAAACGCCAAGGCCGATCGGGCCAGGTCCAAGCACTGTGGATAACCTCCATTCGGCGCGCCGCCGGCCCTACAATCGCGGGCCACAAGAGACAAGTTCTCCACAATGATCACCGACCTGTGGCAGCGAACCTGCGAGCGCCTCGCCGAGCAGCTGCCCGAACAGCAATACAACACCTGGATCCGGCCACTGCCGCCGGCCGTGCTGCATCACGACGCCGTCGACGCCGCGGTGCTCAGCGTGCGCGTGCCCAACCGCTTCAAGCTGGACTGGATACGCACGCAGTACGCCGGCCTGATCGAATCGGTTCTGGCCGATCTGAGCACCGAACCGGTGCGTCTGGAACTCAGTCTGGCCGGCCGCGACGCCGCACCTCGCGCGATCAACCCGCTGGCACCAGCAGGCCAGGGCGCAGCAACGCTGCCCGGATCAGCCACGCCCGTGCCAGCTGCAGGTGCGCTTGCAGGTTCGCTTGCAGGTGCGGGCGCGCCGGCACGCGAAGCCGGCGTGGTGGCCGGCAACCCGCCATCGAGCTCACGCCACAAGCTGAACCCAGCGCTGACCTTCGATACCCTGGTGCCCGGCCGCGCCAACCAGATGGCACGCACCGCCGCGTTGCACGTGGCTGGCGCACCGGGCCAGATGTACAACCCGCTGTTCATCTACGGCGGCGTCGGGCTGGGCAAGACGCACCTGGTGCACGCGGTGGGCAACGCGCTGCTGCGCGACAACCCGGATGCCCGCGTGCTGTACTTGCACGCCGAGCAGTTCATCAGCGACGTGGTCAAGAACTACCAGCGCAAGACCTTCGATGAGCTCAAGGCCAAGTATCACAACCTCGACCTGCTGCTGATCGACGACGTGCAGTTCTTCGCCGGCAAGGAACGCACGCAAGAGGAATTCTTCAACGCCTTCGAAGCACTGCTGGCCAAGCGCGCGCACATCATCATGACCAGCGACACCTACCCGAAGGGGCTGGTGGACATCGACGAGCGGCTGACCAGCCGCTTCGACGCCGGCCTGACCGTGGCGATCGAGCCCCCCGAGCTGGAGATGCGCGTGGCGATCCTGATCAAGAAGGCCGAGGCCGAAGGCAGCGCCATGCCCGAGGACGTGGCCTTCTTCGTGGCCAAGAACGTGCGCGCCAACGTGCGCGAACTCGAAGGCGCGCTGCGCAAGGTGCTGGCCTACAGCCGCTTCAGCCACAAGGACATCAACATCAACCTGGCACGCGAGGCGCTGAAGGACCTGCTGTCGATCCAGAACCGGCAGATCGGCGTCGAGAACATCCAAAAGACGGTGGCCGACTTCTACAAGATCAAGGTCGCCGACATGTACAGCAAGAAGCGACCGGCCAGCATCGCGCGGCCGCGGCAGATCGCGATGTACCTGGCCAAGGAGATGACGCAAAAGAGCCTGCCCGAGATCGGCGAGCTGTTCGGTGGCCGCGACCACACCACGGTGCTGCACGCGGTGCGCAAGATCGGCGGTGAGCGCAGCAAGAACACCGAGCTGAATCAGCAACTGCACGTGCTCGAACAAACCCTGAAGGGCTGAGCGTGGACGCACGGCAAGACCTGCGTCTTGACGGGCGCCTCGCGAAGGGCCCGAGTTCTGCGAGGGCGCGGCCTGCAAGGCTGAGCACCGATGCCCGGCGGCTGACTCGGTTGGTGAACGCTTGTCAACGCACAAGGCTGGGGACAACTGCCGCGCAACCGCCCACCTATCCACAGCCGCCGCCGCCGCCGCCAACTTGTTGGCAGCCCGTCCCGGATCCGGCCACAGCCTCACTCACAGCGTTCTTCCTCGGCTAAATCCTTGATCGAACAAGCGAAAATAGGGTTCTCCACAGACCGTGCGAGCCCCTACCACGACCACCAGGCTTAAAGAGAACATTCAATGATTGTCTTGAAGGCAGCGCAAGAAAAGATCCTGGGCGCATTGCAGGCCGTCAGCGGCATCGTCGAGCGGCGCCATACGTTGCCGATCCTGGCCAACGTGCTGTTGCGCAAGACCGGGCCGCAGATCGAGTTCACCACCAGCGACCTGGAGATCCAGGTGCGCACCACCCAGGAGCTGGGTGGCGACGACGGCGCGTTCAGCACCACGGTCGGGGCGCGCAAGCTGATCGACATCCTGCGTTCGCTGTCGGCCGAACAGATGGTCAGCCTGAGCGCGGCGCAGAACAAGCTGACGCTGCAGGCCGGCAAGAGCCGCTTCACGCTGCAGACCTTGCCGGCCGAGGACTTTCCGCTGGTGAATGAAGCGGCCGACTTCGGCCCGGTGTTCGCGGTGCCGCAAAAGGTGCTGCGCGGCCTGGTCAACCAGGTGCACTTCGCGATGGCGGTGCATGACATCCGCTACTACCTGAACGGCATCCTGTTCATCGCCGAGGGCAAGCAGCTCACGCTGGTGGCCACCGACGGCCACCGGCTGGCGCTGGCGCAAGCCACGCTCGATGCCGAGGTACCCAAGCAGGAGGTGATCCTGCCGCGCAAGACGGTGCTGGAGTTGCAGCGGCTGCTGCGCGACGAGGACACGCCGATCGAGATGCGCTTTGCCGGCAACCAGGCGCGGTTCAACTTCTCGGGCATGCAGTTCGTCACCAAGCTGGTCGAAGGCAAGTTCCCCGACTACAACCGAGTGATCCCGAAGAACCACAAGAACTCGGTGGTGCTGGGCCGCGCGCCGCTGCTGGCCAGCCTGCAGCGCGCGGCGATCATGACCAGCGAGAAGTTCAAGGGCGTGCGCATCAACGTCGAGCCGGGCTCGTTGCGCATCGCCTCCAGCAACGCCGAGCAGGAAGAAGCCAAGGAAGAACTCGAGATCGACTACGACGGCGACGCCATCGAGATCGGCTTCAACGTCACCTACCTGACCGATGCGCTGGCCAACATGGGCTGCGAGATGGTCAAGCTCGAGCTGCAGGACACCGCGGCCAGCGCGCTGTTCACCGTGCCCGACGAGCCGGGCTTCAAGTACGTGGTGATGCCGATGAGGATCTAGGCCGCTTTGCGGCCCAGACCCGCATCGGCATCCGATGCCCTAGCGTTGGGCACCCCCTGCCCCCGCCAAGCGGGGGTTCTAGCCAGACCGACAAGACGGCCGCTGGCGCGGCCTTGAATGCATGAGCGAACCCGCGAGCCCTGATCCCAAGCCGAACGAAGCCTACGGCGAAGGCAGCATCCAGATCCTCGAAGGCCTGGAGGCGGTGCGCAAGCGCCCGGGCATGTACATCGGCGACACCTCCGACGGCACCGGGCTGCACCACCTGGTGTTCGAGGTGGTCGACAACTCGATCGACGAGGCCTTGGCCGGCCACTGCGACGACATCGTCGTCACCATCCACACCGACAACTCGATCAGCGTCGTTGACAACGGCCGCGGCATCCCCACCGGCGTGAAGATGGACGACAAGCACGAGCCCAGGCGCAGTGCGGCCGAGATCGCGCTGACCGAACTGCACGCCGGCGGCAAGTTCAACCAGAACAGCTACAAGGTCTCGGGCGGGCTGCACGGCGTGGGCGTGAGTTGCGTCAACGGCCTGAGCAAGTGGCTGCGGCTGACGGTGCGCCGCGACGGCAAGACGCACTTCATGGAGTTCCGCCAGGGCGTGCCGCACGACCGCGTGGTCGAGCAGCGCGGCGGCATCGAGATCAGTCCGATGAAGATCGTCGGCGACACCGAAAAGCGCGGCACCGAGGTGCACTTCCTGCCCGACCTGGCGATCTTCTCCAACATCGACTTCCACTACGACGTGCTGGCCAAGCGGCTGCGCGAGCTGAGCTTCCTGAACAACGGCGTGCGCATCCGCCTGGTCGACGAGCGCCACAACAAGAGCGACGACTTCGCCTTCGCCGGCGGCGTCAAGGGCTTCGTCGAATTCATCAACACCGGCAAGAAAACGCTGCACCCGAACGTGTTCCATGCGCTGGGCGAAAAGGGCAGCGATCAAGGCACCATCATCGGTGCCGAGGTGGCGATGCAATGGAACGACAGCTACGCCGAGAACGTGCTGTGCTTCACCAACAACATCCCGCAGCGCGACGGCGGCACCCACCTGACCGGGCTGCGCGCGGCGATGACGCGCGTCATCAACAAGTACATCGAGGACAACGAACTGGCCAAGAAGGCCAAGGTCGAGGTCAGCGGCGACGACATGCGCGAAGGCCTGTGCTGCGTGCTCAGCGTCAAGGTGCCCGAGCCCAAGTTCAGCAGCCAGACCAAGGACAAGCTGGTCAGCTCCGAAGTGCGCGGCCCGGTCGAAGACGTGGTCGGCAAGGCGCTGGCCGACTACCTGCTGGAAAACCCCGGCGACGCCAAGATCATCTGCGGCAAGATCGTCGAAGCCGCGCGTGCGCGCGAAGCCGCGCGCAAGGCGCGCGAGATGACGCGCCGCAAGGGCGTGCTCGACGGCATGGGACTGCCCGGCAAACTGGCCGACTGCCAGGAGAAAGACCCGGCGCTGTGCGAGATCTACATCGTCGAGGGTGACAGTGCCGGCGGCAGCGCCAAGCAAGGGCGCGACCGCAAGTTCCAGGCGATCCTGCCGCTGCGCGGCAAGATCCTGAACGTGGAGAAAGCGCGCTACGAAAAGCTGCTGAGCAGCAACGAGATCCTGACGCTGATCACCGCCTTGGGCACCGGCATCGGCAAGGGCATGGGCGGCGACGATTTCAACATCGACAAGCTGCGCTACCACCGCATCATCATCATGACCGACGCCGACGTCGACGGCGCGCACATCCGCACCTTGTTGTTGACCTTCCTGTTCCGCCAGATGCCCGAGCTGGTCGAGCGCGGCCACATCTACATCGCGCAGCCGCCGCTGTACAAGGTCAAGCACGGCAAGGCCGAGCAGTACCTGAAGGACGGCAGCGAGCTCGACGCCTACCTGCTGAAGGTGGCGCTGGACGGCGCCGCCATCGAGCCCGGCGCGGGCAAGCCGGCGATCAGCGGCAGTGCGCTGGAAGAACTCGCGCGGCAGTACCTGGTGGCCAGCAACGTGATCGAGCGGCTGTCGAGCTGGATGGACGTCGAAGCGGTGCGCGCCATTGCCGATGGCCTGGTGCTCGACCTGGATAGCGCGCCGGCCGCCGAGGCCAGCGCGTTGGCGCTGCAGCGCTCGCTGCACGACGCCGAAGTCGAGGCCGAGACCGACCCGCGCACCGACAAGCAGCTGCTGCGCATCAGCCGGCGCCATCACGGCAACATCAAGAGCAGCGTGATCACGCAGGACTTCGTGCACGGCGCCGACTACGAAGCGCTGGCACGCACCGGCGCCACCTTCGACGGCCTGCTGGGCAGCGATGCCGTGGTCAAGCGCGGCGAGGGCGAGCGGCAGAAGCAGCACAAGGCCGGCGACTTCCGCGCCGCGATGGCCTGGCTGATGGGCCAGGCCGAAAGCGTGGTCAGCCGCCAGCGCTACAAGGGCCTGGGCGAGATGAACCCCGAGCAGCTGTGGGAAACCACGATGGACCCGGCGGTGCGCCGCCTGTTGCGCGTGCAGATCGACGACGCGATCGAGGCCGATCGCGTGTTCACGATGCTGATGGGCGACGAGGTCGAGCCGCGGCGCGATTTCATCGAAACCAACGCGCTGCGCGCCGGGAACATCGACGTTTGACCTTGTTGTTTGGCTTCGAAACCGGTGTCGTCGAGGATGTGGGTGCTCGGCTTTCTGCCGAGACTCCGCCCTGACGCCGAAGCTCAGCATGGCAATGACCCATTGGGAGCGGCGGACCAGGCAGAAACGGAAATCCACGAATCAGGCACGAGGCCGCCAAACCCTCGCGGGAATGTCCTAAGCCGGCGGAGCCGGAACCAAACAGGTCATACGATGGCGGCGTAACCGACGGCGAGGGAGTCGGCCATGGCTGCAACGGCACTGGTGGAGCGATACGCAACGAAGCTGTACGGAGTGCTGTCGTGCTACGCCGGCTGATCGTGACGAGCACGTTGCCCCGGGGCGTGTTACGCAGGTGGGATGTCTCTCGTGGCTGGCCGAGAACGCCAATGCGGTGGCAGCGGCCAGCGGCGTGAGGGTGTTCATGGTGCAACTCCTGTCGTCGGTTTGCCCCGCTCGCGCCCAGTACTAGAGGGGGGCTCATACCACCAAGCCAGCGCAAGAGGTTCCACGGTCTGGGCGCTGTGCGCTGGCTCAAAGCGCCGGCACAACGTCCGCAAGGTTCAGCAAGTCCGTCATCTTGAAGATGCCTGCGCCGCCGGCCGATGGCAGCGAGGGAACCCAGGACTTGTCCTGCCGGAGGTAGCTCGTGGGATCGCCTTCCAGCAGGCCGATGAACACCTCACCGACAATTCGCGCGCCGACGGGGCCCAGACGTTCGCCGTTGCGCGTGCGCTCGGCTTCGCGCAGCACGTAAAACCACAGCGGCGTGCGCCTGTCGAGCCCGAAGGGCTGCAAGTCGACGAGATCCGCGGCGGGCAGCTCGGGCAACCGCATCGCTCGTGCCACCGCCTGCCCCGACGGCAGGCGGAAGGTCAGATGGCGCAGCAGGTTGCGCTGAGCCAGCGACTGCGGCTCGTCGGCAGGAAAGCCGATCAAGTCCATCAGCACGCTCGACAGCTTGGTGTCGATCTTCTTGTTGTTGCGCGCATTGCCATCGCCGAAGTCGAAGAACGTCTGCCAGTCGATGAAGCGCCGTCCCTGACGTGCAGCGCCGGGCCGCAGGCCGCCGCGCATGTCGTCCGGATCATCGGCAGCAGCGTTCGCCGGCGTGTCGGCGAACAGCCGCAGGAACACGTCGCCACCGGCACCGGGGCCGAAGTTCAGCCGGTAGGACGGGCGTACCTGCGAATGCCCGAAGCGAAACGCCGCCACCGAGAACTCCACCGGAATGAACGGCTCGTGCCGCCACTTGTAGTGCTTGCGCCCGTTGTCCAGGATGTCGTCCAGCACGTCCTGTCCGCAGGTGGCCGGCAGGTACTCGTGCGTGATGATCCACTGGTAGTGCCAGCGCACGAGCCGTTGCGCTTCGGCGAACACGGCCAGCGGCGAGCTCAGGCCGGTATGCGCCCGTACGTGATCGACGCAGCTGTTGTGGAACTTCAAAAAGGCCAGATGCATCTGCGACAGCACGATGTTCTCGTCGCTGCGAACGTCGCCGACGAGTGCAGTGTTCTGGTTGTTGCGCGGCAGGTCGTGGCGCAGGATGCCGCCTCGCGAGTGAGCCGTCGAGGCCGGATTCGGCTCGATCAGCAGCTTCACCGGATCGTCGGCGTCGTACAGGTGGGCGCTGTTCAGCGGCCCCTGGCCGTAAATGTTGTCCAGCGCCAGCGATGGAATGCGGAAGTTCTCGATCGCCTCGGGGTCGACCTGCTGCTCGAGGCTCGACGTCGTGTCCAGCGTGATGTCGTGGTCGACGAACTGCCCGAAGAAGGTCATCCCCGCCGTCATCGTGGGGTTGTCCGGATTGTTCGCGCTCAACGCTGGAACCACGATCAGATCGCGCGGCGAAGCGGTCTGCGAATCGGCCGCGTCCATGATGCCGCCCTTCTTGCCAATCTCCAGCAGCGCGGCGCGCAGGATCGGCGTGTTGGCGGCGAACGGCTCGAGCCGCGGGAACATGCGCCCGAAGCGGCCCTTGTCGTAGTAGGTGGAACTGGGCGGGTTCTCGCCCCTGAGCATCTGGCCGTGTCTGCGCATGTTGTCTCTCCCGTCAGAGCCCGCCAGCGGCGGACCGGGATGGAAGGCTATCGGTGCAAGGGATGCAGGCGCATCCACAACATGATGGACACGTTGATCGGCCGTCCAGCCCAGTCCTGCACCCGAGGTGGCGATCCCGACAGCGTTTCCCCGCTTTCCCGCCTATCGCTAGGTGCCGGGCGTGCCTGCTCCCGTGCCGGCGTCAGGACGGCAGCGCCTGCAAGCGCCGCAGTGCCCGATGTCGCCGAGGCAGGACCGGGGAGCACGGTCGTCTGGAGAAGTCCAAGGCGTGCTGTTGGCAAGGAGGTTCGTCGCAGCCGTTGTACGTCTCGTCTTGCCGCTGTTTCGCACGAGTTGCGGGTGGCGCGCCCCCCGCTCGGCCACTGAACTGCTGAGCGGGCTGCCACCGATGGCGGCTGCGGCAAGGGCGTTGCCGGAACTGCGGACCATTTCGCGCGATGCACCCGTGCAATCCGGCACGGCGTGCCCATGACCGCATCGGCGGCCGTATCGTCGAAGGCGAGACTGCGCACCGAGGCTCGACAGGGCGACCCCGCCGCGGGCGCCGCAGTGTCTTGCATCAGATACCTGACCACCGACGGATGACAATCAACCACGTGCTGATCGACTACGAGAACGTGCAGCCGCGGGTCGCGGACGCGTTGCGCCAGCCGGTGTTCAGCGTCTGGATCTTCGTCGGCGCGATGCAGTCCAAGGTGAGCATCGACCTGCTGGAACTGTTTCAGCACAAGGGCGAGGCTGCCAGGGTCGTCAAGATGGCCAGCACCGGGCGCAACGCGCTGGACTTTCACATGTCCTACTACCTTGGCGCGCTGGTGAAGCAGCACCCGGGCGACTACTTCCACCTCATCACCAAGGACAGCGGCCTCGACCCGCTGGTCGCGCATCTGAAGTCGGGCGGGATCGCGGTCCATCGGCGGGCCGATGTGTTCGGCATCCCCATCGTCAAGGCGCCTTGCAGCGAAGCCGACGACGACAAGCTGTCGCGCATCATCGAGTACCTGCTGCGCCGCGGTGCACAGCGTCCGGCGTCACTGAAGACGCTGCTGGGGTCGATCGCCGCGCTGTTTCAGCCCAAGCTCGATGATGCCGCCGCCATGCAGCTCGCCGATGCGTTGCGCGCCCAGGGCGTGTTCGAAGTCGTTGGCCCGAAGCTGAGCTACACGCTGCCGGTCTGACCGACACGCGGCACGCGGCGCGTCGGCTCGTGGCGACGAACCGCGTCGGCGTGGCGCAGTCGTGGGGTCTATCCGGCTGTGGGTGCGTGCTGTGCCAGCCACCCGTACAGCGCCGCACACACCGCCACCCGCTCGGGCTCGTTGAAGATCTCGTGGTACAGCGCGGGAAAGCGGTGTGCCGCCACCTGCGCCTGCGGCGCCGCCGCGGCAAAGCGATCGCTGCCGGCCGGCGCGACGCAGCGGTCGGCGCCCGCGTACAGCAGCAGCGTCGGCACGCGCCAGCCGGCAGCGCGTGCGGCCACCGCCTTGCCGCCGTCGACGATGAAGCGCGCCAGCTGCGGCGTGATGCGGTCGTGCACCAGCGGGTCGCCGATGTAGTCGCGCACCACCTGCGGGTCGCGCGAGATCCACTCGGGCTTCAGGCCGTTGCTCAGCGCCAGTTGCGGTGCCAGCCGCCCCAGCGTGGCGAGCAGCAGGCGCTGCGCGGGGCTCATGCCGGGGTCCAGCGCGGGCGACGACAGCACCAGCGCGTCCACCGCGCGCGCCCAGCCGGCACCGTCGTCGCCAGCGACAAAACGCGCCGCCACCAGCCCGCCCATGCTGTGGCCGAGCAGCAGCAAAGGGCCGGGCAGTGCGCCGCGCACCCGGTCGATCACGCCGGCCAGGTCGTGCAGCAGGTCGTCGTCGTGCGCGATGCCGCCGCGCGCGCCATCGCTGCGGCCGTGCCCGCGCTGGTCGTAGCCGACCACCTGCCAGCCCCAGGCGTTGAGTTGCAGGGCCAGCGCGTGGTAGCGGCCGCAGTGTTCGCCCAGGCCGTGCACCAGCAGCACCGTGCGCTGGGACGCCCCGGTTTGGGCCAGCGGCCAGTGGCGCAGCCGCAGCGTCAGCCCGTCGCGTGTGCTCAGGCCTGGGTCGAACTGCGGCACGGCGCGGTCCGCGGCAGCCGCCGCGCTCAGTGCGCGTCGTCCTGCCAGCCGCCGCCCAGCACCTTGTACAGCGTCACCAGGTTCTGCTGCTGCGCGGCCTGCACGACGATGGTCGCCTGCTGCGTGGCCAGCAGCGTGCGCTGCGCATCGAGCACGTCCAGGAAGCTGGCGATGCCGTTGCGAAAGCGCAGCTCGGCCAGCTGCGAGCGGCGCAGCTCGGCGTCGGTCTGCGCTTGCTGCGCGCGCAACTGCTCGCCGTAGGTGGCGCGCCCGGCCAGCGCGTCGGCCACCTCGCGGAACGCCGTCTGGATCGAGCGCTCGTACTGCGCCAGCGCGATGTCGCGGTCGGCCTCGCTGCGCTGCAGGTTGGCGCGGTTGGCGCCGGCGTCGAAGATCGGCAGCGTGATGCGCGGCGCGAATTGCCAGGCGCTGCCGTCGAACAGGTCGCCGAGCTGCGAACTGGCCAGACCGACGTTGCCGGTCAGGGTGATGCGCGGGAAGAACGCCGCGCGCGCCGCGCCGATGTTGGCGTTGGCCGCTTGCAGCTGGCGCTCGGCCTGGCGCACGTCGGGGCGGCGCTGCAGCAGCTCGGACGGCAAGCCGGCAGGCAGGTTCGACAGCAGGCCTTGCTGGTCCAGCGGCAGTGCCGACGGCAAGGTGGCCGGCAGCGGCTGGCCTACCAGCAGCACCAGCGCGTTGCGGCCCTGCGCCAGTTGGCGCTGCAGCAGCGCCACCGCCGCGCGCGCGCCTTCCACCAGCGTCACCGCCTGCGCCAGGTCGTATTCGGACAGCGTGCCGTGGTCGAACCTCAGCTGCAGCAGCCGCAGGCCCTCTTCGCGCGACTCGAGCGTCTGGCGCGCGATGGCCAGTTGCGCCTCGTCGGCCAGCGAGGCCAGATAGGTGTTGGCCACCGCCGCCACCAGGCTGATCTGCGCCGCCCTGCGCGCTTCTTCGCTGGCGAAGAACTGATGCAGCGCGGCATCGGTCAGGCTGCGCACGCGGCCGAACAGGTCGAGCTCGTAGCCGGTGACGTTGAGCCCCGCGGTGTAGAAGCTGTGGTTGCCGCGGCCATCGGCGTTGGGCTGGTACAGCCCGGTCGCGCCCAGCATCAGCGTGGGGAACTGCTCCGAGCGCTGGATCTGGTACTGCGCACGCACGCGCTCGATGTTCAGCACCGCCACGCGCAGGTCGCGGTTGTTCTGCAGCGCCAGCTCGATCAGCGCCTTCAGCCGCGGATCGACGAAGAACACGCGCCAGTCGATGTCGGCCGCCGGCTGCGCGGCGGTGACGGCACCGGCGGCTGCCGCGGCGCGCTCGGCATCGGGGAACTGCGCCGCCACCGGCGCGGTGGGCCGCTCGTACGGCGGCGCCATCGACGCGCAGCCGCCCAGCAACAAGGCGCACAGCGCCAGTGTGGCAAGTCGTGGTCGCATCACGATTGGCCCTCCGTGCCCGGTGCTTCGGTGTCGTGCGCGTACATCTTGCGCTGGCGCTCGCTGCCCTTGAACCAGCCGCGCACCACCACGTAGAAGATCGGCACGAACAGCACCGACAGCAGCACCGCGCTGACCATGCCGCCCATCACGCCGGTGCCGATCGCGCGCTGGCCGGCCGAGCCGGCGCCGCTGGCGATGGCCAGCGGCAACACGCCCAGGATGAAGGCCATCGAGGTCATCACGATCGGCCTGAAGCGCAGGTGCGCGGCCTGCAGCACCGCGGCCACCGCGCTCTTGCCCTGCGCCTGCAGGTCCTTGGCGAACTCGATGATCAGCACCGCGTTCTTCGCCGACAGCCCGATGATGGTGATCAGCCCGATCTTGAAATACACGTCGTTGCTGAAGCCGCGCGCCTGCGTCGCCAGCACCACGCCGAGCACGCCCAGCGGCACCACCAGCATCACCGAGAACGGGATCGACCAGCTTTCGTACAGCGCGGCCAGGCACAGGAACACCGCCAGCAGCGAGAAGCCGAACAGGTAGATCGCGGTGGCGCCGGCCAGCCGCTCCTCGCGCGACTGCCCGGTCCACTCGAAGCCGAAGCCCGCCGGCAGCTGCCCGGCCAGCCGCTCCATCTCGGCCATCGCCGCGCCGGTGCTGACCCCCGGTGCGGCGTCGCCGGCGATGCGCATCGTCGGGTAGCCGTTGTAGCGGATCAGCTGCATCGGCCCGGTGATCCAGCCGGTGGTGGCAAACGACGACAGCGGCACCAGGCCGCCGTTGCGGTTGACGGCGTTGAGCTCGAGGATGTTGTCGCCGCGCATGCGCTGCGCGGCATCGGCCTGCACCACCACGCGCTGCAGCCGGCCCTGGCTCTGGAAGTCGTTGACGTAGGCCGAGCCGAACGCGGTGGAGATCACCAGGTTGATCGCGTCGAAGCCCACGCCCAGCGCGGCGGCCTTGTCGCGGTCGATGTCGATGCGCAGCTGCGGCGCGTCTTCCAGGCCGTCGGGGCGCACGCCGGCCAGCAGCTTGCTTTGCGCGGCCATGCCCAGCAGCTGGTTGCGCGCGGCCACCAGCGCGTCGTGGCCGTTGCTGGCGCGGTCTTGCAGCCGGAAGTTGAAGCCGGTGGCCGCGCCCAGCTCGGGGATCGGCGGCGGGCTGATGGGGAAGATGAACGCGTCCTTCACGCCCATCAGCGCGCCGAACGCGCGCCCGGCCAGCGCCTGCGCCGAGTGCGCGGCGCCCTTGCGCTCGTCCCAGTCCTTCAGCGTGACGAAGGCGATGGCCGCGTTCTGCCCCGAGCCGGAGAAGTTGAAGCCCAGTACGCTGGCCATGCTCTGCACCTCGGGCTGCTTCAGGATGAAGGCCTCGACCTGGTCCATCACCCGGGCCGTGCGGTTCATCGTGGCGCCCGGCGGCAGCTGCACGTTGACGAAGATGCTGCCCTGGTCCTCGTTGGGCAGGAACGAGGTCGGCAGCCGCAGCACCAGCCAGATCACGCCGGCGACGATCGCCAGGTACACCAGCATCATGCGCAGGCTGCGCGACAGCAGCTTGCCCAGCAGGCCCTCGTAGCCCTTGGCGGTGGCCGAGAAGCCGCGGTTGAACCAGCCGAAGAAGCCGCTCTTGGCGTGATGGTGGCCGGCGTCGACCTGCTGCAGCAGCGACGCGCACAGCGCCGGGGTGAGCGACAGCGCGAGGAAGGCCGAGAACGCGATCGCCGAGGCCATCACCACCGAGAACTGGCGGTAGATGTTGCCCACCGCGCCGGTGAAGAAGGCCAGCGGCACGAACACCGAGATCAGCACCACGGTGACACCGACGATCGCGCCCGAGATCTGGCCCATCGCCTTGCGCGTGGCCTCGCGCGGCGGCAGGCCTTCCTCGCTCATGATGCGCTCGACGTTCTCGACCACGACGATCGCGTCGTCGACCACGATGCCCACCACCAGCACCATGCCGAACATGGTCAGCACGTTGATCGAGTAGCCCAGCGCCAGCAGCACGGTGAACGCGCCGAGCAAGGCCACCGGCACGACGATGGTCGGGATGATGGTGTAGCGCCAGTTCTGCAAGAACAGGAACATCACCAGGAACACCAGCACCACCGCCTCGAGCAGCGTTTCGACCACCTTGCCGATCGAGATCTGCACGAAGGTCGAGGTGTCCACCGGCACGTCGTAACTCAGGCCCGGCGGGAAGTGCGGGCGCAGCTCGGCCATGCGTGCGCGCACCGCCTTGGCCGACTGCAGCGCGTTGCCGGTGGGCGACAGCTGGATGCCGATGCCGGCGGCGGGCTTGCCGTTCAGCCGCGCCGAGGTCGAGTAGCTCTGCGCGCCCAGCTCGATGCGCGCGACGTCGGCCAGCCGCACCGACGAGCCGTCGGGGTTGGCGCGCAGCACGATGTTGCGGAACTGCTCGACGTTGGTCATCTGGCCGTCGACGACGATCGTGGCCGAGATGGTCTGGTCGGACTCGTTCGGCAGCTCGCCCAGCGTGCCCGAGGCGACCTGCGCGTTCTGCGCGCGGATCGCGTTGTTCACGTCAGCCACCGACAGCCGGTAGCCCACCAGCTTGGCCGGGTCGATCCACACCCGCATCGCGCGCTCGGTGCCGAACAACTGCGCCTGGCCGATGCCGGCGATGCGCTGGATCTCGGGCAGCACGTTGCGCGACGCGTAGTCGCCCACCGCCACCGGGTCGTAGGCCGGGTCGGTGGAGGTCAACAGCACCACCATCAGGAAGTTGCTGCGCGCCTTTTCCACCCGCACGCCTTGCTGCGTCACCGCTTGCGGCAGCCTGGGCGTGGCGCGGCCCAGGCGGTTCTGCACGTCGACCTGCGCCAGGTCGGGGTCGGTGTTGGGCGAGTAGGTCAGGGTCAGCGTGCCGGTGCCGTTGGCCTGCGTCACCGACTCCATGTAGGCCAGCCCGGGCGAGCCGTTCATCTCCTGCTCGATGACGGTGAACACGCTGTCTTGCAGCGTCTTGGCCGACGCACCCGGGTAGGCCGCGCTGACGATGATCGCCGGCGGCGCCACCGTCGGGTATTGCGATACCGGCAACTGGGTGATCGACACCGCGCCGCCGACGATGATGAACAGCGCGATCACCCACGCGAAGATGGGCCGGTCGATGAAGAACTTGGCCATCGGTGCGGCCCCTTCAGCGGCCGGCCGATGCGGCCGGGGCGGCGGACGCGGCCGCAGCCGGCGGCGCGCTCGCGGCTGCCGCTGCCGGCTTGGCGGGGCCGGCCGCCGACCACGGCACCGGCCGCACCGGCGCGCCGACGCGCATCTTCTGGAAGCCTTCGACGATCACCTGCTCGCCCGGGCGCAGGCCGTCCTGCACCAGCCAGTCGGACTCGTGCGCACCGGCGATCGTCACCTTGCGCGGCGTGGCCACACCCCCTTCGCCGACCACCACGACGCTGTCGCCCTGCGGCCCGCGCGTGACCGCCTGCTGCGGCACCCGGATCGCGTCGGCGATCTGCCCTTGCACCAGGCGGATGCGCACGTACATGCCGGGCAGCAGCACGCCGCCCGGGTTGGCGACCTCGCTGCGCAGGGTCACCTGCCCGGTGCTGGGGTCGACCGACAGGTCGGAGAACACCAGCCGGCCGCGCTGCTCGAGCTCGCTGCCGTCGTCGAGCACGATGCGCACGCCCGACATCTCGGCCGGCGCGGCCGCCGCCGCCTTGCGCAGCCGCGCGACCTCGGTCACCGCCTGCGTGGCGTTGACATACACCGGGTCGATCTGCTGGATCAGCGCCAGCTGCGTCGCTTCGGCCGCCGACACCAGCGCGCCCTCGGTAACCAGCGCGCGGCCGATGCGCCCGGAGATCGGTGCGGTGACGCTGGCATAGCCCAGGTTCAGCTGCGCGGTGCGCAGCGCGGCCTGCGCGGCGGCGACGTCGGCCTCGGCCTGCGACTGCGCGGACCGGGCGTTGACGTACTCCTGCGAGCTGATCGCGCGCGCCTCGACCAGCGGCTTGTAGCGCTCGGCCAACTCCTTGGCCTGCCCCAGGTTGGCCTGCGCCTTGGCCAGCGAGGCCTTGGCGCTGTCGACCACCGCCTGGTACGGCGCCGGGTCGATCTGGAACAACAATTGTCCGGCCTTGACATCGCTGCCCTCGCGGAACAGGCGCTTTTGCACGATGCCGGTGACGCGCGCACGCACCTGCGCCACGCGCGAGGCCTCGATCCGGCCCGGCAGCTCGGTGACCAGCGGCGCGCTGTGCGGCTGCACGGTGACCACCGCGACCTCGGGTGGCGGCGGCGCGCCGCCACCGCCGCCTTGGGCGGCGCCGGGCTTGGCTTCACCGCCGCCTCCACAGGCGCTGAGCAGCAGCGCCAGTAGCGCCGCGCCGAGCGCGTGCCGCGGCAGCCGGGCGGGGTCCACGAGGCGGGGTGCGGCCGCACCCGGAATGGCTGGCATCACTGGAATTCCTTGCGTACGGCACGGCCACCGATGGCCGGCACGCGAGACTTCGAGTATAAACATACATTCACAAACGTATGTAAAAACCCCGGACCGGACTCAGGCCATGGCGCGCCGTACCAAGCAAGAAGCCCAGCAGACCCGCCATGCGCTGCTCGACGCCGCCGAGCTGGTGTTCGAGCGGCGCGGCGTGGCGGGCACATCATTGCAGGAAGTGGCCGAGGCTGCAGGCCTGACGCGCGGCGCGGTCTACTGGCACTTTCGCGACAAGGCCGACCTGTTCAACGCGATGATGGACCGCGCGGTGCTGCCGTTCGAGCCGCACTGGCTGGAGCCGGCGGCCGACGACGCGGCCGACCCGATGGGCCGGCTGCGCGAGCTGCTGAACGACATCTGCGCGCGCGTCGTGCTCGACGCGCGGCTGCGCCGGGTGTTCGCGATCTCGACGCAAAAGGTCGAGTACGTCGGCGAGCTCGACGCGATCCGCCAGCGCCACCTGCGCTCGTACGGGCAGGCATTGCACCGCATCGAGGCGCTGCTGAGCCAGGCGCGCGCGGCCGGGCAGCTGGCCGACGACGTCGCGCCCAAGCCCACCGCGCGCGCGCTGCATGCGCTGGTGCACGGCCTGATCGTCGACTGGATGCTCGACCCGCAGGCCTTCGACCTGCGCCGCGCCGGCCGCGGCGCGGTGCGGCAGATGCTGCGCGGGCTGGGCCGCGGCGGCGCCTGATCAGGCGCGCTCGAAGCGAAACACCGCCACGTTGGCCATCAGGTTGGGCCAGCGCCGCACCACGCGCCCTTGCTGCAGCCCGAAGCTGTCGGTCACGCGCAGCCCGAGCTTGCGCGCCAGCAGGTCGAAGTCGGCGTGGGTGCCGACGCGGATGTTGGGCGTGTCGTACCACTGGTAGGGCATCGCCTTGGTCACCGGCATGCGCCCGCCCAGCACGCGCAGCCGGTTCGGCCAGTGCGCGAAGTTGGGGAAGCTGACGATGCCGATGCGCCCGACGCGCGCGGTTTCGCGCAGCATCGCCTCGGTGTGGCGCAGGTGCTGCAGCGTCTCGAGCTGCAGCACCACGTCGAAGCTCGCGTCCTCGAACAGCGCCAGCCCGTCTTCCAGGTTCAGTTGAATGACGTTGACGCCGCGCTGCGCGCAGGCCAGCACGTTGGCGTCGTCGATCTCGATGCCGTAGCCGCTGCAGCCGCGGTGGCGCTGCAGCTGCGCCAGCAGTTCGCCGTCGCCGCAGCCCAGGTCGAGCACGCGCGAGCCCGGCGGCACCAGGCCGGCCAGGATCTGCAGATTGGCGCGCTCGCTCATTCGGCCCCCCTGCCCGGCCGCTGCCGCCTCATGCCGCCGCCTCGGCGGCGACGCGATCGAAGTACGCGCGCAGCACGCCGTGGTAGCGCGCATCGTCGAGCAAGAACGCATCGTGGCCGTGCGGCGCGTCGATCTCGGCGTAGCTGAGCTCGATGCGGTTATCGACCAGCGCCTTGACGATCTCGCGCGAGCGCGCTGGCGCGAAGCGCCAGTCGGTGCTGAAGCTCACGAGCAAGAAGCGCAGGCCGCGCGCAGCGGCAAAGGCGCGGGCCAAGTCGCCGCCGGCGGCGCGCGCCGGGTCGAAGTAGTCGAGCGCGCGCGTGATCAGCAAGTAGGTGTTGGCGTCGAAGTACTCGGCGAACTTGTCGGCCTGGTGGCGCAGGTAGCTTTCGATCTGGAACTCGATGTCCTGGGTGCTGAAGGCAATCTCGCCGTTGCGCAGCGCGCGGCCGAACCGCGTGTTCATCACGTCGTCGGACAGGTACGTGATGTGGCCGATCATGCGCGCCAGGCGCAGCCCGCGCCGCGGCAGCGTGCCATGGCGCAGGTAGTGCCCGCCGTGGAAGTCGGGGTCGGTGACGATCGCGCGGCGCGCCACCTCGTTGAAGGCGATGTTCTCGGCCGACAGGTTCGGCGCGGTGGCGATGGCGATGCAGTGGCGCACGCGCTCGGGGTAGTGCAGCGTCCAGGCCAGCGCCTGCATGCCGCCCAGGCTGCCGCCGATCACCGCGGCCAGCTGCGTGATGCCCAGCCGCTGCAGCAGCAGCGCCTGCGCGGCGACCCAGTCCTCCACCGTCACCACCGGGAAGTCGGCGCCGTAGGGCTGGCCGGGGACATCGGGGTTCGGGCTCGTCGGCCCGGTGCTGCCAAAGCACGAACCGGGGTTGTTGATGCCGATGACGAACAGCTTGTCGGTGTCCAGCGGCTTGCCCGGGCCGACCAGGTTGTCCCACCAGCCGGTGGCGCCGGCTTCGGCCGGGTCGCTGGCATGGCGGCCGGCGACATGGTGGCCGGCGTTCAGCGCGTGGCACACCAGCACCGCGTTGCTGCGCTGTGCGTTCAGCGTGCCGTAGGTCTCGTAGACCAGCGTGTAGTCGCGCAGCGCCGCACCGCTTTGCAGCGGCAGCGGCGTGGCGAAGTGCATCGCCTGTGCAGTGACGGTACCGATCGCGCCCATGGCCAAAAAAACGAAACCCGGTGCCGCAACGGTCGAGCGCACACCGGGTGAGCCCTCTTTAGCGGCATTTGTAGAGCGCCCGCAATCCGGAACAAATCGGCGCTGTGGCTGGCGAGTATAGCCACCGCCTTGGCTTGGCGCGTCGCAGGGTTTCGCGATCGAGGCGTGCCGCGGCGGCCAACGGCCCTTGGCACGAAGCGGCCTGCGGCAAGTCTGTGCTGGGGTGGCGTCCTGGCGCCGCCGAGGCAAAGCCGGCGCGGCGGTGGCCGACGGCGGGTCACGGTGCGAGCGCACCCTGCGGCGCGCCCAGCGTGTGCAGCAGTTGCGTGCTGTGCTGCTGCAACTCGCGCGCGATGGCCGCGCCGCGCTCGACCGCATCGGCATCGACCCGGGCGGCCTGGTCGATGCGCTGCATCGCCTCGCCGACACGCGCCATGCCGGCGCCGTGCTCGTTGCCGGCGGCGCTGAGGTCGGCCATGGCGTGGCTGACGCGGCCGATCGCATCGACCACCTCGGCCATCGTCGCGCCGGCCTGGTCGGCCAGCGCGGTGCCTTGCTCGATGCGTTCGACGCTGGCGCCGATCAGCTGCTTGATCTCGCGCGCGGCGTCGGCGCTGCGCTGCGCCAGGCTGCGCACCTCGACGGCCACCACGGCGAAGCCGCGCCCCTGCTCGCCGGCGCGCGCGGCTTCGACAGCGGCGTTCAGCGCGAGGAGATTGGTCTGGAACGCGATGCCGTCGATCACGCCGACGATGTCGGCGATGCGCTTGGATGCGGCGTCGATGCCGCGCATCGTGTCGACCACCTGACCCACGACCTGGCCGCCGTGCTGCGCCACGGCGGATGCGTCGAGCGCGGCGCGGCTGGCCTGCTGCACCTTGCCGGCGTCATGCCGCACGCTGGCATCGAGCAGCGCCAGCGACGCGCCGGCTTCGCGCAGCGCGGCGGCCTGCGCGGCGCGGCGCGCACGCAACTCGTCGCTGCCGTGGGCCAGCTGCGCCGCCGCGCCGGCCAGCGCGCCGGCCTGGTCGCGCAGCCGCTGCGCACGCTCGCGCAAGGCCGATTGCAGCCGCTGCAGCGCGGCCAGCACGCTGCCCGGTGCGGCCGCGTGCTGCGCTGCCGCCAGCTGCGGGGCGCCGTGGCCGATGGACTCGGCGAGCACCACGGCGTCGCCGGGTTCGGCACCAAGCTCGCGCTGCAGCCCGCGCAGCAGCGCGTGGCCGCCGGCCAGCGGCGCGCCCACGCCCAGCACCATCGCCAGCCAGATCGCCCCGCGCGGTGCGGCCGCGCCGGCCGCGTGCAGCGCCAGCGCGCCCAGCGCCAGCAGCGCCGCGCTGCTCAGCCCCAGCAGCAGCCACAGCCGGGTGGCCAGGCGCCACCGGTTCATTGCAGCGTGCGTGCGCCGCCGCCGAGATCGGCGCCGCCGATCAGCTTGTCGATGTCGACCAGGATCAGCATGCGCTCGTCGGCCGCGCCGATCGCCATCAGGTGCTCGCCGGCCGGCCCGGCACGCAGCGCGGGCGCCGGGCGCAGCTGTTCGGGCTGCAGCGCGATCACGTCGCACACCGCGTCGACCACCATGCCCATCACGCGCGCGCCGACCTGCAGCACGATGACCACGGTGAAGGCGTCGTACTGCGCCGCCTGCAGCTGCAGCTTCAGCCGCAGGTCGACGATCGGCACGATCATGCCGCGCAGGTTGATCACGCCCTTGACGAACTCCGGCGTGCCGGCGATGCGGGTGGGGCGCTCGTAGGAGCGGATCTCGTGCACGCGCAGGATGTCGACGCCGTACTCCTCGGCGCCGAGCCTGAAGGCGAGAAACTCGCGCAGGCCGGCGGCCGGGTCGAACTCGGCGGGCGCATCGGCGGCTTGCGCCGCGGGCAATGGGTTCATGTGGGCTCCTTGGCGGGGCGTCGGCCAGGCCGCGGCCGCACGCCCGGCTTTGCCTTCGCTTGTTTGCCATCGCTTATCGGCGGCTGCCAGGCGGCCTTGACCGCGCCGGCCGGCGCCGGTGCGCCACGGTGCGACTTGCTGCGCGATCAGCGCGCTGCCGCGCGCACCAGCGCGCGCACGTCCAGGATCAGCGCGACCCGGCCGTCGCCCATGATCGTGGCGCCGGCCACGCGCTCGATCGCGCCCAGGTTGGGCTCGAGGTTCTTCACCACCACCTGCTGCTGGCCGAGCAGCTCGTGCACGCGCAGCGCGACGCGCGCGCCGTCGGCCTCGACCACCACGATGACCGAATCGTCGCGCTCGTGCGCGCCGGCCGGCACCGCGAACAGCTGCTGCAGCGCCAGCACCGGCACGAAGTCGTCGCCCAGGCGCAGCAGCTGCGCGCCGCCGCCGAGCGTGCGCAGCGCCGCCCGCGCCTGGCCCCGGCGCTGGCCCTGGCCCTGGCCCGACCCGAGCGCCGCCGGCGTCATGCAAGGCGGCTGCGGCGCATCGCTGCCAAGCGGGTGCTGGGGCGCGATGTGCAGGCTCTCGACCACCGCGGCCAGCGGCAGCAGGTAGCGCTCGTCGGCCACGCGCACGGCCAGCGCGTCCATGATGGCCAGCGTCAGCGGCAGGCGCACGCGCACGCACAGGCCCTGCCCTTCGACGCTGTCGAGATCGATCGCACCGCCCAGCGCCGCGATGTTGCGCTGGACCACGTCCATGCCGACGCCGCGGCCCGAGACCTCGCTGACTTGCGCCGCGGTGGAAAAGCCGGCCGCGAAGATCAGCGACCAGACCTCGGCGTCGCTCAGGCTGTCGGGCGCGCGCAGGCCGCGCTCGCGTGCCGTGGCCAGCAGCCGGGCGCGTGACAGGCCGCGGCCGTCGTCGCGCAGCTCGATCACGATCGAGCCGCCCTGGTGCGACGCCGCCAGCCACAACCTGCCGGTTTCGGGCTTGCCGCGCGCGCGGCGCTCGGCGGGCGGCTCGATGCCGTGGTCGCAGCTGTTGCGCACCAGGTGCGTCAGCGGGTCGACGATCCGCTCGATCATGCCCTTGTCCAGCTCGGTGCTGCCGCCTTCGGTCAGCAGCTCGATCGGCTTGCCGAGCTTGGCGCCGAGCTCGCGCACCAGCCGTGCAAAGCGGCCGAACAGCTGCGCCACCGGGATCATGCGCACCGCCATCGCGGCCTCTTGCAGCGCGCGGGTGTGGCGCTGCAGCTCGGCCAGCACGCCGGCCAGCCGCAGCTGCTCGGGCGGCGCCAGCGCGGCGCAGCCCTGCGCGAGCATGGCCTGCGCGGTGACCAGCTCGCCGGCCAGGTTGATCAGCTCGTCGACCTTGCGCACCGGCACGCGCAGGCTGTCGCCGTCGGCCGCCGGGGCCGGCGTCGCGCGCGGCGCCACGGCAGCGCACAGCGCGCCCGACGGTTCGGCAGCGGCGTGCGGCGGTTCGGTGGCGGCCGCGGCGGCGGCCAACGGTGACAGCCGCAGCAGCGCGGCGTCGACGTGAAACCCGCACAGCGACAGCAGCTCGTCGTCGCTGCAGTGGGTGCGCAGCGCAAAGCGGTGCAGCCCGTCGCCGGCGCCGCCGCAGCTGGGGTCAGCGGCCAGCGGCGTGATCTGGCCGAGGCCGTCGATCTCGCTGAACAAGCCGACCAGCTCGCCGAGCACGCCGGGGTCTTGCAGCGGGCCGACCGTGAGCTGCAACGCGCGCTCGGGCGCCGCGGCGCTCGGCGGCGTGGCGTCGGCCTGCTCGCGCAGCGCCTGCAGCAAGCCCTCCAGCGCCGGCGGCGCGGTGGCGCCGCCGGCTGCGCCGCGGTGGTGTTCGAGCAAGCCGCGCAGCGCATCGCCGCAGTGCAGCAGCAGCTCGAGCAAGCTGGCGTCGGCGCGGCGCTCGTGGCGGCGCAGCCGGTCCAACAGCGCCTCGACGCGGTGCGTCAGCTCGGTCACGTCGTCCAGCGCGAACGCCGCGGCGCCGCCCTTGACCGAATGCGCGCAGCGAAACAGCGCATGCAGCGTCTCGTCGTCGGCCTGCGTGAAGCCGCCGCCCAGCAGCAGCTGCTCGAAGTGCGCCAGGTTGTCGGCCGCTTCGTCGAAGAACGCCTGCCGCAGCGCCTGCTCCTGCGCGTCGGCCCAGACCGGGCCGAGGGCGTTCGCGGGCGGGCGGAAGCGGTCGTTCATCGGCGTCGTGGTGCGCCCGGGCGGTGCGCGGCGCGCGTTGGCGCGCCAGGCGGGCTGTGGCACGCAGTATCGGCAGCCGCCAGCCGCGTCGAAGCGGCGATCAGCGGGGTGTTTCGGGCGCAGTGCGCGCCAGCGGCTCAACTTCGGCGCGGGCGGTCCGATATGCACACTGCACAGCGTGCGAAGGAGGCCCGCAAGGTGAACGACCCCGCCCGGATGAGATTCCTGGTCGTCGACGACTTCTCGACGATGCGGCGCATCGTGCGCGGCCTGCTCAAGGAGATCGGCTGCCAGCACGTGACCGAGGCCGAGGACGGCGCCGCCGCGCTGAGCCTGCTGCGCACCCAGCCCTTCGACTTCGTGGTCTCCGACATCAACATGCCCAACATGGACGGCTTCGCGCTGCTGCGCGCGATCCGCGCCGAGCCCGCGCTGAGCCAGCTGCCGGTGCTGATGGTTACCGCCGAAGCGCGCAAGGACGACATCGTCCAGGCCGCGCGCTGCGGTGCGTCCGGCTACATCGTCAAGCCGTTCAGCAAGGCGACGCTGCAGGACAAGATCCAACGCATCCTGAGCAAGCTGGCCGTGGCCGCATGACGGGGGCGCGGGCCGACAGGCCGCAGGGTGCGCCGCGCGGCACGCGCAAGGCCGCGGCACCGGTGCTCAAGACCATCGGCGTGGCCGAGCTGCGGCTGGGCATGTTCGTGCACCGGGTCGGCGGCAGCTGGCTCGACCATCCGTTCTGGACGACGCGCTTCGAGCTGCGCGATGCCGCCGATCTGCAGCGGCTGCGCAGCAGCGGCGTGCAGCACTGCGTGATCGACACCGCGCGCGGGCTCGACGTGGCGGCGGCACCCGCGCCGGTCGCGGCGCCCACCGTGGCGCCGGCCGACGTTGCCGCGCCGCCGATCGACTCTGGCGCGGCGCTGCTGCGCACGCGGCTGGAAGACGAGGCCGCGGTCGCGGCGCGGCTGCGCGCGCAGGCGCGGCAAAGCATCGTCTCGCTGCACGAACAGGTGCGGCTCGGCCGCGCGCTCGACGTCGCCGGCTGCGCGCCGCTGGTCGACCAGATCGCGACCTCGATGCAGCGCAACGCCGGCGCGATGCTGGGTATCGTGCGGCTGAAGTCGCACGACGACTACACCTACCTGCACTCGGTGGCGGTGTGCACGCTGATGGTGGTGCTGGCGCGCCAGCTCGGCCTGGACGAGTCGCAGGTGCGCGAGGCCGGGCTGGCCGGACTGCTGCACGACATGGGCAAGGCCAGGATCGCGCTGTCGGTGCTGAACAAGCCGGGCAAGCTCAGCGCCGACGAGTATGCGCAGGTGCAGCAGCATCCGCGCCTGGGCCACGACTTGCTGGTCGAGACTGGCACCGTGAGTGCGGGCGCGCTCGACGTGTGCCTGCACCACCACGAACAGCCCGACGGGCGCGGCTACCCCGAAGGGCTGGCCGGCGGGCAGTTGTCGCTGCTGGCGCGCATGGGCGCGGTGTGCGACGTGTATGACGCGATCACCTCGAACCGGCCGTACAAGGCCGGCTGGGCGCCGGCCGACTCGATCGTGATGATGGCCGAGTGGACCCGCGGCGGAAAATTCGACCCCGAGGTGTTTCGCGCCTTCGTCGACAGCATCGGCATCTACCCGGCGGGGTCGCTGGTGCGGCTGCACTCGCAGCGGCTGGCGGTCGTGCTCGAGCACAACGCGCAGGCGCCGCTGGCGCCGCGCGTCAAGGTGTTCTATTCGATCCGCTCGCAGATGACCCTGCCGGCCGAGACGCTGGACCTGGCCGCGCCGAGTTGCCGCGATCGCATCATCGCGCGCGAGTCGAACGAGCGCTGGCGCTTTCCGTTCCTCGACAGTCTGGCCACGCCGCTGGCCGACAGCCCGGTGCCGCGCGCGGCCCGGCCGGCGGCGAGCAGCACCGGCGCTTGATCGTTCGCGGGCCGTTGCCAGCGCGCGCCGGCGCCGCGCGGCTCAGGCCGGTGGCTGGGTGTCGATGAAGCTCTGGCGCGGCGCGAGCTTGTCGGCCAGACGCGCCAGGTTGGCGTGCGGCTCGCGCCAGCCGATCGCCGGGAAGCGAAAGCTCAGGTAGTCCAGCGCGCAGCCCACCGCGATGTCGGCCAGCGTCAGGTGGATGCCCATGCAGAAGGGTTTGTCGCCCAGGCCCTTGGCCATCGCCGCCAGCGCGCTGTCGATGCGGCTCATCTGGCGGTCGATCCACGCTTGCGAGCGCTGCACCTCGCTGCGCTCGGCCCAGAAGCGCTCCATGCGCGCGGCGACCGCGGCGTCGAGCACGCCGTCGGCCAGCGCCTCCCAGGTGCGCACCTCGACGCGTTCGCGCCCGCTGGCCGGGATCAGCTTGCCCACCGGCGACAGCGTGTCCAGGTACTCGACGATCACGCGCGAGTCGAACACCGCCTCGCCGCCTTCCATCACCAGGCACGGCACCTTGCCCAGCGGGTTGGACTTGAGCACCTCGTCGCCGGCCCACGGATCCTCGAGCACCAGCTGGAAGTCGAGCTTCTTTTCGGCCATCACGATGCGCACCTTGCGCACGTAGGGGCTGGTGAGCGATCCGATCAGTTTCATTTGCGCCATGTACGCATGCGACCCGGTGAGACGCGCGATCTTATCGAACCACCCGACGCCAAGGCCGGCGCGCCGCGGTGTCGACGTGACGTGCTGCCGCTGCCGGCGGCATGTGTCGTGCGCGCGTCGGCCGCACGCCGTGCCGGCCTAGAATCGCCGCCCATCGTCTTGGCTTGGCACTGTTTTGGTGCGCCGCGCGCCGCATGGATCTCTCACCACTGACCGCGCTGTCGCCGCTGGACGGCCGCTATGCCGCCAAGGTCGCAGCGCTGCGCGCGCTGCTCAGCGAGTTCGCGCTGATGCACCGGCGGGTGCAGGTCGAGGCCGAATGGCTGATCGCGCTGTCCGATGCCGGCTTGCCCGAGTTCGCGCCGCTGAGCGCGGCGGCGCGCGCGCGGCTGCGCCGCCGCGTCGCCGCGTTCAGTGAAGCTGATGCGCACACGATCAAGGACATCGAACGCACCACCAACCACGACGTCAAGGCGGTCGAGTACTGGATCAAGGCCGGCTTCGCCGGTGATGCCGAGCTGGCGGCGGTTGCCGAGTTCGTGCACTTCGCCTGCACCAGCGAGGACATCAACAACACAAGCCACGCGCTGATGCTCAAGCACGCGCGCGCCGAGGTGCTGCTGCCGGCGCTGGACCGGCTGATCGACGCGATGCGAGCGATGGCGCACGCGCTGGCCGAGGTGCCGATGCTCAGCCGCACCCACGGCCAGACCGCCAGCCCGACCACCTTGGGCAAGGAGGTGGCCAATGTCGTGGCGCGGCTGCTCACCGCACGCGCGCGCATCGCGGCGGTGCCGCTGCTGGCCAAGATGAACGGCGCGGTCGGCAACTACAACGCGCACGTCGTGGCCTGCCCCGACATCGACTGGCAAGCGCTGTCGCGCCAGGTGGTGGAAAAGCGCCTGGGGCTGAAGCTCAACGCGCACACCATCCAGATCGAGCCGCACGACTACATGGCCGAGCTGTTCGACGCCTTCGCGCGCGCCAACACCATCCTGATCGACTGGGCGCGCGACGTCTGGTCCTACGTGTCGCTGGGCTACTTCAAGCAAAAGCTGCGCGAAGGCGAGATCGGCAGCAGCACGATGCCGCACAAGGTCAACCCGATCGACTTCGAAAACGCCGAAGGCAACTTCGGTCTGGCCAACGCACTGCTCGCGCACCTGAGCGCCAAGCTGCCGATCAGCCGGCTGCAGCGCGACCTGAGCGACAGCACGGTGCTGCGCAACATGGGCGTCGCGCTGGGCTACACGCTGCTCGGCTACGACAGCCTGCAGCGCGGCCTGGCCAAGCTGCAGGTCAACGAAGCGGCGCTGGCCGCCGACCTGGACGCTTCGTGGGAGGTGCTGGCCGAAGCGGTGCAGACGCTGATGCGCCGCCACGGCCTGCCCAGCCCCTACGAGCGGCTCAAGGCGATGACCCGCGGCAAGGCCATCACCGCCGCGGCGATGCGCAAGTTCATCGGCTCGCTCGATCTGCCGGCCGCCGACAAGCAGCGGCTGCTGGCGCTGACCCCGGCCGGCTACACCGGCATCGCGGCCGAGCTCGCACGCCGCGTCTGACGATTGCGCGATGCCATGACCTTCACCGACATGCTGGGCGCGGCGCAGCAAGCCCACGACTCGATGCTGTGCGTCGGCCTCGACCCTGAAACCGCGAAATTCCCCGGTGCCTGGCGCGGTGATGCCGCGCGCATCTTCGACTTCTGCGCCGCGATCGTCGACGCCACGCACGACCTGGTGTGCGCGTTCAAGCCGCAGATCGCCTACTTCGCGGCGCAGCGCGCTGAAGCTCAGCTCGAGCGCCTGATCGACCATATCCACCGCGTCGCGCCCGGTGTGCCGGTGATCCTGGACGCCAAGCGCGGCGACATCGGCGCCACCGCCGAGCAGTACGCGCGCGAGGCCTTCGAGCGCTACCGCGCCGATGCGCTGACGCTGTCGCCGTTCATGGGCTTCGACTCGATCGAACCCTACCTGCGCTACCCGGGAAAGGGGCTGATCCTGCTGTGCCGCACCTCCAACCCCGGCGGCAGCGAGCTGCAGGCGCAGCCGCTGGCCAGCGGCGAGCGGCTGTACGAGCACATCGCCCGGCTGGCGGCCGGCCCGTGGAACCGCAACGGCCAGCTCGGCCTGGTGGTCGGCGCCACCTATCCCGGCGAGATCGCGCGCGTGCGCGAGCTGGCGCCGACGCTGCCGCTGCTGATCCCCGGCATCGGCGCGCAAGGTGGCGATGCCGAGGCCACGGTGCGCGCCGGCTGGCGGCCGGGCGGCCCGATCATCGTCAGTTCGTCACGCGCGGTGCTGTATGCGTCGGCCGGCGGCGACTTCGCCGCGGCGGCGCGTGATGTCGCCCAAGCGACTCGGCGGCAGCTCGATGCGGCGCGCGGCGTGAACTGATACGCCTGGCGCGCCGGGGGGTGCAGCGCCGCACCCTGGCGGTCAGGTCAAACTTGCCGATTTGGCAACGATCCCGCCGAGGATCCCGCACGCACGAGCCATGCCATCCGCAACGGCTGCAGCCATCACCACGTTGTTCGACGAAGCCCAGGCCGAGCAGGCCTTCGGCCACACCATCGCGCGCTACTACTTCGGCACCGTGGGCGGCGTGGCGCTGCTTGCGGCGGTCGTGTTCGGGCTGTTGCCGGCGCAGCTGGCGCCGGCCGCCCGCGCCGAGCTGGTGCTGGCCTGTGGCGCGCTGTGTGCGTTGTGCCTGGCGTCGATGGGCTCGCGCGACCACGCGCGCACCGAGGCGCGTGTGGTGGCGTCCGGGCTGGCGGCGCTGGCCACCATCGCGCTGGCCGCGGTGCTGCTCGACTGGGGCATCGCCGGACCGGCGGTCGGCTTCCTCGGCCTGTTGACCTGCATGGTGTGCGCGCTGGTGGGCCGGCGCGCCGGTGTGCTGGTGGCCGGCCTGGCCGCGTTGGTGGTGGTCGGGCTGGCCTACGCGCAGCAGCGGCAGTGGCTGGCGCCGGCCAACGCGCCGCCGGCCGGCGCCAGCCTGTGGCTGCAGGCGACGCTGCAGGTCGCGCTGATCGGCGCCGGACTGACCGCCGGGCTGCTGACCTGGCGCGTGGTGTCGCGCCAGCTGCGTTCGGCCGAACAGCGCGAGCAGCGCTTTCGCGGCCTGCTGACGATCGCCGCCGACGCGTACTGGGAGCTCGACGAGCGCCATCGCCTGGTCACGCTCAGCCTGCCGCGGCGCGGCAGCGCCGTTGCGCCCGAGGCGGGTGGCACGATCGGCAAGCTGCCGTGGGAGCTGCCGCAGCTGAGCATCGACGCCGACACGCTCGACCTGCTGCGCGCGCAGGTCGAGGCGCGCGAGCCGTTTCGCGACCTGGCGGTGCAGTGGCTGACGCCCAGCGGGCAGCCGCGCCACTTCCTGATCAGCGGCGAACCGCGCTACGGCGCGCGCCGCGTGTTCCGCGGCTACTGGGGCGTGTCGCGCGACGTCAGCGCCGAAGTGAACGCGCGCCAGGCGCTGCGCGCCACCGAGTCGCGCTACCTCGAGCTGTTCTCGCGCATCCCGACGCCGCTGGTGCTGCACGCCAACGCACGCGTGCTCGACGCCAACCCGGCGGCGCTGGCGATGTTCGGCTTTGCCGACCTGACATCGATGGTCGGCCAGGACCTGCTGGCGGTGTACGAGGCCGGCGACTCGCGCGAGCGTGCGCGCGCCGACATCGACACCTTGCAGCGCATGCAAGCCGGCGGCGAACTGCCGGTGGCCGAGTACCGGCTGGCCGAGCGCGACGGCCGGCGCGCGCTGGTGCGCGCCAGCGCGGTGCGGCTGGACACGCCCGACGGAGTGGCCGCACTGTCGATCTTTGTCGACGACACCGAACGCCGGCGGGCCGAAGACGCGGTGCGCCGCTCGGAGGCGCTGTTGTCGCACCTGCTGGCCAGCAGCCCGGACGTGATCACGCTCAGCGAGCTTGCCACCGGGCGTTATGCGCTGGTCAACCGCAGCTTCGAGCGCGTGAGCGGCTTCAGCGCCGCCGAGGTGGTCGGGCGCAGCGCGGTCGAGATGGGCCTGTGGCACGCGCCGCAAGACCGCCAGCGCTTCATCGCCGCGGTGCGCCGCGACGGCCATGTGCAGGACATGCCCACCCGCTTCGTCACCAAGGGCGGCGGCCTGCTGGCGATGCGGATCTCGGGTGCGCGCTTCACGATGGACCGGCGCGAGTACCTGGTGATCAACGCGCGCGACGTGACCGAGGCCGAAGCCGAGCGGCTGCAGCGCGAGGCGATCCTGCACAACGCGTCGGTGGGCATCGCGGTCACGCGCGAGCGCTGCTTCGTGCTGGCCAACCCGCGTTTCGAGCAGCTCTACGGCTGGCCGCCGGGTGCGCTGCTTGGCCAAAGCGGGCGTGTGGTGTGGGACAGCGACGACGAGTATCACGGCCTGCGCGACCTGCTCGGCCCGGTGCTGGCGCGCGGCGAGGCGGTCGAGATCGAGACCCGCGCGCGGCGGCACGATCTGGATCGTCGACGACATCACCGAGCGGCGTCAGGTTGAACAGGCGCTGGCGCACGCGCGCGACGCTGCCGAGGCCGCCAGCCGGGCCAAGAGCGCGTTCCTGGCCAACACCAGCCACGAACTGCGCACGCCGCTGAACGCGTTGATCGGTCTGGCGCAACTCGCGGCCGACGACGCCGACGCCGCGCAGCGCCGGCAATACCTGCAGCAGATCGGCCAGACCGCGCAGGCGCTCGCGGCGATCATCTCCGACATTCTCGACCTGTCGAAGATCGAGGCCGGCAAGCTGCAGCTGGACTGCGCCGCCTTCGACCTGGGCGCGCTGCTGCGCGAGCTGTACCGCACCTACGCGCCGCTGGCGCAGGCGCGGGCGATCACGCTGCAGCTCGAGCTCGGCGACGGCATCGACGGCCAGGTGCGCGGCGATGCGCTGCGCATCCGGCAGATCCTGAGCAACTACCTGAGCAACGCGCTGCGCTTTTGCGGCCGCGATGCGCTCGGCGCGCAGGTGCGGCTGGCCGCGCGGCGCAGCGGCGAGCGCTGGGTGCGCTTCGAGGTGCACGACAACGGCGCGGGCATCGATGCGGCCACCCAGGCGCGGCTGTTCAAGCCGTTCACCCAGGCCGACGATTCGACCACCCGGCGCTACGGCGGCACCGGCTTGGGCCTGTCGATCTGCCGCGAGCTGGCCACGCTGATGGCCGGGCAGGTGGGCGTGCTCAGCCGGGTCGGCGCGGGCAGCTGTTTCTGGGTCGAGCTGCCGCTGGACGCGCGCGGCGCACCGAGCGCGCCGCCGCTGGCGCCGCCGCCGGCCCCCGATGCGCTGCACGGCGCGTCGATCCTGGTGGTCGAGGACAACCCGGTCAACATGCTGATCGTGTGCACCCTGCTGCGCCAGTGGGGCGCCCAGGTCGACGAAGCCGGCGACGGCGAGCAGGCGGTGCAGGCGGTGCGGCGCCGCGCGCGCGACGCAGATGGCTTCGACGCCGTGCTGATGGACCTGCAGATGCCGGTGATGGGCGGCCACGAGGCGGCGCGGCTGCTGCGCACCGAGTTCAGCGCCGAGCGGCTGCCGATCATCGCGCTGACGGCCGCGGCGCTGGTCAGCGAGCGCGAGCAGGCGCTGGCTGCCGGCATGAACGACTTTCTCACCAAGCCGCTGGAAGCGCCGCGCCTGCGCCAGGTGCTGGCGCACTGGATCCTGCAGCGCCGCGCGGCGCCGAGCGCGTCGTTCTAGGCGCGGTAGACGCTGGGGTCGGCGCGCAGCAGCGCCAGCGCAAAGCGCCGCCCGGCGAGGTGGTCGGCCACGCACTGCCACACCAGCGGGCTGCGCAGCCGCTCGCGCTGCGCGTCGATCTCGCTGGGCGTCAGCCACAAGGTGCGCACGATGCCGTGGTCCAGCGGCCGCGAGGCATCGGCCGCGCCGGCGCTGCCGCAGATGGCAAAGCGCAGGTAGGTGACCTCATCGCCGTGCGCCGGCCGCGGCAGCCGCGCCAGATACACGCCGACCAGCGCGCTCGGCTCGAAGCTGCGCGTCGTCTCCTCGAGTGTTTCGCGCACCACCGCCTGCAGCAGCGACTCGCCCGGCTCCAGGTGGCCAGCAGGGTTGTTCAGCCGCAGGCCCTGGCTCGTATGCTCCTCGACCAGCAGGTAGCGTCCGCCGTGCTCGATGACGGCGGCGACGGTGACGGACGGGCGGAAGCGCTCGGTGGACGACGGGGCGCGCATCGCCGGCGATGGTAGCCCGGGTTGACTAGTCCGCATGCGTGGCGCTGCGCGCAAGGCGGTTGTGATAGCTTCTGAAGCGGCAAGAGTTCATACACACCAAGAGGAGAGACGCCATGCGCATCGGGGTACCGAAGGAAGGCGTGGACGGCGAGAAGCGTGTCGCCACCGTGCCCGACGTGGTGCAAAAGCTGGTCAAGCTGGGTTTCACGGTCGCCGTGGAAAGCGGCGCCGGCGATGCCGCCAACTTCGCCGACGACACCTACCGCGCTGCCGGCGCCGAGGTCGTGCCCAGCGCGGCCGAGCTGTGGGGCAGCAGCGACATCGTCTTCAAGGTGCGCCCGCCCACGCCCGAAGAGGTCGGCCTGCTGCGCGAAGGCGGCGCGCTGATCGGCTTCGTCTGGCCGGCGCAGAACCCCGAGCTGATGCAGCAGCTCGCCGCGCGCAAGGCCACCGTGCTGGCCATCGACAGCCTGCCGCGGCAGCTCAGCCGCGCGCAGAAGATGGACGCGCTGACCTCGATGGCGGGCGTCAGCGGCTACCGCGCGGTGGTCGAGGCGGCCAACGCCTTCGGCCGCTTCTTCAACGGCCAGATCACCGCCGCGGGCAAGATCCCGCCGGCCAAGGTGTTCATCGCCGGGGCCGGCGTCGCCGGGCTGGCGGCGATCGGCACCGCGGCCAACCTGGGCGCGATCGTTCGCGCCAACGACACCCGCGCCGAGGTCGCCGACCAGGTGGTGTCGCTGGGCGGCGAGTTCGTCAAGGTCGACTACGAGGAAGAAGGCTCGGGCGGCGGCGGTTACGCCAAGGTCATGAGCGAGGGCTTCCAGGCGGCGCAGCGCGCGATGTACGCGCAGCAGGCGGCCGAGGTCGACATCATCATCACCACCGCGCTGATCCCGGGCAAGCCGGCGCCCAAGCTGATCACCGCCGACATGGTCAAGACCATGAAGCCCGGCAGCGTGATCGTCGACATGGCCGCCGAGCAAGGCGGCAACTGCGAGCTCACCGTGCCCGGCGAGGCGGTGGTGCGCCATGGCGTGACCATCGTCGGCTACACCGACCTGGCCAGCCGCCTGGCCAAGCAGAGCTCGACCCTGTATTCGACCAACCTGCTGCGCCTGACCGAGGAGCTGTGCAAGACCAAGGACGGCGTGATCGACGTCAACATGGCAGACGACGCAATCCGCGGCCTCACCGTGATCAAGGAGGGCGCCGTCACCTGGCCGCCGCCGCCGCTGCAGCTGCCCGCGCCGCCGCCGCCCAAGCCGGCTGCGGCCATCGTCGCGCCCAAGGGCCACGGCCACGGCGAAGGCGAGCCGATGGCGGCCAAGTCGGTGGCCATCGTCTTCGGCGTCGGCGCGGTGCTGTTCGCGCTGGTCGGGCTGTATGCGCCGATCAGCTTCCTGTCGCACTTCACCGTGTTCGTGCTGGCCTGCTTCATCGGCTACATGGTGATCTGGAACGTCAAGCCGTCGCTGCACACGCCGCTGATGAGCGTGACCAACGCGATCTCGTCGATCATCGCCATCGGCGCGCTGATCCAGATCGCGCCGCCGCTGAGCGCGGCCGACGCTGCCGACCGGCCGAATACGCTGATCCTGGGCATGGCGGTGCTGGCGCTGGCGTTGACCGCCATCAACATGTTCGGCGGCTTCGCGGTCACGCGGCGCATGCTGGCGATGTTCCGCAAGTGATCGGGAGCCGACCATGACTTCGAGCCTTGCGACCGTCGCCTACATCGGCGCGACCATCCTGTTCATCCTCAGCCTGGGCGGGCTGTCCAACCCCGAAACGGCGCGCCGCGGCAACCTGTTCGGCGTCATCGGCATGACGATCGCGGTGCTGGCCACCGTGCTCGGACCGCGCGTCACGCCGGGCGGCTACGCCTGGATCATCGGCGCCCTCGTCGTCGGCGGCGCGATCGGCCTGTACGCGGCGCGCGTGGTGCAGATGACGCAGATGCCCGAGCTGGTGGCGCTGATGCACAGCCTGGTCGGCCTGGCCGCCTGCCTGGTCGGCTTCGCCAGCTACGTCGACACCTCGACCGTGTTTCCCACGCACGCCGAAAAGGCGATTCACGAAGTCGAGATCTACCTGGGCATCCTGATCGGCGCGATCACCTTCTCCGGGTCGATCATCGCCTTCGGCAAGCTGTCGGGCAAGATCGGCGGCAAGCCGCTGCTGCTGCCCGCGCGGCACTGGCTCAACCTGGCCGGGCTGCTGGTCGTCATCTGGTTCGGCCGCGTCTTCCTGCAGGCCGAGACCATCGGCGCCGGCATGACGCCGCTGCTGGTGATGACGGTGATCGCGCTGCTCTTCGGCATCCACATGGTCATGGCCATCGGCGGCGCCGACATGCCGGTGGTGGTGTCGATGCTCAACAGCTACTCGGGCTGGGCCGCCGCGGCCACCGGCTTCATGCTCAGCAACGACCTGCTGATCGTGGTCGGCGCGCTGGTGGGCAGCTCGGGCGCGATCCTGAGCTACATCATGTGCCGTGCGATGAACCGCAACTTCATCAGCGTCATCGCCGGCGGCTTCGGCACCGGCGGCGGCACCCCGGCGGCAGCCGGCGGTGCGGCGCAGCCGGCCGGCGAGGTGGTGGCGGTGAGCGCGGCCGAAACGGCCGAGCTGCTGCGCGAAGCCAAGAGCGTGATCATCGTGCCCGGCTACGGCATGGCGGTGGCGCAGGCGCAGCACACGGTCAACGACATCACCAAGCTGCTGCGCGCCAAGGGCGTGAACGTGCGCTTCGGCATCCACCCGGTGGCCGGACGCATGCCCGGGCACATGAACGTGCTGCTGGCCGAGGCCAAGGTGCCGTACGACATCGTGCTCGAGATGGACGAGATCAACGAGGACTTCCCCGAGGCCGACGTGGCGATGGTGATCGGCGCCAACGACATCGTGAATCCGGCGGCCGAGGACGACCCGACCAGCCCGATCGCCGGCATGCCGGTGCTGCAGGTGTGGAAGGCGCACACCTCGATCGTGATGAAGCGCAGCATGGCCTCGGGCTACGCCGGGGTGGACAACCCGCTGTTCTACAAAGAGAACAACCGCATGCTCTTTGGCGACGCGAAGAAGATGCTCGACGAGGTGCTGACGGCGCTCGAGGCCTGAGCGCAGCGTCGGCCTGCGCAACCGTGCGGGCCGACGTCAGCGAACCCGGCAGCGCCCGCGCTGCGCGAGCGCGGCAGTCGCGCCGGCCGCTTGCCTGCCCTTGCGCCAGAGCGGCTCAGGCTGATGGTTCAATCCGCTGCCTGTGAGTGAGCCCCAACGTCGGACCGCGATCAGCGTGCCGTAGACCTGCAGCGCCGTTCGCTGACGCTGTCCGGTACGTCATGCGCCAGGCCCGCCGTCGCGAAGCGCCAGCGCCAGCGCCTGCGCCGCGTGCCAGCGCATGTCCATGCGTTCGAATGCCGCCGTCGCCTGGTCGAGCAGCCGGCGTGCGTCGCCGCCGCGGCCGCAGGCCAGCAGCCAGCGCGCCTCGACGCACTGCGTTTGCGCTTGTTCGTGCGCCGACTCGCGCCGGCGCGCGGTGGCGTAGGCCGCGGCGATGTAGCGCTGCGCGCGCTCGGGCTGGCCGCGCGCCAGCCAGTCCAGCGCCAGCGCGCGCTGGCTCATCGCCACGCCGAGCCAGTCGCTGTGGCGCGCCCGGCCCAAGGCCTGCGCGGCGCAGCGGCGCGCCCGCTCGCGCTGGCCCAGCGCGAACAGCCCTTCGCTGAGCCAGCCCAGGTTCAGCGAGCGGTACAGCCCGGTCTCGCGCGGCGCCAGCCAGGCGGTGGCCTGCTCGATGCGCGCGATCGCCTCGGGGCGGTGCTGCAGTTGCCAGTCGGCCCAGCCGGCGATGGCCTCGGCGATCGAGTACTGCGCCAGGCTGCGCGTGCCGCGCGCGATGCGCGCCGATTCGGCCGCCGCGCGGCGCGCGCGCTCCCAGTGGCCACGCCACAGCAGCACCGCCGCGTGCCAGCCGTGGATCGTGGCGCCGACCTCGTGCTCGTCGCCGACCACGCACTGCAGCGCGTCAGCGAAGGCCGCCTCGGCGGCGTCGAACTCGCCGCGGTCGCCCAGCACCCAGGCGCGGCAGACGATGGTGAACGCGGTCAGCGCGTCGGTGCGGCCGGTGCCGCGGCGCCGGCTGGCGCTGATCTGGTCGAGCAGCGGCAGCGCTTGGGTGTACTGCGCCGCGCCGGTGTGGGCGTGGCCGAGCGCGGCGGCCACCGCCAGGATCAACTTCTTGTCGCCGCTGCCGCGGGCCTCGGTCAGCGCATGCTCGCAGTGTTGCACCGCCTCGGGCATGTCGCCCAGACCGTAGTGGATGTAGCCCAGCCAGAAGCGCGAGCGTGCCATCAGCGCGGCATCGCCGCTGCCCTCGGCCAGCGCCAGCGCGCGCTGCGCGATCGCCAGATCGACCCGCGTGGCGTCGTAGATCGACACCAGCCCGAGGCGCTGCACGAGGTCCACGCGCTGGCGCACCCGCGCCGGCAGCGGCGGCAGGCGGTCGAGCGCGGCCAATGCGACGCGGTAGTGGGCGCGCGCGCGGTCCAGCGCCGAGGCGGCCAGCGCGCGGTCGCCCGCCTGCTCGGCGAAGCGCAGCGCCAGCACGCTGTCGCCGCCGGCCGCGAAATGGTGCGCCAGCGCCGCTTGCGCGTCGGCCAGCGCGCCTTCGGCTTGCCGGACCAGCAGCGCCGCGGCCACGCGCAGGTGCAGGTTCTGGCGCACGGCAAGGTCGATGCCGGCGTAGATCACGTCGCGCGTCAGCCCGTGCTTGAAGCGCAGCGTGCTGCCGCGCGCGTCGGCGTACAGGAAGTCCTGCTCGGCCAGCGCGGCCAGCCCCGCGCTGTCGGGCTCGTGCCCGGTCAGCTGTTGCAGCAGCCACAGCGGCACCACGTTGCCGATCACCGACGCCGCGCGCAGCAGCTCGGCCTGCTCCAGCGGCAGCGCCTGCAGCCGCGAGCCGACCAGTTGCGCAAGGAAGCCCGCGCCGCTGCTCAGCCGCGGCGCGGCCGCGCTGGCGCTGGCGTCCGACAGCTCCACCAGCGCCGCGTCGCGCAGCAGCGAGCGCGTCACCGAGTGGCACAGCTCGCCCAGGTACAGCGGGTTGCCGCCGGCGTGGCGGCACACCTGCGCCAGCACGAAAGGGTCGACCGGGCCGAGCAGCGCGCTGGCCAGCGCCTCGGCCGCCCGGTCGGCCAGCGGCGCCAGCAGCAGCGTGCGGTCGAAGCGTTGCAGCTCGTGCGGGCCCGGCGCGTGGCGTGTGGTCAGCACGATCAGCAGCCGCAGCGGCGGCCGCCGCCGCAAGGCCATCAGCACATGCTGCGACGCGTCGTCGGCCCAATGCCAGTCGTCGATGAACAGCAGCACCGGCTGCTGCGCCGCCAGGCTGGCCAGCAGCGCGGCGAGGCTGGCCGCGGCCTGCGCGGTTGACGTGGGGCTCGGCGCGTCGAGCGCACGGGCCAGCTGCATGAACGGCTGCATCGCCTCGGCGCCGAGCGACTCGTCGCAATGCGCGCGCAGCGTGCGCCAGCCCTGGGCTTCGGCGCTCTCGGCCAGCGTCTGCGCCAGCCGGGTCTTGCCCAAGCCGGGCGGCCCGGCGATCGCGGCGATGCGCAACTGGCCCTGTGCCGCTTCGGCCTGCACTTCGACCAGCTGGCGCAGTTCGGCATCGCGGCCGACCAGCGTGGCCGACCTGCCTGCCGGGCCGCGCCAGTCGGCTGCGCCCGCGGCCGCGCTGCTGACGTTGACCACGGCGATCGGCTCGTCGCGGCCGCGCAGCGTCAGCGTTTGCGCGGGGCCGGCGTGAAAGTGCCGTGCCGCCGGCCCGAGCGTGTCGACGCTGACGAGGATCTCGTCGGCCCGTGCACGCTCGGCCAGCCGCGCCGCGATGTTGGGCACCGAGCCGCTGAGCTCGAAGCGCCCGCGCTCGATGTCGCCCTGGCGGATCAGCACCAGGCCGCCGTGCACGCCCGAGTGCAGCCGCGGCTCGAAGCCGGCCGGCAAGCTCAGCGGCAGCGCGCGCACGTGGGCGTGCAGCGCCAGCGTGGCCAGCAGCGCGCGCCGCGCATCGTCCTCGCGCGTGTGCGGGTAACCGAACATCGCCAGCACGCCGTCGCCCTGCACCCGCACCACCACGCCGCCGTGGCGCGGCACGATCTCGTCGTAGCCGCGGCGCAGCCCTGACAGCAGCGCCGCGTAGTGCTCGGCCTCCATTCGCGCGGCCAGTTCGGTGGAGCGCGACAGGTCGGCAAACACCAGCGTGACGAAGCGCCGGCCGGGGTCGGCCGCTTCCGGCGGCAGCGGCGCCGCCGCTGGGGCGCTGAGGCGATCAGCCGGCATCGATCGGTGGACAAGCAGTCCCGGTAGCAGCCGTTCAGTGTAACGAGATGCACCCGGCGGCCCTGGGCTCAGCCAGCCGCAGCCTGCTGGCGCGGGCCGTGCGTCAGAGCCTGTGAAGCTTTCGATTTCCGCTGACCGGCATGCCGGTTGCGGCGATCGATGCGTCTAAATGGGACGCGAGCGGCCCGAGTTCAGCCAGTACGTCGCATTTGCGCGTGCAAGGGTCGAA
>WBZL01000440.1_pt1 | contig 46303 bp, 47 predicted proteins | sample 5204291 | NCBI WGS metagenome assembly WBZL01 (sample SAMN12344345, study PRJNA552823) | activated sludge metagenome | biome: Activated sludge suspended growth; feature: Nitrification reactor; material: Wastewater; isolation source: activated sludge from nitrification reactor of wastewater... | reverse complement strand
ATGTGGAGCGCAAGCGTAGCAGGCCGCGGCGGCTATCATCGGCGCCCCCATGTCCGACCGCCTGAACCTCGCCCAGCAGGACGCCGTGCACCACCTGCGCGGGCCCTGCCTGGTGCTGGCCGGCGCGGGTTCGGGCAAGACCCGCGTCATCACGCACAAGATCGCGCGCCTGATCCAGACCGGCGTGGAGCCGGCGCGCATCGCCGCCATCACCTTCACCAACAAGGCCGCCGCCGAAATGCGCGAGCGCGCCCGCGGCCTGGTGGGCAAGGCGGCGGGCGAGGTGCTGATCTGCACCTTTCACGCGCTGGGTGTGCGCATGCTGCGCGAGGACGGCGCCACACTGGGCCTCAAGCCCCAGTTCAGCATCCTCGACAGCGACGACGTGCTCGGCCTGCTCAAGGACTGCGGCGCCACCACCGACGCCGCCACCGCGCGCCAGTGGCAATGGGCCATCAGCGGCTGGAAGAACGCCGGCCTGGACGCCGCGCAGGCGCTGGCGCAAGCCAGGGGCGAGGGCGAGCGCCAGACGGCGCTGCTGATGGCGCGCTACCAGGAGCGGCTGAGCGCCTACCAGAGCGTGGACTTCGACGACCTGATCGGCCTGCCCCTGCGTTTGCTACAACATCATGAGCATGTCGCGCACAAGTGGCAAGCGCGCCTGGCCCATCTGCTGGTGGACGAATACCAGGACACCAACGCCACCCAGTACGAGCTGATGAAGCGGCTGGTCGGCCCGCAGGGCAGCTTTACCGCCGTCGGCGACGACGACCAGAGCATCTACGGCTGGCGCGGCGCCACGCTGGACAACCTGCGCCGGCTGCCGCAGGACTACCCACAGCTCAAGGTCATCAAGCTGGAGCAGAACTACCGGTCGACTTCCGCCATCCTGCGCGCCGCCAACAACGTGATCGGCCCCAACCCCAAGCTGTTTGAAAAGCGCCTGTTTTCTGAGCTGGGCGAGGGCGAGCCGGTGCGCGTGCTGGCCTGTGACCACGAGCAGCACGAGGCCGAGCGCGCCGTGGCGCGCATCCAGTCGCTGCGCCAGACCTCCGCGCACAAGGACTGGCGCGACTTCGCCATCCTGTACCGCGCCAACCACCAGGCCAAGGTGTTCGAACAGGCGCTGCGCCGGGCGCAGATCCCGTACAAGGTGTCGGGCGGGCAAAGCTTTTTCGACCGCGCCGAGATCAAGGACCTGTGCGCCTGGCTGCGCCTGTGGATCAACGAGGACGACGACCCGGCCTTTCTGCGCGCCGTCACCACCCCCAGGCGCGGCATCGGCCACCAGAGCCTGGCCGCGCTGGGCGAATTTGCCGGCAAGGCCCGACTGTCGCTGTTTGGCGCCCTGTTTGCGCACTCGCTGCCGGCCGCGCTGCCGGCGCGCACCATCGCCAGCCTGCACGAGTTCGGGCGCCTCGTGAACGACCTGCGCCACCGCGCCGGCCACACCCACGGCCACGAGGCGGCGCGCACTTTTCTGGCCGACTGGCTGAAGGACATCGGCTACGAGCAGCACCTGCATGACAGCGCCGACAGCGCCCCGCAGGCCGCCGCGCGCTGGTCCAACGTGCTGGAGTTCTGCGACTGGATGGCCGGGCGCTGCGGCGGCCAGATCGAGGACGCCGCGGGCGTCACGCTGCGGCAGGAACCGAGAAGCCTGCTGGAGGTGGCGCAAACCATCTCGCTGATCTCCACGCTCAGCGAACGCGAGCAGGACCCCAACGTCGTCACCCTGTCCACCCTGCACGCCGCCAAGGGCCTGGAGTGGCCGCACGTGGTGCTGGCCGGCGTCAACGAAGGCCTGCTGCCGTTTCGCCCCGACGAGGACGCCGGCGCCGCCGCCCAGGCCGCGCGCATCGAGGAGGAGCGCCGCCTGATGTACGTCGGCATCACCCGCGCCCGCAACACCCTGGCCGTGAGCTGGACGCGCCGGCGCAAGAAGGGCCGCGAGGTGGTGGCCGCCCAGCCCAGCCGCTTCATCGCCGAAATGGCGCTGGACGCAGCCACCGTGCGCGAGGACCCGCGTGCCAAGCTCAAGGCGCTGCGCGCGGAGTTTGCCCAGCGCGCCGCCAGTGCACCGCCGCAGGCGGCCCCATGAAGTCGTTCCAATGATCCGATACGCTATTCTTTTGGTAGCTGCCGGCGCAATCTCCGCCTGCGCTACAGGCCCCATGGACTCCGAAATCAGGAACGCAGATGCGGTCGCTGCCGAGCCGCTCAACCCGGCCTGCCCCGAGCTCCACCGCTGGGGTGCGCGCCAGCTTTATGGCCGCTGGAGCGTGGAACTGACCGAGCTGGGCCAGCGCGGCGAGCTGGTGTTGCGCCAGCACCCCGAATTTCTGGAAAGCCTGCGCGGCGAGTTCGTCATCGACGGCCAGACCTCGATCGCCTCGGGCGATGTGGACCAGGGCGAGTTCAACCTGGACGAGTCGCGCGACGGCAAGAGCCTGTTCGCCTTCTGGAACGGCCGCCTGGTGCCCGCCGCCTGCGGCCGCGAAATCCGCGGCAGCTGGCAATCCCTGCCCCAGCCCGGCGTGCCCGCCCGCGAGAGCAGCTTCGTGCTGCGGCGCGAGCGCGTCCACAACCATTGGTAAGCAGAGCCAGCCAGTCAGCGCCGAACCACCGCCCGATAATTGAACTGGTCGGGCCGAAAGTAGACATCCGAATACATCAGAGGCGAACCTGTGATGTCGTAGGGCACGAATCGCATTTGCAACAGCGGTGCGTCGCCGGGGACAGCCAGCAAGGCCCCACGGACACGGCCCGCACGCACGGCGGTCGCGGCAATCTGGGTGTAATCCAGGCGCATGCCAAGGGCATCCTCCAACAAGGTCATGGCATCCTCCTCATGTATGCGTCGGGCCAGGAGATCGCGACCCTGCGTGGGTTCAAAGTAGGCATGCAAGATCGATGCTGGAACATTGTCGATTAGGCGCAGCGCACGCGCCAAGGTCACGGGAGCGCCGCGCTCCAGTCGCAGCGCCAGCGCCACGCGCGCAGGAGCCGGGCAATTGCGCACGCCCAACAGTCGGCCACTGGGGACACGCCCGCGTGAGCGGACGAAGTCATTGAAGCCCGCCAACATGCCCAGCCGCGGCGCTCCGGCCGGCCGAGTAACGAAGCTGCCCTTGCCATTGAGGGTGTAGACCAGCCCTTCGGCTTGCAATTCGGCCAGCGCCTGGCGCACGGTGATGCGACTGACGCCAAAGGCTGACTGCAGCTGGGCTTCGGAAGGCAGCTTCTGCCCGGCCTGCAGACGTTTGTCCAGGATGTCCTGGCGCAGCCGCGCCCTGATCTGGGCAAAGCGCGGCAAATGGGTCGGTTGCAGCGAATCGGCGCCTGCCATGGAAGCCTCATCGTGAAGGACCGACGCAGGAAGTGATGGGGCCAATGCAGCACGCTTCATTGCAGAACTCATGAAAGAAGTATAGCGTCGACCTGTCATAATAGGTATTGCAGTCAACTCAATTCAGACCTATCATGACAGGTCGAATCCATAAACCGGCACCCCCGTTCTGTAGGAGACCTGTCATGAAGCACCGCTTTTTCATCCGCATCGCATTGGCATCTGCGGTTGGCGCAGTCCTCGCCGCACCCGCCGTGGCCGCGGACACCTATCCGGTCAAACCCATCAAGGTCATCGTCCCGTACGCCGCCGGCGGCGTGGTGGACGTGCAAACCCGCGCCGTGACGCAATCGATGGAGCAGTTCCTCAAGCAACCCATCGTTGTCGAGCCGCGCCCGGGTGCCAGCGGCAGCATCGCGGCTGAAGCCGTGGCACGCGCAGAGCCAGACGGATACACCTTGATCGTTTCGGCCTCTTTCCTCATCACGCAACCGCTGCTGGAGAGCAACCTGCGTTGGTCGGCAAAGCAGTTCACTCCGATCGGCCGCTTCTCCCTATCGCCCAGCTACTTCGTGGTGCCCAACAGTTCGCCGGTAAAAACGATGAAGGAGTTCGTCGACTACGCCCGCAAGGCGAACCCACCGCTGCAATACGCGAACGGTGGCGACGGTGCGCCGCAGACGATGGCGACAGAAATGTTTCGCGCGGCGGCCGGCATCAAGCTGGAGCCGGTGATGTACAAGGGCGCGCCACCAGCCGTGCCGGACCTCATCAATGGCATGGTGGCCCTGGGCGTACTGCCTTCGACCGTGGGTTTGCCACAGATCAAGGGCGGCAACCTGCGCGCCCTGGCCAACGCGAGCGATCAACGCTCACCCCAGCTGCCGGACGTTCCGACCATCGGCGAGGCTGGCTTCCCGGCGGCAACCGTCAATTCGTGGTATGGCCTGCATGCTCCCGCGGGCACCCCGCCCGAAGTCATCCATAAATTGAGCGAGGCCATGAAGGCCGCTACTGCCCTGCCGGAAGTCAAGAGCCGTCTAGAAGCCGCCGGCGGTGAAGTGGCCTACCTGGGGACCGCAGACTTCGGGCGATTCTATGGTGAAAACTCGAAGCAGTGGGCTGAAGCCGTCAAGCTGATCAAGACCAAATGATTGGAGGCGCCGTGATAGCCCGTCCTGACGCGGAGTTCACCGAACTGATCGATACGCTGCGCGATTTCATCGACTCCGAGGTGATTCCGCGCGAAGACTTGAAGACGGCGCACGACAGCGAAGCCGTCGAGCGCGTGGCCATGGAATTGCACGCCTTGGCGCGCGCGCGCGGCTTGGGCGCGCCACGCGCGCGGGTTGAAGACGGCGGCCTGGCTCTCAGTTGGACCGAATGCTGCGCCTACCTCGAGCAGGCCGGGCGCAGCTTCCTGGGCCCGCCCGCATTGCGTTGCGCCCCGCCCACTCAGCCTGATGTCTTTGCGCTCGATGCTCTGGCCAGTCCCAACCAGCGCCACGACTATCTCGAGCCGTTGCAGCGCGGCGAGCGCAAATCCTGCTTCGCGATGACCGAGCCCGCACCGGGGGCCGGCTCCGACCCGCGCATGCTGCGCACCCAAGCGCGCCGCGAGGGCAGCGCCTGGATCATCGACGGTCACAAATGGTTCATTTCGGGTGCCATGCGCGCCGATTTCGCCATCGTGGTGGCGCGAACCGACCAGGGGCCGTCATGGTTCCTGGTGGATGTGAATACCCCAGGTTTCGAGATCGTGCGCAGCATCCCGACCATGGAACCGTTCGACATGGGCGGACATGCCGAAATTCTGCTCCAAGGCTGCCGTGTGAGCGCCGATGCACTGATTGGCGAGGAAGGACAGGGTCTGGCCTACTCGCAGCTGCGGCTAGAAGGCGCGCGCCTGTTCCATTGCATGCGCTTCATCGGCCTGGCTTCGCGCGCGATGGCGATCGCACAGGACTACGCACTGCGGCGTGAGTCGCACGGTAGCAGGTTGGCCGAACATCAGATGGTGCAGGCCATGATCGCCGATGCACACATCCTGCTGTATGCCGCGCGCACCATGACGCTGGACGTGGCACGCCGGCTCGACGCCGGCGAGTCGATCCGGCATCACTCCTCGATGGCCAAGGTTTTCGTGGCGGAAGCGGTCTACAGAGTAGCCGACTCGGCGGTCCAGATCTGCGGTGCGCTGGGGGTTTCGGAGGACGCACCGGTCTCCATGATCCTGCGCATGATCAGGCCTTTCCGGATCTACGACGGCGCTTCCGAGGTGCACCGTTCCGCCATTGCCAGGCGCGCCTTGCGCCACGGCCTAGCCGCCTGAACCCCCGCGGGACGAGCATCCATGAATCAACCCAACGACCTCATTTTCTTTCGCCAGAGCGTCGATCGCTTCGTGCGCGAGCGTCTGCCGGCCGATCTGCGCCAGACGGTGCGTCAAGGCCAGCAACCCACGCGCGAACAACTGATCCGCTGGCATGAGGTGCTTGCCGCCCAAGGCTGGCTGGTGCCGCACTGGCCGGAGCAATGGGGCGGGCGCGGCTGGAACGTGCGCCAGCAGATGGTTTTTGATGAGGCCATGGCCCTGGGTGATGCGCCGGAACTTAACGCCATCACCTTCGACATGATCGGCCCGGTACTGATGCGCTACGGCAACCCCGAACAGCAGCGCCGCTTTCTGCCCGCCATTGCCGCTGGGCGCCAATGGTGGTGCCAAGGCTACTCTGAGCCCAATGCCGGCTCCGACCTGGCCAGCCTGATGACGCGGGCCGAACGCGCGGGCGACACTTACGTGGTGAACGGCTCGAAGATCTGGACCTCCTACGGCCAGTATGCCGATTGGATGTTCGCACTGGTGCGGACCAGCCGCGAGGGCAAGCCTCAGGAGGGCATCAGCTTTCTGCTGATCGACATGAAAAGCCCCGGCATCACCGTGCGGCCCATCGTCGGTGTGCACGGCTGGGTAGTGTTCAACGAAGTCTTCTTCGATCATGTGCGCGTCCCAGTGGAACTGCGCGTGGGCGAGGAAAACCGTGGATGGACCATCGCCAAATCGCTGCTGGAGTTCGAACGGCTCAAGCTGGCACGCATTGGCGAGAACAAGCGCCGTATGGCGCGCGCCCGCGAGGTCGGCCTGAGCCGCTGGCGCGAAGGCCGGCGCGTGGCCGACTGGCCCTGGTATCGCGCACGCTTCGCCGACTTGCAGGCGCGCCTGATCGCGCTGGAGGCCAACACCGAGCGCTTCGTTGCCCGTCAGATGGCGGGCGAGAAGATCGGTCCGGAAGTCTCCATGCTGAAGTTGCGCGGCAGTCGGCTGATCCAGTTGTGGGAAGAACTGATCGTCGATGCCCTCGGGCCCGAAGCAGCCCCACTCTCGCCGCAATGGTTGGAGGGCCAGCCTTGCGCAACACCACAGGATGCATTGGCCGGGACGGCTTCGTCGCGGCGCTTTCTGGCGCGCGGCTACACCATCGCCGGGGGCTCCAGTGAAATTCAGCACAACATTCTGGCCAAGCAGGTACTCGGACTATGACCATGGATATCGACACCCGGCAAATGCTGGTTGACAGCGCTCGACGCTGGACCGAGCAGGCTTGCGGTGCTGCCGAGCGCCGTGCTGCTTCAGATCACGAGAGCGGATGCCACCCCGAACGCTGGCGAGCACTCGGAGAACTTGGATGGCTGGGCATGGCCTTGCCGGAGAAAGACGGCGGCCTGGATGCAGGATTGCCGGCGATTTGTCTGCTGGCGGAACAGTTGGGACGAGCCCTGCTGGTCGAGCCCTTTGTATCGTCGGCGATTCTGGGCAGCGGCCTGCTAGCCGAAGTCGCCGAGGGTGAGCTACGCCGCGAGTGGCTGCCCGCCCTAGTCACGGGTGCGCGCCGCGTGGTCTGGTTGGTGTGGGAGCCCGATGGCGGCCGCGTCCTGAACGCACCGTCGGCCACAGCCATCGCCGATGGAACCGCGTGGCGCCTGCAAGGCGACAAGGGGCTCATGCCGGGAGCCGGTGGTGCGGACGGATTGCTGGTGACAGCGCGCATGCCTGCAGACGCAGATCAGGTGGGTTTGTTCTTGGTCGACCCCCGAACGTCCGGCGCACGCCTGGACAGCACTCCGCTGTACGACGGTCGGCACGGCGCACGCCTGAGCATGGCCCATGCGCAATGCCAGTTGCTGCGCAAAGGACCGGCGGGCGCCATGGCGGCGCTGCTGGAGCCAGCACTGATCCGTGGCCACGTCGCGCACTGCGCCGAGATCCTGGGCACCGCGCAGGCGGCGTTCGAGATGACCCTGGAATACGTGCGCGCGCGCAAGCAGTTCGGCCGTGCACTGAGCGACAACCAGATCATTCAGCATCGACTGGTGGACCTGTACGTCGAACAGCAGGAGGCCCGCGCCCTGTGCCTGGCCACCGCGGCCGAAAGCACGGCCGAGCGCGCCGCCGCCTTGGGTGCCAGGGTGTCCGAGGTGGCGCGAAACACGTGGGGTGAGGCCATTCAACTGCACGGCGCGATCGGCATGACCGAGGAATACGCCTTGGGCGAATATGTACGACGCTTGGCTTTGGCCGCTGATCTGTATGGCAGTTCAGCCAGCCACTTGGAAGACCTGGCTCATCTCACACTCGACACGACAGCATGACCACTTCCAGCAGCCCCAGCGACGCGGTTCTAATCGAGCGCCAGGACGGCGTGATTCAACTCACCCTCAACGCACCGCGCAATCGCAACTCCCTGCAGTCGCCTGGCGTCTATGAAGGTCTGATGGCGGGACTGGACGAACTGGAGCGCGACACCCGCCTGCGCGCGGCCATCATCACCGGCACCGGTGGCGCCTTCTGCTCAGGCGGTGATTTGCGCACCCTGGCCCAGGGCAGCGAGGACGAGGTGCGCGCGGCCATGACGCGCAATACCTGGCTGTACCGCCGGATCGCCTTGTCGGACAAACTGGTGCTGGCGGCCGTGGATGGACCGGCCTATGGCGCCGGCCTGGGCTTGGCCGCCGCTTGCGACTGGGTGGTGGCGGGGGCGACAGCCCAGTTCTGCTGCGCCTTCACTCGCGTGGGCGCCATGCCGGACGCAGCCCTGTTCTGGTCCTTGCCGGCTCGAGTGGGCGTCGCTCGGGCACGGCGCATGATGCTGTGGGCAAGCGAGGTCGGTGGCGCCGAAGCGCTGGCAAGCGGCCTGGCGGATGACTTCGCCGGGGATGGCAGCGCCCTACCCCTGGCCCAAACCTGGGCCCGGAAGGCGGCGCAGGGACCGATTCGCGCTTACGGTCGTGTCAAGGCCGGCCTGCGCCAGGCCCCGATGTCCATCGAGCAGGCCCTGGGCTTTCAGCTGGACAACGCACCCGCGTTGTTTGCCAGCGCAGATTTCAAGGAAGGCGCCGCCGCATTTTTTGAGAAGCGCGCACCCCGCTTCGGACACAACTGAGCGGCAACCACCGTACGACTCCCATGAATGAAACCCCTGTGCTCCCCATGATGGACGATGCGCCGCTGCAGGGCCTGCGAGTGCTTGACCTCGGCCAGTACATTGCCGCCCCCGCCGCTGCTCAGACCTTGGCGGATCTCGGCGCCGACGTCATCAAGCTGGAACCACCCGGCGGCGATGCTGCGCGCCATGTGGGTTGGTCGCAAGATGCCTTTGGTCCGATGTTCAGTGCCTACAACCGCGGCAAGCGCTCAGTGGTGCTGGATCTGCGCAGCGACATCGGACGCCAGCAGGCACAACGACTGGCGCTTGCGTGCGATGTGGTGCTGGCCAACACCCGTCCTGGCGCGCTCGAAAAGCAGGGCCTGGGTGCCGCGCAACTGCTGGCCCAGTCACCGCGCCTGATCTACGGCCGCGTAAGCGCCTTTGGGCAGCAAGGATCTGCCAGCATTCGGCCTGGTTTTGATATCGCTGCCCAAGCCGAAAGCGGCATGATGAGCCTGAATGGTGAGTCGGACCGCGATCCAGTTCGGGTGGGCTTTACGGTGGTCGATGTGCTGGCCGCCCATACGCTGGCAACCGGCGTGCTGACTGCCTTGTTGCGGCGCGTACGCACCGGGCGCGGTGGTTTGGTGGACCTGTCCCTGATCGACGTGGCGGTGGCCGCCCTATCCAACGCATGGACCGAATATCGCCTGACTGGACAAATGCCACTGCGCCGAGGCAACGGGCAACCGCTGGCAGCCCCTGCGGCCGAAGTCATCGCCACCCGCGATGGCCAGATCGTGCTGTCAGCCTACACGCAGGAACACTTTGCTCGGCTGTGCGCAACCATTGGTCAACCGCAACTGGCCCAAGATGAGCGCTTTGCCACCAATCAGGCGCGCGTGGCCAACCGCTCCGCTTTGACCGAGATGCTGCGCCAAGCGCTGAGCCAATTCGATGCCGACGCGATCGTCGATATCCTCGCGCAGGGGGGTATTGTGGCTGGCACCATCCGCACGATGAGCGACATCCAACCGGGGCGCGCCGGTGTCAGCCCGGATCTGTTCATGGATATCCATGCGCCGGGGCGAGCCCCGATGCAAATACCGGGACTGGCTTTCAGTCTCGACGGCATGCCGCAAAAGACCAGTCGCCTTCCTGCGCTAGGCGAACACACGCTCGAGGTGATGGCCGAACTCGATCTCTGATCGGTGTCGCATGGGCCGGCTCAAACCCGCCCCAGCACCGGAATCAGCGCCCCATGCACGGCGCGCGCCGCGTCCGAGGCCAGAAAGCCGATCACCTCGGCCAGCGCCTCGGGTGCGACCCAGCGGCTGGCGTCGGCGTCGGGCATGGCGGCGCGGTTGGCGGGCGTGTCCAGGGTGGAGGGCAGCACGCCGTTGACGTTGATGCCGGCGTCGCGCAGCTCGGCCGACATGGATTCGGTCAGCCGCATCAGCGCGCTCTTGGACGCGGCATAGGCGCCCATGCTGGCGCCGCCCTTGAGCGCGCCGGCCGCGCCCACGGTGACGATGCGCCCACGGCCGCGCGCCAGCATGCCCGGCACCACGGCGGCGGCCACGTGGATCAGGCTGCGCGCGTTCAGGTCCATCATCAAATCCCACGCCGCAGCGGGCGTGGCGTGCACCGGCTCGCCCATGTGAAAGCCGCCGGCCAGATGGCACAGCACATCGATCGGGCCCGCCCCGGCCAGTTGCGCCGCCACCTGCTCGCGGTTCAGCAGGTCGGCCTCGACGATCTGCGCGCCGCTGCCCGCGCCCCACTGGCGGCGCAGGGCCGTGCCATCGCGCTCCAGCAGCACCAGGCGCGCGCCGCGCTGGGCAAAATGCGCCACCACCGCGCCGCCCAGCGCGCCGCCGGCGCCGGTGATCAACACCGCAGGCTGCGCGCCGCTCATGGCTGGCCCCCGGCGCGTTTGGCGGCGTGGTAGGCGCCGCTGCCGCGGCTGACCACGCGGTCGCTGGCCAGCACCTCGCCGGGCTCATACACCGGGCCACTGCGCAGCCGCGCATACACCGGGTCGAAGTCGATCTGCGCCAGCTGCAGCAGCTGATCCAGGTTGTCCAGCACGAAATAGCTCTCCTGAAAATCGTCGATGCGGTAGCGTGTGCGCATCACGCGCTCGAGCTCGAAGCCGATGCGGTTGGGCGAATCGCCCTCCACCGCAAACACCGACTCGGACGCCGACGACGCAATGCCGGCGCCATAAATGCGCGGCGCGCCCTGCTCCAGCACCAGGCCGAATTCCACCGTGTACCAGTACACCCGCGCCAGCTGCTCCAGCATGCCCAGCTTCTGGGCGCGCAGCCCGCCCTGGCCATAGGCCTGGATGAACTCGGCCAGCACCGGATGCATCAGCATCGGCACATGGCCGAACACGTCATGGAACACGTCGGGCTCCTGCAGGTAATCGAGCTCGTCCGGCCGACGGATGAACTGGCCGGCCGGAAAGCGCCGATGCGCCAGATGTTCGAAAAACACCTCGTCCGGCACCAGGCCGGGCACCGCCACCACCTGCCAGCCGGTGCGCTTCATCAGCGCCTCGGACAGCTCGTCGAAGCGCGGGATCTGGTCGTGGCGCATCGGCAGCTCGCGCATGCCCTGCACGAAGGCCTGGCAGGCGCGGCCGGGCAGCAGGCGGCTCTGGCGCTCGAACAGCGTCTTCCAGACCGCGTGCTCGGCGGCGCTGTAGCGGCCCCAGTCCTGGTCGATGGTCCAGTCGGCCCGCTCGGGCCGGTAGCTGCGGTCGGCCAGGCCGTGCCGGCTGTCGTCGTGCGACGCGTTCATGGCGCCTGCTCCTGCGTCAGGGCCGCGGCCGCCCGATCCATGAAGCGCGCCAGTTCGATGTCCTTCATCGACAGGCCGTCCACGTCGTGGGTGGTCAGCGCCACCTTGACCTGGTTGTAGACGTTGAACCATTCCGGGTGGTGGTTGCGGCTTTCGGCCACCACCGCCACCTGCGCCATGAAGCCGAAGGCCTGGGCGAAGTCGCGGAACCGGTACTCGCGCTCGATCAGGCCGCCACGCTGCGCATCGAAGCGCCAGCCGGGCAGGTCGGCCAGCAGGGGCGCCAGTTGTGACGAGGTGAGTTTCATGGGCACGTCCCTCCAGTCGATCGATGATAGCCACGCCACGGGTCGACCGATGGCGCCGCCGGCAGCATGCCCGTCGCCGCGAGGGTCATGGACAGCACCGGCCCCGCTGCGGCAGAATCGACCCCCTTCGAGCATCGCTGGGGGTGCCGCGCGGCCGTTTCGACGGCGCGGTGCGGCTGAGACAGTCCCTTCGAACCTGATTGAGATCATCCTCGCGCAGGAAAGCAGCTCGCCGGGCGGCCGCCGGGCCGCCGCGCGCCTGCCTCCTGCATTTTTTTGACGGACCGGCGCACCATGACATCCACTGCTTCCCCCTCTTCCTCGCCCGAGCGCGTGTTCGGCTGGCGCGAGCACACCGCCCTGTGGTTCAGCCTGGGCGTCGGCCTGCTGGTGATGCAGGTGGGCGCCTACCTGGTGCCGGCCATGGGCACGCGCGATGCGGCGCTGGCGGTGGTGGGCGGCTCCATCCTGGGCGCCGGGCTGCTGGCCTGGGTGGCCTGGCTGGGCTGCACCAGCGGCCAGACCAGCGCCGGCCTGATCCGGACCGCCTACGGCCAGGGCTTTGCGCGCCTGCCGATCCTGCTCAACGTGGTGCAATTGCTGGGCTGGGCCACCTTCGAGCTGGTGGTGATGCGCGACGGCACGCGGGCCATCGCCCGGCAGGCGCTGGGCATCGACCCGGGCCTGGTGGCGCCCACGCTGCTGTGGGGCGTGATGGTGCTGCTGCTGCTGCGCGGCTCGATGCTGACGCTGGTGCGCCGCATCGTCAGCCGCGTCGGCCTGCCGCTGGTGGTGCTGTCGCTGCTCTGGCTCAGCGTGCAGTTCGGCCTCCGGCTTCAGGCCAGCGGCCTGGACGCCCTGTGGCAGCGCGCCGGCGACGGCAGCATGAACGGCTTTCAGGCGCTGGACCTGGTGATCGCCATGCCGGTGTCGTGGCTGCCGCTGGTGGCCGACTACGCGCGCCACGGCCGGAGCGGCCGAAGCGCCCTGGGCGGCACCTGGCTGGGCTACACCATCGCCAACATCTGGTGCTACGGCTTGGGCGTGCTGGTGATCACCGTCGTCGGTCCCGGCACCGACCTGGTCGGCGCCCTGCTGCTGGCGCAGGGCGGCCTGATCGCGCTCGGGCTGATCCTGATCGACGAGCTCGACAACACCTACGGCGACCTGTATTCAGGCTCGGTCTCGACCCACAGCCTGCACGGCGGCCTGAGCCTGCGCAGCTGGGGCACGGCGCTGGCGCTGGTTTCGATCGCCTTCGCCCTGGTGCTGCCGATGCACACGCTGGAGCCCTTCCTGCTCATGCTCAGCTCGGTGTTCGTGCCGCTGTTCGGCACCATCCTGGGGCGCCTGGGCACCCAGCCGGCGCGCCTGGCCGAGGCCCCGCGCGGGGTGCACGCCGCGCCGGCGGCGATCTGGCTGCTCGGCATCGTGCTCTACCACCTGCTGGCGCAGTGGGCGCCACAGTTCGGCAGCGCGCTGCCCACGCTGGCGGCCACCTTCGTGCTGGGCGCGCTGAGCGCGCGCACCGGCACGCGGGCGATGCAGCCGGCCTGAGCCAGTACGCCGGATCGGGGGATTCCCCGGTGTCGCCGCGCCGGCCCCCGCCCTATAGTGATCGGCGGTTTCAACACAAGGAGAGGGTGCATGCGCAAGACGTTTCTGACTCCCCTGGTCGCGGCCCTGCTGGCCGCGGGCAGCCTGCCCGCCCGGGCCGCCGACGACGTGATCCGCATCGGCGTGCTGAACGACCAGTCGGGCCTGTATTCCGACTTCGGCGGCTCCACCTCGGTGATCGCGGCCCGCATGGCGGTGGAAGACTTTGGCGGCAAGGTGCTGGGCAAGCCGATCGAGATCGTCTCGGCCGACCACCAGAACAAGGCCGACGTCGCCACGTCCGTGGCGCGCCGCTGGTTTGACGTGGACGGCGTCAGCGCCGTCGCCGACCTGACCAATTCGGCCGTGGCGCTGGCGGTGCAGCAGCTGGCCAAGGGGCAGGGCAAGGTGACCCTGTCGTCCGGGCCGGCCACCACCCGCCTGACCAACGAGGACTGCTCGCCCACCGGCTTTCACTGGGCGTTCGACACCTACTCGCAGGCCGTGGGCACGGCCAAGGCGGTGGTGGCCACCGGCGGCAAGAGCTGGTTCATCCTGGCCGCCGACTACGCGTTCGGGCACCAGATGGCGGCCGATCTGGACCGCGTGGTCAAGGAAAGCGGCGGCAGCGTGCTCGGCCAGGTGCGCGCCCCCACCGGCACGATGGATTTCTCCTCCTTCCTGCTGCAGGCGCAGTCGTCCAAGGCGCAGATCATCGGCCTGGCCAACGCGGGGGCCGATACCGTCAACTCGATCAAGCAGGCGGGCGAGTTCGGCATCATGTCGGGCGGCCAGAAGATCGCCGGCCTGGTGGTGGTGATCAGCGACGTCCACGCGCTGGGCCTGAAGAACGCCAACGGCCTGCTGCTGACCACCGCGTTCTACTGGGACCGCGACGACGCCTCGCGCAAGTGGTCCAAGCGCTTTTTCGACCGCACCGGCCGCATGCCGGGCATGGTGCAGGCCGGCACCTATTCGTCGGTGCTGCACTACCTGAAGGCCATGCAGGCGGCCGGCAAGACCGACGGCAAGGCGGTGGCCGACAAGATGCGCGAACTGCCGGTGGACGACGCCTTCGCCAAGGGCAAGCTGCGTGCCGACGGCCGGCTGATGCACGACATGTACCTGGTCGAGGTCAAGAAGCCGGGCGAGTCCAAGGGGCTGTGGGACTACTACAAGATCCTGCGCACCATCCCCGCCGAAGATGCCGCGCAGCCGCTCAGCCAGAGCAAGTGCTCGCTGGTGAAGCAGTGAACCCCGGGCGCGCCGGCCGCCGCCGGCGCGCCTTCGGCAGCGCATGATCGGCGCGGCCATGCCCGGCCAGCGTCACGTACCGGGGCTGCAGCCGATCAGGTTCAACCTAGGAGGCGGTCGGACTTGGAAATCGCCGGCTGCAAATCGACCGCAGCGGCCCATTTTTGGCTTCGCCGCTCTTCGAGAGCACCGTCTTTTTGCCCAATAGCTCACCTATTGGGCTGCAAATCCGGCAAAAACTGGTCTCGCTGGGGCCGATTTTGGCTGCGCCGCTCTTCGAGAACGCTTTCGGCGTGCCAGGCACGACGCGACGATGTCGCGGGCTCCTGCCCGCAAGGAGGAGCAACGCCGCATGGCGCGCCGAGCGCGGTGCGGGTGGGTGCGCAGCGTGCTCACCCAGGAGGTGAAGGCCATCGCAGCCGCGAGCCCCCGCATCGATGCGGTCTGCCCGAAGTTGACCAGCGGTTAACTGCCGTTTCTAGTACGTCAACGACCGAGCTTGAACGGCGGCGGCAGCGGCCAGCCCAGGGTGGCGCCGCGGGTCTCGGTGGCCGGAGGTGCAGCTTCGGTCGCCGCCTTGGCGCGCGAGGCCGCTTTCTTGGCCGCCGGCTTGCGCGCCGCTTTGCGGGCCGCCGGCGCCTTCCTGGCGGCCGGCTTCTTGGCGGTGGCGGCCGCCGCGGTGGCCGCCGGCGCCGCGGCGGGCTGTTCCGGCACCGCACGCGCCGCCTCGCGCACGGCGTTGGCGGCAATCTGCTGGAACTGCTGCGTCAGCGCACCCCACCACTGCATCGGATCGGCCAGGGCCGGCGCCGGGGCGGCCGCAGTGGCGGCCGGGGTGGCCTTGGCCTTGCTCTTGCGCGCCGGCGCCCTGGCACGCGCCGGTGGTTCCGGCTCGGGTTCGGGCTCGGGTTCGGGTTCGGGCTCGGCGGCCGGTGCTGCGGCCGGCGCCTGACCGAACGGCCAGTGCGGTGGCGCAGCCGGCGCGCTGGCCGCGGCGGCGTCCGGCTTGGCGGGCGACCCCACGGTGAAGGCCTTGGCGACCTCGCTCATGCTCAGGTTCATGCCGGCCAGCGTGGCCAGCGTCATCTTCTGCACCTCCAGCGCCTGAATGGTGGCCTTGAGCGCGGTGCTGTTCTGCTCCAGCCAGAACAGCACCGCCTTCAGCTCGGTGATGCGCTTGTCCAGTTCTTCCACGCTGACGGTAGGCGCCACCCAGTTGCGCAGCGCCGACACCGGGCCGGCGGCGACACCCTTGGCGCTGGTGGCCAGGTTCTGCAGGAAATCGAAGCCAGGGATCAACTTGCCGAAGTCGAAGTTGCTGGAATCGCTCATGGCCACCGCTCCCGATCAGGCGTTGAAGAGTGCTGCGCAGCTTAACGCATATGGCGCGTTCCGGCGCGCCGCGTGACCGTCTTCAGCCTCCCGGGGTCAGTGCCGGTGGTGCGCTGCGGGCGCGGGCTGGGCGCCGCCCAGCGCGGTGACCGGGGCCTGGACTTCCCGCGTGAACCGCTGCTTGCTGGCGACGTCCTCGAAGGTCAGCGTCACGGACACGCGGTCGCCGGCCTTGAGCTGCTGCTTGAGCTCCATCAGCATGACGTGGTAGCCGCCGGGTTTGAGCACCAGGCTGTGGCCTTTGGCGATCTCCAGGCCGTGGCTGAGCGCGCGCATCTTCATGACCTCGCCCTGCATGGCCATTTCGTGCACTTCGACCACGCCGGCCACCGGCGAGCTGCCGCCCAGCAGGCGCACGTGCTGCTCGGCGTCGATGCGCATGAACAGGCCCGAGGCCTTCTGCTGCGGCACGGTGCCGCGCACCCAGGGTTCGGTGATGGTGACCTGGGCCGAGGCGGCGGCGCACAGCGCCAGGGCGGACAGGGAAATGGCAAGACGTTTCATGGAGAAAACCTTTCTGAACATTCGACCCACAGGCAGTGGCGGGCCCGTGGGGCGCGTCGCCCCCAGCGGTACCCCGCCGGCGCAACGGCCCGGGCCTCTGGCACTGAAGATCGAATCAGCCCCTATCGCCCGCCCCGTCAGCGCCGAAAGCTATCAAAACAGTAGCTATCGGAAGTGGGTCGGAGGCGGCGCGCGGGCCTGCCAGGGCAGCGGCGCGGGTGCCAGGCGCAGGGCGGGCGCCGTCGGGTCGGGCACGCACGCCGGCGCCGGCCCGGCCAGGCCCAGACGGGGCAGCGGCCCGGGCGCACCGGTCGGGACGCACAGCGGGCAGTCCAGGTGGCCGGCACCCAGCTCCAGCGTGTCGCCGCTGGCGGTGTGCACCACGGCCTTGATCTGGCCGCCCGCACCGCACAGCAGTTCGAACGGCTGCGCGCGCACCAGCGGCGCAGCCACCGCCACCACCAGCGCCAGCGCAAACCACACCAGCACCTGGCGGGCAAGGCGGTGGGCGTGGCGCAGCGGGTTCATCCGACGCGCATTATGGCCAGGCCCCCACCCAGACCATTGCGCGACATCAAGTGCGGGCCGCGGCTGCTATGCTGCCGCCGGCGCGTCGCCCCCCGCCCTTTTCCCGTCACCGGAGATCGCTCATCATGCTCAAGCTCTGTGGCTTTGCCGCCAGCAACTACTACAACAAGGTCAAGCTCGCCCTGCTCGAAAAGGGCGTGCCGTTCGAAGAAGTCACCGCCTGGGTGGGCGAGACCGACACCACCGCCAGCCCGCTGGGCAAGGTGCCCTACCTCCTCACCGACGACGGGCCGATCAGCGAATCGACGGTGATCCTCGAGTATCTGGAGCAGCGCTACCCCGAAACGCCGCTGCTGCCCGCCAGCCCCTACCAGGCCGCCAAGGTGCGCGAGCTGCTGCGCTACATCGAGCTGCACCTGGAGCTGGTGGCGCGCAACCTGTACCCGCAGGCCTTCTTCGGTGGCCAGGTGAGCGACGGCCTGAAGCAGCGCATCCGCCCGCAACTGGAAAGGCACGTGGCGGCCTTCGCCCGGCTGGCCAAGTTCGGCCCCTACATCGCCGGCGAGCAGTTCACGCTGGCCGACTGCGCCGCCGCCGTGCACCTGCCGCTGGTCAGCGGCGCCAGCAAGATCATCTACGGCCAGGACCTGCTGGCGGCGCTGCCGGTGAAGGACTACCTGCAACGCCTGAACCAGCGGCCGGCGGTGCAGCGCGTGGAGGCCGAGCGCCGCGCCAACATCGCCCTCATGATGGCCCGCATGCAGCCCAAGACCTGAAGCCGAATCAGCCTTCGGCGCGCTTGCAGCAAGCGCCGGAAGCTATGTTTTTAATAGCTTTCGTGGGGCGCGCGGCTCAGTAGCGCGGCGGGCGCCGCTCGCGCAAGGACGCCACGCCTTCGTGCACGTCCGGCCCGCCAAAACCCATGAATTCCAGCGCCAGCGAGGTGTCGAAGCTGGGCCCGGCCTGGCGGTACCAGTTGTTGAGCGAGTACTTGGTCCAGCGGATGGCGGTGGTGCTGCCGGCGGCCAGCTTGTCGGCCACCTCGTAGGCCTTGGCGAGCAGTTGGTCGTCATCGACCGCCAGCGACACCAGGCCGATGCGCTCGGCCTCTTCGCCGGTCACCGCCTCGCACAGCATCAGGTAGTACTTGGCCTTGGCCATGCCGCACAACAGCGGCCAGCAGATCGCGGCGTGATCGCCCGCGGCCACGCCCAGGCGGGTGTGACCATCGACGATGCGGGCGCTGCGGGCGGCGATCGAGATGTCGGCCAGCAGGCCGGCCACCAGGCCGGCGCCCACCGCCGGGCCGTGCATGGCGCTGACGATGGGTTTTTCGCAGTGGATGACGTTGTAGACCAAGTCGCGCGCTTCCTTCCACACACGCGAGCGCACGGCGAAGTCGCTGGCCATGTCCTGCACCAGGGCCAGATCGCCGCCGCCGGAAAAGCCCATGCCTTCGCCGCGCAGCACCACGGCGCGCACGCTGTCGTCCTTGTCGATGTCGCGCCAGATCTCGGCCAGTTCCCAATGCCCCTCATGCCCGGCGGTGGGCAGCTTGCCGTTGGCGGCCTTCATCTGCAGGTCGAGCACGCAGCCGCCCTCGCCGCGGCGGCTGATGCGAAAGGTCTGGTAGCGGCTGTAGTCGATGGCGGGCTGGCTCATGCAGAAAGTCTCCGGTGAATTGTCCTGAACCCGCCCATGGTAGCGAAGCGCCGATTCAGGTCGGTCGCGTGCGCAGCACCAGCGCCAGCCCGCCCACGACCAGGGCGAGTCCGCCGAGCGCCAGCGGCGTCACCGGATGGCCCAGCAACCACGCATCCAGCAACAGCGTGCCGCCCGGCACCAGATAGAACAGGCTCGTCACGTTGACCAGATTGCCGGCCTGCAGCATGCGATACAGCAGCACGGTAGCGCCCACGGAGATCACCGCGCCCAGCCACAGCACGCAGGCCAGCAGCGGCAGGCCCACTTCCAGACGCAACGGCTGCGTCGGTACCAGCGCCAGACACAGCAGCAGCGCCACGGCGCATTGAAGCGGCAGCACACGGATGGGCGACTGGGCCAGACGCTGCTGCGCCATCGCACCCAGCGTGATGCAGGCCAGCGCAAGCAGCGCCAACGCGATGCCTGCCAGCGACACCTGCGCGCGCAGCAAACTGTCCTTGACCACCAGCACCAGTCCGCCCAGGGCCAGCAGCAGGCCCAGCAGGCGCATCGGTGTGACGCGGCGCTCCTGCAACAGCAAGGTGAGGATGGGCTGCACGCCCAGCATGGTGGCCAGCGCGCCCGGCGTCAGCCCCTGGTCCAGCGCCAGAAAGTAGCTGCACGAGTAGCCACCCACCAGCAGCAACCCGACCGCAGCCACGTGAGCGGCCGTGCCCGGTGCCGGCAGCCAGGCACGCGTGCGCCAGCCCAGCGCGGCCAGCACCAGCAGTGCCAGCGCAAAGCGCATCGTCAGCAGAATGAAGGGGGAGGCGTGATCCAGCCCCCAGCGAGAAACAATGGCGCCGCTGCTCCACAGCAGCACGAACAGCGCCGTCGGCCATGCATGCATGGGACATCACCTTTCCTGAAAAGCCCGAACAAAACGGCAGCCCGCCCACACCGGGCGGTGCCGCAAACCGATCGATCGGCGCCGGGGATTCAGCCCAGCGCCGGCGCACCCGGAGGCGGGGCGACGGCGATCGGCGGGCTCAGGTGATGAAAAGACATGGGCTGCATGGTAGCCGATGCTCGACCAAGAGCAGATCGCAAGACCAGATCACTGTGTTTTTGTAGCTAACAGTGATGGTTGGACAATCGCTGCCGATTGATCGGCGCAACAATGCGAGGACTTCCCAAGCAACCACCGGCGCCTGCGATCTGTCATGCCTCGCGCCGCGCGGCACAATCGCGCCCATGCGCCCGCTTCGGCGTCTCCCGTTGCCATGAACGACAGCTTCGCCTCCGCCACCATCTTGCTGCTGCTGATCACCGACCCGGTGGGCAACCTGCCCATCTTCACCCACGCCCTGCGGGCGGTGCCGCCGACGCGCCGGCGCCGCGTGATCCTGCGCGAGGTGCTGATCGCGTTTGCGCTGCTGCTGGTGTTCATGTTTCTGGGCGACGGCTTTCTGCGCCTGATGAACCTGTCGCCGCTGGCGCTGCAGCTGGCCGGCGGCGTGGTGCTGTTCCTGATCGCGCTGCGCATGGTGTTTCCGTCGGCGCAGCCGCCCGACGAGCCGGCCCCGACCGAGCCGCTGATCGTGCCGCTGGCGATTCCGGCGCTGGCCGGCCCGTCGGCGCTGGCCACGGTGATGCTGCTGGTCAGCCAGGCGCCCGAGCGCCGCTGGGAATGGGTGGGCGCGCTCAGCGTGACGATGGCGGTGTGCGCGCTGGTGCTGCTGCTGGCCGAGCGCCTGCAGCAGCGCCTCGGCCCGCGCGTGCTGATGGCCTTCGAGCGCCTGATGGGCCTGATCCTGGTGGCGGTGGCGGTGGAGATGCTGCTGCGCGCCTTCCGCACGCTGGCGGCGCAGCTGGGTGGCGGCTGAAAGCGCCGCGCGCCGCCTCGAATGCTATCTTTTGCATAGCTTCTGGCGCACACCTGGAGCGCCCCAGGGCCATGTTTTGCCCACAAGCTCAGCGCTCGGGGTGGTGGCGGCGCAGAAAGGCCTCCACGCGCGCCGCCACGTCGCCGCCGGCCAGCGCTTCGGCGGCCAGCTCGGGTTCGGTCAGGGTGACCTCGCCCCAGCGTGCCGGCGCCGCCGCGTTGGCCACCTGCTTGGCCAGGCGCACCGCCGGCCAGTGGCGCTGGCGCAGGGTGGCGATCATGGCGTCGATGCGCGCGCCCACCTGCCCGCGCGCCGCCACCTGCTGCACCGCGCCGGCGGCCAGGCACCTGGCGGCGTCCCAGTCCTCGGCGAACAGGATCATTTCCTTGGCGCGCGCCAGCCCCAGCGCCGCCACCAGCGGCGGCGTGGCGCCATAGCTGAGGAACATGCCCAGCCGCGTCTCGGGCAGGTTGAGCACCGCGTCCTCGGCCATGACGCGAAAGTCGCACGCCATGGCGATGGCCACGCCGGCGCCGTAGGCCGAGCCGCGCAGCGCCGCAAAGCTGATCTGCTCGAGCGCGGCGAGCTTGCTCAGGGCCTGCTGCGCAGCGCGCTGGTTGGCGCGCAGGCGGGCCCGCGCGCGGCCGGCGTCGGCCAACAGCTCGCGCGCTTCTTCCAGGTTGGCGCCGGCCGAAAACACCGGCCCCTCGTGATCGAGCACCAGATAGTGCAGATCCTCGCGCTCGCCCAGCCAGTCGGCCAGCACCACCAGTTCGTCCAGCAGTTGCGCGCCGACGGCGTTGAGCCGCTCGGGGCGGCACAGGGTGGCGCGGACGGCGTCGCCGTCGATGTCCAGGCGCAGGGTGTGCAGGGTGGGCGTGTTCATGGGCGGCGGTGAGCGTGCAGGCTGGCCCATTGCAGCGCAGTTCAAGCGGGCGCGCATCGGGACTGGCCCCAGGCGTGTCACGGGCAGGACAGGGGCCGCCCCGTGGCGCCGGCCGCGCACCTGACTCCGCGCCTCGGCGCCGCCCTGAATGCTATTGTTTGAATAGCTGTTGGCGCTTGTCCATCAAGCGCCAGAGCCCTGTTGAACCACTTTCTGATCGATGGCGCCGAACAGCGGGCGACCGTCGCGCCCCTTCATTTCGATGCGCACGGTGTCGCCGAACCGCATGTAGTCGGTGCGCGGCGCGCCGTCCTGCAGGGTTTCCATGGCGCGCTTTTCGGCGATGCAGCCGTAGCCCTTGGGCCAGTCGCGCCGGCCGCCCTGATCCACGCCGGGGTTGCTGACGGTGCCGCTGCCGACGATGCTGCCGGCACGCAGGCGCCGGGTGCGCGCGGCGTGGGCGATCAGCTGGCCGAAGTGAAAGCGCATGTCCGGCCCGGCCTCGCACAGGCCGACCTTGCGGCCGTTCCAGCTCACCTGCAGCGTCAGGTGCACGCGACCGTCCTGCCAGGCCTCGCCCAGCTCGTCGGGCGTCACCGCCACCGGGCTGAAGGCGGTGGAGGGCTTGCCCTGCACCAGGCCCAGGCGGGTCTCGACCTCGGCGGCGATCAGCTGGCGCAGGCTGACGTCGTTGGCCAGCATCAGCAGGCGCACGGCCTCCAGCCCCTGCTCGGGCGTGGCGCCCATCGGCACGTCACCGGTGACGACCGCCAGCTCGCCCTCGAAGTCGATGCCGAAGGCCTCGTCCGCCACCCGGATGTCGTCGCACGGCCCCAGAAGATCGTCGCTGCCGCCCTGGTACATCAGCGGCTCGGTGTAGAAGCGCTCGGGCACGTCGGCGCGGCCGGCGGCCCGCACCAGCTCGACATGGTTGAGGTAGGCCGAGCCGTCCAGCCACTGGTAGGCGCGCGGCAGCGGCGCCATGCAGCGCTCGGGCTCGAAGGCGAACGGGTGGCGCGCGCGGCCGCCGTTGAGCGCGTCGTACAGGTCCTGCAACTGGGGCGCGATGAAGTTCCAGTCGTCCAACGCCTGCTGCAGGCGGCTGGCGATGCCGGTCGCATAATGGGCCGTCGTCAGGTCGCGCGAGACGACCACCAGCTGCCCGTCGCGCGAGCCGTCTTTGTAGGTTGCCAGTTTCATGGATGCGTGTCAGCGAAGCCCCGCCGCACAGACGCACGGCCGGCGCGGACCGGCGGGCGGGGCGCGGGCGCGGCCATCGGTGCGCGCCCGCAAGCGGCGATTCTAGTGTTGAGTGCATGAGCCGCCAGCCGCCGCCGCATCGCGCGCGTCCGCCGCTGGCGCTGGTGGGCGCCGTGCTGCTGGCGCATGTCCTGCTGCTGCGGCCCGCGCCGCCCCGGGCCACGCCCGCGCCTGCCCCCCGCGCCGCGCCGCTGTGGCTGCGCGCCATCCCGGCGCCCGCCGCCACGCCGGCCGTCACGCCCGTCGCCAGCGCCGGCGCGACGCCACCCGCCCCCGGCCGCGCCACGTCCCCGGCCGGCACTGCGCGCACGCCGGCCGTGACCGCGCCCAGCCCGCGGCGCCTGACGCCGCTCGCGCGCGCCAGCGCAGCGACACCACCGCCGCGCACCGAGACGGACGGTCGACAGACACCCGCGGTGCCCGCGGCACCGGCCGTCGCCGTGGCGGCGCCGGTGCGGCTGGCCGACACCGTCACCCTGCACTACCGCGTCAGCGGCCTGGCGCGCGGCCTGCCGCTGCAGGCCGACGCACAGCTGCGCTGGCAGCGCGAAGGCTCGCACTACGAGGCCGAGTGGACGCTGCAACTGCCGCCCATCGGCACGCGCCGGCAGCACAGCACCGGCCGCGTCACACCGGCCGGGCTGGTGCCCGAGCGCTACGCCGAGCGCCAGCGGGGCGAGCGCGCCGCGCATTTCGACGCCGAGGGCGGTCGCATCCGCTTTTCCGCCAACACGCCGGACACCACCCTGCAGGCCGGCGCCCAGGACCGCCTGAGCACGCTGCTGCAGCTGGGGGGCCTGATCGCCGCCGACCCGCCACGCTACCCGCCCGGCAGCCAGATCGTGCTGCAGACCGCCGGCGCGCGCGAGGCCGCCGACTGGCGCTGGGAAGTGCTGGACGACGAAGTGCTGCAGCTCGACGGGCAGGCCGTGCCCTGCGTGCGCCTGCAGCGCGCGCCCCGGCACGAGTACGACACGCGCATCGAGCTGTGGCTGGCGCGTGCGCTGCACTACCTGCCGGCGCGCCTGCGCGTCACCCAGGCCAGCGGCGATGTGGCCGATCAGCAACTGTCCAGCCTGCCGACGCCGCGCTGAGGCCTTCGAAACCGGACTTAATTGGGTTTTCCGCCTGGCGGGCGTCTACCTTGAAAGCGCCCGATGCGTTCTCATATGCAGGCCAGTGAGACTTTCGCATCAACCACTGCCATCCGAGGGGCCTGACCACCGATGAACACGCTCTACGATTCCGACAGCTTCGCGGTCGTTCACCTGTTGCCCGACGTGCTGGCCGATACGCCGGCGCAGGCGGGCCAGCCCGTGCTGGCGCGCCACGGCTTCGAAATCGTGGACAAACGCTCGGGCAAGGAGGTCTACCTCGACGGCCTATGGGCCGAGCTGTTCCAGCAGCGCATCGCCGCCTGGCAGCAAAACACCCCCACCCAGGAAGAAGTCGAGGAAACCCTGGAAGGCTACGCCGAACTGGCGCAGAACCCGGTCGTGATGCACTGAGCGCGTTCGCGTCAGCGCCGCGCCGACCCCCACCGGAACAGCGGCTCGGCCAGCAGCAGCACCGCCACCAGCCGGCACACCTGAAACGCCGTCACCACCGGCGCGCCCAGTTGCAGCACCTGGGCGGTGATGGCCATTTCGGCCAGCCCGCCGGGCGAGGTGGCCAGCATCAGCGTCACCGGGTGCAGCCCGGTGGCCCAGGCCAGCACCCAGGCCATGGCCGCGCACAGCGCGATCATGCCCAGCGTGCCCAGCGCCACGGCCGCCAGCCAGCGCGGCGCCGCGTGCAGGAAGCGGCGCGAAAAGCGCACCCCCAGACTGACCCCGATCACCAGCTGCGCAGCCTGGCCCAGCGCCGGCGGCACGGCCGACAGGTGGCGGTCCAGCATGGTCAGCGCCATCGCCACCGCCAGCGGGCCGATGAACCAGGGGTTGGCGCCGCCGGTGCGCCGCAGCAGGGCGGCGCCGGCCCCGGTCGCCAGCGCCAGCCACAGCAGCCCCGGCCCGTCGACCACCCGCTCGGCCGCCGGCAGCACGTCCAGCGCCGGCAGCTGCCAGTGCTGGCGCGCCCACTGCATGGCAAACGGCAGGCTCAGCACCACCACCGCCATGCGCACGCTGTGCGCGGCCGCCACCAGGTCGGTGCGGGCGCCGGCGCGCTCGGCCAGCAGGGTCATCTCGGAGGCGCCGCCGATGGTGCTGGCAAAGTGCAGCGTGGCGGCGCGCTCCGCCGGGCTCAGCTCGCCCAGACTGGCGCGCGTGGCCCGCCGCAGCCAGGCGGCAAAGCCCAGCCCCAGGGCCAGTGCCCACAGCACGCCCAGCAGCAGCGCCCACCAATGGCCCAGCATCAGCGCCGCCATCGCCGGCGTGAAGTACAGCCCCAGGCTGACCCCGATCACCCACTGGCCGGCGTTGCGCAAGGCGCGCACGCTGTGCGTCGGCAGGCCGGCCATGCTGGCCAGGGCGGTGGCCACCAAGGGGCCCAGCATCCAGGGCACCGGCAGCGACAGCCACACGCCCAGCCGCGCCGCGCCCCAGGCCAGCAGCAGGGTCAGCGCAGCGCGCACGAAGGGGGGAACGGCAGACGAAGGCATGACGACCGGCCAGCCGCTTAGTATCGCCCCCATGCGACGCCTGATCCTGCTTGCCACCCTGGTGCTGGCGGCCTGCGCCCTGCCCCCGCTGGATGCCGGCCAGCAGGCAAGGCTGGCCACCCTGCTGCCGACCGACGCCCTGCTGCTGGGCGAACAGCACGACGCGCCCGAACACCAGCACCTGCAGCGCCAGGTGGTGCAGTGGCTGGGCGATCGCGGCCAATTGGCCGCAGTGGTGCTGGAAATGGCCGAAGGCGGACGCAGCACCGCCGGCCTGCCGCGCGACGCCCGTGCGCACCAGGTGCGCGCCGCGCTGGGCTGGGACGACGCGCGCTGGCCGTGGCAGGTGTACGGCCCGGTGATCATGCGCGCGGTGGCGGCCGGCGCGCCGGTGCAGGGGGCCAACCTGTCGCCAGCGCAGATGCGCGAGGCCATGCGCCAGAGCGCGCTGGACGCGCGCCTGCCGCCGGCGCTGCTGGCGGTGCAGCGCCAGCGCATCCGCGCCAGCCACTGCGGCCTGCTGCCGGAGCGCCAGATCGACCCCATGACGCGGGTGCAGATCGCGCGCGACATCGCCATGGCCGATGCCGTGGCCGGCGCCGCACGCCAGGCCGCGCCCGGCCGCGTGGTGCTGCTGATCACCGGCAACGGCCATGTGCACCGCGCGCTGGGCGTGCCGCGCTTTCTGCCCCCGAGCTTGAAGTCAAAAGTGCTTTCAGCGCAGGCGGAGCAAGCGCAGGCAGCTCCTGAAAACGAAGCATTGGCGGGCACCGCCCTGCAGCCCGGCGACCTGCTGTGGCCGACCCCGGCGCTGCCGCCGCGCGACCCCTGCACCACGCTGCGCTGAGCGCCACGGCGACGGCGGCACGCCCCGCCGTGGCGCGTTCGGCGCCAGCCGGGCGCCACGGGCGCGGGCTGCGCTACCAGGTATCGACGAAGCGCGACCCCGTCGCCGGGCGCAGGCGCGCCGACGCCAGCCCGCGCGCCAGCCAGGCGCGCGTCTCGGCCGGGTCGATGACGGCATCGATCTCCAGCGTGGTGGCCATGTTGAGCGCGGCGCCGTGCTCGTAGCGTTCGGCCAGCAGGCGGGCGAACAGGGCGTCGCGCTCGGCGCCCTCGGCCGCGGCTTCGAGCTCCTTGCGAAAACCCAGCCGCACATAGCCCTCCAGCCCCATGCCGCCGAACTCGCCGGTGGGCCAGGACAGCGTGAACACCGGCGCATGGAAGCCGCCCGCCGCCATCGCCATGGCGCCCAGGCCGTAGCCCTTGCGCAGCACCACGCTGAAGAACGGCACGCGCAGGCTGGCGGCGGTGACGAACAGGCGGCTGACGTGACGCACCTGGGCCGTCTGTTCCACCTCCGGGCCGACCATGAAGCCGGGCGTGTCGATCAGGCTGACGATCGGCAGGCCGTGGGCGTTGCACAGCTGCATGAAGCGCGCCGCCTTGTCGGCCGCGGCGGCGTCGATGGCGCCACCCAGGTGCAGCGGGTTGTTGGCGATCAGGCCCACCGGCCGCCCTTCGATGCGCGCCAGCGCGGTGTGCACGCCGGCGCCGAAGCCGGTGCGCAGCGCCAGCAGGCTGCCCTGATCGACCAGGCCGGCCATGGCGTCGCGGCTGTCGTACACGCGCAGCCGGTTTTCCGGCACCACCGCGCGCAGCAGCCGCTGATCGGGCGTGACCCAGTCCCTGACCCGGCCCTGAAAGTACGACAGGTAGTGCCGCGCCGCCGCCACCGCGGCCGCTTCGTCATCGACCAGCAGATCGATCACGCCGTTGCCGTGCTGCACGCCGCTGGGGCCGATCTGCTCGGGCGCGAACACGCCCAGGCCGCCGCCTTCGATCATGGCCGGCCCACCCATGCCGATGTGGCTGGCGCGGGTGGCGATGATGACGTCGCTGCAGCCCAGCAGGGCGGCGTTGCCGGCAAAGCAGTAGCCGTGCACCACCCCGACCACCGGCACCCGGCCCGACAGCGCGGCGTAGGCGGCGAAGGTGCCCACGTGCAGGCCGGCCACCACCGGCACGTCGACGTCGGCCGGCCGGCCGCCGCCGCCTTCGGCCAGCAGCACCACCGGCAGTTGCTGATCGAGCGCGATGCCCAGCAGGCGGTCGGTCTTGGCATGGTTGCGCATGCCCTGCGTGCCGGCCAGCACGGTGGCGTCGTAGCCCATCACCGCGGTGCGCGCGGCCTCGGCGCCGAAGATCAGGCCGTTGACGCCGCCGATGCCGGTCACCATGCCGTCGGCCGGGGTGTTGGCAATCAGGTCGGCCATGCTGCGCCGGCGCGTCTGCGCCGCCACCGCCAGCGCGCCGTATTCGATGAAGCTGCCTTCGTCGCACAGGTCGGCGATGTTCTCGCGCACGGTGCGCCCGCCGCGCGCGTGGCGCCGCGCCACCGCCTCGGGGCGCGCGGCGTCCAGCGTGAAGGCGTGGCGCTCCAGCACGCGCTGCAGGTCGGCGCGGATGTGGTCGGGGTCGTGGGCGGCGGCCGCGGCCTGCTGCGCGGCGTCGCTCACGTCGGCCGGTTCCAGCACCAGCAGCACGTCGCCCTGCGCCACGTAGGCGCCGGGCGCGACGAAGCACTGGCGCAGCACGCCGGCGTGGGGCGCGGTGAGCACATGCTCCATCTTCATGGCTTCCAGCACCGCCAGTTCGGCGCCGGCCGCCACCGCATCGCCGACCGCCACCGACAGCTGCACCAGGCGCGCCGGCATCGGCGCCAGCAGCGCGCCTTGCGGTGCCTCGGCGGCCTCGACCGCCTGCGGGGCTTGGGCATCATTCTGGCCTGCAGCGCTTTCCTGGTCTGCGGCAGCAGCTATTGTTTTTGCAGTATTCAGGAGTTCCGGCAGGGCCGCTTCGAGCCAGCGCGTGTGCACTTGCTGGCTGGCCATTTCGGGCCTGCGGCAAAGCGCGCGCAGCAGCGCCAGGTTGGTGGCCACGCCGTCGATGCGGGTGTCGGCCAGCGCGCGGTGCGAGCGGCGCAGCACCTCGGCAAAGTCGCTGCCGGGCGCGTGCACGACCAGCTTGGCCAGCAGGCTGTCGTAGTGCGGCGAGGGCGTGGCACCGGCCACGCCGTGCGTGTCCACCCGCACGCCCGGGCCGGCCGGCAGCTCGAAGCGCGTCAGCCGGCCGCTGCCCGGGGTGGCGCTGCCGTCGGCGGCCAGGGTCTCGGCGTTGATGCGCCACTGGATGGCGTGGCCACGCGGCGGCGGCGGCGCGGCGACGTCCAGCCCGGCGTCGGCCAGGCGCTGGCCGGCGGCCAGCCGCAGCTGGGTCTGCACCAGGTCGACGCCGGTCACCGCCTCGGTGATGGTGTGCTCGACCTGCAGGCGCGCGTTGGCCTCGATGAACACATAGGGCAGCGTGTCAGATGCCGCATCGACCAGGAATTCGAACGTGCCCAGGCCCTGGTAGCGCAGCTCGCGCGCCATGCGCAGGGCGCTGTCGACGAGGCGCTGGCGCAGCGGCGCCGGCAGGCTGGGGCTGGGGGCGATCTCGACCAGCTTCTGGAAGCGCCGCTGCAGCGTGCATTCGCGCTCGCCCAGCGCCATCACGTCGTGGCCGTCGCCCAGCACCTGCACCTCGATGTGGCGCGCGCGGCGCATCAGGCGCTCCACATACACGTCGGCGACACCGAAGGCCGCCAGCGCCTCGCTGCGGCAGCGCGCGTAGGCGGCGGGCAGCTCGGCGGCGTGTTCGATGGCGCGCATGCCGCGCCCGCCACCGCCCGCCACCGCCTTGATGACGATGCCGGCCTGCGCGTGCTGCTCAAAGAACGCCTGCGCCTGCGCCAGCGTCACCGCCTGCTGCGTGCCGGGCAGCAGGGGCACGCCGCAGCGCTCGGCCAGGGCGCGCGCCTGCGCCTTGTCGCCGCACAGCGCCAGCTGCTCGGGCGTGGGGCCGATGAAGCGCACGCCGGCCGCCGCGCAGTCGCGCGCGAAGTCGGCGCGCTCGGCCAGAAAGCCGTAGCCGGGGTGCAGGGCGTCGGCGCCGTGCGCGCGCGCGATGGCCAGCAGGCGCGCGCCGTCCAGATAGGCCGCCGGCCCGCTGGCGCCCAGCGCCACCGCCTGGTCGGCCGACCGCACATGCGGCGCCTGCGCGTCGTCGTCGGCATACACGGCCAGGCTGGGCAGGCCCAGATCCTGCAGGGCGCGCACGATGCGCAGGGCAATTTCGCCGCGGTTGGCGATCAGAACTTTGTGGAACATGGTGTGGGGGGATGCATGAACATCCATACGCAGAGGACGCAAAGATCATGCAGAAGGCGCAGAACCAACTTCGAGGAATGGTTTTGCGTCCTCTGCGCAACCTCTGCGCCCTCTGCGTACGGAGGTCTGTCTTCAGTCCAGCTCTTTCAGCAGCCGCCGCAGCACCTTGCCCGCGCCGGTGGCCGGCAGCGCGTCGATGAAGCGCACATGGCGCGGCGCCTTGTAGGGGGCCATGTTGTCGCGGCTCCAGGCGATCAGCGCGTCGGCCGTCAGGCTGGCGCCGGGCTTGAGCACGATGAAGGCCTTGACCACCTCGCCCTTGTCGGGGTCGGGCTCGCCCAGCACCGCCGCCTGCGCCACCGCAGGGTGGCGGATCAGCAGGGATTCCACCTCTTCCGGGAACACGCTGTAGCCCGACACCTTGATCATCTCCTTGGTGCGGCCGATGAAGGTCAGGTAGCCCTCGGCGTCCATGCGGCCCATGTCGCCGGTCCAGACCCAGCCGTCGCGCAGCGTCCTGGCGCTGGCTTCGGGCTTGTTCCAGTAGCCCTTGAAGTTGCCTGGCGAGCGCACCGTGATTTCGCCGGTTTCGCCGACCGGCTTTTCAACGCCGCTGTCGGGGTCGACGATGCGGATGCTGACGCCCGGCATGGGCTGGCCGTGGGTGCCCCAGCGGATCGCCTCGGGCGGCATGCCGGTGTCCATGGTGTGGGTTTCCGACAGCCCGTAGGCGGCTTCGTAGCTCAGGCACGGGCCCCGGGTGAAGGCCTGCCACTGCTCGGCCAGCGCCTGCGTGAAGGTGATGCCGAAACTGGTGACCGGGTTGCGCCGCAGGCTGCCCAGGTCGAAGCGGCCCGCATCGGGCACCTGCATGCAGGCCACGTTCATGGGCGCGATCGAATACCAGTGCGTGACCCGATAGCGGTCGATCGCCTGCAGCACCGCCAGCGGGTCGAAGCGGTACAGCAGCACCTGGGTGGCGCCGGCCAGCACCGGCACATTGACGCCCATCAGCATGCCGGCGATGTGGTAGAGCGGCGCCACCGACAGCGCCACATCGCCGGCGCCGATGCCGGCCGACTGGGCGGTGACCTGGGTCTTGAACAGCGCGTTGCCGTAGCTCAGCATGGCGCCCTTGGGCAGGCCGGTGGTGCCGCTGGTGTAGGTCATCAGGGCCACGTCGCCCAGCCCGATGGCCAGCGGCCGCGGGCGCTGGCCCTGCGCCGCGCCCTGCTGCGCAATCTGCAGCAGATCGCCCACCGCGGCCGGCAGCGGGGCCGGCGCGGCCTGCAGCTCGGTCGGCACGGCCAGGGGGGGCGCGGCCGGCAGCAGATCACCATAGCGCACCGCCAGCACATGCGCCAGTGCGGTCTGCGCGCGCACCTGATCGACGATGGGCAGCAGGTTGTCGGCGGCCAGGATGACGCGTGCCTGCAGATCCTCCAGCTGGTATTGCAGCTCGTGCGCCTTGTTCAGTGGCCCGCAGGGGCAGACGATGGCGCCGATCTTCTGGATCGCGTAGTGCGCCAGCAGGTACTGCGGGCAGTTGTTCATGAACAGCGCCACCGGCTGGCCCGGCGCCACGCCCAGCGACTGCAGGTGGGCGCCCAGCGCGTCGCTCCAGTCGTCCAGCTCGCGCCAGCTGATGGCGCGGCCATACCAGATCACGGCGGCGGCGTCGGGCCGCTGCCGCGCGTGGCGGCGCAGGTGCTCGTGCAGGGGCTGCTCGGGGGCGGTCATGCAGGTCTCCATGAATGAGGCAAAAAACCAATATAGCGAGCCGGGGGCACCTGGCCGCCCGTGAACGATCGCGCAGGTGACAGCAGCGCGTCGCCTGCGACAATCGCGCCCGATGCAAGACACCTACATCCTGACCCTGTCCTGCCCGGACCAGCGCGGCATCGTGCACGCCGTCTCGGGCTTTCTGATGGAGCGCGGCGGCAACATCGAGGAGGCCGCGCAGTTCAACGACCACGGCACCGGCCTGTTCTTCATGCGGGTGCAGTTCGCCTGCACCGAGCTGGACGGCGCCGCGCTGCGCGCCCAGCTGCCGACGCTGGCCGAGCGCTTTGCCATGCGCTGGCAGCTGCACGAGGCGGCGCAGCCCATGCGCACCGTGATCTTCGTCAGCCGCGAGGGCCATTGCCTGAACGATCTGCTGTTCCGCTGGAAGAGCGGCCTGCTGCCGCTGGACATCCGCGCCATCGTCAGCAACCACCGCGACTTCTACCAGCTGGCGGCCAGCTACAACGTGCCGTTTCACCACATCCCCGTCACGCGCGAGCACAAGGCGCAGGCCGAGGCGCGGCAACTGGAGATCATCGAGTCCGAAGACGCCGAACTGGTGGTGCTGGCGCGCTACATGCAGATCCTGTCGGACGGCATGTGCCAGCGGCTTTCCGGGCGCGCCATCAACATCCACCACAGCTTCCTGCCCAGCTTCAAGGGCGCGCGGCCATACTGGCAGGCGCACGAGCGCGGCGTCAAGCTGATCGGCGCCACCGCCCACTACGTGACGGCCGACCTGGACGAAGGTCCGATCATCGAGCAGGACGTGGCGCGCGTGGACCACAGCGCCACGGTGGAAGACCTGACCGCCGTCGGCCGCGACACCGAGAGCCAGGTGCTGGCGCGCGCCGTCAAATGGCACGGCGAGCACCGGGTGCTGCTCAACGGGCAGCGCACGGTGGTGTTCCGCTGAGGCCGGCCAGCGGGCCGATGCCGCCGAAGCCGGGCCTGAGGGGGTTGGTTCACCCCCTCTCAGGTCTTGGGCGGGCGGGCGCCGAAGATCGCGCTGCCCACCCGCACCAGGGTCGAGCCGGCGGCGATCGCCGCTTCCAGATCGTCGCTCATGCCCATCGACAGCGTGTCCAGCCCCAGGCCGGCCGCATTCATCTGATCAAACAGGGCTCTGGCGCTTGCGTGGACTGCGCGAGCAGCTTCAAAATCAGGAGCAGGTTCGGGGATCGTCATGAGCCCGCGCAGGCGCAGTCGCGGCAGCGCGGCGACGGCGCGCGCCAGCGCCAGCGCCTCGGCCGGCGCCACGCCGGACTTGGTCGGACCGCCGTCGATGTTGACCTGCAGGCAGACGTTCAGGGGCGGCCGGTCGGCCGGCCGCTGGGCCGACAGGCGCTCGGCGATCTTCAGCCGCTCGACACTGTGCGCCCAGTCGAAATGCTCGGCCACCAGGCGCGTCTTGTTGCTCTGGATGGGGCCGATGCAGTGCCAGCGCAGGCGCCCGCGCAGATCGGCCAGGGCGGCGATCTTGTCCACCCCTTCCTGGAGGTAGTTCTCGCCGAAATCGAGCTGCCCGGCATCGGCGGCCGCGCGCACGGCCTGCGGGCCGAAGGTCTTGGACACGGCCAGCAGCGTGACATCTTCCACGTTCCGCCCGGCCTGCCGGCAGGCTGTGGCGATCCGTGCACGCACCTGCTGGAGCTTGGCGGCGATCGTCGTCATAATGCCCGCAGCGTATCAAACTGCAACCGTTTCGGACCGATTCCCGTGGACATCACCCAACTGCTGGCTTTCAGTGTCAAGAACAAGGCGTCGGACCTGCACCTGTCCGCCGGCCTGCCGCCCATGATCCGCGTGCACGGCGACGTGCGCCGGCTGAACGTCGACCCGCTCGACCACAAGCAGGTGTTCGCGATGTTGTACGACATCATGAACGACACCCAGCGCAAGATCTACGAAGAAAACCTGGAGGTCGACTTCTCGTTCGAAATCGAGGGCCTGGCGCGCTTTCGCGTCAACGCCTTCAACCAGAACCGCGGCGCCGCCGGGGTGCTGCGCACCATTCCCAGCAAGATTCTGACGCTGGAGCAGCTCAATGCGCCCAAGATCTTCGGCGATCTGGCGCTCAAGCCGCGCGGGCTGGTGCTGGTCACCGGCCCCACCGGTTCGGGCAAGTCGACCACGCTGGCGGCCATGGTCAACCACCTCAACGAAATGGAGTACGGCCACGTGCTGACGGTGGAAGACCCGATCGAGTTCGTGCACGAATCCAAGAAATGCCTGATCAACCAGCGCGAGGTGGGCCCAATGACGCACAGCTTCGCCAACGCGCTGCGCTCGGCCCTGCGCGAGGACCCGGACGCCATCCTGGTGGGCGAGATGCGCGACCTGGAAACCATCCGCCTGGCCATGACCGCCGCCGAAACCGGCCACCTGGTGTTCGGTACGCTGCACACCAGCAGCGCCGCCAAGACCATCGACCGCATCATCGACGTCTTCCCGGCCGAGGAAAAGGAAATGGTGCGCGCGATGCTGTCGGAGTCCCTGGTGGCGGTGATTTCGCAGACGCTGTGCAAGCTCAAGGACGGCTCGGGCCGCGTGGCGGCGCACGAAATCATGCTGGGCACGCCGGCCATCCGCAATCTGATCCGCGAGGCCAAGGTGGCGCAGATGTACTCTTCGATCCAGACCGGCAACAGCCTGGGCATGCAGACGCTGGACCAGAACCTGACCGACCTGGTGCGCCGCAACGTCATCAGCGCGGCCGAAGCGCGCAGCAAGGCCAAGATTCCGGAAAACTTCCCCGGCTGACTACCGTGCCCCCACGCCCCGCTGCCGCCCATGCTGCGCCGCCCGCCAGGGGGGCCCGGCCAGCCTGCGCGCGGCGCGGCAGCGACCGGGCGGCTCCGGCTGCACGCGCAAACCCGAAGTAGAGGACGTCAACGACCATGGAACGCGATCAGGCCAGCAAATTCATCCACGATCTGCTCAAGCTGCTGCTCACGCGCAAGGGCAGCGACCTGTTCATCACGGCCGACTTTCCGCCCGCCATCAAGGTGGACGGCAAGATCACCAAGGTATCGTCACAGAACCTGACCGCGGCCCACACCCTGGCGCTGGTGCGCGCGGTGATGAACGACAAGCAGGCGGCCGAGTTCGAACGCACCAAGGAGTGCAACTTCGCCATCTCGCCGGCCGGCATCGGGCGCTTTCGCTGCAACGCCTTCATCCAGCAGGGCAACATCGGCATGGTGATGCGGGTGATCCCGGCCGAGCTGCCGACCATCGACGGCCTGGGCATGCCGCAGATCCTCAAGGAAGTGGCGATGAGCAAGCGCGGCCTGACCATCCTGGTGGGTGCCACCGGCTCGGGCAAGTCGACCACGCTGGCGGCCATGGTGGACTGGCGCAACATCAACAGCCAGGGCCACATCATCACGGTGGAAGACCCGATCGAATTCGTGCACCCGCACAAGAACTGCATCGTCACCCAGCGCGAGGTCGGGCTGGACACCGAAGACTGGGAAGCGGCCCTGAAGAACAGCCTGCGCCAGGCGCCCGACGTCATCCTGATGGGCGAGATCCGCGACCGTGAAACCATGGAGCACGCCGTCGCCTTTGCCGAAACCGGCCACCTGTGCCTGGCCACCCTGCACGCCAACAGCGCCAACCAGGCGCTCGACCGCATCATCAACTTCTTCCCCGAAGAACGGCGCCAGCAGCTGCTGATGGACCTGTCGCTCAACCTGCGGGCCCTGATCTCGCAGCGCCTGCTGCCCAAGCAGGACGCCAAGGGTCGCACGGCGGTGGTCGAGATCATGCTCAACTCGCCGCTGATCAGCGACCTGATCTTCAAGGGCGAAGTGGGCGAGATCAAGGAAGTGATGAAGCGCAGCCGCGAGCTGGGCATGCAGACCTTCGACCAGGCGCTGTTCGACGCCTTCGAGGACAACCTCATCACCTACGAAGACGCGCTGCGCAACGCCGACTCGGCCAACGACCTGCGACTGCAGATCAAACTCACCAGCAAGCGCGCCAAGGAGCGCGACCTGGCGGCCGGCACCGAGCATCTGCAGATCGTCTGAACCTAGGAGGCTGAACCGAACGCCGCGGCGGGCCGCGGGCACGCTTCGCCACCGCCGCATCCCCGCAGCGTCGCGCGGCTTCGACGGCCTTCATCTGCAGGGTGAGCACGCTGCCCACCTGCCCGCACCGGCGGCTGGCCCCACAGCTCGTCCATGGGGCTGCAAGCCCTGGCCACGCGGGTCTCGCCGGTGCCGATGCTGGCTTTTGGCGCGCCAGGTGCGACAGGCTCCTAAAATTTGCCGCATGAACACCACCATCCACGCCCGCAGCTACGACCCCACCCCGGCCCGCCGTGTGGCCTTTCTCGGCCTGGGCGTGATGGGCTATCCCATGGCTGGCCACCTGGCACTGGCCGGCCACGAGGTCACCGTTTACAACCGGAATGCTACAAAATCAGAAGCGTTCTGCGCACAACTGGCGGGCGCCGGCACCGTAAAACGTGCGCAGACTCCGGCGACCGCGGCGGCCGGTGTGGAGATCGTGCTGGCCTGCGTGGGCAACGACGACGACCTGCGTCAGGTGGTGCTGGGCGAGCATGGCGCCTTTGCCGGCATGGCGCCGGGGGCGGTGTTCGTCGATCACACCACCGCCTCGGCCACCGTGGCGCGCGAGCTGGACGCGCTGGCGCGCAGCCGCGGCCTGCACTTCATCGACGCGCCGGTCTCGGGTGGCCAGGCCGGGGCGCAGAACGGCCAGCTGACCGTGATGTGCGGCGGCGATCCGGCGGCGTTCGAGCGCGTGCGGCCGGTGGCCATGGCGTTCTCGCGCGCCTTCACCCTGATGGGGCCGAGCGGCGCCGGGCAGCTGACCAAGATGGTCAATCAGATCTGCATTGCGGGGCTGGTGCAGGGCCTGTCGGAGGCGATCGCCTTCGGCCAGCGCGCCGGCCTGGACATGGCGCAGGTGATCGAGGTCATCGGCAAGGGCGCGGCGCAGAGCTGGCAGCTCGACCACCGTGGTCCGACCATGGTGCAGGACCGCTTTGATTTCGGCTTTGCGGTGGACTGGATGCGCAAGGACCTGGGGCTGGTGCTGGACGAAGCCAAGCGCAACGGCGCCCGCCTGCCGGTGACGGCGCTGGTCGATCAGTTCTATGCCGACGTGCAACAGCTGGGCGGCGGCCGCTGGGACACCTCCAGCCTGATCCGGCGCCTGAAGTAACGCCCGCGCCTGGGACCGCCCCAGGCCCCGACCGTCTACTTGACCGGGGGCAGCGTCTGCACCTGGATCGGTGCCGGCGCGTGGACGATGGCCGGCTGCGTGACCGGGTGGGTCTGCACGCCGTTGGCCGCCTCCGTGGCCGGCGCCGGCGGGGTGGCACCCTGGACCGGCGGCGCCAGCGCGCCGGATGCCGGCTCGACGATCAGATCGACCACCCGCACCACGCGCTGCACGCCTTCGGTCTGGCGCACGGCGTCGGTGGCCAGCGCCAGTTCGGTGGCCGTCAGGCGGCCCATCAGGTAGGTCGTGCCGCGCTCGGTCAGCACCTTGAGGGCGCCCGAGGGCACGCCATTGGTGCCCACCAGGCGGCTGCGCACCTTGCTGGTGATGAAGGCGTCGTTGGAGCGCTGGAAGGCGCTGGATTCGGGCATCACCGCCAGCTCATTGACCACGCCCTGCACGCCCGGGATGGCGCGCACCTGCGCCTCCACCTGCAGTCGATCCTGCGCGCTACCGACTTCGCCGGTGATCAGGGTCTTGCGGTAGTAGCTGGCGACGTTGACATGGCCGCGCCCCGCCAGCGTCTGGGCCACGGCCTCGCGCGCCGCCGCCTCGATCGTCTGGTCGGCCTGCTGGGTGTCGCCACTGCGGCGGTCGGCCGAACTCAGCAGGACACCGGTGCCCACCGCACCACCCACCACCGCCGCCGCGCAGCCGCTCAGCAGGGCGGCGGCCAGCGCCATGCCCACCCCGCGCATGCAGAACGATTTCATTCGGAACTCTCCTCGTGACCCAGCAGTTGCAGATCCAGGCCATCACACAGGCAATGCAGCACCAGCTGGTGCGCCTCATGGATGCGCGGCGTGCGCTCGTGCGGCACGCACACATGAACGTCGGTGTCGCGCAGCATCCGACCCAGCTCGCCGCCCCCGCGCCCGCTGAGCGCGATCACGCACATGTCGCGCTCGTGCGCGGCCTGCGCGGCGCGCACCAGGTTGACCGTGTTGCCGTTGGTCGACAGCAGCAGCAGCGCGTCGCCCGGGTTGCCCAGCGCGCGCACCTGGGCCGCGAAGACATCGGCGTATTCACCGCGCCGCGCCACCGCGGTCAGGGTGGCGGCATCGGCGCCCAGCGCCAGTGCCGGCAGTTCGGGACGGGCGCGCTCCAGACCGCCCACCAGCAAGGCCACCAGGTACTGCGCCAGCGCGCCGGACGCGCCATTGCCACACACCATCAGCTTGCCGCCGCCGGTGATGCAGGCCAGCAGCGCCTGCGTGGCCTCGTCGATGGGCCGCGCCAGGGTCTGCGCCCACTGGTACTTCAGGTCGGCGCTGTCGATGAACTGCTGTGACGTGCGGGGTTCGGGCATCGGCGTCGATCATAACCGCGCCGCCCCGCCACGGTGCAAATTTGGTAGCAAGCAGGTGTTGCGGCGAGGGCGGCGACCCGGGCCGGCCGGCGCCCGCCTCAGCCGGCATCGAAGGCCGCCGGCAGCCAGTCGATGTGCGTCCCCTCGATCGCCACCACGTCGAATCGGCAGCGCGGCGGCGCGCCGAAGCGCAGCAGGTAGTGGTGCGCCGCCAGCACGATGCGCCGCTGCTTGACCGCGCCCACGCTGGCCGCCGCCCCGCCATGCGCGGCGCTGGCGCGCGCGCGCACCTCGACGAACACCAGCGTGCCGTCGGGTGCACGCATCACCAGATCGATTTCGCCGCCCCCGCGCCCTGGGGTTCGATAATTGCGCTCGATCAGGCGCAAGCCGGCGCGCAGCAGGTGCGCCAGCGCCATGTCTTCGGCGGCGGCTCCGCGCACGCGTGTGCTGGCTCCCGGCTGCTGGCGCCCGCCCCACCCACGCATCACGTCAAGGCCCCGTCCATGTCTGATTCCGCCCCCGTCGGCAAAGCCGACCTTCATGCCGCCCTGGCGGCGGCGCACCGGGCCGCCGGCGCGCAGCATTATCCGGCGGGCAGCCTGTACGTGGTGGCCACACCGATCGGCAACCTGGCCGACATCACCCTGCGCGCGCTGCATGTGCTGGCCCTGGCCGACGCCATCGCCTGCGAAGACACGCGCCACACCTGCCAGCTGCTGCGCGCCTACGGCATCGACGGCAAGCCGCTGCTGGCGCTGCATGAACACAACGAGCGCGAGGCCGCCGCCACCGTGATCGCGCGCCTGCGGGCCGGCGAGCGCGTGGCCTACGTCAGCGACGCCGGCACGCCGGCGGTCAGCGACCCGGGCGCGCGCCTGGTGGCAGCCTGCGCCGCCGAGGGTCTGCGGGTGGTGCCGCTGCCGGGCGCCAGCAGCGTGACCGCGGCCCTCAGCGCCGCCGGTCTGGCGGGCGACGGCCAGTTCCTGTTCCGCGGATTTCTGCCCGCCAGAGCGAGCGAGCGCCAGGCCGCGGTGCAGGCGCTGGCCGCCGAGCCGCGTGCCGTGGTGCTGCTGGAGGCGCCGCACCGCATCGCCGCGCTGGCCGACGCGCTGGCCGCGCTGGACCAGCGCGCCATCACCGTGGCACGCGAGTTGACCAAGCAGTTCGAGCAGCTCGCCACCATGGCCTGCGCCCACCTGCCACGCTGGCTGGCGTCCGAGCCGCAGCGCCAGCGCGGCGAGTTCGCGCTGGTGCTGCACCCTGCCCCAGACACCCCAGGGCCTGGCGATGGCGAACGCGTGCTGCGGCTGCTGCTCTCCGAACTGCCGCTGAAGACCGCCGTCAAGCTGGCGGCCGAGCTGTCCGGGGCACCGCGCAACGCGCTGTATCAGCAGGCCCTGCGCTGGCAGGGCGAACCGGGCCGCTGAGCCAAAGAACGGCCAGTGGCCGGGCTGCCGTTGCCGTGATCGGCGAACCTGGCATGGCTGGCGCCGCAGCTCCCGAACCGCCGGCGTGGCCTGGGGTGGCGCACCAGTGTGGCATCGTCGCGGTCATTGCGCTTATCCAGCAAGCGCCAACAGCTATTGTTCAGATAGCATCAGGCGCCGCAGCACTTTTTGAACTTCTTGCCGCTGCCGCAGGGGCAGGGGTCGTTGCGGCCCACCTTGTCGCTGCGGGCCGGGGCGATGCGCGGGCCCAGGCTTCGCGCGATGTCGAACAGGTCGTACACCGCCCAGATCGCTTCGCCATAGGCTTCGAAGCGCGCTTGGCTGACGCTGGGCGCGCCGTGCTCGTCGAACAGGTTGAACTTGGGCGCCTCTCGGTCTTCCTCCAGCAACGTGGCGATGCAGTCCAGCGCGTCGTCCATCTGGGCGGCGATTTCCTTGTCGCGCGGCGGCGCCCAGTCCTCGGCCCAGTAGTCCACCGCGTCGATGAAGCCGCCGGCCCAGGCCTGCGCGATGGGCGGCGGCGTGCCCTCGGCCGTGGCCGCGGCGCGCTCGTCCTCGGGCAGGCTGGCCAGCAGGCCGCGCCAGTCGATCACGCCCGGCTCCAGCGCCTGCTCGTCGTCCAGCGCCTCGACCGGCGCCTGCAGCTGAGCGCGCAGCTGCGCCTCGCGCGCCAGCCAGTGCATCATGAATTGGGTGCGCTCGCCTTCGCTGGCAAACACGTCGTCGCCATCGAACAGCAGGGGCAGCCATTCGGTCGGCGGCACGGTGCGGCGCATGCACAGCAGCGCCGTCAGCACGCCCTCGCAGTATTCCCACTGCGGCACGCGCTGGGGGTGGTGCTCGCGCAGCGCGTCCAGGGCGCCCTCCAGCGCCTCCAGCGTATCGGCGCGCGGGTCGGCGGCGGGCTCGGCGGGTTCGGGTGGCGGGGTAAGGGCTTCGGTCATGGCGCAAATCCTTTGGCTGCGCCGATGGTAACGACACGCGGCGTCAACGCCGCCACAGCCCCAGCCAGACCACCGCGCCCACCACCACCAGCGCGCCGGCCACCTGCACCGGCGCCACCGCCTGCCCCAGCACCAGCCAGGCCAGAATCAGGGCGAACACCGGCTCCACGTTCATGATGGCCGAATGGCCGACCACCCCCAGGCGCGGCAGCACGGTGAAAAGCAGGGTGATGCCGGTGCCGTACAGCAGGGTCAGCAGCGCCAGCCCCCACCAGCCGGGCGTGGCTTGCGGCAGCGCCAGGCCGCCGCGCGCCAGCGCCACGGCGCCGGCCAGCAGGCCGACGATGGTCATGGTAGCCAGGGTGCGCAGGCGCCCGTCCAGCGCGCCGGCCTCGTGCTGCGTCAGCACCAGGGCCAGGCCGAAGGTGGCCGCCGCCCCCAGGGCGAATGCCACGCCGACGCCGATCTGCCGCCACTGCCCGGCCGCGCCCAGGCCGGAAGCGGCGCCCAGCACGTCCAGCGCCAGCAGCAGGCCCAGCAGCAGCACCGGCATGGCCACCAGCACCGCACGCTGCGGACGGTGTTGATACAGCAGGCGCGCCCACAGCGCGGTCATGAGCGGAAAGCTGTTGAACACCAGCAGCGCCAGCGCCACCGGCAGCCGCGCCACGGCCGAATACAGGCACAGGCTCTGCACCGCGATTAGCGCGCCGATCAGCGGCAGCGCCTTGCGCTGGCGGGCATTGAGCGCCAGCGGCACCTGCTGCCAGTGCAGCAGCAGGCCCACCACCAGCGCCGTGCCCAGGCTGCGCACGGTGACGGCGGTGGGCACGTCCACGCCGTGCTGGAAGGCCAGCCGCGCCGACACGTGGTTGGCCGCCATCAGCAGGGCGATCAGCAACAGGGTGGCGAAACCGGCCGCGGCACGCGCCGACAGGCGCTCAGACATACAGGCCGCGCACCCGTGCGTGCAGCCGCGCCAGGCCCAGCAGGGCGTCGGTACAGGGCGTGGCCACACCGGTCAGCTGCCCCAGCTCGCGCACCGCGCCCACCAGGGCGTCGATCTCGACCGGGCGGCCGGCCTCGACGTCCTGCAGCATCGAGGGCTTGAAGGCGCCCAGCTTGCGCGTGACCTGGTGGCGGTCGTCGGGCGTCTGCTCGATCGGCACGCCGATGCGCGCCCCGATCTCGCGCGCCTCCAGCATCACGGCGCTGACGAAGCCGCGCACCAGATCATCGTCCAGGATGCGGTCGGCGCTGGCGCCGGTAAGGGCGCTGATGGGGTTGATGGTCATGTTGCCCCACAGCTTGTACCAGACGTCCTTCTGGATCTGCGGCGAGACGGTGACCTCGAACCGCGCCTGCCGCAGCAGCGCGGCCAGGGCGGCGAGGCGCGGCGTGTCGCCGCCCCCGGGCTCGCCCACGATCAGACCGTTGCCGAAGTGGCGGCGGATCACCCCCGGCGCATCGACCGAGCAGCTGGCGTGCACCACGGCACCGATCACGCGGCGCGCCTCGATGGCGGCGGCAATGCTGCCACCCGCATCGACCGACTCCAGCCGCGTGCCCGCCAGCGCGCCGCCAAAGCCCTGCAGAAACCACCAGGGCACGCCGTTCATGGCCGTCAGCACCACGGTGTCGGGCCCCAGCAGTGGCGCGATGTGCGCCGCCACCTGCCCCATGGCCGGCGCCTTGACGGCGACGATCACCAGATCCTGCACGCCCAGCTCGGCCGGTTGCTCGCTGGCCTGCACGGCGTGCGCGGTTTCAGTCACTGCCCCATCGTCCCCCGCCTCGCGCAAGCGCAGCCCATGCGCGCGCAGCGCCGCCAGCGTGGCGCCGCGCGCCACGGCGCCGACGGCCGCGCCCTGCGCCGCCAGCCGCGCGCCCAGCCAGCCGCCGATGGCGCCGGCACCGTAGATGCAGATTTTATGAAACATTTTGGCCTCCAGCGCTTGTCCAGCAAGCGCCAGTAGATATCAAATCAATAGTAAATAATGGGCATGCATCAGGCCACCTGGCCGTCGCATACACCCCAGCTTCTTCAATCAGCGAAGCGCAGCGAGGTCATTTGTCATTCGTCATTCTTCAACCCACCCTCAAGTCAGCCCAACGCCCCCAGATGCTGCTGCGCGGCCTGGGCCAGCGTTTCGTCGAAGGTGGCCAGCGGGCAGCGCAGCGCGCCGGCCAGCCACAGGTAGCTGGCGTCGCAGGCGCTGAGCTGGTAGCGCTGGGCCAGGGCAAAGGTTTGCGCCATATCCACTTCGTGCAGTTCGATGTCCAGTGTCAGCGCATGCGCCAGCCCAGGCAGGGCATGCGCTTCCTGACGTCGGTGCTTCTTGAGCGCGACGTTGCTGATCTCGTAGATCAGCAGATGGGGCGCATGCGGTGTGCTGCCATGCACCTGGTCGCGGGCGGCCTCGTACCAGTGCTCGCGAAACACCAGCCCGGCCAGCACCGAGCAATCGATCACCAGGGCCGGGCGCGCCAGATAGGGCGCGGGCGGCTCCGCCACATGAAGCTGCGGGCTCACCGGCTGTCGCGGTCTTCGCGGATCAGCTGCACGCTGTCGCACTGATTTTCGATCGGCTCGGGATACTTGGCACGCAACTCGTCATAAATCTGCTCGATCGTCTTGTAGCCGCGCCGCACGATGGGCCCCTGCGCGCTCATGCCGACGATGGTGCCGCCGCCCAGGGTGCGCGTGCCGATCAGCCCGGCGCCGGGCTGATCGCCCTGCTGCACGGCCTGCTCGATGATGCTCATCAGCTCGCCCTGCAGCGAGCGGTGGTTGCGCGCGGCGCGCTGGCGCAGCTGCTGGGCCAGGGGCTCGGGCACGTCCTTGATGGTCAGGGTGGTCATGGCATGATCCAGAATGGATCCACAATGGATGCATTTTGCATGCCGCCGGCAGGCACTGTCAAACGGCGCCCAGCGCCCTACTGGCGCCAGCTGCCGTCCACGCGATCGACCTGCCGCACCAGGGCGTCGAACACGTCCTGCCCGGCGCCGCGCGCGGGGTCGAACTGAAACGAGTCGCGCGTGCAGGCGGCGGCGATGCCTTCGGGCACCGGCAGCGGCGCGCCCATGCTTTGCGTGGCCAGCTGGATCTCGCAGGCGCGCTGCAGCGTCCACAGCACGGCAAAGGCCAGCGGCAGCGTCTCGCCCCAGGACAGCAGGCCGTGGTTGCGCAGGATCACGGCTTTACGTTGGCCGATGCTGGCCACCACCCGCGGCCCTTCCTCGGCGCGGATGGTGATGCCCTCGAAGTCGTGGTAGGCCACCATGTCGTGCAGTTGCGCGCTGTAGAAGTTGCTTTGCGACAGCCCGCTGGCCAGCGAGGCCACCGCCACCCCGGCCGTGGTGTGCGTGTGCATGACGCAATGCGCGCCGGGCACGCCATCGTGAATGCAGCTGTGCAGCACATAGCCGGCGGGGTTGATGGGGTAGGCGGACTCGCTCAGGATGTCGCCCGCCAGGTTGATCTTGACCAGGTTGCTGGCCGTGACCTCGCTGTAGTGCAGGCCGAAAGGGTTGATGAGGAAGTGCTTCTCACCCCCGGTGGCGCTGGCGGGCACGCGCAGGGTGATGTGGTTGTAGATCATCTCGGTCCAGCCGAGCAGGGCGAACACGCGATAGCAGGCGGCCAGTTGCAGACGGGCGGCGCGCTCGTCGGGGTGGCAGTGGTCCAGCACGCTCATGGTGCGGCCTTGGGCCAAACGCCGTCGAAGTCGCTGGCCGCATGGCGCTCGCGCAGGCCGCCATTGCGGCGGTTGACCAGGCGCCCGCGCTGCACCGCCGGGCGGGCGGCGATCTGCTGTTGCCAGCGCAGCACGTTCTTGTAGCTGGCCGCCTCCAGAAACTCCGCGGCGTTGTAGGCCTCGCCCACCACCAGCGCACCGTACCAGGGCCAGATGGCCGTGTCGGCGATGCTGTAGTCACTGCCGGCCACGTATTCGTGCTCGGCCAGCTGGCGGTCCAGCAGGTCGAGCTGGCGCTTGACCTCCATGGTGAAGCGGTCGATGGGGTACTGCTGCTTGTCGTTGGCGTAGGCGTAGAAATGCCCGAAGCCACCGCCCAGGTAGGGCGTGGCGCCCATTTGCCAGAACAGCCACGACAGGCAGGCCGCGCGCGCCGCCGGCGCGGTGGGGATGAAGGCACCGAATTTTTCGGCCAGGTGCAGCAGGATGGCGCCCGATTCGAACACCGGGATCGCCGGCTGCACGCTGCGATCGAGCAGCGCCGGGATCTTGGAATTGGGGTTGATCGCCACAAAGCCGCTGCCGAACTGCGCGCCCTCGCCGATGTCGATCAGCCAGGCGTCGTATTCGGCGCCGGCGTGGCCGGCGGCCAGCAGCTCTTCCAGCAGGATGGTCACCTTCTGGCCGTTGGGCGTGGCCAGCGAGTACAGCTGCAGCGGGTGCTGGCCGACCGGCAGCTCCTGCTCGAAGCGCGCGCCGGCGGTGGGCCGGTTGATGTTGGCGAATTTGTTGTCTTCTTTCGGTTCCCAGCGCCAGACTTTGGGCGGAACGTATGCGCTGCTCATGCGCGTCTCCTTCACATTGACGACAGCTCGGCCGCAGGCCGGCGCGACTCACCCGGCCGCAAACTTCTGCGCCAGGGCGCTGGTTTCGCGGGCCAGCACATTGGTGTCCAGCCCGACGGCGACGAAGGTGGCTCCCCATTCCAGGTAGCGCTGGGCGGTGGCGGCGTCGGGCGAGAGGTTGCCGGCCGCCTTGCCGGCGCGCACGATGCGGCGCGTGGCGTCTTCCATGATGGCCTGCATCTCGGGGTGGGCCGGGTTGCCGCGGTGGCCCATGCTGGCCGACAGGTCGGCCGGGCCGATGAAGATGCCGTCCACACCGTCCACCGCGGCAATCGCTTCCAGGTTGTCCAGCGCGGTGCGCGTTTCGGCCTGCACCAGGATGCAGACGCGGTCATTGGCCTGGTGCACGTACTTCGGATAGCGGCCCCAGCGCGCGGCGCGCCCGCCCGCCATGCCGCGGATGCCGCCCGCGCCGCCCCCGCCCGGATAGCGCGCGGCGCGCACGATGGCGGCCGCCTGCTCGGGCGTGTCCACCATGGGCACCAGCAGGGTCTGCACGCCCAGGTCCAGATACTGCTTGATCAGCATCTCACCCACATGGCCGTGGCCCATGGGCAGGCGCGCGATGGCGTGGGTGCGCGGATAGGCGGCGATGGTCTGCAGCTGGTGCAGGATCGTTTCCAGGCTGTGGTAGGTGTGCTCGCCGTCGATCAGCAGCCAGTCAAAGCCCGCGCCGGCGGCGATTTCGGCCACCGTGGTGTTGGGCAGATTCAGCCAGAAGCCGATCTGGCGGCGCTTTTCATGCAGCGCCTGCTTGAAGGGGTTGAGCGGTGTTTCCATGATCAGACAAATTTGAACTGCAATTGACCCAGCGGCCCATAGTCGGCCTCGAACACGTCGCCGCGCTTGGCCGCCACCGGGCGGGTGAAGGAGCCGGCCAGCACGATCTGCCTGGCGCGCAGCACCTCGCCCCAGGGCGCGAGCTTGTTGGCCAGCCAGGCGATGCCGATGGCCGGGTCGCCCTGCACGCCGGCGGCCAGGCCGGTTTCTTCGACCGCGCCGTTCTGGCGCAGGATGGCACCGACCCAGGCGCGATCGATGGCGCGCGCGTCGGCGCGGCCGGCGCCCACCACGATGCCGGCATTGGCGGCGTTGTCGCTGATGGTGTCGTAGACCTTGCGCATCACCTTGGTGTGGCGGTCGAACTGCTCGATGCGCGCATCGATAATCTCGATGGCGGGCGTGACGTAGTCGGTCGCGGCCAGCACCTGCTCGACATCGACGTGCGGGCCAGCGAGGTCGGCCTTGAGCACGAAGGCCAGCTCCACCTCGACGCGCGGGGCGATGAAGCGATC
>WBZL01000328.1_pt1 | contig 46336 bp, 36 predicted proteins | sample 5204291 | NCBI WGS metagenome assembly WBZL01 (sample SAMN12344345, study PRJNA552823) | activated sludge metagenome | biome: Activated sludge suspended growth; feature: Nitrification reactor; material: Wastewater; isolation source: activated sludge from nitrification reactor of wastewater... | reverse complement strand
GCCTTACAAAGCCGTTGTTTCGGTGTTGATGCTTCGTGAAGGTTGGGACGTAAGAAATGTTGCCACCATAGTGGGGCTTCGCCCCTATGGTGCGGATTCTAAAATCCTTCCCGAACAAACCATCGGTCGTGGTTTGAGAAAAATGTTTTCGCTTGACACTCCCGAAAAATTGGTAATTGTTGGAACTCCTAAGTTTTTGGAGTTTGTAGAAGAACTGAAAACGGAAGGGGTTGAATTCCAATACAGCCCAATGGGTAAAGGCACGAAAGGAAAATCGCCTGTTATTGTGGAAGTGGACAAAGAAAATCCCGACAAGGATTTGGATAAACTGGATATTCCGATTCCACAAATGAGTCCGAGAATTTATCGTGAGTTCAAAAATTTGGAATTCATTGACGTAAGTAAATTCAAAAATGAAAAAGTTGCTCTTAAAAAATTCAGTTCAGACGAATTGAAAGAGATTGTATTTAATGACATTGAAGGCAATCTTTCACACAAAACAGTTTTCAAAGACGCCGTTCCTGACTACCGCAATGTAATTGGCTTTTTCACTTCTTCCATATTAAAAGACAGCCGATTGGTAAGCGGCTTTAATATTCTTTATCCAAAGGTTGAAAGCTTTATCAAGTATCAGCTTTTCACTAATGAAGTTGAGTTAAGCGACCCACAAACCCTAAGAAATCTTTCGGAAGTAAAACCAAAGGAAGTTTTGCGATCTACTTTCAAAAAGGCAATTGATGAATTAACCGTAACCGATAAAGGAACAGCAGAAGTAAAAAACTACATTTCGCTTAAACTGACCAAACCTAAGGTTGCAGAAAACCAACCTTTCCTTGTTCCGAAAAAATCGGTTTTCAACAAAATCATTGGTGACAATCCGTTTGAACTGGAAGTAGCATCATTTCTTGAAAGTCGTTTTTCAGATGTAGTTGCCTATGCAAAAAATACAATGGGCGAAGGTGGTATCAATTTCAAAATTGAATATCAGGCACAAGACGGAAACATTCGGGAGTATTTTCCAGACTTCTTCGTAAAAACAGACACGAATACCTATTACATTCTTGAAACCAAAGGCAGGGAAGATTTAGACGACTTACTAAAAATTAAACGTTTGGCTACTTGGTGCAAAGACATCAACAATGCTCAAAGCGAATACTCATACAATCCTGTGTATGTAAAGCAGGAAAAATGGGATGACTTAAAGAACAACCTGAAATCGTTCCAAGACCTTATTGAAATATTTAAAATTACAGAAAAAGAATTGGCACAATGAACTTGAACGATACTGATAAAAACCGAATCATTGAACTGATAAAGGCAGGTGAAAAACTGCCAAAAGAATTCATTTACAAACTTTTTGCTGACGAAGAGGATGTATTCCTGTTTTGGAACGGAAGAAAAGAAGATGTTACCAATGTAGCCCTGCCCTTTCATAGCATTGAGCATATAGACGAGCCACGCAAAGAAGAAAAGAAGCAGGGCGATATGTTTGAAATGTTTGACACCCGTGGGCGACAACTCAAAGGATGGACAAACAAATTGATTTGGGGCGATAATAAATTGATACTTTCTTCATTGGCAAATGGCCCTATTCGTGATGAAATAGAAAAAGAAGGCGGTTTAAAACTCATTTACATTGACCCACCTTTTGCCGTAGGTGCTGACTTTGGTTTTGAAATAGAAATAGGCGGAGAAAAAGCTGAAAAGAAACAAAGCATTATTGAAGAAATCGCTTACCGTGATACCTGGGGTAAAGGTATTTCTTCTTATCTCTCAATGATGTATGAGCGATTGAAATTAATGCACGGCTTGCTGGCTAAAGATGGAAGTATTTTCGTTCACATTGACTGGAAAGTAAGTTCCTATCTAAGATTGTTATTGGACGACATTTTTGGAGTAGAAAACTTCAGAAATGAAATTTATTGGTATTACTACAATAAGATGCCCGATACCAGAAAGGGAGTGTTTCCAAGAGCCACTGACACGATTTTTTGGTATGTAAAAGATAAATCAAATTATACTTTCATTCCTTTGGAAGAAAAGAGAGACAATCCAGTAAAGCAACTTGTAAGAAAGAAAGTTGACGGCAAAATGATTAACGCCAGAGATGAATCTGGAAATGTTATGTATCAAATGAGAGATGCGAGAGTTGTTGACAATGTATGGAGACTCTCAATGCTACAACCAGCCGATGATACCGAAAATTTAAACTATCCGACCCAGAAACCTGAAACCATTTTGGAAAGAGTCATTTCTGCAACAACCAAAGAAGGTGATTTGATAGCTGACTTCTTCTGTGGTAGCGGAACAACTGCAGCAGTCGCAGAAAAACTCAATAGGAAATGGATAACAACAGACCTTGGTAGATTTTCAATACATACAGCACGAAAGAGATTAATTGGAGTTCAACGTGAAATGCAAAACGGTGGACAGGATTTCAGAGCATTCGAGATTCTCAACTTAGGCAAGTATGAAAGGCAGTTCTTTATGGACGACCTTACCAACGGAAAACGCAAAGCCAAAGAAGATTTGTATGTGGACTTGATTTTAGAAGCCTACAAAGCCAAACGAATTGACGGCCATAGTGCATTGCACGGTCAAAAGTCAGGCAGGTTTGTTCACGTTGGTCCTTTAGATGTTCCAGTTACACAAAGCCGATTGGTTGATATTTTTGAAGAATGCCGCAAAAATCTCTATACCCAAGTTGATGTATTGGGCTTTGAATTTGAAATGGGCTTAACGCCCCAATTCATTCAGGAACTGAAAGAAAAAGGCGTTTCCATTACATTGAAATACATACCCAAAGAGGTATTTGACAAACGAGCGGTTGAGAAAGGACAAGTGAAATTCTTTGATGTTGCCTATTTGAACACCAAAGAAAAAATCAACGGAAAATCTATCACAATCGAACTGACCGACTTTGTTACCCACTACACCCAAGACGACATTGAAGAACTGCAACAATCAATGAGAGCAGGAAGCAAAGTGGTGATTGAAGACGGACAGATTATCAAAGTAGAAAAAGACAAAAACGGCATCATCACCCGTACCCTGCTCACCGAAAACTGGCACGACTGGATTGACTATTGGGCAATTGACTTCAACTACGAAGACAAAAAGGAAATCATCAAAATCAAAAACGAATCAGGCGAAACCGAAGAACAATGGACGGGCAACTACCTGTTTGAAAACGAGTGGCAGAGTTTCCGCACCAAGAAAAATCCAACGCTTGAATTTACAAGCATAGCATACGAATACAAGAAAGCAGGCAAATACAAAGTGATGGTGAAAGTGGTTGATATTTTAGGAATTGATACGAGTAAGATTATTGAAGTGCTTATTAAATGAGAAAGGAAGCAAAGCACCTGTATCAAAAAGCCATTGACTCATTGATATTGAGTATTGAGCTTTTCAATCGGCCGAATGATTGCGGCAGAATACACGGTGTTTTGATTTTGATGGACCATTCATTTGAAATGTTGCTCAAAGCAAGCATTATTCACAAAGGCGGTAAAATCAAAGAGAAAGGGGCTAAAGAAACAATTGGATTTAGCGCTTGCGTGCGTAAAGGATTTAGCGACAATGCAATCAAGTTCTTATCTGAAATGGATGTTTTAACTTTGCAAACCATTAACGGATTGAGAGATGCTGCACAGCATTATACGCTTGAAATGTCGGAGCAATATCTTTATTTCCAAGCCCAAGCGGGTTTGACACTTTTCAGAGATATTGCTAAAAAGGTTTTCAATATTGACCTTAAGACCCAATTACCAGTAAGGGTATTGCCGCTTTCCACCACCCCACCGATGGACATTCAGGCATTTTTCAGCACAGAAGTTCAGGAAATCAAAAAACTACTTGTTCCCAAGAGCAGAAAAAAGTTGGAAGCAACTGAAAAATTGAGAGCGTTAGCCATTATGGAAAATGCCATTCAAGGAATTGAATCTCAGCCATCAGATTCAGAGTTGAAAGCATTAGCTATAAGACTTTCAAAGGCAAGTAATTGGGAACAGCTTTTCCCGAGTGTTTCAACTTTGTCATTAACCCAAAACGGATATGGCCCTTCTCTAGACTTAAGAATTACAAAATTAGAAGGCATTCCTGTGACAGTTGTTCCCGAAGGAACGCCCGGTGCAGGAGTTGTTGCCATTAAACGAGTGAATGAACTGGATTTTTACAATCTTGGAAGAGACCAATTAGCAAAGAAATTGGGCTTGACTGGCCCAAAGACTACGGCAGCCGTAAAACATTTCAGAATCAAAGAAGACCCTGAATGTTTCAAGCATCTAAAAGTAGGTAACGTTCCATTTGACAGGTATTCACAAAAAGCAATAGAGAAAATCAAAGAAGGACTAAAAACAAAAACGATTGAAGAAATTTGGAATGAAAGATAATAGCCAATGCACAGGTGTAAGCACATTTGCAAGCCCCACAAGCCCAAGCACAGACCAAAGCTTGCAAAAGAGCTTCCACCTTTCCCACTCTGGACAGAATTTCAAAATTTTTTCCCCACAAAATGAAAAATTAAAACACCCGAAACGCAACCCGACAATGGATGCAAACTCAACAAAAACAATGGTTTACAGTCACGGTGGACAAGAACGCCAGCACACAACAGGCGTTTGGCGGCAATGGCGGGTGAAGTGGCTAATTGAACATTCTACTTCGCATCAACTTTTGTGGTGTATTGACAGTTTTGTGCTCCGAAATCCACCACTGCACCAAGCGCCAAACCGTTAGCCACCATTAGAAAAATGAAACTATTCGACATATTCAAGAAAAAAGAAAAAAATGACGAACCAGTTAATAATCTTCCTGAATTATTGGCGGTAAAATTATTTTTTGCCGAAGAGCCAAAAATAGATGACGATAAAATCGAAAATTCACTAAAAAAGAGATTTAAAAATATTGGCTTCCCAGATGTAAATGATTTGAAAAATAAATCAAGACAATATTTCTTCAAAGATTATGAAGTCGAATTCAAAGAAGGAAAAATTCCTGTTCAGGGAACGATTTTCATTCCTGATTCTGAAGGAATTGAAATAGAAAAACTTGAAACATCATTTCACCAAAGTTGGAATTGGAGAGAAGCGGAATCGGTTGTCAGGACATGTAAATTTGAGATTTTACTAACTGATATAATGTCAAGAAATCTCGATTATAAATTACGGCTTGAATTCTTTCAAAAATTTGTAGCCAGTATAGTTGAGGCAATTAATCCGAAAGCGGTGTGGATTTCCAATGGAGAAAAAATAATGAACCGAGAAGAATATTTGGACTGCTTTGACAAGAGTGATTACCAAAATTTGAATGGTTTCATGAATGTTAGATTGTTTAATATCCAAGAATCCAATGGAGAGATGATAATGGATACTTTGGGGTTAAATTCATTAGGTCTTCCAGATTTTGAAATCAAGTTTAGAGAATTTGACCCATCAATAATCGCAGGATTACTTTTCAATTATGGAAGTTACATCTATGATGAAGGAGTTGTAATCGAAAACGGGAATACAATCCAAGGAATAGAAGAGAATCAAAAGTGGAAATGTTACTTCAAAGAATCTTTGATTGAACCGAAAAGAATAATAATAGGAATAGAAAACGGTGGCTAACAAATAAGCGCCGACGCTATGCCTACCTACAGTTGATAAATACACTTCTGAAAAAAATGAGCGGAGTGGGGACTTAGGGAGTAGGAGAGAAGGTGAAAAGCAACGCCTTCACTCTCCCTCCCGCTCCCTACCCAGGGTAGCTTCCCTGCCTGGACGGAATAAGGATCGGTGAATTAATAAGTGTCGCTTTCGACAGGCAAGGGATTTTGTTGCTAACCAAGGCGAGGGTTCCCGACCTTAGCCGTAGCTAAGGGAGGCGGTTCCTCAACGCAGGGTAGCGGCAAAAGCCCTCCTGGAAAATCTGACAGTTATTATTTCAGCGGTCCTAAGCACTTCGGATACACCTAGCGAGCTTCCGGCAGCCTGCAAGGCATGAGCTTTATGGAAGTTGGCCAGGATACCATAATGGCCCTTAACCGCCCGCGCCCAAAGAAACCCTCAAGACCCGCTCAAAATAAAAATCGTCGTTGGGAACCGCCAGTTCGATATGGTCGCAGATGAATTCGCGGTTTGGAATTTTATCCTGAAGTTCTTCCATGATCTCAATCGATCTTTCCATCGTAATGAATTCGGCAATGGTCATATGGGGATCAATTGTTGACCTTTTGATCTCAACATCCCTGAACACAGGCAAACCGTGGATTCGGCTTCTCAATTCAGAAAATTCGCGTTCGGGCTGAATGGTAAACGTTACACCGGGGTAAGGAGGGTGCATCCTTATCGGCCCGCAAGATATCCTGAAGGGCTTGAATCCAGCCAAATCGGACCTGAGTTGTTCCAGTTCTTCAATGGTCATCGGATGGTCCAGCGGTTCGCTCAGGCTGATATGGGCCCTGCAAATTCCAGCAGATTTGGGGTCATATTGCTCCCTTAACCCATCAACCAGGACCATTATCTCTTCCGGTGGAAAAATGTAAAACGCACCGAATTGATATTGGGGCCACCAGTGCTCCCAATGCCCGGTATTCTTGGCGTAGGAGATATCCAGCATCGGCCTGTTCTTTATTTATTTTTGGGTAATTTAACCATCAACTGTCCAGCTAGCTCCGAAACGACCCACTCCTCCGCGATCCGGTCACCTTCAAACCGGCTGATCACTACCTCATTTCAACACCTTCCTCCACGTCCCGGATACCGGCATTTCCTTTCCCTTCCATACCACCACCCCTTCCACCCCCGGCGGCAGGGTGACGGTCGCTTCCACCCCACTGGCGGTTCGTTTGTATGCCGCAGAGATCTCTCCCGCGGGATGCGGCACCGTCCCTTCCGCCGCCGTCAGATCGCCGAGGAAGGGTTCGATCCGGACCGTCCGGAAGCCCGGCGAGCCGGGATTGATCCCCAGCACCGTCGACAAAAACTGGTAATTCGGGCTGGCGCTCCAGGCGTGGCAATCCGACCGGGTGGGTTCGGGGTTTTCGGCAAAGGTGGTCAGGCCCATGTCCAGCATAGCCTTCCAGTCGGCCATCTGGGGCAGGAACAGGTCGCCGAGGCCGGTCTTTTTCAGGGCCTCAAACAGGTAGAACCGGAAATAAAAAGTGGTCTTCACGATGGACGTGTCCGCAATGATCCGCTTCAGGAGTGCCGGTTGTTCGGCCGCGGGAAGGGCGTCGGTCAACACGGCCAGGATATTGGCATGCTGGCTGAAATCCGATTTGGCCGGCGTATCCGCCAGCAGGCCTTTGCCGCTATCCCAGCAAAGGCGGTAGGTCGCCGCTACCAGGTCGTCGGCCAGGCGGGCGTATTTGGCCGCCAGTTCGGGCTTGCCGAACGCCTTGAACAACGCGTCGGCCTGCCGGTAAGTATACGCCAGTTGCAGGGTCAGGATGGACGATCCGCCGTCGGCTGCGCCCTTCGGTACGCCTCCTGCGATCTCGCCCGGGTTGTTCCACGACCAATCCACAAAATTCCACCAGGCCACCGGACCGAGCATGCCGTCAGGGGCGATCCGGGCCTCAAACCATGCCAGCACATTCTCCATGCCGGGCAGGAGCTGCCGGATGAATTCCGGGTCATTGCGGTGCATATAATGGTCGTAGATCATCGACACCCAGAACATGGAATAGGTGGGGATGATCTGCATGTCGTTGCACGGGTACCGGCTTTGGGTCAGCCCGTCCGGAATGCGGCTGTGCTCGTAATCCAGGATCGCCTTGCGCATCAGCCGGTCGTCGCCGGCTACGTACAGCGAGATCAGCGCCTGGATGCGGGTATCGCCGACGTATTGCAATTGCTCGTAGTAGGGGCAGTCAAAATAGTTTTCGCCTGCGCACAACCGGGCCGTCCGCCAGCCGGCCTCCCAGATGGCGGCATTCACCGGGTCGCTGCTCGAAAACTGCGCTTTTTCTTCAAAGGGGTAGCCGTAGGTCTTGCCGCAAAAATCCCGGATGGTCAGGGGTTCCGGTCCGGTCTCGATGTCCATCTGCAGGTAGCGGTAGGTCCTGAACCAAAGCGGGCGGAAGAGCCGCGCATCGCCGCCGTCCGGCATGAAAATATCCTGTACGCCCACGATATGTTTGCCTTCGATTTCATTGCGGTTGCCTTTCACGCGGTTTTCGTCGATCAATCCCTCTGCATAGGTGATCCGGATGGTGGCGCCTTTGCCCTGGCTGACGAGCAGTTCAGGATAGGCGTTGACGAGGTGTCCCTGGTCGAACAAAAGGGAGATCTTTGAGTTGGCCGGCAATTGGGCAGGCAGTTTATCCGCCGCACCAAACGGCATTCCGTCCTTCAGGCTCCTGCGGATGGTGGCGCCGTCAATCCGGCTTTCCGGGAACGCGGGAATGGTTCGGGGCACCAGCATCCAGTTGCCGTCCGTGCCGAGGGTGCGGGGTTTTGGAGGAAACCAAAGCACCTGGGCTTCCGGCCATTCGCCGTCTTCAAAACCGGGTTTTTCCCAGCCCCAGGGATAGGCTTTCCCGTCCACTTCATCGCCTGCGCCGGTAACATAATAGGCCCGTAAAGCCCGCATATCGACCGGCAGCGGTTGGTAGGCCCGGTTGCGGATCACCCGCCAGGAGTTATTGGTGTTCACCGCGTCTTCTTTTTCCGTATTGCCCTGCAGGATGAACCCGGTCTGGTAGCTGATCTGTGCGAAGGGTTTGTGCTGGGCTGCGTTCCAGACAATGGCCGCCAGCACATTTTCTCCGGGCTTCAACTGCGGCGCAATGTCCACCGTTTCGAAGCTCCAGTTGGCAAGATCGCTGCGCGCCGGCCCGGATGAAACCGGTTCGCCGTTGACGAACAACCGGTACCGGTTATCCGCGGATACGTGGACGACAAAAGAGGACGGCTTTTCCGCCAGTTCAAAGCGCTTCCGGAAGTGGTATACCCCGTAATCGATCACGGATTCACCCGGACAGGCGATCCATCGCGCTTTCCAGTATTGGTGCAAAATCCGGCCATCGATCAGGGAGAGGTCTTGTCCGTTAACTCCGACGGCACATACCAGGAGACCGATAAAAGCGAGCGTTTTTCCCATGGAATTTCGGTTAAAGTCAGTTTTTGTTTCAGTTGACCCAGGGTTTGATTTTTCAGGCTCCGAATCAGGTGCAGCGGGGCATAAAATAAAAAAGCAAAGAACAAAATACCGGACAAGATCCGGATAAGCATCAGCACAAGATCATCGTCCCAGGGAAGAACCACCCCGGTAATGAGCCAATGAAGGACAAATGCGTAAAATCCCATCAACAGGATTTGAGCCAGCGGGCTGAACCTCACCTTTACCCCGACAACCATCCACCGCCCTAGCTTGCCGTAATCGATAATAAAATTGGGATAAAATATGCCCGCAAGGGAAAACCCCTTCACGATCCAGAAGACAAATGCATTTTTCCTGCGCTCGCAACACCAATCGCCGGGCCCCGCATCGGCGTAAACCCTCAGACCCGGACTGAGCCGGCTCCGTTTGCGCTCTTTCAGGATTTTGCGGATTTCCCGCTCCAGGCTGCCGTAGTTCTTCAGGGGAGAAATAAAAAAATGTTTAACCGGGTACATGTCTTATTGCTTTTTCCGCTTTGCGGCTGATGGGAATAATTTTTTCAGAAACCAAAATAAGGCATTTTCCCAAAAATCGGAAAAAGCAGTCCGATTTTCCATCGCAAAACCCAATTCTTTGCCGCCCCTCTCACCTCTCTCACCCCTCTCACCCTCTCACCTCTCTCACCCTCTCACCCCTCCCACCCTCCCAAACGCCCGGACCGGAAACGTCCCCATCCCCTCCACCTTCGGCGGAACGGCCGAAAACACAAACCCCGATCCGGGCAATTGATCCAGCCGGGCCATATGCTCCACAATAAGGATATCGGCGCCCAGCAGGATGGAATGTACCGGCCGGCTTGGGGTCCGGGTATCGTCGATATTGTGGCTGTCGATGCCGACCAGTCCGGCGCCTTCGTTCTTCAGGTATTCAGCCGCTTCCGCCGTCAGGAAAGGGTGGTTTTCAAAATATTGCGCCGTATTCCAGTGCTTTGACCAACCGGTATGCACCAGGACAGCCTTCCCGGCCAGGTCCCTGCCTTCAAAAAACGGCAACCCGACTTCCATGGTTCCGGTAGCGTTGATCAGGATCCCATCGAGCTCAGCCACCGCTTCCAATGCGATTTCTGAGAGGTCCTTTCCGTTCTCATACCGGTGAAACGGGCAATCCAGATAAGTCCCCGTGTTGGCCACCATATCAATCCTGCCGATCTGAAATTCGGTGCCCGCCTCATACAGCTCCCGGGATCTTTCGCGACTCAGGTAGTCACAGATCACCGGGGCCGGCAAGCCTTTATAGGTGACAAGTCCGTCAAAAACGGTATGGCTCAGGTCGATCAGCCGGAAATTTTCTTTTTTCATTTTCCTTTATTTTGGATCAGCGGCCGGGATCTCCGGGCTTCTCTTTTTTTCAGCAATGGATGGATAAACACGGAAGTCAGTATGATCAGGGCGCCCCAGATAAAATTGAGATTCAGCTCCCGGGCATCATCCAGCAGGAACCAGGCCGCCAGGATGCCGTATATGAACTCCAGGTTGAAGGTCAGGTTGGCTGCAAAAGCGGTGAGGTTTCGCAACGACCGAAGGGCAAGTACGTACCCCAACGTGGTACAAAGCAGCGACAGGATGAGCAACCACAACCAGTCCAGGCCGTGCGGCCAAATGTTGAGGGGCGCCTGCTGGCTGAGCATTACAAACGGCAGAGCGATCCCGATCACGAGCCAGGCACTGCTCATTTCCAGAAAGGTGACGCTGAGTTCATCGAGCCGGCCGACCAGCATTTTGTTCAGCGTGGCAAACAAGGCGATCAGGAATGCTGCCGCAAGCCCCACCCATAGGCCGGGCATCATGCCGAGCTCGGCGCTGTTTGCGATCAGCACCATGCCCGGGATAATGACAATCCCAAGGGCAATATCTGCGAAGTTGAGCGGCCTGCGCGTAAAAAAAGGCTCCAGGATCGAAGTGAAAAAAGAAGTCGTGGCCATGCAAACCAGTGCGATAGACGGATTGGCCAGTTTGACCGATCCAAAAAAACAGATCCAGTGCAAAGCCACCAGCATTCCCACGCCCATGAAGCTGAACAGGGTTTTTCGAGGCACGCCTCTAAGGGTCCTTCCAAACCGGATCAGCACCAGCAGGCTGAGCGCAGTGAGCAATACCCGCCACCAGACCAGGGTCAGCGCAGAAAGGCTGATCAAATCGCCCAGTATTGCCGTAAACCCGAAGAGAAGGGCGGCAAAATGCAACTCAAGATAGGATCGGCGAACCGACGTCATTTCAGGTGGTTTTCATGCAAAACAACAACTCTTTCCCCAATAAATAAAAAAGTGCGGTCAATTTGATCGCAGCTTGAACCAAGAATTTATTTTAGCGTTTCTTTGCAAAAATCAACTCCGCGATATGACGATTATCCCAGGCGATAAAGCGCCAAATTTCAAACTGTTTTCTTCTGACAAACAGGAAACCTCCCTGGCTGACTACCGGGGAAAGAACGTCGTGCTGCTTTTCTTTCCGCTGGCTTTCACCAGTGTCTGCACCACCGAGCTCTGCACCATGCGCGATAATATCGGGATGTACGGCAAACTCAATGCTCAGATCCTGGCCGTCTCCGTCGATTCCCCGCAGACCCTCAATAAGTTCAAGGAGGATCAAAAGCTGAATTTCCCGCTCCTGTCCGACTTCAACAAGGAAGTCTCCCGCGCTTACGGCTCCCTGTATGAAGAGTTTGTCATGGGCATGAAAGGCGTTTCCAAAAGATCCGCTTTTGTGATCGACAAGGAGGGCACGGTACGGTATGCCGAAGTATTGGAAAAAGCCGGGGAATTGCCTAACTTTGAGGCGATAAAGGAAACTTTAACAGCCTTGAATTAGTTATTATTCTAACGGCCCGGAATTCCGTTTCCATTCCGTTCAGCAAGCTCAAAGATTATGCAATACGGCCATCCGTCAGAGGAAGAGGAAGTTGTTTTATTGGAAGAAGATCTCGAGGATAGCGGTATAGGAGATCTGGCGCAGCTTATCGTCTACAATGACGATTACAATACCTTTGACTGGGTCATCAAATGCTTCATGGAAGTATTGAGCCATACCCTCGAACAATCAGAGCAACTCGCCCTGATCATTCATACCAAAGGAAAAGCTACCGTCAAAACAGCTCCCAAAAGCGTATTGCAACCCAAAAAAGATGCCCTGGTCGACCGAGGCCTGTCAGCCGTCATCGAGGACTGCGCCTGATACCACCCCCCGCCAAAGCTCCTCCGGAGCGACGGCGGGCAGTATCTTCACACTGAGCGCAGTCGAAGTGCAGTATCCAGCATCCACCACGCCGCGGCGTGGCAGTATCCAGCATCCAGAAACCAGTATCAAGCATCAAGCATCAAGAAACCAGTATCAAGCATCAAGCATCCAGAAACCAGCATCCACCACGCCGCGGCGTGGCAGCATCAAGCATCCAGCATCAAGCATCAAGCATCCAGAAACCATGCCCGTTTTTTGGCTAGACGATGAAGACCTCACCTTCCCCCCCGCTCAATGGGCGAGCCCGGAAGGCGTCCTGGCCATCGGCGGCGATCTTTCAGCTGAGCGCCTGCTGACGGCTTACCAAAACGGCATTTTCCCCTGGTTCAATGAAGGCGACCCGATCCTGTGGTGGTCGCCCGACCCCAGGTTCGTCCTTTTCCCGGACGAGCTCAAAGTGGCCAAAAGCATGCGCCCCTATTTCAATCAGGAAAAATTCACGGTAACCTATGATACCTGTTTTGAGGTCGTCATTCGGGAATGCCAGGCCAGGACGCGCGAAAGCCTGGAACGCGGCAGCCAGTCCGGCACCTGGATCACCGAAGAGATGGTCGAGGCCTATGTCAACCTCCACAACCTGGGTTATGCCCATTCGGTAGAAGTCCGGCAGGATGATCAACTCGTCGGCGGCTTGTACGGATTGACCCTGGGCCGGATATTTTTCGGCGAATCCATGTTCTCCCTGGTCAGCAATGCCTCCAAATTCGGATTCATCTCCCTGGTCAGGCGATTGTCCTCCTCCGGCTACCGGCTCATCGATTGCCAACAGGAAACCCCACACCTCGAAAGCCTGGGCGCCCGGGCCATTCCCAGGGAAACATTCCTGGATTTTTTGAAAAAAAACGAACACGAAAATACCGAAACAGGCAAATGGACCTGAAGACTTGAATTTTTACCATTCCCTTAACAAGGTTTAAGCCCCTTTTAACGTTCAAAAGCAGCCTTATGCCTTATTTTGGCAGGATCATCAAAATGCAAACGTTCATGAAAAAATATTTCATCCTCCCCGCTTTGGCGCTGGTTTTGCTCGCTTTCGGCTGCAAAGAAGACGCCCCGCTGGACAATACCCTCCGGCTGGACGGCGAAAACCAGTCAGGCCCCCTGTTGGAAGCCGGCGCTTACGAACTGGCCGTCCGGTTCACCCCGCAGCAGACCGCCAAATTTGCAGGCCGCCAGCTGGAATCGGTGCAGTGGTACAACGGCCCGAGAGCGGCAACCACCATCCTGAAGGTTTACAGCGAAGGGACGCCGGGCGAACCCGGTTCGCTCCTCTACAGCGCAACCGTAACCAGCCAGGTCAAGTCGTTCACCTGGAATGAACACAAACTGACCACCCCCGTCGATATCCCGGACGGCGACCTCTGGATCAGCCTGGCCATAACCCACAGCGACGTACAGCAATCCATCGGTTGCGACGCAGGCCCTAACAAGTCCGGCGGCGACTGGCTCTTCAAATCCGCCGACGGCCTCTGGGATACCTACCTGGACCGTACCGGCGAAAGCGTTAACTGGAATATCCGAGGCATCGTATCAGAATGAATAGTGAGCCCTTCTGGAAACGCGGCCTGAGCTATCTTTGGGATATCCAAATAGAAAGTGCGGAAAGCGATTTCAACCCCGAGCTTCATATCAGCCTCCGGCGTGGGCGGTACCAGCTGTGTACCACCCACGCCGTTTACAGTTATGAGGACCGGTACGACAATTTTGTGCACGCCTTCCAACGCATCCGCCTCGACCGGCTGACCGATGCCGGGGTCCTGGTCCTGGGGCTCGGGCTGGCCAGCATTCCCACGGTGCTGGAACATCGGTTCGGTAAAAACTTCCGCTATACAGCCGTCGAGATCGACGAAGCCGTGATCGACCTGGCCGGCCGGTATGCGCTGCCCTTTATCCAGTCGCCCGTCGAAATCGTTTGCGCCGACGCCTTCGCTTATGTCCGCCAGGCCGGCCGGCAATTCGACCTCATTTGCATGGACGTTTTCCAGGATGACGTCGTCCCGTCCGATTTCGAACGCTTCGCCTTCCTCGAAGCCCTTCAGCAACTGCTCGCTCCCGGCGGCATGTTGCTGTACAACCGGCTTGCAGCTTCCAGAATGGATAAAAAAGAAAGCCGCGCGTTTTTTGAAGAGATCTTCATGGGCGTGTTCCGCAACGGCGCCCTGATCGACGTCGGCGCCAATTATCTCCTGCTGAACGACGCCGAATTTTTGCGTTGAATTTTTGGCTTGCCCATTCCGCCAAGTTTTCCTATTTTAACCCGGAAATACGCGCCTATGAAGAAGCGAAAGTGCCTGGAGTGCAAGGAGGAATTCCTGGGCCGGGCGGATAAAAAATTCTGCTCCGACCAATGCCGCAGCGCCCATAACAACCGGTTAAACAGCGACGGGACCAACTTTGTGCGCAACATCAACAATATCCTCCGGAAGAACCGGCGGATCCTGGAAGAACTGAACCCGGAAGGCAAGGCGACCGTCCACCGCGAACAATTGCTCGAAAGAGGGTTTCGCTTCAGCTATTTCACCAACGAATACATCACCCGGGCCGGCAAGGTCTACCGATACTGTTATGATCAGGGATATCTCGAACTGGACAACGATTTTTTTACGCTGGTCCGCCGGAAAGCCTATGTGGATTAGCGCTCAGAAAGCCCGCAAATAAATGATCAGAAAGCGATTGCTGAGTTTTAAATACGCCTTCCGGGGCATTGCCGACCTCTTTGTTTCCCAGCCCAATGCCAGGATACACGCAGCGGCTGCGGTCGCGGTCATCGCTGCCGGGTGGTATTTCCGCATTTCCGCCGGTGAATGGGCGTTGGTGGCCCTGACGATAGCCGTCGTGTTGGCGGCCGAAGCTTTCAATTCCGCCCTGGAATACCTGACCGACCTGGCTTCGCCCGAATTTCACCCGCTTGCAGGAAAGGCGAAAGACATTGCAGCGGCAGCCGTCCTGTTGGCGGCCCTGGGCGCGGCGGCTGTCGGCGCCCTGGTCTTCGGCCCCAGGATACTGGAGCATTGGGGGTGAATTGCTGCATTGCCGCAAACATCGAACTTCACATTAAAAAACAAATACAATGATCCGCAAAGCCTTACTTCCCGCTTTCATCCTGGTTTTTTTTGCCGTCCTTTCCGTTTTCGGCCAGGCAGCTATGGCCGACAAAGAGGAAAAAATGACCATGGAATTCCTGGATAGCCGGCAGGCGCAATTTGCAGGCATGGCGCAACAGATCTGGGAATGGGCTGAATTGGGCTATCAGGAGTACAAGAGCTCGGCCCTGTTGCAGGAAGCGCTGAAAAAGGAGGGTTTTGAGGTAACGGCCGGCGTGGCCGAAATCCCCACCGCTTTTGTAGCCGCCTACGGATCAGGCAAACCGGTCATCGGCATTTTGGCCGAATTCGACGCGCTCCCCGGGGTTTCTCAGGACAAGGTCCCTTACCGGCAGGAACGGGAAAATTGCACTGCCGGCCACGCCTGCGGTCACCACTTGTTCGGTACGGCTTCCGCAGCGGCAGCCATTGCCGTTAAAAAATGGCTCCTGGAGAATAAGTTGTCCGGCACCGTACGCCTCTACGGGTGCCCGGCGGAAGAAGGCGGCGGCGGCAAGGTTTACCTGGTGAGGGCCGGTCTGTTTGACGACGTTGACGCCGTTTTACACTGGCATCCCGGCAACAGCAACAGCGCGGTAGCCGGTTCTTCCCTGGCCAACAAATCCGCCAAATTCCGGTTTTACGGCAATGCCTCTCACGCAGCGGCCAGCCCGTGGAACGGCCGGTCGGCGCTCGATGGGGTCGAGGCAATGGACATGATGGTCAACATGATGCGCGAACACGTTCCGCAGGAAACCAGGATCCATTACGTCATCACCAAAGGCGGGGAAGCGCCCAATGTGGTGCCCGAATTCGCAGAGGTCTTCTACTACGTCAGGCATCCGGACATGGAGCAGGTCAAGGCCATTTTTGAACGGGTGGTCAAAGCGGCCGAAGGCGCCGCGCTGGGCACAGGCACCCGGATGGACTATGAGGTCATTCACGGCATCTACAACCTGCTGCCCAACCGGACATTGGGCGAAGTGATCCAGAATAAGCTCGAAAAAGTCGGCGGGGTCGTTTATACCGATGAGGAAAAGGCTTTCGCCGAAAAGATCATGACCACCTATAATCCAGGCGGCGCCACCATCGGATCCGCCGCCGGGGTCAAGCCCTTCAGCGTGGAAGAAAAAGGCGTCGGCGGCTCAACGGATGTCGGCGACGTCAGCTGGGCGGTACCCACTGCCGGCATGACGGCCGCAACCTGGGCGCCGGGCACCTCCGCGCACAGCTGGCAGGCCGTAGCGGCAGGCGGTACGGGGATCGGCACAAAAGGCATGATGGTGGCCGCCAAAACGCTGGCGCTCTCCGCCATGGAACTGATCAGGCATCCCGAACTCAACGACAAGGCCAAAACCGAATTGCTCGAAAGGAGAGGCGATAACTTCAAATACGAATCCTTGCTGGGCGACCGGAAACCGCCCCTGGATTATCGCAATTGACCCGCTCCGCAATCATTCGTCGGTAACTTTCACGACAAAATAGCCTAAAACCTTATGTGTCCGCATAAGGGTGTTTTCCTATTTTTGTGTCCCAATTCAGTGTGAATCAAAATAAAAAATGAAAAGAATAAATACACTGCTGTTTTTTTCAGCCCTCTTCTGCCTCGCAAGCTTCTCCGCACAATCTCAAAATTTCTGGCAAGATATCGAAGTCAGCCCGTCCCTGGCCCGCTTCGGCGATAAGGAAGCCTGGCCGACCAGATACCGCACGGTGGCTGTTGATCAGGACCAGCTGCAGGAGAGCCTGCGGTTTGCACCCGATGAACGCAGCGGCGGCGGACGCCCTGTCATAGAGATCCCGCTGCCGGGCGGCGGTACCGAACGGTTTAAAGTGGAGCGCTCCCCGGTGATGGCGCCGGGTCTGGCCGCCCGTTATCCGCAAATTCAGTCTTTTCGCGCCATCAGTATCGAAAACAAGGGCGGTACAGGCCGCTTCGACTACGGCCCGATGGGCTTTCACGCTACCCTCCAGACCAAATACGGAGAGGTCTTCATCGACCCCTTCGACCAGGCCGGTCATGATGCTTACGCCGTGTATTTCACCCGCGATGTGGCTGTCAACCAGGATTTGATCCCGCCGATGATTTGCGGATACCAGCCTTCCGTCCAACACGACGAATTGCTGGAAGAGATCCGCAATACGCCCCTGGACAACGGACATGCCCGCGGCAGCGCCGACCTTCAGGACGTGCGGATCTACCGCCTGGCACTGGCTTGTACCGGCGAATACGGCAAATTCCACGGCAATACCATTCCTGCCGTTCTGGCCACCATGGTCACCGCCGTCAACCGGTTAAACGAGACCTTCGAGCGCGAAGTGTCCGTCCGGGCCGTCCTGATCGAAAACAACGACCAGCTCATCTGGCTCAACCCGGATGCCGATCCGTACATCAATTCAGATGAGGGCCTGAAACTGCTTTCGCAAAACGGACCCGCCATCAACGATATCGCCGGCATCCCGCCGACAGCTTACGACCTGGGGCATGTGTTCACCGGCGGATGTTCGGATGTGGGCGGCGTGGTCAGCGGGCTTACCTGCACCAGCGGGAAGGACCGCGGCGTTACCTGCCACTCCTCCCCCAATATCAATGCCATTGTACGCCGGGTGATGACCCATGAAGTGGCCCACCAGTTCTCGGCTTCGCATACCTTCAGCAATTGCCCGGACTGGCAGGAACAGGCCGCTTCAGGAACGGCATTCGAACCCGGCTCGGGTACGACAACCATGTCTTACGCAGGCGCATGCGGCCCCCAGAACGTCGCATTTGACAGTGATGATTACTACCATTCGGCCTCCCTCGAACAATTCATCAACTACAGCCGGTTTGGGACCGGCAGTACCTGCGGCACCCTGGAAACAACCGACAACCATAAGCCGGAAATCACCCTGCCGTACGAAGACGGATTTTACATCCCTAAAAGTACCCCGTTTGAGCTGACGGCTTCCGCTTCGGATGATGATGAAGACGTGGTCTCCTACTGCTGGGAACAGTTCAACCTGGGCATTACGTCGAATCTGGGCAGTCCGACCGGCGATGCTCCTTCTTTCCGCAGCTTTCAACCGACCGCCAGCCCCACCCGGGTATTCCCCCGCATGAACCTGATCGTCAATAACCAATCCGATATCCGGGAAGTATTGCCGACCTACGGAAGGGCCTTGAATTTCCGCTGCACCGTTCGGGATAACCACCCCGGCGCTTCGGGAGTCGTGTGGGAAGAGGTCGGTTTCCGGTCTACAGCAACGGCCGGGCCGTTCCTGGTGACCCAACCCAACACCGCGGCAGTCAGCTGGGAAGGCGGCACCTACCAGGAAGTCACCTGGGATGTAGCCAATACGGACGGAGAACTGGTGAACTGCAAGATGGTCAATATCCGCCTTTCGACCGACGGCGGCTACACTTACCCTTATACGCTGATCTCGGAAACGCCCAATGACGGTTCGGCCATGGTACCGGTACCCGACATCACGAGCGACTCGGCACGGGTGCGGGTGGAAGGCGCTCGCAATATCTTCTTCGATATTTCAAACGCCGATTTCCATATCGACCCGGCTACCAAGCCCGGATTTGCGGTTCAACCGGTCTCGGCCTACCGCAAGATCTGTACGCCGACCTCGGAATCCTTCGACATCGAATCCATTGCCTACCTGGGTTTCGATCAGCCGATTCAGCTGGATGCCGCCGCGCCATTCCCGGAAGGGATCACCTTCCAGTTCAGTGCCGGGCAAATACAACCGGGCGAATCCGCAGCTATTGAACTCAGTTTCGAGAAAGATGTACCCAACGGCTTGTACGAGCTGCCCCTGAAGGCCTACGTGGACGGCGTTGATACGATCAATTTCTCCCTGGTCGTCGACCTGGTTTCGACGGATTTCAGCGAACTGGCGTTGCAGCAACCCATCAACGGAACCGACGGCGTCGGCCTTTCCGCAACCTTCAACTGGGCAGGCTCACAGAATGCCGCCTATTACGAATGGGAAATGGCGACCTCACCGGTATTCGGCGCCACGACCGTGGAAACGGCCTCAAACGTAGCGGAAACCACCTTTAACCCGCAAGGCCTGTTCGAAGAAAATGTCCTCTACTACTGGCACGTCCGCGCCGTGAATGAATGCGGCCCCGGACCATGGACGGAGCCCTTCACCTTCCACACCCAGAACGTGAACTGCAGCGCATTCCAGTCGCAGGATATTCCCAAAGCGATTTCCGGTTCGGGTCTGCCTACGGTAGAATCCGAATTGCATATCAGCTCGCAGGGCATCATCAGCGACGTGAATGTTTCCTACTTCAAGGCCACCTATCAGCCCGTCAACAGCTTGCGGGTAACCCTGATCAGCCCGGCCGGTACGGAAGTCATTCTCTTCAACAAGAACTGCGGCAACACCGTCGACATTGCCCTGGGTTTTGACGATGACGCGCCCAATCCCATCGCCTGCCCGCCGGACGACAACATCGTTTTCAAACCGGTTGAACCCCTCGCGGCCTTTATCGGTGAAAACACGGCCGGGACCTGGAAAATGCGGGTCAAAGTGGCCACCGCAGGCTTCGGCGCCTCCGGGGCATTGCAAGCCTGGAAACTCGAATTCTGCGCCGCAGGTTCGGCCATACCGCCGGCTTTGATCAAGAACGATACGCTGTATGTTCCGCCTGCCGGCGCCAACCCCATTACCAAAAATCAGCTGGAGGTGCTTGACCAGGATAACGGCCCGCTCGAGTTGACCTATACCATCGTTACGCCGCCGAACCACGGCACGCTTTACCTCGCGGGCGAACCGCTTGAAACGGGCGGCCATTTCCGCCAATCCACCATCAATGCAGGCAACCTGTATTACGAGCACAACGGCGACGAAGCCCTGTTCGACGACTTCATCTTCCTGGTGGAGGACGGTACCGGCGGATGGCTTTCACCAATGAAATTCAACATCAGGATCGATGAAAATGCCCCCGTCGCTACGGTCGAACCGCAGCCCCTGGAAGGCCTGAACCTGTACCCGAATCCGAATAACGGCCGGTTTACGGTTGAACTGGAGGCGCCGTCCGCCCAAAACTGGCGGTTGTCGCTCCGGGATCTGCAGGGTCGCGAACTATGGAGCGGTCTCCTCCCCACCGGTTCGACCCGCAAGGAAATCCAGACCAACGCCCTGCCGGACGGCTTGTACCTGCTGCACCTGGCCGGCGAACATGACGGCAGCGTAACCACCAGAAAAGTCCTTGTTTCTTCGTCAAGATAACGCGATATTGCACCCATGCAATCCTTTATCGACGAATTAACAGACAAGCTCAAAAAACCGCTCCCCGGCGCTGAAGCGCAATACCAGATGGCCCATGTAGCGCGGCGCACTTACGTGCCCGCGCCGCATGATGCCCGGCTGGCCGGCGTCCTGGTCCTCTTTTATCCGGTGGGTAATGACTGGAACCTGGTCTTCATAGAACGCACTTCCGGCAATCCCAATGACCGCCACAGCGGACAGATCAGTTTCCCCGGCGGACAGTACGATCCCAACGACGGCACCCTTGAACAAACCGCCCTCCGGGAAGCGCATGAAGAAATCGGCGTACCCCCTGAAACGGTTACCCTGGCCGGCGCCCTTACCGAATTGTACATCCCGGTCAGCAATTTTCTGGTGCATCCTGTTGTCGGATTCACCGGCAGCAAACCCGATTTTGTCCCGCAGGCGGATGAGGTGGCCGCTATCCTGGAGTCGCCTTTCGACCGGTTTCTCCAACCGGATACCGTCAAAATGACCGATATCCGGGTCATGCAGAGCGTCACCCTGCGCAACGTCCCTTATTTCGATGTGAGCGGCAAAGTCATTTGGGGCGCTACCGCCATGATCCTCGGCGAACTGAGGTCTTTGTTCCTTTGAAGGCATTTCCTATTTTTACCGTTTTAACCTTACCCTGAAATGAATATTGCCGAAATCCTGCGCATGATCCTGGTGGACGACCTGGCGGAGGCCATCAAAGCGATGTTGCTCCTGAGTAAAGAGCAAGGCCTGAGCCGGCAACAAAACATGTTGTTCAACCTTTCCGGTCAATTCCACAGCAATGAGCGGCAGCTCAGCGAAGGGACCCTGAGCGACGAATTCTACCAAAGAACCCGAAACAGGCTCCGCAACTCCCTGAAAGAGACCCTGAAAGAATTCCCGGGATGGAACAACGACATCCTGGAACAGGTCAACCTCGACCTCGCCGCAAGCCCCGCGGCAGCCGGCCCGACGCCCGCAGCGCCCAAAAGCGACGGCGTAACCCGCATCCTGATGCTGAGCGCCAACCCGAGCGGGACGGCCGCCCTCCAGCTGGATAAGGAATATGGCCGCATTTCCGCCCGCATCAGCGAGAAGTCCGAACCCGGCCAATTCCTCGTCCGCCATAAAAAAGCGGTCACGCTGACCGAATTCCAGGACGCGCTGATCGATGAAAAGCCCAACATCGTGCATTTTTCCGGTCATGGCGAGCAAGACAAGGCCGAGGTTAAGACAATGGTCCGCCGCGGATTCGACCTGTCAGACGCGCCGGCCGAAAAAAAAGAAACCGATTCGGGGTTGCTGATGTTTGATGAAGATAAGCGGGACACCCTGTTTGTAGGATCGGCCGTGATCAGGCGGATCTTCAAAACCATGGTCGAACGGCATAAGATCGACATTCGGGCGGTTATCTTCAATGCTTGTTATTCGGAGGCCCAGGCCCGGGCAGTGGCGGAGGTCGTGCCCTACGTCATCGGTACCACCTGGAATGTAGGCGACGAGGCGGCAATCGCCTTCGCCACCGGGTTTTACGGCGGCATCGCCCGCGGACAAAGCATAGAAGACGCCTGGGATTTCGGCGTCAACCAGGCGCTCGCTTACGGCGAATCGGAAGACTTGTTCGCGCTTTTCAAAAACGGTCAAAAATCAAGCGAATAAACATGATCCTTTACAATGTGACCATAAAGATCGACCACACCGCTCATGTTGACTGGATGTGGTGGATGAAAAAAGTACATATCCCGGAAGTCATGGGAACCGGCTGTTTTGTGGAGTACAAATTCTGCCGCATCCTGGGCGATGATGACGAACACGGCGTCACCTACGCCATCCAGTATTTCAGCCCGGATATGGCGACCTTCAAATCCTACCAGACGAACCACGCCCCACGCCTCCAGCGCGACCTGGCCGAAAGGTATCCCGACAAGTACGTCGCCTTCCGCACCCTGATGGAGGTATTGAACTGATCCTTTTCAGACCTTGGGCAGCGAATAGCCGTTGTGGTATTTGGCCTGCAGGTATTGCTTGTTGACCTTTTTGTCGGTAAACCGGTTATTGGCGGCATCCCAGTCCAGTTTTTTGCCGCTGCGATAGGCAATATTCCCGATCTGACAGACCTTCGCGACATGGGCGCCCACACTCAGCGGGGCATTCAGCTCTTCCGTTTTACGGGACCGGACCACCGAAATGAAGTTTTCCCAATGGCGCAGCACCGGATCCGGCGTAGCGTCCTGCCAGGGTACGGCAACCTTGCTTTTTGAGCCTTCTTCCTCGATCACCTCCCAACCCTGGCGATTGACCACCAGGGTGCCGTTGTTGCCCACAAAGGCGACGCCCTGGGTTTTCCGGTAAGGCCCCAGGTCGATGGCAAGCGCATGTTCCCAGATCAGGATGAAATTGGAGAATTCGTAAATGGTCGTTTGAGAATCCGGCGTTTCGTGGCTCAGCTCCGGATAGGCAAATTTGCCGCCCAGCGCGGCCGCCGTTTTCGGCATTCCCGCTTTCATGCCGAACAGCGCGTAATCCACCATGTGGACACCCCAGTCGGTCATCAGTCCGCCGGCGTAATCCCAGAACCAGCGGAAATTGAAATGGAACCGGCTTTCATTGAACGGCCTTTTCGGGGCAGGGCCCAGCCACCTATCGTAATCGACCTCAGCGGGCGGTGCAGAATCCGGGACCACGGGCGCCGGTTTCATCCACCCCTGATAAGCCCAGGCTTTTACGGTCCGGATATTGCCCAACTGGCCGGAGTGCACAAAATCTATGGCGTCCCTGAAATGCTGCTGGCTGCGCTGCCATTGCCCTACCTGTACAACCCGGTTGTAGCGTTTTTCGGCGGCCAGCATCAGGTCCGTTTCGCCGATGGAATTGGCGATCGGTTTTTCCACATATACATCCTTCCCGGCTTCACAGGCGTGGATCATGATCAGGGCATGCCAATGGTCGGGGGTGCCGACAATGACCACATCCAGGTCCTTTTTCTCCAGCATTTTCCGGTAATCCCTGAAGGTTTCCACTTTGGCGCCGTCGATCCCCATACCCGCCAGTTCACCCATCCGGCGATCCAGTACGCGTTGGTCCACGTCGCAGAGCGCGGTCAGCTGCACACCCGGCACCCGGACGGCGCTCTTGACATTGGCCCACCCCATGCCGTTGATGCCGATCGCACCGACGTGGATGGTGTCGCTGGGCGGAATCCCGCCGCGCAGAATGGAAAAAGGTTGGATATCCAGAGCGGGCAGCAACAAAATACCGGCCGCCGCTTTCGAGGTTTGCCCGATGAAGGTTCTCCTGGTTGCCATGTTCAAAGTTGGTAAACGGTTGTAAAATCTTTCCTGCTGCCCGTCAAGGCTCAATCTTTCTTTTTTGACCGGCCGCCTTTTACCCGCTCAAAAATCAGAACGGACAACGGCGGGAGCGTGAGCGTGATCTCATTCGGCCGGCCGTGGCGGGTCTCCTGAATGCTCTTGACCGTACCGTTGCTGATCAGTCCGGCGCCGCCGTAGGCTTTGCTGTCGCTGTTCAACACCTCCTTGTAGCTGCCTGAAAAAGGCACGCCGATCTTGTAGTTCTCCCGCACCACCGGGGTGAAATTGCACACTGCGATCACGGGCTTCTCCGGGTCCTTTCCTTTACGGATATAGGAAATCACGCTGTTCTCGCCGTCCAGATGGTCAATCCACTCGAACCCGTCATGATCGAACTGTTTTTCAAACAGGGCGGGTTGCCCGTTGTAATAATGATTCAGGGTTTTGACCCAGCTTTGGACCCCCTTGTGGTAATCGTATTTCAACAACTCCCACGCCAGGCCTTTTTCGATATTCCACTCGCTGGTCTGGCCGAACTCACCGCCCATAAAGAGCAACTGGGTCCCCGGATGGGTGAACATGTATCCGTACATGAGCCGCAGGTTGGCAAATCGCTGCCATTCATCCCCCGGCATGCGCTGGATCAGGGAGCCTTTGCCGTGAACGACCTCATCGTGGGAAAGGGGCAGCATGAAGTTTTCCGTAAAGGCGTAAACCATGCTGAAAGTGATCTCATTGTGGTGATATTTCCGATGGATCGGATCGTGTTTGAAATAATTAAGCGTGTCGTGCATCCAGCCCATCATCCATTTCATCCCGAAACCGAGCCCGCCGGAATAAGTAGGCCTTGAAACGCCGCTCCAGGCCGTCGACTCTTCCGCTATGGTGATGGCGTCGGGAAATTCCTTGTATACCGCTTCGTTGAACTCCCGCAAAAGCGAGATGGCTTCCAGATTCTCATTTCCGCCGTATTTGTTGGGCACCCATTCTCCTTCTTTTCTGGAATAATCGAGATACAACATGGAGGCCACGGCGTCGACCCTGAGCCCGTCAGCATGGTAAACATCAAGCCAGAACAAGGCATTGGAGATCAGGAACGATCGTACCTCATTGCGGCTGAAATTGTAGATGCAACTTTTCCAATCCGGGTGAAAACCCTGTCTGGGGTCAGCGTGGTCATACAGATGGGTCCCGTCAAAGTCGGCAAGCCCATGGGCGTCATTCGGAAAATGGGAAGGCACCCAGTCCAGGATAATCCCGATACCGGCCTGGTGCAGCCGGTCGACGAGGTACATGAAATCGTCGGGCAACCCAAACCGGCTGGTAGGTGCGAAATAGCCGGTGACCTGATACCCCCAGGAGGGGAAATAGGGGTGTTCCATGACGGGCATGAACTCTATGTGTGTAAAGCCCATTTCAGAAACGTAGGCCGTCAGCTCGTCCGCCAGCTCTTTATAGCTCATCGACTCGGCGCCGCCGGCCTTTTTCTTCCAGGTGCCCAGGTGCACTTCATAGACGGAATAGGGCTTGTCGAGGCCGGCAATTTTCCTGCGGTCTTTCAGCCAGGTGTCGTCCTTCCATTTGTAGTCGAACTCCCAGACAATGGAGGCGGTATTGGGCGGAATTTCCCAGAACAAGGCGAAGGGATCCCCCTTGCTCAGCTTGCGGCCGTCGGGCGACAGAATGGCGTATTTGTACAGTTCGCCTTTGCCGATCCCGGGAATGAAGCCCTCCCAGATCCCCGAACCGTCCCAACGCGGCATGAGGGGATGACTGTTGCGGTTCCACCCGTTGAAATTACCGACCACTGAAACCGTTTTGGCATTGGGCGCCCATACGGAAAACTGAACGCCCCACTGCCCGTCAACCTGGATGATATGGCTGCCCATTTTTTCATAGGCCCTGAAATATTTGCCTGAGCGAAATAAGCTGATTTCGAAATCTGTCAGCAGACTGTGACCGAGGACATTTGGCATATTTAGTCGCTTTAGGTATTTGTTTAAAGGCGGAAACAATGTAAGTAATAATCCTGCAATTATCCAAGGATTTGCCGAAGTTATGATCTATCCCTTCGGGTAAGGCCCGGCTGCCGGCGTTCGGAAAGGATCAATCCAATCGGCCGGCTACCACGCAGGGTTCTTTTTGATGTATCACGTCGCCGTCGGGCGTATGCAATTCGATCCAGACAATATAGATCCCGATCCGCGCCTTGCTGCCTTCCAGGGTGTAGCCGTCCCATTTGAGCTGGCCGCTCTGGGCCAGCAATTCGTTTCGGGCGATCCGCCAGACCAGCCGGCCCTCAGCGTCAAAGACCTGGACGTTGGCCAGGTAACCCGGTTGTTCCGTTTCGTATTCCAGCAAAAGGAAATCCTCAATTCCGTCTCCATCGGGTGAAAACCGGGGGTTGGTCAGGCTGATCACCGATTCACCGGCGCCCTCCAGCGCAAAGAACTGGGAATTGACCCCGGTCGGCGTAGCAAACCCCTTGGTGCCGGCGGCCGAATGCCAGTTGTCCGGGCCTTGGGTGGGAGAATCCGGATTGATCCTCTCCAGGGAAACTCCCCGCTGGTCGTCCAGCAGCGGCGAATGAAAATCTTTATCGTAGTCAAAGGAATCGACGGTAACGAATGCCGGCGACACCAGGTTGACGTTTCCGATATCCGAGCTCAGGGTCGGAAGGTCATTGGCGATGAGCGCCTGCGGGCGCGGCACGTCGTATCGGGCCAGAATATCCAGCGGATCGGAAGTGATCGCTGCCAGTTCACCGGGGAACAACAGGTAATCCGAGGCCAGGGTTTTCGATCGGTTGCTGCCGGAAATATAATTATTGACCACCTGAAGCCCCTTTAGGTTGAGGGTTTTATCCGAACGGTTGTAGACCTCCACAAAGTCCACCCCTCCGACCTCAGGGTAAAACAGCACTTCATTGATCACCAGATCGCCGGCTTCCATCGGTTCGGACAAGCCCAGGCGGGCCGATCTGGTCTGCCCCAACTGGTTGCCCAGGCAATCCGCAATGGTCGGATCCAAGGTCAGGTTGTACACTTGTCCGGATTGAAAAGTGCCGGAAAATATCAGGCGGACGGTCCTTTTTTCATCGTCTTCGATAAACGCGTCCACTACCGACAATCCGCCGTCCACCGAATACTGGTCCGGGTCTTCTGCGGTTGCGGGGTCCAGGGCTTCATCGAATACCAGCAGGGCTTCGGACGTATTTTCGGGGAAAGCCGTCAGCAATTGCGGCCCTTGCGTTTCCAGTGCGGTGCCGAGCAGTGAATTGGGTTGCCCAGGCGTTCCGCCTTTCGGGTTTACGGAAGCCCGCCAGTTGCCGCGGCAGTCATACGGGCCTTCCGGCTGAATGAGCTCCAGGGTCCAGCCGCCGTCGGATTTATTATTGTCGGCATACCAATCGAGTGCAAACCGGGTCCGCCAAAGCAATTCGCCGGAAACGCCGGAAAGGGAAACCTCACTGCCGCCATTGGTCAGCTGCGGAAAACTGGTCAGCGCCAGGACATCGCCGAAAGCTGTGAAATCGGCAGCATCGGCATCATCGCACAGGATCAGATAGGCGCCGGGCAGGATCACTTTTTCAGGGAGCAGCCGCGGAGAACCGCCGGCCGCCAACTGCAGGTTTTCCAATTGGATCACCTTGTCCGACCGGTTATGCAATTCCAGGAACTCCGCCGAGGGCAACCCCACAACGGGCGTGGGATCGGCCATGATCTCCGTGATCACCAGGTCGCCGGGTATCGGATCCTCCACATTCAGAAAAGTGAAGTCAACCGTCTGCTCCCCGGCCACATTGCCGGATTGATCCGACAGGCCGTTCACGGTGAGCGTATAGGTCCCCAGGTTGGTCAGCGGGTTGGCCAGCGTGAGCACAACCACCGTCGGATTGGCCGCATCCGGCGCCGCAGTCTGGGGGGCGCCGATCCCGTTGTTCACCGCATACCGGGCTGTCTGCGACGCAACCCCTGCCTCCAGCGCTTCATTGAACTGCACCCGGAGCTGGGTTGCGCCGGTTGCTGAAGCCGATAGGATTTGCGGCGGCGTCTGATCGACAAATAGCGGATTGACATAAACATCGTCGAAGAAAAAGGACTGGGCTCGGGTGCTCGTATAACGGCAATAAACGCCGAAATAAGCCCCCGTGGGATAAGTAGCGTCCTGGACCGTGCCTTCCGGCATATAATCGGTTCCGCCGGTATAATCCGCAAACAGGGCCCATTCGCCTCCTGCGGTGCGCGTAACCCGAACCCGGGCAAGCGCGGGGTCAAGGCCGACCGCACCGGCGGTTCCGCCCAACAGCATGACAGAAGTTGCGCCGTCCTGACGGTACAATTCCAGCGCATCCGCATCGCCGGATATGCCGCCGACTTTGATGTAATAGCCGTTCAGGTCCGAAGACAGATCCGGAGACGAGGAGGCCAGATAGACCCTGGCGAAATTGCTGGTCGAGGGCGCGAATTCCAGCCGCGCCAGAAACTCCCAGGTAGTGGCGTTATCCGTCGAAGTAGCGGCGGGTACGTACAAATAGGCCGTATTGTTGCCGCCCGGCGCAGCGTCGTTCAGCTGGAGTTCGCCGTTGGTGACGGCAAACCGGGCCGCATCCCCCGACCACGCGGGGTCAGCGTTGAAATCACCGTCCGCAAAATTGTCGGACAGCTGGGCAGCAGCCGCCAACGGAAGACCGAAAATCAGAAAGTATAGGCTTATGCGTTTCATACAGCCAAAGATAGGAAATTCGAGGTGTAGTAAAACCCCGGACCCCTACCTTGACAGATTAAGTTTGCCTTAAATCAGGCTTGTTGGAAACGCAGCTCTATTTCAATATGATCTTCCAGGAATTGAACCGGGAAAACACCTGCCGTCAGTTGAATGGGGGGGAGGTTGAATGCGGCAGAAACGAACAGGGGGAGAAAAACGCTCTCATCCATCTTAAAACGGCCGAAAGCGAACTGGCTGTTGACCAGTTTTGCGCATAATCCTTGTTTTTCAATCCGGAACACCAGCCGGTCCTGCCTGCAGATGCCTATTTCGGCAGCTGATTTGTTGCAGCACGGCAGTTCAGGATCAATAAGCGCTTCCGAACGGGTAGAAACTTTGCAGATACCTGTACCTGCACATTTCTTGGATGGGGACCCAAAGACCACGTCAGCACTGACGGTCCGGCCGAGGATCCAGGTTGAAACTTGTTTTCGAGTAAGTGTTGTCATAGGAAATACAGTTATTACGTACTAGTTTATGGAATTATAAACAATACAGCCCATGCAATGATCATGGCGATTCGCCGATCGCGACCAAATTGCTTTGAAAAAATAATTTATAGTGTTCTGTTTGGGTGGAAGGATTAGTCAGCCTTATGTAGTAAGCAAAATTACGGCGTAAAAAACGGCGTACTCAAATCGAGGTAGTGTGCGAAGGGACGGTAATTGTATTGATACAGGGGGGGGTAAAACAACGTGGCAAAGTTGGCGCAATTTTCCCAAATAACCAATTTTTTCAGATTATTTTTTTTAAAATATATTCAGGGTTTCCAATCAGCGATCTAGTGGCACTTGTGTTTCAGGGTATAAAAAATAAAAACCCGGCGTCAGTTCTACGCCGGGCCGAAAAACCCATTTCCTATGAATTAGGAAAACAAAATCCTTAAAGATGGCTGAAACCGCCGATCAATGCGCGATCAGCATCATTTTTCTGGTGGCCGTAAACGACCCGGTTTCCAGCTTGTAGTACAACACCCCCTGGGCTTGCCCAAGGTCGGCGGCTTTGACCACAATCCGGTTGTAACCCTTTGCAAACCGGCCTTCCGTTTTCCAGCGCAGCTTGCCGCTGACATCGAAAATGCTGATCCGGGCCGACGCGTCCTCCGGCATGGTGAAGTCAATGATCGACTCATCCGTGAACGGGTTCGGGCGGTTTTGGAACAGTTCATATCCGTCAGCTTCCACCTCTTTGCCTGTGAATTGCAGGTCGAGGTTCATCCTCTCATCCGAAACCGTGTAGGCCTCCGCGAACACCGGCCTGGACCGTATTTTCAGCAGTTCACTGAGCCTGAGCGCTTTTTTCGCCCGCATGCGCAGTGCAAACAACGCCTCCGTGACCACTTCTTCTCCAATCGCCCATCCGGGTTCCTGGGTATCCCAGCTGAAACTGATCTGCCCGTCCTGCTCCGCCTGCCGGTTTACGTGTTCATCGCGGACAAGACCGTGCAATATGCCCACCAGCTCCGCTTCATCGGGGTCGAATTCCAGGGTATACTGGAAGCCTGCAATGAGCTCCGGCGCAGTGGCCGTGAATTCAGCCGTGAACCATTCTCCGGCATCCACCTGCTTTTCTTCCACGTTCAGGTAGCAGGTTTCCGAAGGTCCGCTTCGGTTCTCCACCGCCAGTGCGTTGGCCTGTGCCGAACCGTTGACATCGCCGATCTTGACGGCAATGAAGTCGCGATTGGCCATTGAGCCCGAGAATTGCGGGATGGAATCGCTTTCCGGAAAATCTTCCAGCCAGGGGTTGGTCAGATCCGGAAAATGGTATGATTCCGGAATAAAACACCAACTCGGCGAATTGGGAAAAACATCGGTGATGTTCAGGATGAGTTTCCTCAGCTGGATAATGTCCAGGGTCGAGATGGTTTTTGACCGGTTCACATCGGCGGCGATCAGTTGGTAGGGTGTCCCCAGGTGTTGGCTGCCCAACACATGCCTGGCCACCAGGATCAGGTCCAGTGTCGTCACTCCGTTTTTGTAATCGGCTTCCATCGTCGGGGTTACATCATATCCGTGTCCGCTTTCCAGGTCTTCAATCTGGTAAAATCCGTTATCCTGGGTCGTGGCCATGACCGGCATGGAGGTCATCGGTTGCAAGTGGACGCCTTCTACCGGCACGCCCTGTTCGGTATGGATGATCCCGGACACAGTGCCCATGGTGACCTGAGCCTGGCAGGCGCCCAGGTTATCCTGTACGATGATATAGGTTTCGCAATAACTGCTGTTCGGGCCCGGCTGCGGCAAATTCGGATTCACGGCGCTGTCCCATGAATATACCCTGACAATAACCGTGCCGATGTCGTCGCAGGTAAATATCTGGCCCTGTTGCCCAGGGTTCGGGGTATCTGCGCCGGAGGTGATTTCGTCGGTCCGGTGCAGCGAAAACTGCAGCGGCCCGCTGCAATCCTGCGGTTGGGCGCCCGCCAGCATATCCTGGACCGACACCGAAACGGCGGCTGCATCGACGTTGCCGTCTCCATCGGCGTCAATGCCCGGCAGCAGGGGGTTGAGGTTTACGCTGATCCCGTTGATGCAGGTCGGGCTGGGCGCCGCACAATCCACTACCTGGAAATTCTTGTTGATGACCGTCTGGTTGCCGCAGCCGTCGGTCACCCGCACCTGATAAGCGTGGTTGCCGAGCGGGAAATTACCGCTGGCGGTATAGTTCGGATAACTGCCGGTCAGGGCGGAAGCCGTTACCTCGCCATCCAGGATGCCGTCCGCATTCAAATCCCTGAATACCTTCACCGTAACGCCGTTGGGCGAGCAGGTTTCCGTGACGGTAAACGGAATGGTGACCGTACCGAGGCATTGCTGGTTGTCGACGCTGCAGAACGGCTGGGTCGGAGAGAATTGAACCAGCGGGTCCGTATCGTCGGTGACCATGATGGTCTGCGAATAGATCCAGTACCCTACCGACGGGATCTGCCGCCAATAGCCGGCCGGATTGGGGCCGAGGTTGCAGAAATTACCGCGTGCATTGGCAGGCGGCTGGTTGTTGCCCAGCTGGTTGTCGCGATCCAGAAAAGCGCCCTGGCTATTGACGATCACCCAAAGGTCCTCGTCTCCGCCGTTGTTGTCGCAATCCTCATCACGGCCAAGCGTAACCGGCTCACTGTACCCGTCGTACTCGCACCAATTGATGATGTGGAAGGTGCGAACGAGCTTGTAACAAGGCCCGCCGTTCACCGAAAAGGTCTGTTCTTCTACATTGATGGCAAAATTATCGCAGGCGCTGCCCGCTACGATCAGGGTATCCGGAATGGGGGTTCCGCAAACCATTGAGGCGTCTTTCGGGAACCTGATCTGGTAATCATAGGCTTTAATAATGCTGATCGTCTGCTGGCAAACCGGTGAAGCGTTGCCGTTGACATCCACGGCCTGAAAGCGGCGCAGAATGGTGCCCGCCCCGCAATTGTTCAGGGTGGCTACCGGCGTCAATTCGCCTGATGATTGCACGCCGCAAACGTCAAGGGCCGAAAAGCTCCCGAACAACTGGCTGAGCTGACCGGGGTCCGTCGGATCAAAATCCGGCGGAAGGTCCTGGCAATTGGTCACTATCGGATTGGGCGCGACGCAAACCGGGATGGTCTTGTCCTTGACGGTAATGAGCGTTTCGCACGAATTGGCATTGCCGTACACGTCGGTGATGCGCAGTTGAACCGGAACGAGGTTCGACACATCGCAGCAGGAGAACTCCACCGAAGGGCCCCAGTTGGTAAAATAGGGGACTACCGGCGTACAGGACCCCGGATTCTGGCTGATCATCCGCCGCACTTCCATTTTTGAAACGCCGCAATTATCGGTACTGCCTTCATCCACATCCGCTGCCGAGATGGAACCGTATCCGTTATTGTTCAGCACTACGGTGATGTTGTCGTCGCAAACGGCAACGGGCTCCACCGGGTCCCTGACACAAAACGGGCACAACAGCGTGGTCATATTGCCGCAATCGTCCGTTACCTTGAACCGGAATTGATGGCACCCGACCGGAATGCCGAATACGGTGCGGTCGGCTCCCGGCTGAATGGTGGTCAGGACCTGCGTCTGGTTGCCCGAGGTGGTAATGATCTCCGTCAGGACCTCCCAGCTTGAACAGTTGTCGGAAACGACCGGCAGCGGCGCCAGAAACGCCGTTGTGCAATCATTGTTCCCGGTATTGTAATAGATCGTATCCGGCTGTCCGTCCATGTTCACATCCGGATTGGGGCATACTACCGTCGGCGGCGTTATATCGCTGACCCGGATAAACTGGTCGTACTGGATGGTGCTGGATACCGAGCAATTGTCGATGATAAACCACCTGCGGACAAACTGGTAGGAGCCGTCGCAGGTATTCGCCTTGGGCTGATCGGAATAGGTGGCGAGCAGATTGCAATAGACCGGGTTGAGGTAAAAGGTCCCGAACGCCGATTGGACCAGCGGATATCCTGTTACCGAGGGATGAGGGTTACCGCTGGGCAAGGTCGCAAAGCTGCCGCTGCAATCCAGCAGCACATTTTTCGGCGGCAGGGTCATATCGCTGAACGTTAGCTGCTTCAGGTGAATGGCCTGGGTGCATTGATCCTGGTTGCCCGATCCGTCCGATACGGTGAAGGTCCGGTTGATGATGACATCCGCGCATTCGGGGATCCCCAGAAGCACATCCTGAAAAGTAAGATTTGTATTGCTGCAATTATCGGTTACGTTCGGCTGGCCCGTTATCGCCAGGTTGGCGGGGTTATTGAGCAGCGCCTGATAATCCGAACAAAACAGCGGTTGCGCTACCTGAGCGTTGATAGCCGGCGTGTTGGCAATCAGGCCCGGCCCCGAACTGTATACCGCCCAGGTAAACGGGCCGGTCGAACCGGCTACAGCGGACGTGGTCAGCAGGGTATAGGTTTGCCCGGCCTGCAGCGGCGCCGTCAGCCGGACGATATTGTTCTGGTTGGTGAAATATCCTTGCCCCGGATCCACATGAACGGCAGACGCCATAAAATTCTGGCACGGCCCGGCAATGGGATTAAAGTTGCCCGGATACAGCAACGCTGCACCGAAGCCGAAGGGTGTCGATAATTCGAAGGTATAAACATCCGCCTGGCTGACCGAAAAGGTCGTCAGTTCGTAAAAATGCAGGTTGGCGCTGGGGTTCACCTGATTGGCCAGACAGGCAAAATTGGTCGGCAGAAAATTCGGGTCGGTATTGTTCAGGGTATCCCGCAGGAACTGGACCTGTTGGTTGACCCACCCCTGGCCGTCGTTGTCCGTACATTCGATAGAAGGCGGAAGCAAATCCAACACCAGGATGCTGCCGACGCCGGTATATCCGCCGCCGAGCGAACTGACCTGCACCATCAGCAACTGACCGGCGTGTTCACCGGTCACCATATTGCCGATCGGCTGCCCTTGCTGGTTGAATATCGTGACGACATAATCGTCGTTGATGCACGGATAGTCCCCTTCCAGGATCATATTCGGCACAATGGTCGCCTTGCACTGGCTGTTCAGGGGTACGTTGACCTGGAAATTGGTCACCAGGTTGGGCTCAGGGTATAAAAATACCGACTGGCTCACGCTGGCGCTGCAGCCGGGGTCGTTGGCCGTATTGGGCGTACCTGTCCCGGCGTCAAAGGTATACGTGACCGTATGCAAACCGGGCGTAAGCAATTGCGGATTGAAAACCGTGGCCAGCTGCCCGTCGATCTGGAACATGCTGTTCCCCTGCACCCCGCCCGCGTTCCCGACAAGCGGCACAGGCAGGCTCGTTTTGCACAATTCCGAAGGGAGCCCCACAATCTGCGGGTGGGGATAATAACAGGCGTTTGCGATGGTGAGGGTTTCCGAACCGTTGGTCACGGAAATGGAAAAGCCCGCCCCGTCCACATGTTTACCGCTCAATTGATAAACGCCCGGCGAGGTTTCCGTCAGGGTTACGCCCACACCGATGGGTACCGGAGAAGCCGGCGGCGGCGGGCTGCCTGTGGAATAAAGTCCGGTTATCGCACTGACCGACCAGGATTCTCCCGGATCGGAATTGACGCTGACGGTTTCGCTGAACTGGCCGTTGCCCGCCTGAGTACTGTTGTTCAGACAATTGCACTGCGCGGGGCTTCCGGGTGAAGCGCCAAGATATATTATCGGATTCTGGGCCTGGGTCGTACTTAAAATCGAGATCAACAACCCGGCCAGGATAACATATCGCCGGAGTGGGGGTCCTGCTCCGCTCTCTCCTTGCAGCCAGAACCAGGAACGGTTCCGGGTTTGCCTCCCCTCAGAAATAGGTTTCATAGTTTTTGTGATTTTGAGCCGATCCAATACCGCTCCGGAACAGCGCCGCACCCCTGCGGTAAGCTGTTCTCAACAGGCTTATTGAAGCTCATTTAAGTGAAAATAATCAGGTTATCAACTACGGTTAACAGAAAAAACAAAAACCGGGCCAATTTTGAATTCGCCTGATTTTTCCCACAAACACCTTATCTTCACCCCTCAATTTCATTTCCTTTCCCGATGAAAATCCAGCAATTTTTGACCCGCGATTTCTCGCCCGACCAACACCGCCGGTTCTGGATATGGGCAGGCCATGTTTATTTCGGGTTGATGCTGTTGCTGAGCCTGGTGTATTACCGGGAAAGGATGCTGTGTTTCGATACGGCCAATTACGCCTTCCAGCTGATCGTCAATCAGGGTTTCTACACGGGGCATGGGCGTTTCCTCACTTATGCGACCCAGGTTTTGCCGCTGCTGGCCGTGAAGGCCGGTTTGTCCCTGAAAGCGGTCCTGATGATCTATTCCGCTTCCTTTGTGCTGTTTTTTTATTCGGCATACCTCATCCTCGTGTACGGGTTGAGAAACATCAGGGCGGGCATTTTCCTGGCGCTGTCCATTTGCCTGACCGTGCGATACAAATTTTACGGACCGGTAGGCGAGATCGTCCTTTCCATGGCGCTGCTGGCGCTGTTGGCAGGTTGGGTCACGCGGGACAAAGAGCGGTTTCCGATGCCGGTCTGGGCAGACACGCTCATAGCGATGGGGCTGGCAGCCCTGTTGCTGGTCGGGCACCCGTTTATCGGGGTTTCGGCCATGGTCTTTCTGGGTTTTGACCTGTGTTACCGCCGCCGGTGGCTCCATCCGGAGGCCTGGGTTCTGATCGGTTGGACCCTTGCCGCTTTTGCTTTCAAATTCAAAGTAGTTCAGGAAAACCCCTATGAGTCCGCCCGGTCCGCGCCGTTGGAAGATATCTGGGAAGTCATCAACAATTGGGGCGATTATTATGTCACCAACCGGGTGAATTGGTTTTTTGAGACCGAATACGCTTTGCCCTTTGCAGTTTTTGCGGCTTTGCTCATCTGGTTGGTCTTCCTGGACCGCGGATTCACAGCCCTTTACACTTTCCTGAGTTTCTGCGGCATTCTGCTGCTTGTTGTGGTCCTGCACGTTTACCTGGATTCGCCGATCTACATTATGCTCGACGGCTACCTGGCGCACCTGGGACTGGTGTGGAGCCTGCCGGTCGCCTTCTTTTTATTGCCCAAACGAAAAATGGCGTACGCAGGAATTGTCGCAGCCCTGCTTTTGTTCGGCCTTGACCGAATGAAAAACAGGCACCGTTATTTCGAAAAGCGGCTCGACCAGATGGAAGCCATTTTTGAACAGCATCCGGACAACCGGAAATTGATGGCCCATATGCGGGATTTTGACTGGAATACGTGGTGGTTGCCCTGGGCATCCGGCGTAGAAACCCTGCTGCTGACATCCCTTGACGGTCCTGAGCACAGCGCAACGCTCTATTTTGAGGACTGGGGTGAAAACTGGGATAAAAAGATAGCCGACCCGAAGCTTTTCCTGAGTGTCCAGTTCGCGCCGAACAGCGTTCCGGCGAGCCGCTTGCCGAAGCGCTACTTCCAGCTGCCTCAGGTTCCCTACGTCCGCATTGATCTGAAAAAGTGAGCGCCGGAGGCAACCCTTTCCACTCTTTTGACCGTACAGGAAAAAAAAGATCATGCGGACCCAATATCTACTTCTCCTGACCTGGTGCATAGGCTATGCAAACGCTAACGCGCAAACAATCCGGATTCCTGCTGACTATCCGACCATTCAGGCCGGCATTGATCATGCCGCGGCGGGCGATACCGTATTGGTGAGCCCCGGCGTTTACAGCGAGAATCTCAATTTTAACGGCCTCGATATCGTGCTGGCTTCCTTTTACCTGACATCGGGGTCAACAGACTTCATAGCTCAAACGATCATTGACGGCGGCAACCATACAGCCGTTATAACGCTGGACCAGGGAGAATCTTCATACGCCGAGATCACGGGGTTTACCCTGGTGAACGGCACCCATGACGAATCCATACAATGGCCCGAATTCGGGGGCGGCATTGTTTGCCTGGGCGCGTCCCCTTTCATTCACCACAACCGGATCCTGAATTGCAGGGGAAGGGCCCTTAACTATTCCGATTTCGGCGGAATTTATTGCCGGGATTCCGGGGCGCGGATCTTTGAGAACGAAATAGACAGCATCGAGTGCTTTTTCGTTAAAAAGCTGGGCGGTATCGTCAGCCACCGTTCCGCTCTGATCATCCATAAAAACGCCATACGCAATATTTCCGGCGGATATGTCTTCCAGGGCGGAGGCGTTTCAGCGGACAGCAGCGAGTTGGACCTTTTCAGGAATGTCATTGCCGAAGGGCATTTCGACCTCGCGCCATACACCGCATCCGTCCGCCTGTTCAATTCCAGCCTAACCGCCATTAATAATACCCTGGCAGGCGAATTGGCCCTGGATACCGCATCCATTGCCGGGCTGACCAATAACATCATCCTCGGGCCTTCGGTTGCCTCGGGGATTTATGTATTCAATAACGCTGAAGCCACGATCGACGCCCGATATAATACCATTGCGGGCGGGTGGCCCGGTGCGGGCAATTTTGATGCGGATCCCATGTTTGCCGATCCGGAGCATTTCGATTTTCACCTGAGCGAAAGCTCGCCTTGCATCGATGCCGGAGATCCGTTTTTTTCCGTTGATCCCGACGGCACAAGGGCAGATATCGGCGCCTTTAGCGTCGAACAAACCCCGAATGGCATTCAGGACCCGAATCCGTTCCCTGATCAATTGTTGTACCCTAATCCGGCAAAGGATTATGTCAAAATCCTCCGGCAGTACGCTTTTTTAACCCTAGACAGATACGTCGTTTTTTCTCTGGACGGGAAATTGGTGGACCAGGGCCCCATTGCTGCCGACGGGAATTTGTACGTCGGTAAATTTCCAGCGGGTATTTATGGCATCCGCCTGTACAGCGTTGACGGTAAAGTACATACCTGTAAGCTGATCAAGACAGGCTATTAACCCGCCCCAATCAACGAACCTCGAAATACCCGGTAATCACCACCGGGTCCCGTTGGCCCGTCATGCCCTCCAGTTGAATCCGGTATGTTGAGGTTCGGTCGCCTGTATAAAAAACCAGGGTTGCCGTCCCTTTCTCATCTACGGCGACTTTAGGATTCCAGTACAGGAGCGTCCGGTAATCCGGTTTGTCGCTTTCCCGTTTAGGGGTGTCGTATACCGGGTTGTAGAAGGCCCTGGCCTGGTAATACCCCGGGTGGCGCAGGTGGACAATCCCCGGCTGTTCGGTGTCGTAAACCGCCTTTGAACGGTGCCCCGGCGGATAGGTATACAGTGCGATGACGCCCCCCCGGCCCGCTGCGCCGAAAATGGAGCTGGCGGAAAGCCCGCGTATGACATCGATAAAGGCGATTTGCTGGGGTGATATGGCGTTTGCCGTTGAAGAGCTGATGGTAACGCCGTCCAGCAGAATGGTTGCGGGGTTGGACTGGTTGGTTATTCAGTTCTAATTCAGCCCTGAAGGCGTTCATGCTGGTATTCCGGTATGGTCAGTAAAGCTCCAATACGCCCGGCTTCCAGCTATCCTTGCCGGCCTCCATCAATTGGGCGGCGGTTTGCCGGATCGTCAGTTCAGGAGGAATATAACTCCAATTCAATACTTTCAGGGATTTTCCATTGTCAAACGCATAATCGAGGCTGGTGAGATGGGCCGTTTGCCGGGTGACGGAGGGCGTGCGCCCGGTTATCCGGCTCTGGATTCCGATCAAGGGGGGAGCAATCGCCCTTAACACGGGGCCGAAAGGAATGGCCGGCGGTTTTTTGCCCAGCTCTTCGGCGATTTGGCTGCTCAGTTTGCGGTACGACCAGTTGGCGCTGTTGCAAATAAACCGCTCTCCGCTGATCGGGCTTTCGGACAGATGGATCATCATCCTGGCGACGTCCCTGACATCCACCAACCCGGTGGCGCCGGTAGCGTAAAACGGAAATCCCTGCAATCCGAGCCTGAAAATCCGCTGGGTATTGAATCCGACCCAATTACCGCTGCCCAGGATGAGGCTGGGGTTGACAATAGCCATGTCCAGCCCTTCTTCAAAACCGCGCCATACTTCCTGCTCGGCCAGGAATTTGCTGACTGCATAATCCGAATTATTCGGGTTATTCTCCCACTTGGTCTCTTCTGTAACGGTTTTTTCCCTTTTGCCGCGGCCCAAAGCGGCAATGGAACTGGAATGGATCAATTTTTTAACCCCACCGTAGAGGCAGGCATTCACTACGTTGGCTGTCCCTTCCCGGTTGGCCCGGATCATTCTACGTTTTTCACCCCGGTGAAAGGAGATAAATGCCGCGCAATGAAAAACGCGATCTGCACCGGAAACGGCCTCCTGGACGTCCATAAAGTCCAGGATATCTGCTTCCACCCAATCAATCCGGTCCCTGACCCCATCCAACAGTGCAAAGTCGCTGGTCGGCCGGCACAAAGCCCTGATATTGGTGTACCCGTAAGCCAGCAGGTAACGGAGCAGGTAACTGCCCAGAAAGCCGGTTCCGCCGGTAACCAGAATGCTGGCTTCCCGGCTGACGGAATGATTGGGTGGATGCATAATGATTCCTTAACGGTCAATGGGTGAACGGATTATTCGCCCTCTTTCTTTAAGGTCATGGTATAAGCGGCAACAGCCTTGATCTGATCTTCGTTAAGCAGGGTCTTGAAGCTGACCATAGCGTTTCTGCCCTCCGTGATCACCTTTACCCGCTCATCTGCCGTAAGGGCCGAGACCTGCAGATTGAAAGCGCCGCTGGCGCCCATATCCCCGTACAACCCATGGCAGGCAATGCAATACTGCTTATAGACTTTTTCTCCGTCGACAGCCGGAGCGGCAGCTTTTTCAGCCGTTGCAGAATTGCCGGAGGATTGGTCAGGGCTTTCCGATCCGCAGGCTACTACCAGGGCCGCCACCAACACGGTAACCAATAAATGTTTCATTTTAATCCATATTTAGGTTAATGGCCGCAATATAAACAAAAGGTAACCGTCTGAGGCAATTGCTTCATCGCCAATTCGCTTGCGTGGATCGAAAAAATCATACCGGTCTGCTTTTTTTTTGTTACTTTTAAGAATGAAATTAAAGCTATGATTTTTGATTTTTGCAGCGTTGAAATTTTAAAATACTGATAAAACAACCAACAATGAGTGATACCACCAGAAATTACGGCAACCAGAATCGCCTCGTCAAATGGGGCATTATGGGCGCTATCCTGCTGACCTTTATCCTGATCTTTTCCACAGCCACCTTCCTGACCATTGATGCCGGCGAACACGGCGTTTTGTTCAAGAAATTCGGCGGCGGCCTGGACAAAGAGCAAATCTACTACCCGGGTTTCCATGTGATCGCGCCATGGAACACCATGTATATCTACGACGTAAGGATCCAGGAAGACTTTGAAACCATGGAGGTCCTGTCCAAAAATGGTTTGAATATCAAAGTTGAACTTTCGTTCCGCTTCAAACCCACCGAAGACAAGATCGGCTACCTGCACGAAGACATCGGCACCAATTACAAGGAAAGCATCCTCAAGCCGGAGATCCGCTCGGCTACCCGCGAAGTGATCGGCAAATATCTGCCGGAAGAATTGTATTCCACCAAAAGGGAAGCCATCCAGGATGAAATCTTCCAAAGGACTTCCGAAGCGGTTTCAAAGAAATTTATCCTTCTCGATGCCGTGCTGATCCGCCAGGTTGAATTGCCGGAAAAGCTGAAAGCCGCCATCGAGCGCAAGCTCCAGGAAGAGCAGGAATCCTTCCAGATGGAATTCAGCATCCAGATCGCCCGAAAAGAAGCCGAACGGAAAATCATCGAAGCCCAGGCAAAAGCCGAAGCCAACCAGATCCTGAATGCCAGTTTGACGGATAAGATCCTGACCGACAAAGGCATTGAGGCTACCCTTCAACTGGCCAATTCGCCCAACAGCAAAGTGATCGTGGTCGGCGGCAGCGGCGACGGCCTCCCCCTGATCCTGGGTAACAATTAATGGCTTCCGGCTGAATTCCATGCCAAATTGACAATCCGGAGATTTGGCATGGATTTGGCCGGCAAAATCCATTATGATACAATACATTTCTTCTGACGACAGCCGCCCCGCGGAAGGGCCGGCCCAGGAAAAAAATCACAGCGACGCCGACCTGCTGGACGCCTACTCCAGAACCGTAGTCAGTGTGGCCCGGCAGGTCAGCGACGCCGTCGTTCATATCAAGGTGGAAAAAACCGGCAGGGCCTCTTCCGCCCGCAACCGCCCCTACGGATCCGGTTCGGGGTTCATCATCTCCAGCGATGGACTGATCGTTACCAACAGCCATGTCGTAAACGGCGCTCAAAAGCTGGAGGTCAACCTGCAGGACGGGCGCCAGTTCACCGCCCACGTAGCCGGCGACGACCCCGCAACGGATATCGCCGTCATCCAGATCGATGCGCACCACCTGTCCACCGTTGAGTTCGGTTCTTCCGGCACCCTTCAGGTAGGTCAGCTCGCCATCGCGCTCGGCAATCCCTACGGCTTTCAGTATTCCCTGACGGCCGGCGTGGTCAGCGCGCTGGGGCGTACCCTGCGGTCGGAAAGCGGCCGCCTGATCGACGATGTCATTCAGACCGATGCAGCCCTGAACCCGGGGAATTCCGGGGGACCGCTCGTCGATTCGCGCGGCAGAGTGATCGGCGTCAATACGGCTGTGATCCTGCCCGCTCAGGGCCTGTGCTTTGCCGTAGCGTCCAACCTGGCGCAATATGTGGTCGGCAAACTGCTCACTACCGGAAAGGTGCGGCGCGGATTCATCGCGATTGCCGGTCAGGTTGTCAAGCTGCAGAAAGGCCTGATCGGGCAGTACAAGCTGGAAAGGGATTCCGGTATCCTGGTGCAGCAGATCGAGCCCAATGGCCCGGCCGCCAGATCCGGACTCCAGCAAGGAGACGTCATCCTGCTCTTCGATCACAAACCCGTCGGATCGATCGACGACCTGCATAAATTGCTGGATGAGACGACCATCGGGCGAAAGATAGATGTCATTGTGCTTCGCAACCGACAAATGGAAATACTTTCCGTCATTCCCGCTGAACTGAAATAGATGAGCCGCCGACGCATGCTGGAAATCCTGCTGTTGCAGATCGTCATTTACCTGGCGCTTTGGGTGATCTATCCCTATCTCGCCTCCTTGCTCAGCGTCATCCTGGGCAGCATTTGCCTGGCCATTCTGGTCTTGTCGCTGATCATCGAACTGGTCGAGCGGTCAAATGTCCCGCGCTGGTATTACCACCTCATGATCATTTCAGCGCTGGCGCCCGCTATTGCGGCGGCTTTGTTCAAGCTGACGGCTTTGTAGCCGGCGTCAGGCCGTGGCTGTCGCAGTATTTCTGATGGCGGGCCTCCGCCGGCCAGAAACCGGAGAGCGGAGCAATCTCTGTGGTCACGGTCTTTCCTTCCGATTCCAGCGACTTCACGCGCGATTCGGCAAGCGCCTTCTGGGTGTCATCGGCATAAAAAATGGCCGATCGGTACTGGCCTCCGTTATCGCGTCGGTCGATCGATGCATCGTGCATATCGAAGAATGATGTCAGGAGTTGATCGTAGGACACCCGCTCGGGATCATAGGTCACTTCAACGGCTTCGGCATGTCCGGTGGTTTTGGCGCATACCTCCTTGTAGGTCGGATTCGCCTGGGTCCCGCCGGTATACCCCACACGGGTAGCGATCACCCCGGGGATCCGGCTCAGGAAGTATTCTTTGCCCCAGAAGCAGCCCGCCGCAAAAACCGCTTTCTCCGTCTTCCTTTCAGCCGGTTTCATCGCTTCCCACTTTTCACGGGGCACGAATCGCATGGACAGGGAATTGACGCAATGACGCGTATTCTTTTCCGTCAGCTGTTCGCCGATGAAAACGTGCCCCAGGTGCCCGCCGCAGTTGTTGCAGATGATCTCCGTACGGCGGCCGTCGGCGTCGATCACCCGTTTTACAGCCCCGGGGATCTCGTCGTCAAAACTGGGCCAGCCGCAACCCGAATCGAACTTGTCGCGGGCATCGTACAACGGAGCGTTGCACCGCCGGCAAAGGTATACCCCGTCGATCTTGTAATCGTGGTATTCCCCGGTGAACGGCCTTTCGGTGCCCTTGTGCAGGATGACCCGTTCTTCTTCAGGTGTCAGGGAATTGTATTCCAGATTCATTGATTTTGGCATTTGCTATCAAACGCCTGAAAAGGAACATTGTTCTAAATGCCGGACGATTCGCCGGCAACCGCATCCATTTGAATATTTACCGTATTTTTACGCTCCTAATTATCAGGTTGAATATGAATAACCGGCTCATTATCGGCATTTTGGCATTGGTTTGCACCATAAGCGCCTGCGTCCCTCCCGGCGAGAAAACCCAATTGAAGGAGATCAGCGTCGATTATAAAGACCCTGTTTTCCAGCAAATCCACAATTTCCAGGACCAGGCCATGATCGACAGCCTGTATACTTACTTTCAGGATCCCAACCCCACCTACCGGTACCTGGCCGCCCTGGCCTTCGGGTCCATCCGGGATTCGGTGGCGCTGGACAGCCTGTATACCCTCCTGGCCGACGATATCGATCAGGTGCGCGCAGCCGCTGCTTTTGCGATAGGTCAGACCGGAGCGGTGTCAGCTGAAGCCCACCTCGTGGATGCATTCGTTCAAACGGATACAGCCGGGCAATACGCAAGGGCCAATGCCGCGATCCTGGAAGCCGTCGGCAAATGCGCTTCGCCCGATTACCTGAAGCTGTTGGCCACGACAAAGACCTACCGGCCCACCGACACCCTGCTGCTCCAGGGGCAAGCCTGGGGTATCTACCGATTCGGTTTGCGAAAAATCACCGGAGAAGAAGCCACCGCCAGGATGGTTGAATTGACCACCAGTCCGGCGGTCCCGGAAAGCGTCCGCCTGATCGGCGCCAATTACCTCTACCGGATCGGCAACATCCAGTTTCAGGAAGCGGAAGGCAACCTCATCCAGGCGGCTATGAATGAAAAGGCTGAAAATATCCGGATGTCGCTCTGCCTGGCCCTCGGCAAATTAAAAACAGACCGGGCACTGGCCGCATTGGAACAGATCTTTGCCCAGGACGGCGATTTCCGCGTCAAATGCAATATTCTCAGGGCGCTGAGCAATTTTGAGTACGCCCGCGTAAAAGAACTCGTCAAGTCTGCGCTGAAATCCTCGAATCCGCACGTCTCCCTGGGAGCGGCCCGGTTCTTTCTGGAAAACGGCACGCCGGAAGACGCCACGGATTATTGGGCCTGGGGCCGGACGGACAGCATGGCCTTTCCCGCAAAACTGACCATGTACGCCGCCGCCAACCGCCACCTGCCGGTGCATTTTGTCGATCAGCGCAATACCGTCAATTTCGAATTGCGCAACATGTATAAGAATATTGTTTCGCCGTACGACAAAGCCACTGCCTTGAAGTCGCTGGCCGAATTCGGCTGGAACCTCAACTTCATCCAGCGCGAAGGTGCGGCATCCCCGGATCAGGTCGTCCGGACCGCCAGCATCGAAGCCCTTGCCGGCATCAGTGACGACCCCGGTTTTGATGCCTTCTTCAAATCCAGCAGCCGGTCCATTCAACGCCAATTGGGCGTTTTTTTCATGCAAGCCATCCGGAGCGGCGACGCCGGATCCGTTTCAATAGCCGCCAACGCCCTGCGCAATCCGGCCAGGGAATACCGGAAAAACCTGGCCGACAGCGTCAAAGTCCTGGAAAAAGCCCTGCAAAAACTGGCTATGCCCAAGGAGGTGGAAACCTATAACGACCTTGAGAAAACCATCGCCTATTTCAACCGTTTGCCCGAACCGGTTGGGCAAAAGCCGGGTTACAACCACCCCATCAAATGGGATATCCTGACCACCCTGAAGACGCTCAAGGCCACCATTGCGACCAATAAAGGCGATATCCAGATCGAGCTGCTGCCGGACGTCGCTCCGGGTTCCGTGATCAATTTCGTAGAACTCGGCAAGACGAATTTTTATAACGACAAGGCATTCCACCGGGTAGTCGCCAATTTCGTGATCCAGGGCGGGTGTCCGCGCGGTGACGGCTACGGCAGCCTGGACTATACCATCCGCTCAGAGCTTTCGCCCATGCATTACGACAAGGAAGGATTGGTCGGGATGGCCTCAGCCGGCAACCACACGGAAGGAACCCAGTTCTTCATCACCCAATCGCCTGCCCCGCACCTCGACGGCAATTACACCATCTTTGCCCGGGTCCTCAACGGCCAGGAAGCCGTCAACCGGATCATGCCGGGCGACCGCATCAGCAAAATCACGTTCGACGAATAATCCTTGGTTCTCAGAATATTTTTCACGCCAACATAACCATGAAAAACACGCCGCTAACCGAAAAACACATCGCCCTGGGCGCCAGAATGGCCGACTTTGCCGGCTATAACATGCCCATCACCTATTCATCCCTCAAGGAAGAACATTTCAATGTACGCCGCAATGTGGGCGTATTCGACGTTTCCCATATGGGCGAGTTCATTGTCCGGGGCAAAGAAGCGCTCGACCTTGTTCAATGGGTCACTTCCAACGACGCCGCCAAACTGAAAACCGGCGACGCCCAGTATTCCTGCCTGCCGAACGGCAAAGGGGGCATCGTGGACGACCTGCTGGTGTACCGCCTGCCGGAAGATATGTGCGCCGAGGGCGAACAGGCCTTCATGCTCGTGGTCAATGCCGCCAATATCGAAAAGGATTGGAACTGGATCTCCGGCCACAACCGTTTCGACACCCGGTTGATCAATATTTCCGAAGAAAGCGGACTCATCGCCGTACAGGGCCCCAAAGCCATTGACGCATTGCAGCCGCTGACGGACATCGACCTGAAGGCCATACCTTATTATAACTTCACTAAAGGCCGGCTGGCCGGAGTCGACAATGTGCTGATCTCCGCAACGGGTTATACCGGAGCAGGCGGGTTTGAACTGTACGCTGCCAACAACCGGATCAGCCAGATCTGGGATGCCGTCTTCGAATCGGGAAAACCGCTCGGCATTTTACCTGCCGGATTGGGCGCACGCGACACCTTGCGCCTCGAAATGGGCTACTGCCTCTACGGCAACGACATCGACGACAAAACCAGTCCGCTCGAAGCCGGCCTTGCCTGGATCACCAAACTGAACAAAACAGAGGATTTTCCTTCCAAGG
>WBZL01000439.1_pt1 | contig 46461 bp, 40 predicted proteins | sample 5204291 | NCBI WGS metagenome assembly WBZL01 (sample SAMN12344345, study PRJNA552823) | activated sludge metagenome | biome: Activated sludge suspended growth; feature: Nitrification reactor; material: Wastewater; isolation source: activated sludge from nitrification reactor of wastewater... | reverse complement strand
GATTGAAGGTCATGGGGTGCGCTGCGTCGTTGGATGCACCCAGCTTACGAGGCATGAGGCTCACCACGTGAGCCGGCTGAGGCAGATTTCTAATCAGGTTGCGGCATGCGGCAGTTGGGAGAGAATGAAATGAAGCCCAACTGCCGCATGCCGCAAAATGCCGGTTAGCTCAAACGCAAGGTATAACAATCAAATCCATGGAACTTGACTCCACCTCCGTACATCGCGTCTTAGTCGACAAGGGAATCGACTCACTTCATCATGCGAATACGCTGCAAACGTCCTGCCTCTTTCTTCAATGCGGGCGGCTTTTGTCTCGCGGGTCCGTAGAGGAGATGGGCCTGATTCAAACCCCACAGCGCTCTGACGATCTGGACAAGAGATATGCGATCTGGCATGACGTCTTCTTGGACAGCGTTGACATACATGAGCGAGCAAGCAGGCGAAATCTCTACGGCCCAGTGCTCTTCCGCTTTGAGCTTGAGGTCTTGCTAGATGCGCAGATTCGGAGCATCTGGATCACACGAAAGAATCCCACCGACTGGAGAGATCACGACAAGCGTGAAGATCGATACTTTTCCTCTGTCGACGAGTTCGCCCAGAGATACTCAAAGGGCGACTTCGGATCTATGTTCATGCTTCGTCACAACGGAGGGAGCCTCAAGCTATCTCCATACCTGAAAGACATTGTCCTCGACGCGCCAGACATCAGTGACGATGACGTAGAGCTGTATAGCCATTCCGTGGGCGCCTTACGACTGTCGGCATGGCAGGGTGGGTTGCGGAACCTCGCCATTGTTAGACGCAAGTGCTTGAGGTTCTGCAAATGCACGAGTGAGTACGACACCCTTTTGCAGAACGCAATCGCTAAGAACGATGAACGCGAACTAACCAAGCTGTTTGTCTTTGGCGGCGGCGATGCCTAACACGTCGTTGCACCCGACGGCCAACAGACGGCTGCGCTCGTCGCCGACGAACATGACGAACTTGACGAAATGAGGTCGACGCGCGCAGAGTACCCTGCACACCACCCCGGAGCTCGGCATGAACGTCGCCACCAAGCAGATGCATGCGCCGAAGGCCGAAGACGTCGCGCCATCGGCCTATGCCCCGGCAGCACAGACGGCGCAGCTGCTGGCGCGCAGCCAGGCCTGGCGCAATGCACGGCTGAACCAGGCGGACATGATCAACACCGAAGACGCGGCGCAGCTGGCCGGGACCAACCGCGAGACGATCAACCGCTGGATCGGCAGCGGCCGCTGCATCGGGCTGGCACGGCCGGTGCGCGGCTACCGGCTGCCGCGCTGGCAGTTCGAGCCGGCGCTGCAGCCGCATCTGCAGGCCATCGCGCAGGCGCTGGGCACCACCGAAGGCTGGGCCCTGCTGCTGTTCATCGAGACCCCGCACGAGGCACTGGACGGCCGAACGCCGCGGGCCGCGCTGGAGCAGGGCGACGCTGCGCTGGTGATCGACCTGGCCGCCGCCGAAGCCACCGCCGAGCGATGAAGGCGCTGCCGCTGAGCACGGCGACGCTGCCACCGGGCACCGAGTTGTTTCGCGTGCAAAGGCCGATCCCCTCGACCGGAGCGAGCGGCCACGCGATCGGCGCGCTGCACCTGCCGCCCACGCCCGGGCGGCGCGGGCGTTTCGATCTGGGCGGCGTGCACGTGGCCGCGTTCGCCCTCGACGCGCAAACCGCGGTCTACGAAACGCTGGCCCGTTCAGCCGCGCGGGCGGTGTCGCTGTCGCTGCTGGGTGCGCGCGAACTGCTCAGCGTGTACACGACCGCGCCGATCATCGTCTACGACGCGCGCTCCCATGCGCGTGGGTGGCCCTTCCTCACCGCCGCGCGCTATGGCGCCACCCAGGATGAAGCCGACGAGGCCGACGCGGCGCACAACCTGTTCGGTGTGCTCTACGCATCGGCGCAGCGCCAGGGGGCCGAATGTGTGGCGCTGTTCGACAAGTCGCTGTCGGCCACCGCTGGCGTGCTGACAAGCTTGTCCGGCGCGTCGGCCGCAGCGCTGCTCAGCGCCGGCGGCGCGCTGCACGCGGACATTGTCGCCGCGCTGGTCGGCTCGCAGTTGCCGCTGGTGCCCTGATCGCCGCGCGCCGCCTGATGCGCTACACCGTCATCCCGCCCGAGACCTCGATCACCGCGCCGTTGATGTAGCTGGCCTCGTCGCTGGCCAGGAAGGCGTAGACGTTGGCGATCTCCTCGGGCTTGCCCAGGCGGTGCAGCGGCACCTGCTCGCGCATCTGCTGCAGCACCTTGTCGGGGATCGTCGCCAGGATCGGCGTCTCGACGAAACCGGGTGCCACCGCGTTGACGCGGATGCCCTTGGGGCCGAGCTCGCGGCTCCAGGTCTTGGTGAAGCCGATGACGCCGAACTTGCTGGCCGCGTAGTTCGTCTGACCGTAGTTGCCGTAGATGCCGACCACGCTGCTGGCGTTGAGGATCACGCCCGAGCTCTGCGCCACCATCGCCGGCAGCACCGCCTGCGTGGCATGGAACACGCCGCGCAGGTTGACGTCGATGACCGCGTCGAACTGCTCCAGCGTCATCTTCTGCAGCCGCGCGTCCTTGGTGATGCCGGCGTTGTTGACCAGCACGTCGATGCTGCCGAAGCGCTCTTTCACCCCGGCGGCCATATGGTGCAGCGCGTCGCGGTCGGTGACGTTCAGCGCCAGGCCCATCGTCTGCGCACCGCGGGCGCGCACCAGTGCCACCGCGGCATCGACACCGTCGGGCTTGAGGTCGCACACCACCACGGCGGCGCCTTCCTCGGCGAACTTCAGCGCGGTGGCCAGGCCGATGCCCTGTGCCGCGCCGGTCACGACGCAGACCTTGTGTTTCAGTCGCATAACTGCAGGTACTTCAGGATGAGGGGTTGATGGTCGTCGTAGTCGCTCAAGGCATGGTCGCTGCCTTCGAGCAGCCTGATCCGGGCGCCGCGGTAGCGCGCGAGCATCTCGCGCCAGTCGAGCAGCTCGTCGCCCTTGGCGATGATGGCGAAATAGCGTTCGGGCCGGGTGATGGCCGGCGGGCTCATCGCGCGCAGTTGTTCCAGGTATTCGGCGCGAAATTCGAACTGCTGCTGCGGCGTGTGATAGGCGCTGACCTCGCCGACATAAGACGCCAGGTCGCGTGCCGGATCCACCGCCGGGTTGATCAGCACCGCCGGCCAGCCGCAGGCTTCCGCCACCACGGTGGCATAAAAGCCGCCCAGCGAGCTGCCCAGCACCGCCGATGCGTGCGCCGGCCAGCCGGCGCAGCCGTCGCGCAGCAGCGCCAGCGCCTCGCTTGGCGAGGGCGGCAGCTGTGGGCACCACCAGTGCACGTCGGGGCGATGGCGCTGCACCCAGGCGTGCAGCCGCTGCGCCTTGAACGACAGCGGCGACGAGCGAAACCCGTGCAGGTACAGCAGGTGCGTGACACGGCTGTCGCCGTGTCCGGGCGGGTCGGTTGCCGCCGCGGCCATCAGGCTCGCGCCCGCAGCGCCGCGAGCAGCTTGGCGTGGATGCCGCCGAAGCCGCCGTTGCTCATGCAGATCACGTGGTCGCCGCGGCTGGCGGCGCGCGCGACCTCGGCCACCAGCCGCTCCACCGTGTCGGCCACCACCGCGCGTTCGCCCAGCGGTGCCAGCGCGTCGCGCGCGCTCCAGCCGTAGTCGCCCTGCAGGCAAAAACTCAGGTCGGCCTCTTCCAGCGCCCAGGGCAGTTGCGCCTTCATCGCGCCGAGCTTCATGGTGTTGGAGCGCGGCTCGAACACCGCCAGGATGCGCTGCACGCCCACCTTGCGGCGCAGCCCGTCGAGCGTGCTGCGCATCGCGGTCGGGTGGTGCGCGAAGTCGTCGTAGACCTTCACGCCGCGCGCCTCGCCCAGCAGCTCGAGGCGGCGGCGCACGTTGTGAAAGTCGGCCAGCGCGGCGGCGGCAGTCGCGGGCGCGATGCCCACATGCTCGGCCGCGGCGACAGCCGCCAGCGCGTTGAGCTGGTTGTGCTCGCCCAGCAGCGCCCAGTCGACGCGCGCGATCTTCAGGCTGCCGCGCAGCACGTCGAAGGCGTGCGGCTCGCCGCGTGCGCGCAGCCCGCCGGGTTCCTCGCCGCGGGTGCCAAAGCGCTGCACCGGGGTCCAGCAGCCGCGCGCCAGCACGCGCTGCAGCGCCTCGTCGCGCGCGTTGACCACCAGCCGGCCCGACGCCGGCACGGTGCGCACCAGGTGGTGGAACTGGGTCTCGATCGCGGCCAGGTCGGCAAAGATGTCGGCGTGGTCCAGCTCCAGGTTGTTGAGGATCGCGGTGCGCGGCCGGTAGTGCACGAACTTGCTGCGCTTGTCGAAGAAGGCGGTGTCGTACTCGTCGGCCTCGATGACGAAGGGTTTGCCCGCGGCGTCGGGCCGGGTGCCGCTGAGCTCTCCCAGGCGCGCCGACACGCCGAAGTTCAGCGGCACGCCGCCGACCAGGAAGCCGGGCTCGAGGCCGGCCGACTGCAGCATCCACGCCAGCATCGAGGTGGTGGTGGTCTTGCCGTGGGTGCCGGCCACCGCCAGCACGTGGCGCCCGGCCAGCACGTGCTCGGCCAGCCACTGTGGGCCGCTGGTGTAGGCCGCGCCCGCATCGAGTACGGCTTCCATCAGAGGGTTGCCGCGCGTGACGACGTTGCCGACGACGAACACGTCGGGCGCCAGCGCCAGCTGGTCGGCGCCGAAGCCCTCGATCAAGTCGATGTCCAGCGCGCGCAGCTGGTCGCTCATCGGCGGGTAGACGTTGGCGTCGCAGCCGGTGACCTTGTGGCCGGCCTCGCGCGCCAGGGCGGCCAAGCCGCCCATGAAGGTGCCGCAGATACCGAGAATGTGGATGTGCATGTGCAGCAATTCTAGAGAGGGCTCGAGACGGCGAACTGCGTGGCCGGTGCACGCGGCCCGCGCGCCGCGCCGGGCCGGCGCAGCCCGCGGCCCGCGCCAGGCTCTCAGCCGCGCAGCGCTTCGCGTGCTGCGGCCAGCGTGGCGGCGATGTCGGCGTCGCTGTGCGCGGCGCTGACAAAACCGGCCTCGTACAGCGCCGGTGCCAGGTACACGCCGCGATCGAGCATGGCGTGGAAGAAGCGGTTGAAGCGCTCCTTGTCGGTGGCCATGACCGCGCCGTAATGCTGCGGCAGCCGGTCGTCGAGGCTGCCGACGAAGAAAAAGCCGAACATGCCGCCTTCGCTGTCGGCCAGCAGCGGCACGCCGGCTTCGCGCGCGGTGGCCTGCAGGCCCTCGGCCAGTGCGCGGGTGCGTGCGCCCAGCGCGTCGAAGAAGCCCGGCTGCGAAATCAGCCGCAGCGTGGCCAACCCGCAGGCGGTGGCGATCGGGTTGCCGCTGAGCGTGCCGGCCTGGTACACCGGCCCCAGCGGCGCCAGCTGGCTCATCACCGCCTTGCGCCCGCCAAACGCGGCCAGCGGCATGCCGCCGCCGATGACCTTGCCGAACACGCTGAGGTCGGGCTCGAAGCCGGCGATGGCCTTGGCGTACAGGCTTTGCGCGCCGCCGAGCGCGACGCGAAAGCCGGTCATCACCTCGTCGAAGATCAGCAGCGCGCCGTGCTGCGTGCACAGCTCGCGCAGCCGGCGCATGAAGGGTATGGACGCGCGCACGAAGTTCATGTTGCCGGCGATCGGCTCGATGATCACGCAGGCCAGCTCGGGCCCATGCAGGGCGAAGGCCTCGTCCAGCTGCGCCAGGTTGTTGTACTCGAGCACCAGCGTGTGCTGCACCACCTCGGCCGGCACGCCGGCGCTGGTCGGGTGGCCGAAAGTGGCCAGCCCCGAGCCGGCCTTGACCAGCAGCGCGTCGGCGTGGCCGTGGTAGCAGCCCTCGAACTTGATGATCTTGGACCGCCCGGTGGCGCCGCGCGCCAGCCGGATCGCGCTCATGCCGGCCTCGGTGCCGCTGCTGACCAGCCGCAGCTGCTCGACGCTGGGCACGCACGCGACGATGGCTTCGGCCAGCTCGGTCTCGCGCTCGGTCGGCGCGCCGAAGCTGAAGCCGTTGCCCGCGGCCTGGCGCACCGCGTCGAGCACCTGCGGGTGGCCGTGGCCGAGGATCATCGGCCCCCACGAGCCGATGTAGTCGAGGTAGCGCTTGCCGTCGGCGTCCCACAGCCAGGCACCTTCGGCGCGACGGATGAAGCGCGGCGTGCCGCCGACTGCACGAAACGCGCGCACCGGCGAATTGACGCCGCCGGGGATCACGCGCTGCGCGCGCTCGAACAGCGCCGCGCTGCGCGGGCTGGCGGCCTCAGTGGACACGGCGGCCCGCACCCCGCGGTGCGCCGTCGTCGGCCGGCGGCGGCTCGTCGTCGATGTCGTCCTCGCCGTCCTCGGGCGGCGGCGCGGCCCAGAAGAAGCGGTCCGGCACGATGTTGCCCATGCCCGGCCTGAAGCCCGCGTCCAGGCTCTGGTCCAGGAACGACAGCGCTTCGCCGACGGCGGCCTGCAACTCGCTGCCCGAAGCCAGCAGCGACGCCAGCGCCGCGGCCAGCGTGTCGCCGGCGCCGACGAAGCTGGCGTCGAAGCGCTCGAACTTCTCGCCGGTGAGCGCGCCTTGCGCCGACGCCAGCACGTTGTCGATGAACTGCTCGGTGCCCTTGGCCGCCAGCATCACGCCGGTGACCAGCACGTAGCGGGCGCCGTGCCCGGCTGCGGCCACCGCCAGCTCACGCGGCGAAGCCGGGCGCTCGTTGTCCCACTCGGGCAGCAAGAAGTCGGTCAGCGTCTGGTGGCTGCCCACCAGCACCTCGGTGGCTGGCAGGATCAGCTCGCGAAAGGCATCCAGGTAGGGCTGCTGCTGCTCCTCATCGAGCCAGCTCAGCGGCGGCAGGTACGACACCAGCGGCAGCTCGGCGTAGTCGCTGAGCACCTCGGCGACCGCGCCGACGGTTTCGGCCGAACCGAGAAAGCCGACCTTCCAGCCCGCCAGCGTGACGTCTTCCAGCACCGAACGTGCCTGCTCGACCACGACCTCGGCGTCCAGCGGGTGGTGGTCGAACACCTCGGCGGTGTCGCGCATCACCACCGAGGTCACCACCGGCAGCGCGTGCGCGCCCATCGCCGCGATCGTCGCGACATCGCCGGCCAGCCCGCCGGCGCCGGTGGGGTCGCTGGCGTTGAAGCTCATCACGCACGGCGGCGCCGTGTCGGCGATGGCCTCGGGGGGGTCGGTGGTCAGGCCGGGGGTGGAACTCATGGTCATCGGGGCGGCGGCGCCGGCCTCACGCGGGCGTGAAGCTCTAGCGGTATCTGAGGAGTGTTACGTAGGTTCCCGCCACGTAGGGGGTTTCACCAAGAAGCGGTGACTAGAATCGATTTGCATTGTAGTGACCTGACCCGACCGCGTCGTGAATCCAACCCGTACCTGGATGTGTGTGCTGTGCGGCTGGATCTACGACGAGGCCAGCGGTGATCCCGCGCATGGTGTGGCACCCGGCACGGCCTGGGCCGATGTGCCGCCGGACTGGACCTGCCCGGAGTGCGGCGCAGGTAAAGAAGACTTCGAAATGGTCGAAATCTGAACCGTCCGGCGCCATCCGCCGCGTTCAGGAGAGCTCATTTGGAAATCGAAGCTTCGGCCGCCGCTGCCGGCGGCGGCGCCAGGGTGCTGGTCATCGACGACAGCAACACCATCCGGCGCAGCGCCGAGATCTTCTTGCGCCAAGGCGGCCACGACGTGGTGCTGGCCGAGGACGGTTTCGACGCGTTGGCCAAGGTCAACGACCACGGCCCCGACTTGATCTTCTGCGACATCCTGATGCCGCGGCTGGACGGCTACCAGACCTGCGCGATCATCAAACGCAACCCGCGCTTCGCGCAGGTGCCGGTGATCATGCTGTCGTCCAAGGACGGGCTGTTCGACAAGGCGCGCGGGCGCATGGTCGGCTCAGAAGAGTACCTAACCAAGCCCTTTACCAAGGAACAGTTGCTGCGCGCCGTGGAACAGTTCAGCGGCCAGACGGCTTGAGGGCAGCGCGTGCCGGCGCGTGCCGGTGCGCAATTGGGCAAGTGCGGCAAGCCATTGCCAGGGAAGCTTCCATGTCGATCCACAAAATCCTGCTCGTCGATGACTCGAAGACCGAGCTGTACCACTTGTCCGAGTTGCTCGGGCGCCGCGGCTACCAGGTGCGCACCGCGGCCAACGGCGACGAGGCGATGCGCCGGCTGGCCGAGGACACGCCCGACCTGATCCTGATGGACGTGGTCATGCCGGGGTGCAACGGCTTTCAGCTCACGCGCACCATCACGCGCGATCCGCGCTGGTCGGCGGTGCCGGTGATCATGTGCACCAGCAAGAACCAGGAGACCGACAAGGTCTGGGGCATGCGCCAGGGCGCGCGCGACTACATCGTCAAGCCGGTCGATGCCGACGAGCTGATCGGCAAGATCAAGGCGTTCGGCTAGATGCGTGCCCGCCTTGCCCGTTCAGGCCAGCGCGTGCCGAGTGCGCGCCGGGGCGCACGCCATGTCTAAGCGCGACGCGCTGCGCGAACTGCAGTCCCGGCTCGCCGGGCGCATGGAGGCGGTGCGCACCGAGCCGCCGGTGCGCTCGTGGCTGGCTGTCGAATGCGCGCAACACGGGCTGCTGTTCGCGCTGCACGCCGCCGGCGAGATCTTTCCGCTGGGCAAGGTGCTGGCGGTGCCGCACACCCAGCCGTGGTTCGCCGGCGTGGCCAACCTGCGCGGCGGGCTGCACGCGGTGGTCGATCTGGCGCGCTTTGTCGGGCTGCGCGCTACGGCACAGCCCGCCGCCGACAGCGCGCGGCTGCTGACGCTGAGCCCGGCGCTGGGCGTGAACTGCGCGCTGCTGATCGATCGCCTGGCCGGTCTGCGCAGCGCCAATCAGTTGCAGGCCGAGCCGGCCGCCCCCGACGCCGCGCTGCCGGCGTTCGCGGTCGCGCGCTGGCGCGACGACAACGGCCGCGTCTGGCAGGAAATCGACCTGGCGGCGCTGGCCGCCCACGAGCAATTCCTCGGCATTGCCGCCTGAAGGCGGCCTTGCCGGGTTCGACCAAACCGAAGAGGGTCAGATGAGCTTCATGGACAAGATCACGAGCCATCGGCACGACGCCCGGGCCGACACCGCGGCCTTCGACTCGCAGTTCGACGACGTGATTACCGCCTACCCGGAGCCGCCGCGTGCGCTGCCGTCGCGCTTGCCGCAGCCCCACGCCGGCGCCGGGGGCGACTCGTCGATCATCTCCGAGGTGATGCCCTCGCAGATCACGGCCGAGTTCGCCGACGCGCCAGCGGCGTTGCCGGCGGCCGCGGCGGTGGGCGCATCGCTGCCGCTGATCGGGCGGTTGCGCGCGCCGCAGCAGCAGCGCTTGCTGTTCGGCCTGGTCGGTGTGGGCCTGATCGGCCTGGCGGCGTCGGCGCTGCTGGCGTTCAACGCGGCCCAGGCGCAAGCGGCGGCGGTGCTGTCCCACCTGAAGGAGCTGAGCGCGGCGGGCGGCGCCCCAGGCGCGATCCTTCGCGACGGCGAGGCGCTGCGCCAGGGCTTGGATACGTTGCAGCAGCAACTGGCCGGCGCTGGCGGCTTCGGCCTTGCGCACTTGGCGGCGATGGCGCTGTCGACGCTGTTGCTGCTGGCCGGCGGTGCCGGCCTGCTCAAGCTGGTCGTCGGCGGCCAGACCACGCGCGCGCGCTTCGCCGACGAACAGCGCGTCGAGGCCGAGCGCCAGGAGCAGGAGGCCAAGCGCGTCAACGACGCCAACCAGGCGGCGATCCTGCGGCTGATGAACGAGCTGCAGACGGTGGCCGAAGGCGACCTGACGCAGCAGGCCACCGTCACCGAGGACATCACCGGCGCGATCGCCGACTCGGTGAACTACACGGTGGAAGAGCTGCGCACGCTGGTGTCGGCGGTGCAAAGCACGGTGGCGCGCGTGACCGAATCGACGCAGCAGGTCGAGCAGACCTCGACCGAGCTGCTGGCGACCTCGACCGAGCAGCTGCGCGAGATCCGCGACACCGGCGAGTCGGTGCTGCGCATGGCCGGGCGCATCAACGACGTGTCCGAGCAGGCGCAGCGCACCGCGCAGGTGGCCAAGGTCTCGCTGCAGGCGGCCGAGAGCGGCCTGAGCGCGGTGCAGGACACCATCGGCGGCATGAACTCGATCCGCGAGCAGATCCAGGACACCTCCAAGCGCATCAAGCGGCTGGGCGAGTCGTCGCAGGAGATCGGCGAGATCACCGAGCTGATCGGCGACATCACCGAGCAGACCAACGTGCTCGCGCTGAACGCCGCGATCCAGGCGGCCAGCGCCGGCGAAGCGGGGCGCGGCTTCTCGGTGGTGGCCGAGGAGGTGCAGCGTCTGGCCGAGCGCTCGGCCGAGGCGACCAAGCAGATCGCGGTGCTGGTGCGCACGATCCAGACCGACACCCAGGAGGCGGTGGCGGCGATGGAGCGCTCGACCCACGGCGTGGTCGAAGGCGCCAAGCTGTCCGACGCCGCCGGCACCGCGCTGGCCGACATCGACCGCGTCACGCACCAGCTGTCCGAGCTGATCGCGCGCATCTCGCAGCAGGCGCTGCAGGAGGCCGAATCGGCCAACGTGGTGGCCGCCAACATCCAGCACATCTTCGCGGTGACCGAGCAGACCAGCGACGGTACGCGCTCGACCGCGCAGGTGGTGCGCGAGCTGTCGCGCACCGCCGAGGATCTGAAGCAGTCGGTGTCGCGCTTCAAGGTCGCTTGACATGACGCACCGCGCGCCGCCGGCTGATCGGGCACTGATGCAAACCCAGCGCAAGGGCGCACCAAGGCAATGAACCTGCTGCACGACCTGGCCGCACTGGTGGCCGCTCCGGCGGCTTCGGCCGCTTCGGCCGCTTCGGCCGCACCGGCGGCTTCGGCCGATCTGCCCGGCTTGACCGATCAGGCCGATCGGCCTGAGCTGCCCGACCGGCCTGACGCCAGCGGTGTCGCCGATGCGCCCGACGACGACCTCAGCGCGCTGGCCTGGGTGCACGACGAACTGCGCCGTTCGCTCGAGGCCGCGCACAAGGCGCTGCGCCGTCAGCTGAAGGAGGCCGCGCTGCTGTCGGGCTCCGACGTCGATGCGGTCGACCCGGCGGTGCTGCGCGGCGCGCGTGCGCAGCTGCACCAGGTCGTCGGTGCGCTGCTGATGATCGGGCTGCCCGGCCCGGCGCGGGTGCTGCAGGCCAGCGAGAGTGCAGTGCAGCGATTCATCGCGCGGCCGCGGCTGCTCACGCGCGAGGCGCTCGAGGCGATCGAGTCGGCCTCGTTCGGCGTGCTCGACTACCTCGGCCGCAGGCTGGCCGGCAAGGCCTTGCCCACGCTGGCGCTGTTCCCGCAGTACCGCGCGCTGCAGCAGTGGGCCGGTACCGACCGCGTGCATCCGGCCGACTTGTGGCGCGAGCCGCGGCAGTGGCAGCCGCAGGGGCTGGCCGCCAGCGCGGCGCCGGCCGCGGCCGACGCCGCCGCGCGCGCGGCGATGGAAACCCAGGTGCTGGCGACCATGCGCGGGCCCGACAGCGCGGCGCTGCAGCGGCTCAGCGAGTTGTGCGCCAGCCTGGGCGCGGCCGGCGATGACCGCCTGGCCGAGCTGTGGAAGCTGGCCGCGGCGTTCTACGAGGCGCAGGCCGCCGGCTTGCTGAGCGCCGATGTCTACGCCAAGCGCATCAGCTCGCGCCTGCTGGCCCAGTTGCGCCTGGCCATCGCCGGCCAGGGCGAGGTGTCGGACCGGCTGGCGCAGGACGTGCTGTTCTTCTGCGCGCAGGCCGGCGTGCCCGGGCCCGAGCAGGCGGCGCCGCGGCTGCGTGCGGTGCGCGAGGTCTACCGGCTCGACGGCGCCGCGCCGCTGGACTACCAGGCGCTGCGGCTCGGCCGCTTCGATCCGGCCTGGATCGCGCAGGCGCGCAAGCGGGTGGCCGCGGCCAAGGAGGGCTGGTCGGCGCTGGCGGCCAGCGATGCGCCGCCGCACGGCGGCCTGAACGAGCCCTTCGCGCTGGTCGGCGACTCGCTGAAGCGGTTGTTCCCCAGCGGCGAAGTGCTGACCCAGGCCTTGCAGCGCGCGGTCGCGCAGACCCAGGCATCGAGCCAGCCGGCGCCGCCGGCGCTGGCGATGGAAGTCGCCACCAGCTTGCTGTATCTCGAAGCCTCGCTGGACGACGCCGAGTTCGAGGATCCGGCGGTCGCCGCGCGCATGCAGCGGCTGGCGCAGCGCATCCGCGACGCCGGTGAGGGCGGCACGCCGCAGCCGCTCGAGCCGTGGATCGAAGAGCTGTACCGGCGCGTGTCCGACCGCCAGACCATGGGCAGCGTGGTGCAGGAGCTGCGCGCGGCGCTGTCCGAGGTCGAAAGGCAGATCGACCAGTACTTCCGCGACCCGGCGCAGCGCGGCCTGCTGATCCCGGTGCCGGCGCAACTGCAGGCGATGCGCGGCGTGCTGTCGGTGCTGGACATCGATCAGGCGTCGCACGCGGTGATGCGCATGAGCGAGGACGTCGACGCGCTGGCCAGCACCGACATCGATGCCCGCCATGCCGCCGAGCTCGGCACCTTCACCCGGCTGGCCGACAACCTGGGCGCGCTGAGCTTCATGATCGACATGCTCAGCGTGCAGCCGCGCATGGCGCGCTCGTTGTTCCGCTACGACCCGGCCAGTGGCAGCCTGAGCGCGGTGATGGGGCGGCGCGGCCAACGGGCGTCGGCCTTCGGCGAGCTCGATGGCGCGAACGGCGCGAGCGCGCCGCAGCTGGTCGAGCAGGCGCGCTCGCTGGCGCGCGCCGCGGCGCAGCCCGAGCTGGCCGACGAGGCGCTGCAGCAAGAGCTTGGCCGGCTGGCGCAGCAGGCGCTGCTGGCCGACCAGCGCGCGCTGGCGCAGACGATGAGCTCGGCGCAGCAAGCGCTGCAGCGCGCCAGCGACGACCTGCAGCGCGACCAGGCGCGCAGCGCGCTGGCCGAGGCGGTGGCCGAGCTGTCGGCCCCGGCCGAGGCGCCGCCATTGCCGCCGCCGGCGCCGCTGCGCGCCACCGCCGCGCCGCAGCCGCAGCAGCAGGGCAGCACCGGGCTGGAAGACGACGCGCAGATGCGCGACATCTTCATCGAGGAGGCGCGCGAGGTGATCGGCGGCGCGACCGAGGCGCTGCAGCGGCTCGGCCGCGGCGGTGACGATCTGGCCGACCTGACGCTGATCCGCCGCGCCTTCCACACCCTGAAGGGCAGCTCGCGCATGGTCGGGCTCCAGCGCTTCGGCGACGCGGCCTGGTCGTGCGAGCAGCTGTACAACGCGCTGCTGGCCGACAGCCCGGCGCCCAACGGCGAGCTGGCCGGCTTCACTGCCGACGCGCTGCTCGAGCTCGGCGCCTGGGTCGACGACATCGCCAACGACAACGCCAGCGCGCGCGACGGCGCGGCGCTGAGCGCGCGTGCCGATGCGCTGCGCCAGCGCGGTGCTGCGCCGAGCCTGCCGCCGCAAAGCGCGGGCGCCGACGAACTGCTGCAGCACGTGCCGGACCTGCCGGGTGCCGACGAGCTGCAGTTCGATCTGGACGCGCTGCCCGCCGCGGCCGTGGTCACGCACGAGCCGGACTTCGTGCTCGATCTCGGTGCTGACGACGGCGCCATGGCCAGCGCAGCGTTGCTGCTGCCGGATTCGGCGCACGACGGGCTGGTGCCGGCGGCGCAGCAGCCCGGCGGGATCGGGGCCATCGAGTCGTTCGGGTCGTTCGGGTCGTTCGACATCGAGCAAGGCGCAGTGCCGTCGGAGTTGCCCGAGACCCCCGAGGTGATCGCGCAGCCGCTGGCGGCCGAGGCCGCGGACGTGGTCGAGGCACTGCAGCCGGCAGCGCGGCCCGACGCGACCCAGCCGGGTCCGGCCTGCGAGCCGGCGCAGCAGGCCGAGCCGCTGCGGCCATCGACGCTTGCGGCTGCCGCCGGCGCGCTGGCGGCGGCGCCCTTTGGCCAGGACGAGCCTGGCGACGCCGCCCCGGCGCACCGCGCCACCGCGGTGCCGGCCGATGAGCAGGTCAAGCTCATCGGCCACCTGCGCATCGGCGTCCCGCTGTTCAACATCTACCTGAACGAGGCCGACGAGCTGTCGCGCCGCTTGTGCACCGACCTGGCCGAATGGGCCTGGCAGCCCGAGCTCGGGCTCGACGAGGGCACGGTGGCGCTGGCGCATTCGCTGGCCGGCAGTTCGGCCACCGTCGGTTATGCCGAGCTGTCGACGCTGGCCCGATCGCTCGAGCATGCGCTGATGCGAACCCTGGCCAGCGGCGCCGCCGCCGACGAGCCGCAGCTGTACGTCGACGTGGCCGAGGAGATGCGCCGGCTGCTGCACCAGTTTGCCGCCGGGTTCCTGCGCAGCGTGCCGGCCGCGCTGACGCAACGCCTGAGCGATCTCGAGCGTGGCGCGGCGGTGCGCGTTCCCGCGCTGGCCGCGGCCGAGTCGCACACGCCGGATGCGCATGCCCGCTTCGAGCCGGAGCTGGGCCGCGCGTCGCTCACCGCCCTGGCGCCGCTTGCGCCTGCCGCGGCCCCGCGCGAACACGGCGCCAGTGCGCACGCCAGCGGCGCCGATGCCGATGACGATACCGACGGCGACATCGAGGCGGTCGATGCGATCGACGCCGAGCTGTTCTCGATCTTCCGCGAGGAGGGCGACGAACTGCTGCCGCAGCTGCGTTCGCAACTGCGCGAGTGGGCGCAGCAGCCCGACCAGGGTGCTGCGGCGGCGGCATGCCTGCGCGCGCTGCACACCTTCAAGGGGGGCGCGCGACTGGCCGGCGCGATGCGCGTGGGCGAGCTGGCGCACCGGCTGGAGGCCGCGATCGAAGAGCTGCTCGCGCGTGGCCACGCCAGCGCGGCCGATGTCGACCAGCTGCTGGCGCGGGTCGACCGCCTGAGCAGCCGCTTCGAGGCGATCGGCGAGCCCGAGCCGGTGCCGGCGGCGCCGGCCGCCGCAATGGCTGCAATGGCCGCAATGGCCGCGATGCCCGCGTCGACCGCGCCCGCGGCACGCCCCGCGGCTGCCGCCGCCGCACCGAGCGTGGCGGTGCCGGGCACGCCGATCGACTGGGCGCGCTTTGCCGCAGCGCCGACGGCAGCGCTGCCTGTGGCCGAGCGCGCCGCCGCGGCGGCGGCGGCGGTGCGGGTGCGCGCGCCGCTGCTGGACCGGCTGGTCAACCAGGCCGGCGAAGTCAGCATTACCCGCGCGCGCATCGAGTCCGACGTCGGCCAGATCCGCGGGTCGCTCGCCGACCTGAGCGAGAACCTCGAGCGGCTGCGCCGCCAGCTGCGCGACCTGGAGCTGCAGGCCGAGACCCAGATCGCCTCGCGCATGGAAGCGGCCAAGGCGGCGGCGCAGCAGTTCGACCCGCTCGAGATGGACCGCTTCACGCGCTTCCAGGAGCTCACGCGCATGATGGCCGAGTCGGTGAACGACGTGGCCACCGTGCAGCGCGGGCTGCAGCGCTCGCTGCAGGCCACCGAGGACGAGCTGGCGTCGCAGGCGCGCCTGACGCGCGAGCTGCAGGACGACTTGCTGCGCACCCGCATGGTCGAGTTCGACAGCCTGGCCGACCGGCTGTACCGCGTGGTGCGGCTGGCGGCCAAGGAGTGCGGCAAGCAGGTGCGGCTGGACATCGTCGGCGGCGCGATCGAGGTCGACCGCGGCGTGCTCGAGCGCATGACCGGGCCGTTCGAGCACCTGCTGCGCAACAGCGTGGCCCACGGCATCGAGGCGGCGGCGCAGCGCAGCGCCGCCGGCAAGGACGCCAGCGGGCGCATCGGCATCCAGCTGACGCAAGAGGGCAACGAGGTCGCGGTGGAGTTCCGCGACGACGGCGCCGGACTGGACCTGGCGCGCATTCGCGCCCGCGGCATCGCCACCGGGCTGATTGCCGCCGACGCCGACCCGAGCGAGGCCGAACTGGCCAACCTGATCTTCGCCAGCGGCTTCAGCACCGCGTCCAGCGTGTCGGAGCTGGCCGGGCGCGGCGTCGGCATGGACGTGGTGCGCGCCGAGGTCGACGCGATGGGCGGGCGCATCGAGACCGCCACCGAGCAAGGCGCCGGCACCAGCTTTCGCCTGGTGCTGCCGCTGACGACGGCGGTGACGCAGGTGGTGATGCTGCGCGCGGGCGAGTTGCGTATCGCGGTGCCGTCGACCCTGGTCGAGGTGGTCAAGCGGGTCGACGCAGGCGAGATCGAGCGCTGCCATGCCAGCGGCGAACTCGCGTTCGACGACACGCGCCTGCCGCTGTTCTGGCTGGGGGCGCTGCTCGACGGCAGCGCGCGCGGCGCGGCGCCAGCGCGTGCGCTGCCGGTGGTGATCATCCGCAGCGCCGCGCAGCGCGTGGCGCTGCACGTCGACGAGGTGCTGGGCAACCAGGAAGTGGTGGTCAAGAACCTGGGGCCGCAGCTGGCGCGCCTGCCGGGGCTGGCCGGCGTGACGCTGCTGCCGTCGGGCGAGGTTGCGCTGATCTACAACCCGGTGGCGCTGGCCACCCTGTACGGCGAGCGCGCGCGCAGCCTCGCGCGCCCCGCCGGTGCGCTGCCGCCGCAGCGCGAGTCGGCCGCGGCCGCGCCGGAGGAAGCGCCGCTGGTGCTGGTGGTCGACGATTCGCTGACCGTGCGCCGCGTCACGCAGCGGCTGCTGCAGCGCGAGGGCTATCGCGTCGCGCTGGCCAAGGACGGGCTGGACGCGCTGGACAAGCTCGGCGGCGAGTTGCCGGCGGTGGTGCTGTCGGACATCGAGATGCCGCGCATGGACGGTTTCGACCTGCTGCGCAACATCCGCTCGGACGCGCGGCTGGCGCCGCTGCCAGTGATCATGATCACGTCGCGCATCGCGCAAAAGCACCGCGACCACGCGCTGCAGCTGGGCGCGAACCACTACCTGGGCAAGCCCTACGCCGAAGACGAGTTGCTGGGGCTGCTGGCGCAGCACACCCAGGAAGCCGCAGTGCTTTGACCCTAAGAAACTGCAGCAGCCCCTACCCTGCGAGCGCCGGCGGCGGGATCGGCAGGGCCGCTGGACCGACGAGGCGCCGGCAGATGCCGTCGAGCAAGGCACGCCAGCGATCCAGTCCCGGCAACTGCTCCGCAGTTGCCGGGACATGCGCGATAGCCGCTTGAACGTTGGCGATCATCGATTTGATCAAGCCCGCTTGGGCGTGCATCGGCGTCAGGTACAGCGTGGTCTGCCCGCCGCTTTGGGTCGCGCGTCCGATGGCCGCGAGCAGCAGCTGACCGCGCGCGTTCTTCGTCTCCAGGGCCACGTTCTGCCGGATGCGCCGGCGCAGCACCACGACCCGGCGCGCGCGGCTCCAGACGACCACCATCAGCAACCGGTTGGCGCCGGCCCGCATGTCCTGCGGCTGCGTGCACAGCCATAGCGCATCGATCCTGATCATGACGTGCGCATCAGTTCTTCAGCGCCGCAGCGGCGTGTTCGCGCCGCCAGACCGCGCACGAATCGGCTTGCGCCGCCGGCCAGCGCACGCACAGTTGCGTGCCGCCGCGGGCAAGCTCGATGTGGATGTGCGAGGCTGCGGGCATCGCGGCATCGTCGGTGGCCGCACGCGCGAGTTCGACCGGCACGAACTGCAGCGCCGACGCTGCCGGCGAGCCACCGTCCTGGGCGCGGCCAGCCCGGTGCGCTTGATGCCTCGGCCCACCAGCCACTTGCGCACGAGGTTGACGTTCAGGCCGTGGGCCAGCGCAACGGCCGCCACCGACACGTCGGGTTGCTGGCACTCGGCCAGAACCTGCGCCTTGATCTCGGCGCCGTGCATGCGCCGCTGGGATTCGGGATGGGCTTGCATAGGTGCCCACCTGTTCGAATGGGTGGGCGCCATCGTCCCTAGGCCATCAGCACCGTTCAAGGTGGAGCGGCTGGACGCTTACGGTCACGGCGCGCCGGACGCGCTCGCGCTTACCCAGGATCGCCTGTCAGTGCTGCGCTCCTTGGCGCTCGAACGCCTGGATGTCGGTCTCGTGGTGGCGAACGTGATGGAACAGCTTGTGCCAGACCGGCCCTTCGCCATCGAGTCGCCAGCGCCGCAGCGTCTTCAGGCTGATCTTCCAGCGGGCCGCGACCTGCCGTTCGGTCATCACGGGGTAGTGCATCTTCTTCTCCGAGACAGATGGCCCCATGACAACGCTGTCCACAGCAGAAGCCAAGCGCTGCGGTGAAGGCGGTGCCGACACTTCGTCCCCTCACGCCTTCACGGTGTTCAATCGCAGCATCAGTGTCATCGGATGCTGGGGCGATTCCTGGAAGCCGTAGTGCTCATAGAACTGCTTGGCACGGTCATCAAAGGCATGGACGAGCAGCGCCCGGACACCCGCGTTTTGCGATACCGCCACGGCCCGGTTCACCGCGCCCTGCAGCAATGCGGCTCCGAGCTTGGTGCCTTGGGCGCGGCGGTCGACAGCCAGCCGCGCCAGCACCATCACCGGAACGGGGTCGGGCCTATTGCGTCGCACGCCCCCCGTCGCCGCCTGATGCGACACCGCACCCGCAGCCATGGCGTAGTAGCCATAGACCCGGCCATCGTGATCGGCGACGACGAAGGTGCGGCTGGCCCCGGTTTGCTGGTTGGCCAGCGCCCGGCGCTTGAGCCACTCATCGAGGCTTGCTTCTCCGCACTCGAATTCGGCCAGAACGTGAGGAGCGGCCAGCGGCTCTGGCGCGCGCAGCTGCAAGCTCATGCCGCGTCGGCGCTCCAGGGAGCCTTGACGGCGATGAGGCGCTCAAGCCCCGGGTTGGGTCCGGGCGGCGCGTCGAGCATGGCCGTGAACTGCTTGAACTTGTCGGCGTCCAGACTGAAAAGGACCTGATCCAGAACCACTGCTTGGGCGCGGTCGCAGGCCGCTTCGAGCATGAAGTCCGGACGGTTCTTGCCCAGCAGGCTGGCGGCGTGATCGATCAGATCACGCTGTTCGGGCAGGGCTCGCAGATTGATGGCGGCGTCACGCATTGGCTTCTCCTGTCGACGCATACACAACAGATACACGCACTTCTCTGCGACGTGTAGCTGTTGTCAATACGACGCCTGATGCTGGGTTGCCGCCCGACTGGTCGGGCAGACCGTCGGCTCACGGCGTCGAAACCGACTGGATGGCGGTCGGACGAACGTTCTGAAAACGGCCAAACGCCCTAAACCAAGGGCTACACTCCAGGGCGCGGCCACGCTTTCAGGAACGGGACGCGGGTTCAGTTCCGTGTTCCACCACCACACACAAGGGCTCGGACTGCCCAGGCTCCGAGCCCTTTCTTTCGTGTGCCCACGACGGGTGCGATGTTTCGGGTGCATGCTTCCTCAGGTCGGGCCGCCTTGCGGGAAATGAACTACGCAGACCTTGTCGCGCTTCGGGACCACCACCCGGCCTGGCGGCTACTGGCCTCGCCGCACGCGCCGCTGGCGGCGAGTTTCCTGCACCGCGTGTTCGTGCTGCCCAACGTGCGCGTGATGAGCGAAGCCGATCTGGCCGAGGCGCTGGCCGACGAGCTGTACGCGCTGGCCGAGCAGCTGGGGCCGCAGGCTTACCCCAAGCCAGCGCTCGAATACCTGAACGACTGGGCCGCGCCCGACAAGGGCTGGCTGCGCAAGTTCTACAAGACGGACACCGACGAGCCGCAGTTCGACCTGACGCCGGCCACCGAGAAGGCCATCGCCTGGCTGCAGTCGCTGACCGAGCGCGCCTTCGTCGGCACCGAGTCGCGGCTGCTCACCCTCTTTTCGCTGCTGGAACAGATCAGCGCCGGCACCGAGGCCGACCCGCTCAAGCGCGTGGATGAGCTGCGCAAGAAGCGCGACGAGCTCGACGCCGAGATCGCGCGCGTGCTCGCGGGTGACGTGCCGCTGCTGGACGACACCGCGGTCAAGGACCGCTTCCAGCAGTTCCAGCAACTGGCGCGCGAGCTGCTGGCCGACTTCCGCGAGGTCGAGCACAACTTCCGCCAGCTCGACCGCCGGGTGCGCGAGAAGATCGCGCTGTGGGACGGCGCCAAGGGCGCGCTGCTCGACCAGATCATGGGCGAGCGCGACGCGATCGGCGACTCCGACCAGGGCCGCAGCTTCCGCGCGTTCTGGGACTTCCTGATGTCCAGCCGGCGGCAGGATGAGCTGTCCGAGCGGCTCGACCTGGTGCTGGCGCTACCCGCGGTCGCGGCGCTGAAACCCGAGCCGCGCACCCGCCGCGTGCACCACGACTGGCTGGAAGCCGGCGAACACACGCAGCGCACCGTGGCCCAGCTGTCGCAGCAGCTGCGCCGCTTCCTCGACGACCGCGCCTTCGTCGAGAACCGGCGCATCCTGGAGCTGCTGCGCGGCATCGAGGCCAAGGCGCTGGCCCTGCGCGGCGCGGCGCCCGGCGGTGCGGTGATGCACATCGCCGCAATGGGCGCCGAGGTGGAACTGCCGCTGGAGCGGCCGCTGTTCGCGCCGAGCGTGAAGCCGCGGCTGGCCGAGCTGGCGCTCGTGGACGCTGAGGACGACATCGACACCGCGCGCCTGTTCGACCAGATCGTGGTCGACAAGGCGCGGCTGCGCTCGACGGTGCAGCACGCGCTGCGCCGCCAGCCGCAGATCACGCTGCGCGAGCTGCTGCAGGCCGAGCCGCTGCAGCACGGCCTGGCCGAGCTGGTGGCTTATCTGGAGCTGGCACACGCCGGGGACGGCGATGCGCTGGAGGGTTTGCGCGCGCTGGTCGACGATGCCGTGACCGAGCCGATCCGCTGGGCGGCGCGCAGCGCCGCGGGCGAGGCGGTGACGCGCGAGGCGCGCTTGCCGCGCGTGATCTTCACGCGCTGAACGCTGGTGCGCGCGGGAGACAAGGACATGGAAGACACGTTGTTCGACGACGCTTCGGCGCAGGCCGCCCCCAGCGTGGCGCCGCCGGTGCCCGAGCTGTCGCAGCTGATGGTGAGCCTGCTCAAGGGCGTGCTCTATCGCGACGACGACGAACGGCTGTGGGCCAGCCTGCTGCGCCTGCAGGCACGCGTGCGCGAACAGGCGGCGGTGCTGCTGCTCGACCTGGTGCTGGACGAGGCCGAGGGCCACGCCTTCCTGAAGAGCCGTCCCGATCCCGAGGAGGCCGAGGGAGTGCCCCGCCTGCCCCGGCTGGTCGCACGCCGGCCGCTGTCGTATCCGGTGAGCCTGATGCTGGCGCTGCTGCGCAAGCGTCTGGCCGAGTTCGACGCCGGCGGCGGCGACACGCGGCTGGTGCTGGCGCGCGACGAGATCGCCGAGCTGGTGCGCGTGTTCCTGCCCGACGGCACGAACGAGGCGCGGCTCGTCGACCAGGTGGACACGACGATCAACAAGGTGATCGATCTGGGCTTCCTGCGCCGCCTCAAGCCCGCCGCGGGCAGCGCGCCCGACCGCGGCCACGTCGAGGTGCGGCGCATCCTGAAGGCCTTCGTCGACGCGCAGTGGCTGGCCGAGTTCGACGCGCGGCTGGACGTCTACCGCACGGCCCTGTCGGGGGCAGGCGATGCTTGAGGTGCCGACGCTCGCGCTGGACTTCGTCGCCGACGACGCCCGCGTGGGCTTTCGGCTGCAGCGGCTGGAGGTGCTGAACTGGGGCACCTTCGACAAGCGCGTCTGGCGCTACGAGCTCGACGGAAGAAACGGCCTGCTCACCGGCGACATCGGCTCGGGCAAGTCGACGCTGGTCGACGCCATCACCACCTTGCTGGTGCCGGCGCAGCGCGTGGCCTACAACAAGGCCGCCGGCGCCGATGCGCGCGAGCGGTCCTTGCGCTCCTACGTGCTCGGCCACTACAAGAGCGAGCGCAACGAGGTCACCGGCAGCGCCCGCGCCGTCGCGCTGCGCGATGCGTCGAGCTACTCGGTGGTGCTCGGCGTGTTCCGCAACGAGGGCTACGACCAGGCGCTGACGCTGGCGCAGGTGTTCTGGCTGAAGGATCCGCAGGGCCAGCCGGCGCGGCTGTTCGTCGCCGCCGAGCGCGCGCTTTGCATCGCCGACGACTTCAGCGGCTTCGGCAGCGACATCACCACGCTGCGCAAGAAGCTGCGCGGCGGGGGCTGCGAGCTGTTCGACAGCTTCCCGCCCTACGGCGCGTGGTTTCGCCGCCGCTTCGGCATCGAGCACGAGCAGGCGCTGGAGCTGTTCCACCAGACGGTGTCGATGAAGTCGGTGGGCAACCTCACCGACTTCGTGCGCAGCCACATGCTGGAGCCCTTCGACGTCGGCAGCCGCATCGAGGCGCTGATCCGCCACTTCGACGACCTGGACCGCGCGCACCAGGCGGTGCTCAAGGCCAAGCGGCAGGTGGAGTTGCTGGCGCCGCTGGTCGACGACGGCCAGCGCCACCTGGCGCTGCTGGCCGAGATCCAGGGCTGGCGCGACGGCCGCGACGCGCTGCGGCCGTACTTCGCGCGGCTCAAGGGCGCGCTGCTCGAGCGCCGCCTCGCGCTGCTGACCAATGACGCCGCGCGGCTGGATGCGCAGATCGAACGCCTGGACGCGTTGCGCGAGACCGAACGCGTCGAAATCGCGCGGCTGGAGCGCGCGTTGCGTGACAACGGCGGCGACCGGCTGGAGGAACTCGCGGCCGAGATCCACCGCCTGGAGCAGGACAAGGCGCAGCGCCAGCGCAGGGCCGACCGCTTCCAGCAGCTTCTGGGTCGCATCGACGAGGCGGCGCCGGCCGATGAAGCGGCCTTCCTCACCCAGCAGCGCAGCATCGTGCAGCGTGCCGAAGGCCTGCGCGAGCGCATCGCCGACCTCGACAACCGCGAGCGCGAGCAGGATTTCGACTTTCGCAACGGACGTGCGCAGCACACGGCGCTATCGGAGGAGATCGCGAGCCTCGAGCGGCGCAAGAGCAACATCGACACCGCCCAGGTCCGCATCCGCGATGCGCTGTGCGCGGCGTTGTCCATCGCCGAAGACGAACTGCCGTTCGCGGGCGAACTGATCCAGGTGCGCGATGACGAGCGCGAGTGGCAAGGCGCCGCCGAGCGGCTGCTGCGCGGCTTCGGCCTGGCGCTGCTGGTGCCCGACGCGCACTACCGGGCCGTCGCCGACTGGGTCGACCGCCAGCACCTGGGCGCGCGGCTGGTGTACTTCCACGTGCGGCCGAAGAAGGCGGTGCAGGGCGCGAACCTGCATCCGCAGTCGCTGGTGCGCAAGCTGCTCATCAAGCCCGATTCGCCGCACGTCGAATGGCTGGAGCAGGAGCTGAAGAACCGCTTCGACGTCGCCTGCTGCGACAGCGGCGAGCAGTTCCGCCGCGAGGCGCGCGCCATCACTCGCGCCGGCCAGATCAAGGACCCGGGCGGGCGCCACGAGAAGGACGACCGCAGCCGCATCGACGACCGCAGCCGCTACGTGCTCGGGTGGAGCAACGCCGACAAGCTGCGAGCGCTGCGCGACCAGCGGCAGCGCCTGGAGGACCAGCTCGCCGCGCTCGGGCAACGCATCGCCGAGATCCAGGCCGCGCGCAAGGAGCTGCAGGGCCGGCTGGAAACGCTGGCGCGGCTGGAGGAGTTCACGCGCTTCACCGAGATCGACTGGATGAGTCTGGCGCGCCAGATCGCCGCGCTCACCGAGGAGCGCGCGCGGCTGGAAGCGGCGTCGAACACGCTGCAGGAGTTGGCGCGCCAGTTGAAGGTGGTGCAGGACCGGCTGGGCGACACCGAGCGCCAACGCGCCGAGGCGCTGGGCAAGCGCGGCGAGCTGCGCGCCAAGCACGACGCGGCGCAGGAGCTGCACGACCAGGCCAGTGCCGCCTGGCTTGCCGCACCGCTGGACGACACGCAGGTCGAGCGCATGGACGGCTGGCGCGCGCAGGCGCTGGGCGAGCATCAACTGTCGGTCGAGTCCTGCGACAACCGCGAGCAGGAGCTGCGCAAGTGGCTGCAGGAGCGCATCGACGCCGAAGACAAGCGCCTGGCGCGACTGGCCGAGAAGCTCGTCCGGGCCATGGCCAGCTTCAAGGACGAGTTCAAGGCCGAGACCGTCGAGATGGACGCGGCGCTGGCCGCGCTGCCCGAGTACGAGCGCCTGCTCGCCGGCTTGAAGAGCGATGACCTGCCGCGCTTCGAGGCACGCTTCAAGGAACTGCTCAACGTCAACACCATCAACGAGATCGCCAACTTCAACGCCCAGCTCGCGCGCGAGCGCGAGACGATCAAGGAGCGTGTCGGGCTCATCAACCAGTCGCTGCAGGCCATCGACTACAACCCGGGGCGCACCATCAAGCTGGTGGCGCAGCCCAGCCCCGACGCCGAGATCCGCGACTTCCAGCAGGACCTGCGCGCCTGCACCGAAGGCGCGCTCACCGGCTCGGCCGACGAGCAGTATTCGGAGGCCAAGTTCCTGCAGGTCAAGGCGATCATCGACCGCTTTCGCGGCCGCGAAGGGCTGGCCGACGCCGACCGGCGCTGGACCGCCAAGGTCACCGACGTGCGCAACGGCTTCCTCTTTTCGGCCAGCGAGCGCTGGCGCGCCGACGATGCCGAGCACGAGCACTACGCGGACTCCGGCGGCAAGTCGGGCGGGCAGAAGGAAAAGCTCGCCTACACCGTGCTTGCCGCGAGCCTGGCCTACCAGTTCGGGCTGGAATGGGGCGCGGTGCGTTCGCGCTCGTTTCGCTTCGTCGTCATCGACGAGGCTTTCGGCCGCGGCTCGGACGAGTCGGCGCAGTACGGGCTGCGCCTGTTCCAGCAGCTCAACCTGCAGCTGCTGATCGTCACCCCGCTGCAGAAGATCCACATCATCGAGCCCTTCGTCGCCAGCGTCGGCTTCGTGCACAACGAGGGGGGACGCGATTCGCGGCTGCGCTGCCTGACGATCGAGGAGTACCGGGCGCAGAAAGCGCAGGGTGCGGCGCAGGCGGCGCACAGCGCCACGCCATCATGAGCTGGACCACGCCGGTCGAGCTGCGCGCCCAGGTGCAGCGGCTGTGGGAGCGCGGCGAGTTGCTGCGCGCTGCGGTGTCGGATGCGCCGACCTGGCCGCTGCGGCTGAGCCTGAAGATCCCCAGCGCAGCCGAGCTGTCCGAGCGCTTCGAGGCGGTGCGTGCCTGGGTGCGCGACGTCGCCGACGCGCCGCCGCTGCGCATCGAGTGGCGCGACTGGAACCATCGCGTGCAGGGGCTGCAACGGCTGCCGGCGGCGGTCTGGCTCGACAGCCTGCCAGACGCGCTGGCCCTGATCGGCAAGGCGCGCCAGGCGCAACGCTTCAAGGCCTTGTGGCAGCACACGGCCGCGGCACAGCCGGCGCTGCAGGCGTGGCTGCTGCGGCGCCCGCTGCAGGCGCTGGAGCTGGCCGAGCGCTGGCAGCGTCTGCTGGCGGTGGTGGCGTGGTTGCAGGTGCATCCGCGGCCGGGCGTGTACCTGCGCCAGGTCGACGTGCCCGGCGTCGACAGCAAGTTCATCGAGCTGAACCGCGGCGTGTTGATCGAGTTGCTGGACCTGGCGCTGCCGCCCGAGGCGATCGATCCCTCAGCCAGCGGCGTGGCGCAATTCGCGCGCCGCTACGGTTTCATCGACAAGCCGCTGCGGATCCGCTTTCGGCTGCTCGACGCGGCCCTGCCCAGTCTGCCGGGTTGCGAGGGACTGCCCGACGTCACACTCGACGCTGCAAGCTTCGCGGTGCTGGCGCTGCCCGTCGATCGTGTCTTCATCACCGAGAACGAAACCAACTTCCTCGCGTTCCCGCAGGCACCCCGCGCCATCGCCGTCTTCGGCGCCGGCTACGGCTGGGACGCGCTGGCGCGCGCGGCGTGGCTGCAGCGCTGCCGGCTGCACTACTGGGGCGACATCGACACCCACGGCTTCGCCATCCTCGACCAACTGCGCGGCCACTTTCCGCAGGCGGCGTCTTTCCTGATGGATCGCGAGACGCTGCTCGCCCACCGAGCGCACTGGGGCGACGAGCCCGAGCCCGTGCGGCACGATCTGGCGCGGCTGACCACACCGGAGGCGCAGACCTACGACGAGCTGCGCTTCGATCGACTGCAACCCAGGCTGCGGCTGGAGCAGGAGCGTGTGGGCTTCGGCTGGTTGAACGAGCAGCTGCGCCGACTGCCGTAGCGTAGGCGCCGCGCGCGGCGCGGCCGCGGATCAGGTCAGCCCCAGCCGCTGGCTGCTGCGAAACACCGGCCGGTCGATGTCGCCATCGGCTGCCACTGCGCGCGCGCGGCCGAGCCGCTTGGCTTCGTACAGCGCCAGATCGGCGCGCTGCAAGGTGGCGTCGATGCTCTCGCCGTCGCGCATCTGCACGATGCCGAAGCTCAGGCTCAGCCGCGGCAGCGCATGGGCGTGCGACTGCATCTGCAGATGCGACACCAGGCGCGCGGCCACCTGCATTGCGTCCTGGGTCGAGCTGCGCCGCAGCAGCATCACGAACTCGTCGCCGCCGTGGCGGCCGGCGACGTCGTGCGCGCGCAGCAGCTCGAGCGTGCAGCGCGATACCAGCTTCAACGCGCGGTCGCCGGCCGCATGGCCGAGCGTGTCGTTGATCTGCTTGAAGTGGTCGATGTCCACCAGCAGCAGCGTCGCGCTGCCGGCCTCGTCGAGCTGCAGCACGCGCCGCGCCAGCTCCTCGAAGCGCCGGCGGTTCGGCACCTGCGTCAGCATGTCGATGTTGGCCAGCACGCGCAGCCGGCGTTGCGACTCGCGCAGCACGCGCTCGGTGCGCTGGCTGCTCATCGTCAGCGCGACGAAGGCCATCGCGCTCGAGCCCAGCGCCACGATCGCCGCGTGCAGCGTCAGCGCATGCAGCGGCTGTTCCCAGGCCGCACCCAGCGCCGGCAGCAGCGCCACCGCCAGCCACAGCGCACCGAGCGAGCCCAGGCCGTCGACGTCGTGCTGCTGCGGCACCGACCACAGCACCAGCGCGGCGTAGATCGCGGTCGCGCTCGACGCCGCCAGCGGCAGCAAGCCGTCGAGTTGCGCCTGCGGCAGCCACAGCGGCGTCGCCACGGCCGCCACCAGCAGCAGCGCCAGCAGGCTCAGGTCCTGCAGCTCACTGCCGGGCAGCGCATCGCGCGCGTGGTAGCGGCGCAGACCCAGCAAGCTCAGCAGCGGCCACGGCGCGAACAGCCACGGCAAGGCCGTCGAGGCGACGTCGGCCCAACCCAGCAGGCCGATCGCGGCGGCGGCGGCGGTGTTCAGCCACAGCGCGCCGATCCACCAGCCGAAGCCGCGGTGGCTGCGCTGGGAGCGAGTGAACAGGCTCAGCGCAGCCGCCGCCACCCCGGTGACGGCAGCGCACATCAAGAACAGCGGCGCGAGCATGTCCATGCGTGAAATTGTGCGGACCCGCGTCGTAACAATCGCCGTTGCGCAGCCGCCGAATTGCAACGCCGGGCTTCAAGTGCAAGCAAAGTGTTACCGGCGGGCGCCGCGCAGGGCGCACCCGGCGGATGCCCTATGCTGCGCGCCATGAAGGAGCTGCTCGACTCGTTCTGGCGCGCTGCGGCCTACTGCGTGCACCCGAAGGTGATCGTGTGGTCGCTGCTGCCGCTGCTGTTCGCGGTGGCGGCGGTGCTGGGCCTGGGCTGGCTGTACTGGGAAGCCGCGGTGGCCAGCGTGCGCGCGACGCTCGAGCAATGGTCGCTGGTGATGAGCTTCATGAACTGGCTGGCGTCGATCGGCGCCGCCGGCTTCGGTGCGGTGCTGGCGCCGTTGATCGTGGTGGCGGTGGCGGTGCCGCTGATCGTCGTGGCCTCGCTGCTGCTGGTGGCCTGGTTGATGACGCCGGCGCTGGTCAATCTGGTGGCCGAACGGCGATTCCCGGCGCTGCAGCGCAAGCGCGGCGCCGGCTGGGTTGCCAGCGCGCTGTGGTCGCTGGGTTACATGCTGCTCGCGCTGGTGCTGCTGGTGCTGAGCCTGCCGCTGTGGCTGGTTCCGCCGCTGGTGCTGGTGCTGCCGCCGCTGATCTGGGGTTGGCTGACCTACAAGGTGATGAGCTACGACGTGCTGGCCGCGCACGCCAGCGCCGACGAGCGGCGCCAGCTGGTGCGCGAACATCGCTGGCCGATGCTGGCCATCGGCATGGTCACCGGCTATCTCGGCGCGGCACCGTCGCTGCTGTGGGCGGTGAGTGCGGCTGCGCTGGTGCTGGCCCCGGTGCTGGTGGTGCTGACGGTGTGGCTGTACACGCTGGTGTTCGCCTTCGCCGCGTTGTGGTTCACCCACTACGCGCTGGCCGCGTTGCAGCGGCGGCGCGATCGGGCCGAGGCCGAAGACGCGGTGGCGGCTGCCGTGCCGGGCGCGGCCGACGCGCCCGCGCTGCTGCCGCCGCCGGACGCTGCGCCGCCGACCGTGCTGCCGCCGCCGTGAACATCGGGCTGATCATCATCGGTGACGAGATCCTGTCGGGCCGGCGCCAGGACAAGCATCTGGCGCGGGTGATCGAACTGCTGGGCGCACGCGGCATGGCGCTGTCATGGGCGAGCTATGCGGGCGACGACCGCGCGCGCATCACGCCGCTGCTGCGCGAGGCCTTCGCCAGCGGCGACGTGGTGTTCAGCTGCGGCGGCATCGGCGCCACGCCGGACGACCACACCCGCCAATGCGCGGCCGCGGCGCTGGGGCGGCCGCTGGTGCTGCACCCGCAGGCGCGCGATCTGATCGTGCAGCGCATGCGCGATGTCGCCACCGAGCAGGGCGTGGCGTTCGAGCCGCAGCGCGCCGACAACCTGCACCGCCTGAACATGGGCGTGTTTCCCGAAGGCGCGGCGCTGATCCCGAACCCGTACAACAAGATTCCGGGGTTCTCGGTCGGCAGCGTGCATTTCCTGCCCGGCTTTGCGCAGATGGCCTGGCCGATGATCGAATGGCTGCTCGACACGCGGTACGCGGCGTTGCACGGCGGCAGCTTGCAGCGCGAGCGCTCGCTCATCGTCTTCGGCAGCATGGAAGCGACGCTGACGCCGCTGATGGAGGCGATCGAGCAGCGCTTTGCCGGCATCCGGGTGTTCAGCCTGCCCTGCGTGGACGAGCAGCACGAGCACGGGCGCCACATCGAGCTCGGCGTCAAGGGCGACCCGGCGCAGCTCGACCAGGCCTTCGCCGTGCTGCGCCAGGGCGTGAGCGAACTGGGGGCGCGGCTGGGCCCCGAATCGGTGCGTTGACGCACCAAAGTGGGCCGCTCGAGGTGTCGAATTCGGCACCAGGATGATGCGCCGCCGCCCGTGCCTGCGTTCACGCCGCAGGCAAATGGGGCTGGCATGCTTGCTGCTACATTGCCGAGCGCCCGGTGTGGCCATGCCTGATGGCCGGCGCCGGATCCCACCGAATCCCCCCAAGACCAAAGCTAGGAGCGCCTTGAAATGGCCAAGACTGTTGCCGACGTGATGAAGATGGTGAAGGACAACGAGATCAAGTTCGTCGACTTTCGCTTCACCGATACCCGCGGCAAGGAGCAGCACGTCACGGTGCCGGTTTCGCACTTCGACGAGGACAAGTTCAGTCACGGCCACGCCTTCGACGGCTCGTCGATCGCCGGCTGGAAGGGCATCGAGGCGTCGGACATGACGCTGGTGCCCGACCCGGACACCGCCAACGTCGACCCCTTCTTCGAGGAGCCGACGCTGATCCTGACCTGCGACGTGATCGACCCGACCGACGGCAAGGCCTACGAGCGCGACCCGCGCTCGCTGGCCAAGCGCGCCGAGGCCTACATGAAGGCCTCGGGCCTGGGCGATGCGGCCTACTTCGGCCCCGAGCCCGAGTTCTTCGTCTTCGACAGCGTGCGCTGGCAGGTCGACATGTCGGGCTGCTTCGTCAAGATCGAGTCCGAAGAGGCCGCCTGGAACACCGGCAAGAAGTACGAGCATGGCAACACCGGCTATCGCCCCGGCGTCAAGGGCGGCTACTTCCCGGTGCCGCCGGTCGACAGCTTCCAGGACATGCGCTCCGAAATGTGCCTGCTGCTGGAATCGCTGGGCATCCCGGTGGAAGTGCACCACCACGAGGTGGCCACCGCCGGCCAGATGGAGCTGGGCACCAAGTTCAGCACCCTGGTGCAGCGCGCCGACTGGCTGCAGTTGCAGAAGTACGTGATCGTCAACGTCGCGCATGCCTACGGCAAGACCGCGACCTTCATGCCCAAGCCGATCGTCGGCGACAACGGCAGCGGCATGCACGTGCACCAGTCGGTGTGGAAGGACGGCAAGAACCTGTTCGCCGGCGACGGCTACGCCGGCCTGAGCGAGTTCGCGCTGTACTACATCGGCGGCATCATCAAGCACGCGCGTGCGCTCAACGCCATCACCAACCCCGGCACCAACAGCTACAAGCGGCTGGTGCCCGGCTACGAGGCACCGGTGAAGCTGGCGTACTCGGCGAAGAACCGCTCGGCGTCGATCCGCATTCCCTACGTCGCCAGCCCGAAGGGCCGGCGCATCGAAGCGCGGTTCCCTGATCCGTCGGCCAACCCGTACCTGGCTTTCAGCGCGCTGCTGATGGCCGGCCTGGACGGGGTCGAGAACAAGATCCACCCGGGCGAGGCCGCCAGCAAGGACCTGTACCACCTGCCGCCCGAAGAAGACGCGAAGATCCCCACCGTATGTCACAGCCTGGAGCAGGCGCTGGACTATCTGGACAAGGGGCGCAGCTTCCTGACCAAGGGCGGCGTGTTCTCCGACAACTACATCGACGCCTTCATCGACCTGAAGATGCAGGAAGTCACGCGCATGCGCATGACCACGCACCCGGTCGAGTTCGACATGTACTTCAGCCTTTGACCGCAGCGCCGATGGCCGGGACGAGGGCGGCCTTGCGCCGCCCCTTTTCATTGGATCGCGTGGTGGTGCCATGGGGGACAATCGATGCCGAGTTCCGCTTGGCTGTCGATCCCGCCCATGACACGACACTGCTTTCCCTGGCTGGCCGCCGCGGCCCTGGCCGCGCTGGCGCACGGCGCGCTGGCGCAGCCGGCGTCGACCATCGTCTACAAGTGCCCGGGCAACGTCTACACCAGCGACCGCGAGTTGAGCGCCAAGCAGGCGCAAAGCCAGGGCTGCACGGTGATCGAGGGCCGGCCGATCACCGTGATCCAAAGCCGCCCGCCCGCGGCGCGCGCCGCCGCGCCGGCCGCGGCGGCCAGCCCCACCGCGCGGCCGTCCGATGCGCGCGTCGACGCCCAGGCGCAGCGTGCGCGCGACAGCGATTCGCGCCGCATCCTCGAGGCCGAACTGCGCCGCGAGGAGGAGCGCCTGGCCGAGTTGAAGCGCGAGTACAACAACGGCGAACCCGAGCGCCTGGGCAACGAGCGCAACTACCAGAAGTACCTGGACCGCGTCGCCGAGATGAAGAGCGGCATCGCACGCAAGGAAGCCGACATCGCGGCGATCAAGCGCGAGCTGGCCAAGCTGCCCGCGTCCTGAGCGGCCCCACGGTGGCGCCGCACTGGCGCGGTGACCGCGCAGCCGCCGTGCGCCACGCCGCGGTCGCGGTCGCGCCATGAACGCCGGCGCCTTGCCAGGGCTCGAGGCCTTCGATCAACTGGCCACCATGGTCGCTGTCGCGGCGCGCGACGGCCAGTGCCTGTATGCCAACTCGACGCTGGAGAACGCGGTCGCCGTGTCGCGCAGCGCGCTGCGGCGCGGCAGCGTGATCGACTGGTTCGTCGAGCCGCAGCCGATGCGCGACGCGTTGCACGCGCTGCGGCGCGACGCCGTCACCACCGCGCGCTTCGATGCCCAGCTGAAGCGCGCACCGCTTGGTGCGGCCGAGCCGCTGCCGGTGCGCGTCAGCGTCAGCCTGGCCGACGATGGCGAGCGCGTGCTGCTGGAGATGGTCGAGATCGAACAGCAGGCGCGGCATGAGCGCGAGGAGCGCACGCTCGGGCTGGTGCAGGCCAACAAGGAGCTGCTGCGCAACCTGGCGCACGAGATCAAGAATCCGCTGGGCGGCATTCGCGGCGCGGCGCAGCTGCTGCAGATGGAGCTGGCCAGCCGCGCCGCAGCCGCGGCGCGCGGCCAGGCCGGCGACGACTTCGGCGAGTACACCCAGGTCATCATCCACGAGGTCGACCGGCTGCAAGCGCTGGTCGACCGGCTGCTCGCGCCGCACCGCAGTGCGCAGCTGGTGGGCGACGTCAACATCCACGAGGTGTGCGAGCGGGTGCGGCTGTTGATCGGCTCGCAGTTCGCCCAGGGGCTGACGCTGCAGCGCGACTACGACACCTCGATCCCCGAGTTCCGCGGCGATCGAGAGCAACTGATCCAGGCGCTGTTGAACATCGTGCAAAACGCCGCCGAGGCGATGGCCGCGCAGATCGACGCCGGCAATGCGCGGCTGCTGCTGCGCACGCGCATCGCCCGCCAGTTGACCATCGGCAAGCAGCGCCATCGGCTGGCCCTGGAATTGCATGTGCAGGACAACGGGCCGGGCGTGCCCGAGGCCTTGCGCGAGCGCATCTTCCAGCCGCTGGTGTCGGGCCGCGACGGCGGCACCGGCCTGGGGCTGACGCTGGCGCAAAGCTTCGTGCAGCAGCACCACGGCACGATCGAGTTCGACAGCGCGCCCGGGCGCACCACCTTCAAGCTGCTGATTCCGCTTCCCTGACTGCAGGCAGGCACCGACGCATGAAATCCATCTGGATCGTCGACGACGACCAATCGATCCGCTTCGTGCTGGACAAGGCGCTGGCGCGCGAACAGTTGCCGGTGCGCAGCTTCGCCAGCGCCAACGAAGTGCGCGACGCGCTGGCCAGCGACCAGCCGCAGGTGCTGGTCAGCGACATCCGCATGCCCGGCGGCTCGGGCATCGAGCTGCTCAGCGAGATCAAGCTGCGCCTGCCGGGACTGCCGGTGATCGTGATGACCGCCTACTCCGACCTGGACAGCGCGGTGGGCGCGTTCCAGGCCGGCGCCTTCGAGTACCTGCCCAAGCCCTTCGACGTGCCCAAGGCGGTGGAGCTGATCCGCCGCGCGCTCGACGAAAGCCTGCGCGAGCCGGCGCACGACGTCGCCGCCGCGCCGATGCCGGAAATGCTGGGCCAGGCGCCGGCGATGCAGGACGTGTTTCGCGCGATCGGGCGGCTCAGCCAGAGCTCGGTGACGGTGATGATCACCGGCGAAAGCGGCACCGGCAAGGAACTGGTGGCGCGCGCGCTGCACCGCCACAGCCCGCGCGGCAGCCTGGGCAGCAACGGCCCGTTCGTCGCCATCAACACTGCCGCGATCCCGAAAGACCTGCTGGAAAGCGAGCTGTTCGGGCACGAGCGCGGCGCCTTCACCGGCGCGCAGGCGATGCGCCGCGGCCGCTTCGAGCAGGCCGATGGCGGCACGCTGTTCCTCGACGAGATCGGCGACATGCCGCTGGAGCTGCAGACGCGGCTGCTGCGCGTGCTGTCCGACGGCCAGTTCTACCGTGTCGGCGGCCACCAGCCGCAAAAGAGCAACGTGCGCGTGATCGCCGCCACCCACCAGAACCTCGAGCAGCGGGTACGCGCGGGCAGCTTTCGCGAAGACCTGTTCCACCGCCTGAACGTGATCCGGCTGCGCCTGCCGCCGCTGCGCGAGCGGCGCGAGGATATCCCGACGCTGACGCGCTACTTCCTGCAAAAGAGCGCCAAGGACCTGGGCGTCGATGCCAAGCGCATCGCCGACGACGCGATGCTGCGGGTGGCGCAGTTCGACTTTCCGGGCAACGTGCGCCAGCTCGAGAACCTGTGCCACTGGCTCACGGTGATGGCGCCGTCGCAGGTGGTCGAAGCCAAGGATCTGCCGCCCGAGCTGCTGCAGCCGGGCGCCACCGGCGCGGCGGACGAAGGCCGCGCGCCGGCTGTGCCGGCCGGCCAAGCCACGCTTGCGGCCGATTTGGCGACCGAGCTCGGCGCGGTGGGCGCGGCGCCGTCCGGCGCGGTGGCCGCTGCCGCCGATGCGCCGGCCGATGTGCCGCTGCGGGCGGCCGCAACACCCGCCTGGCAAGAACTTCTGCAAGCCGAGGCGCGCGCGCTGCTGGCGCAGGGCGCGCCCGACGTGTGGGATGCGTTGTCACGCCAGTTCGAGGCCGGCCTGATCCGCACCGCGCTCGAGCTGACGCACGGCCGGCGCATCGAGGCGGCGCACAAGCTGGGCATCGGACGCAACACCATCACCCGCAAGATCCAGGAGCTGGGCCTGGACGAGTAGCGCGGCGCTACCGCACCGGTACGGCCAAGGCGGCTCAGCCTTCGAGCGTGGCGATCACCGGCGCGTGGTCGCTGGGCCGCTCGTTCTTGCGCGGCGCGCGGTCGATGGTGCAGGCGCTGACCTGCGGCCGCAGCGCCTCGCTGACCAGGATGTGGTCGATGCGCAGCCCCTGGTTCTTGCGGAAGGCGAGCATCCGGTAGTCCCACCATGACCACGACTTCGGCGGCTGCTCGAACAGGCGGAACGCGTCGTGCAGCCCCAGCGCGAGCAAGCCGCGGAAGTGCTCGCGCTCCTGCGGCGTGCACAGCACCTGGCCGGCCCAGGCGATCGGGTCGTGCACGTCGCGGTCGTCGGGCGCGATGTTGAAGTCGCCCATCAGCACCAGCCGCGGATGGGCGGCCAGCTCGCTGTGCAGCCACTCGCGCAGCGCGTCCAGCCAGCGCAGCTTGTACTGGAACTTGTCGCTGTCGATGGCCTGGCCGTTGGGGAAGTACGCGCCGATCACGCGCACGTCACCCAGCGTGCCGGCGATCACGCGCGCCTGGTCGTCGTCCAGCCCGGGGATGTTCTTTTGCACCTGCAGCGCCTGGTTTCGCGTCAGCAGGGCCACGCCGTTGTAGGTCTTCTGCCCGAACCACACCGCGCGGTAGCCGGCAGCCTCGATCGCGGCGGCTGGGAACTTGTCGTCGCTGAGCTTGGTTTCCTGCAGCGCCAGCACATCCGTCGGATTGGCCTGCAGCCAGTCCAGCACCTGCGGCAGGCGCACAGCCAGCGAGTTGACGTTCCAGGTGGCGAGTTTCACGGTGACCCTTCAGGTGCTGCGGTGGCTGCAACGGCGTCGAGCAGGTCCGGCGCGGTGCGGGCAAGGGCCGCTTCAGACCCTTGCGCTGCGCACCGGTCGGCACCGAACCGCACCAAAGTGCAGCCGCCTGCCGCCGCGATCGTACAAGGCGGTGCCTGCCCAGCCGCCGCGGACTGGCTCAGCCGCGGCGGCGGTAGCGCGTGCGGCGGTAGCCGAAGCCCTGGCCCGAGTCGTGGCGCACCTGGTCGATCTCGTCGAACTGGTCGCGCGGCCACTCGGGAAAGCGCGCGTCGCCGTCGAAGTCGCGCTCGATCTCGGTCAGCCACAGCTGCTGTGCCAGCGGCAGTGCCAGCGCGTAAACCTGCGCACCGCCGATGACGAAGGCCAGTGGCTCGCCGCCGAGACGCGCGATCGCGTCGGGCAGCGAGGCCGCGCATTCGGCACCGGCGGCCGCGAAGCCGGCATCGCGCGTCAGCACGATGTTGCGCCGCCCGGGCAGCGGGCGAAAGCGCGGCGGCAGCGACTCCCAGGTCTTGCGCCCCATGATCACCGCGTGGCCCAAGGTGGCGCTCTTGAAGAACTGCATGTCTTCGGGCAGTTGCCACGGCAGCCGGTTGGCGCCACCGATGACGCCGTTGCGCGCCACCGCGGCGATCAGCACCAGTTCGGGCGTTGCCGCGGGCATCACACCGCCACCGGCGCCTTGATCGCGGCGTGGTGCTGGTAGTCCAGCACCTCGAAGTCTTCGAACGCGTAGTCGAAGACCGACGCCGGCCGGCGTTTGATCTGCAGCGTCGGGTAGGGGTAGGGCGCGCGTGCCAGTTGCGTGCGCACCTGCTCGACGTGGTTGTCGTAGATGTGGCAGTCGCCGCCGGTCCAGATGAAGTCGCCCAGGCGCAGATCGCACTGCTGCGCCAGCATCTGCGTCAGCAGCGCGTAGCTGGCAATGTTGAAGGGCACGCCGAGGAAGATGTCGGCGCTGCGCTGGTACAGCTGGCAGCTGAGTTTTCCATCGGCGACGTGGAACTGGAAGAAGGCGTGGCAGGGCAGCAGCGCCATCTTCGGCAGCTCGGCCACGTTCCAGGCGCTGACCACGATGCGCCGGCTGTCGGGGTTGGTCTTCAGCTGCTTGACCACCTCGGCGATCTGGTCGATGTGGCCGCCGTCGGGGGTCGGCCAGCTGCGCCACTGCACGCCGTACACCGGCCCCAGGTCGCCGGTCTTGGGGTCGGCCCATTCGTCCCAGATGCTGACGCCGCGCTGCTGCAGCCAGCGCGCGTTGCCGTCGCCGCGCAGGAACCACAGCAACTCCAGCGCGATGCTCTTGAAGTGCACCTTCTTGGTCGTCACCAGCGGGAAGCCTTCGTTCAGGTCGAAGCGCATCTGGTGGCCGAACACGCTGCGCGTGCCGGTCCCGGTGCGGTCGGCCTTAGGCGTGCCGTGCTCGAAGACGTGGCGCATCAAGTCTTCGTACTGGCTGCGCGTGGGGCGGGTCATCGTCAGTAGGCTCCGAACAAGGTGTCGAGCGCGTCAGCGACCTCGGCCTGCCAGTGGCTGGCGCGAAGCACCGCGCGTTGCAGCATCTGTGCCGGCACTGGCGCCAGCGCCGCGCTGTCGAGCACCACCGGCGTGCCCGCGACCTCGAGCACCGGGTTCAGGCCGCGCGCCGGCGTGCCGAAGCCCTTGCGCGAGCGCAGCGGGATCACCACGCGCGTGGCCAGCGGCCCGAGATGATCGTTCTGCACGTCCAGCACGAACGGCGTGTGGCCGCGCTCGGTCGCGACCGGATTGGCGAAGACGTCCAAGCGCGCCATCGGCTACGCGGTCTTGCGCGCCGCACGCGGGCGCATGAAGCTGCGGTAGCGGTCGGAGAACAGCCCCTCGCGCTCGACGCGTTCGTTGTAGTGGGCGATCGCCTCGGCGTTTTGCGTCTGCCAGTCGGCCCAGTAGCGGCGCAGCACCTCCTCGGTCAGCAGCGCGTCGACCGTCTGCGAGATGTTCAGCCCCATCTCGCGCGCCATCTCCAGTACCTTGCCGTTCAGATGCAGGTTGATCGCGCGCTTCGGTGCGTTGCGGATGCTGCGCATGTTCATGCCCCTTTCATGCGCATGAATTATGCGTCGGCAAACTGCATCGCTGCCAGCCGCGCATACAGGCCGCCGCGCGCCACCAGCACCGCGTGGCTGCCGACGTCGACGATGCGCCCGGCCTCCATCACCACGATGCGGTCGGCGCGCAGCACGGTGGCCAGCCGGTGCGCGATGACCAGCGTGGTGCGCCCGCGCATCGCTGCTTCCAGCGCCGCTTGCACCATCCGTTCGCTCTCGGCGTCGAGCGCGCTGGTGGCCTCGTCCAGCAGCAGCAGCGGCGGGTTCTTCAGCATCGCCCGGGCGATGCTGATGCGCTGGCGCTGTCCGCCCGACAGCCGCACGCCGCGCTCGCCGAGAAAGCTGTGGTAGCCCTCGGGCAGCGCGCTGATGAACTCGTGCGCGAACGCCGCCTTGGCTGCGGCGACCACCTCGGCGTCGCTGGCGCCGGGGCGGCCGTAGCGGATGTTGTCCATCGCGCTGCTGGAAAAGATCACGCTGTCCTGCGGCACGATGCCGATGCGCTGGCGCAGCGCGCCCAGCGCCGCGTGCTGCACCGGCACGCCGTCGATCTCGACGCGGCCGGACTGCGCGTCGTAAAAGCGCAGCAGCAACTGCAGCACGGTGCTCTTGCCGGCGCCGCTGGGGCCCACCAGCGCCACCGTCTCGCCGGCGGCGATGTGCAGGTTGAAGTCGTGCAGCGCGGCGTGCTGCGGCCGCGACGGATAGCAAAAACGCACGTGCTCGAGCACGCAGGTCGAGCCGCCGCGCACCGGCGGCAGCGGCCGTGGCGCGGCCGGGTCGGCCACCGGCGAGCGCGCGTGCAGCAGCTCCATCAGCCGCTCGGTGGCGCCGGCGGCGCGCAGCAAGTCGCCGTAGACCTCCGACAGCACCGCCACGCTGCCCACCAGGATGATCACCAGCACCACCGTCTGCCCGAGGTGGCCGGCGCTGATGCGCTGCTGCATCACCGCCTGCGTGCCCTGGTACAGCCCCCACAGCAGCGCGCCGAAGGTGGCGCTGATGACGAAGGCCACCAAGAAGGCGCGCACCCGCGAGCGCTTGCGCGCGACCTCGAAGGCATGCTCGGTGGCGGCGGCGAAGCGCGCCGCCTCGCGCTGCTGCTGCACGTAGCTTTGCACCACCGGCACCGCGTTCAGCACCTCGGCGGCGATGGCGCTGGAATCGGCGACGCGGTCCTGGCTGGCGCGCGACAGCCGGCGCACGCGGCGCCCGAAGTACAGGCTGGGCAGCACCACCAGCACCAGGATGCCCAGCACCTGCGTCATCACCCACGGGTTGGTGGCCACCAGCATGAGCAGCGCGCCCAGCCCCATCACCGTGTTGCGCAGGCCCATGCTCAAGCTGGAGCCGACCACGGTCTGCACCAGCGTGGTGTCGGTGGTCAGCCGGCTGAGCACTTCGCCGGTCTGGGTGGATTCGAAGAACTCGGGGCTTTGTTCGACCACGTGCGCGTACACCGCGCTGCGCAGGTCGGCGGTGATGCGCTCGCCCAGCCAGCTCACCATATAAAAGCGTGCCGCCGAGAATACGCCCAGCGCCGCGCCGACCCCGAACAGCGCCAGGAAGTGCCCGCGCAGCGCCAGCACGCGCTGGCCGGGGTCGGCGCTGACCAGGCCCTGGTCGATCAGGGTCTTCAGCGCCAGCGGAAAGGCCAGCGTGCTCAGCGCGGCCAGCACCAGGAACAGCAGCGCCAGCGCGATGCGGCCGCGGTAGGGGCGGATGAACGGCAGCAGGCCGGACAACGAGCGCGGCGACTTGGCCGCGGCGCGGGCGTCTTGCTTGGGCATGGGCGGGGAGTCTATGCGGCGGCCGCGCCACGCCCCGGGCGCTGCGGCGGAAGTCACGCCGCGAGCGCGCCCGGGCCCGTGGAAGCGCTGCGCGGTGTGGTCGAATCGACGGTTCACACCGGCGCGCGAGTTTGCGCGATCATTGCCCCGCCATGTTCAATCCCGCCGCCGAGCCCCGCTGGATGCGCCGTTGCACCGCGCTGGCGCTGCGCCTGGGCTTCCTGCCGTCGCTGGCCGCGTTGAGCGCACTGCTGGTGGCAGGCGTGCTCGGTCTGACGCAGGCCGCGGTGCTGCTGCTGGACCAAGGGCCCAAGCCGCAGGCGCTGCTGGTGGCCGGGGCGATCTCGGTGGTGCTGGCGCCGTTCCTGGCGGCGTGGCTGCTGCAGTTGATGTTCCAGCTCAGCGCGGCGCGCCAGCGCCAGGTGGTCCACTCCACGCTGGACGAGTTGACCGGCGCGTACAACCGGCGCCACTTCCTGCAACTGGCCGAGCGCGAATGGGCGCGCTGCCGGCGCTACGCCGAAGACGGCGCCATGCTGGTGATCGACGCCGACCAGTTCAAGGCGCACCGCGGCAGCCTCGGCGGCGGCTGCTGCGACACGCTGCTGCGCGACATGGTGCGCCTGGTGGCGCAATCGCTGCGCCAGCCCGACCTGCTGGCGCGCTACGGCGCCGACACGTTGATCGTCTACCTGCCCAACACCGATCCGATGGGTGCGCTGGACGTGGCCGAGCGGGTGCGCGAGCGGCTGGCCGCGCACACGCTGCACTGGAACCACAAGAGCGTGAGCAGCACGGTCAGCATCGGCGTGGCCTCGGTCGGCGACACCCACCTGACGCTGGAGGCGCTGGTGCACGACGCGCTGGTGGCGTTGCAGGCGGCGCGCGATGCCGGGCGCAACTGCGTGCGCGCCGCACCGATTCCGCCGCGCGCCGCGCCGACGCGCCCGCCCTCGGCGGCATCGGGTGGCCCGCGCGCGCGCCGGCCCTGATCACCCGCCTTGATCGGCGGCAGGGCGCACGGCGGCGTCATTCGCCCAGCCGCAGCCGCCCGGCGTAGCCGGTCATCTCGAGGTAGCCGCTGCCGACGCGGCGGCCATTGGCGTCGAGCAGCTCGCTCAGGCCTTCCCAGTACAGCGCGCCGGTGCTGGCGCGGCTGTCCAACTCCTGCGCGTCGAGCAGAGCGCGCACCTCGAAGCGCCCGACCGGGGTGTCCAGCTGCCACTGCAGCGGGTAGCGCGCGCCGCTGGCCGGGCTGTGCCAGACCCGGCCCGGCGTGAAGCGCACGCCGGCGGCGTCGAAGCTGCGCTGCCGGCCCGCCGCGTCGCGCCAGCTGCCGCCGGCCCACACCGTGCTGCCGTCGGCGCGGCGCAGGCGAAACGCGGTGAGCGCGCCGCCGTCGTCCAGGTTCATGCCGATCCAGTCCCAACCCACCGCCTGCGGGTGCAGCAGCGCGTCGCTCCACTCGTGGTCGAGCCAGGCGCGCCCGCGCACCGGCAGCGTCTGGCCGGCGTGGCGCAGCGTGCCTTGCGCGCGCAACTGCGGCTCGCTGACGTAGTGGCTGGCCTGATCCGGGTCGGGGCCCTTGCGCGAGTGCCCGGCCTCGCCCTGCAACAGCGGCGGCTGCGCGGCGTGCAGTTCGAGTTGCAGCTCGAAGCCGGCCGACGGGTCGCCGAAGCGGGTGCGATAGACGCTGTGCGCCGCGTTGCCGCGGCGCTGCAGCAGCCACCGGCCGATCTGTACATCGGTGTCGCGGCTCGATGCGCGCGCCAGGGCCGCGGCTTCGTCGCCCGACCAGCGCGCGATGCGCTGCGCATGGCGGTGCCGGGCCTGGCCGATGTCGCTGAGCGCGGCGTGGGCGAACAGCAGCTGCCGCGCGGCAAAGCGGCTATGCAACTTCTCGGCCAGCCCGGTGCGGCTGCGAAAGAAGGTGATCTGAAACCCCAGCGTCTGATCGGCGGGGCCGTGCAGCTCGCCGGTCAGGTACCACCACTCGAGGTTGGCGTCGAGGTGCGCGCCGTGGTCGCGCGGAAAAGCCAGCTTCCGCCCCGCTTGCACCGCGCCGCGCGCCAGCGCGCGCCCGCCCGGCAGCAGCGCCAGTCCCAGGCCCAGCGCCAAGCCGTGGCGGCGCCGCATCACCAGTCCTCCCGCACCGAGCGCAGCGCGCCGATCGACGCGGCGCTGCGTGCGCTGAACGCGGCCGTGGCGATGCCGCCCGCCAGCACCGCCGCGCACAGCCCGAGCAGCCGCAGCCACGGCAGCAGCAGTGGCATCGTCCAGTGAAAGCTCTGGGGGTTGACCACGAACACCAGCACCACGCTGACCGCCAGCCCGAGCAGCAGCCCGAGCAGCGTGCCCGCGGCCAGCCAGGCCGCGGCCTCGCCGGCGACCACGCCGATCAGCTGGGCGCGGGTCAGCCCCAGATGCGCGAGCAGGCCGAACTCCTTGCGCCGCGCCAGCACCTGCGCCGACAGGCTGGCGGCAATGCCGATCAGGCCGATCGCGATCGCCACCGCCTGCAAGTAGGTGGTGACGGCGAAGCTGCGCTCGAAGATCGCCAGCGACAGCGCGCGCAACTGCTGCGCGCTGGCGAAATCGAGCAGCGCATCGTCACCGGCGAGCTCGCGCAGCCGGCGCTGCAGCTGCAGCGCATCGCTGCCGGGGGCGAGCCACAGCGCCAGCTCGTTGATGCGCGCATCGCCACTGAGCTGGCGGTAGTGCGCCGCGTCGATCGCGATCGCGCCGAACTGGCGCGCGTAGTCGCGCCACACGCCCAGCACCAGCACCGTGCTGCGCGCGCCGGGCTCGCGGCCGAACGGCAGCTCGATGCGCTGACCGGGCTGCCAGCCGTACAGCCGTGCCGCGGCCTCGCTGACGTACACGCCGGCTTCGCCTGACGCCGTGGGCGGCGGCGCCAGCGGCGGCCCCAGCAGCGGCAGGTCTTGCGCCGGCTGCGGCAGCGGCCGCGCCAGCAGCACCACCGCGGGGCGCGCGGCGTCGAACTGCAGCGCGCGCGATCGCGTGCTGGCCACGCGCTGCACGCCGGGCAGCGCGGCCGCCGCCGCGGCGAACTGCGGATCGAGCCAGGCCTGGTCGCTGGCCGCGCTGCTGCCGCTGCTGCGCGCGTACAGATCGGCCGGCAGCACCTGGTCGAGCCAGGCAGTCAGGCCGCCGCGAAAGCTCGTGACCATCACCGTCAACGCCACCGACAGCGCCAGGCTGGCCACCACCCCGGCCACCGCGGCACCGGCCGCGTGGCGCTGGAAGCGCGCGCGCTGCAGCGCCAGCAGCACCAGCGCATGCGGCGCGCGCTCGCCGACGGCGGCGCCGGCCCCAGGCAACGCTTGCAGCAGCAGCTGCACCAGCGCCGGCACCAACGCCACGCCGCCGAACAGCAGCGCCGCGACCGACGCATAAGCCGCCAGCGGCAGATCGCCCAGCGGCGGCAGCAGCGCAAGCAGCGCGCCCAGCACAAGCAGCGCCAGACCCGGCCAGGCCGGTGCGGGCACTTGCGCGGTATCGCCCAGGCCTTTCAGCGCCTGGGCCGCGGGCAGCGCCTCGGCGCGCCGCGCCGGTGCCCAGCCGCCGACCAGCGCGGCGGCGGTGCCCAGCAGCGCGAAGCCCGCAGCGGCCATCGAGTTCCAGTGCAGCGCCGGCGCCACGCCGGCAAAGTAACCACCGCCCAGATCGCCGCCCATCCAGCGCAGCGCGGTGGCGGCCAGCAGCGTGCCCAGTGCCAGGCCGAGCGCGCTGCCGGCGGCACCCAGCACCGCGCACTCGGCCAGCACCAGCACGCGGCGCTCGCGCGCCGTCAGCCCGAGCACGCCCAGCAACGCGAAGGTCGGCGTGCGCTGCGCCAGCGACAGCGCCACCACCGAATACACCAAGAAGGCGCCGACGAACAGCGCCACCAGCGCCAGCGCGCTCAGGTTGACGCGGTAGGCGCGCGACAGGTTCGACGCGCGCTGCTCGGCGGCGTCGGCACCGCGTGCGTGCACGCCGTCGGGCAGCGCCAGCGCCCCCAGCAGCGTGGCCGCGTCGTGCCCAGGCTGCAGCCGCAGGTCGATGCGGCTGATGCGCCCGGTCATGCCAAAGTGCGCCTGCGCGCCGGCGATGTCCATCACCAGCAGCGGCGCGCCCGGCGCCGCCACCTCGCCAGCCACGCGCAGGCGGCGCCAGTGCGGCCCGGCGCGCAGCGCCAGCGCATCGCCATCGCGCAGGCCGAGCCGCTCGCGCGCGCTGGCGTTGACGAACACCGCATCCGGGTCCAGCAGCGCCAGCCGGCCCTCGGCCGCGGCCGGGCGCGGCAGCAGCGCCGGCGCCAGCGCGGCGATGCTCAAGGCATCGATGCCCAGCACGCGCAGCGCCACCGGCTTGGCGTCGGGTGCCGCCCGGCCCGGCCCGCCCGGCGCGCGCGCAGCGGCCGCGGCGTCGGCCGGCCGGCCGTAGGTCTGCAGCTCCAGCACCGGGGTGGCCGCCGCGACCCCGTCGGCCAGCGCGACGCGCTCGAACAGCGCGTCGTCGAAGCCGTCGCGCTGCGCGTGCAGGCTCAGGTCGGGTTCGCCGTTGGCCGCACGCTGCGCGGCGGCAAACTCGGCCAGCGCCGACGCGTTGATCAGGTGCACCGACCAGGCCAGCGCCACGCCCAGCGCCACCGCCAGCAGCGCCATCGCGTGGCGCCATGGGTGGGCCTGCGCTTCGCGCCAGCTCAGCCGCCACAGCCCGAACGGCGGCATCAGCGCAGCGCGTGCGCCTGCACGCCGTCGGGCTGCAGCCGCAGCACGCGGTCGGCGCGCCGCGCCGCGGCCTGCGAGTGCGTCACCAGCAAGCAAGCGGCGCCGCTTTGCGCGACCTGCGCCACCAGCAGCGACAGCACCCGATCGGCGCTGCCGGGGTCGAGGTTGCCGGTGGGCTCGTCGGCCAGGATCAGCGCCGGGCAGTGCACCAGCGCCCGCGCGATCGCCACCCGCTGCAACTGCCCGCCCGACAACTGCGCCGGCGCGCGATCGCCCAGGCCGTCCAGCCCGACCTCGTGCAGCAGATGGCGCACCCGGGCCGCATCGGGCCGGCGCAGCAGCAGCAGTGGCAAGGCCACGTTGTCGGCCACGCTCAGGTGCGGCAGCAGGTGAAAGGCCTGGAACACGAAGCCCAAGTGCTCGCGGCGCAACCGCGCGCGGCCGGCCTCGTCCAGCGCCAGCACGTCGGTCGAGCCCAGGCGCACGCTGCCGCGGTCGGGCTGCTCGAGCCCGGCGATGCAGTTCAGCAGCGTGGACTTGCCGACGCCCGATTCACCGATCAGCGCGACGAACTCGCCGCGCGCGATGTGCAACTCGACGCCGCCGAACACCGGCGTGCCGGCGAAGGATTTGCTCAGGCCTTGCAGGTGCAGCATGTGCACCGATGATGCGCCATCCGGGCGCTGCGTCAGGGCCGGGTCGTGAACTCCCAGCTCTTGTCCAGCACCGGACCGCCGTCCTTCAGCGTGGCGCCGAAGCTCACCGTGTACTTCTGGCCGCGCGGCAGCGGCGACAGCGGCACCAGCACCGCCGTACCCACCGGCAGCACCGCGTCTTCGTGCCGCACCACGCCGCTGCCGGCACCGATCGCGGCGTGCGTGAGCAGCGCCGCTTGCACGGCGTTGCCTCCGGTGTCGGTCAGGGTGAACTTGGTGATGCGCGCATTCAGCGTGCCGGCGGCCAGCAGGTTCAGGTAGTCGGCGTTGCGCAGGTTCACGATCACCGGCGTGCCCGCCAGCCCGTTGGGCAGCACGGTGGCCGACGGCCGCGGCAGCTCGTTGCGCAGGTCGACGCTGTCGACGACGCCGGTCTGGCCGTTGTACGGGTAGACGACCATCTTGCCGGCCGGGACCACCTGGCCGTGCGGCTTGTCGGCCGGTGCGGCCACCACCGCGGTGCAGAACTGCAAGCCGCTGAAGGTGCCGTCCCAGCTGCGCAGGCCGACGTGGGTCGCCGGGCCGATCAGCGCTGCCGCGTTGTACACGCTGTTCAGCAGCTCGGCCGCGCAGTCGAAGCGCTGCAGCGAGGCTTGCGGCAACTCGTCGCTGATCGTCTCGGCCGAGAAGCTCGCGGCAAAGCCGGCCTTGGCCACGCGGCTGGCGGGCGTGGCCTCGTAGTAGTCGATCTTGTTTGGCTGTTCGTCGTGGCCGGTCGCGCCGATGTTGCGCGCCAGGTAGTTCGCGTGCGCGGCCGCGGCCGTGTCCAACTCGGAGCTTTGCACCAGCCAGCCGGCGCCGGCGACCTCGCGCGCAGTGTTCAGATCACGCCAGGCCGCGCCCTCGGAACTGCCGCCGGGGTAGTTGGCGGTGGGCGCAATGATCTGCAAGCTGCCGCCGGCCGGCACGCTGGCCGTACCGCCTTGGCCGGTGCCCCCTGCAGCGCCCGAACCGCCCGAGCCTGATCCGCCGCTGCCGCTGCCGCTGCCGCTGCCGCTGCCGCTGCCGCTGCCGCTGCCGCTGCCGCTGCCGCTGCCGCTGCCCCCGGCGGTGCTGCCGTTGCCGGCGCCGCTGCCTGAGCCCGTGCTCGAATCCGAGCCGGAGCCAGAGCCGGCGCCGCTGCCCTGCCCATTGCTGCCGCCGCCGCTACCCGAAGCACTGCCGCCGCCCGAGCCGGTGCTGCCGCTGGCGGCGCTGCCGGCCTGCGAGGTGTCCCCGCCGCCGCTGCCTGACGCTCCCGCCGATGTGTCGGCGCCGGCGGCGGAGTCGCTGCCGCCGCTGCCACCGCAGGCGCACAAGGCGGCGGCAGCCGCCAGCGTGGTCAGGGCACGAAGGGTCCGGCGGGCTTGGCTCATGGGTGATCTCTGGAGTTGCAGTGAAGGTGCGCTCATTGGGCCGCAGCGGGTGTGGCCGGGTCTACGCGCGAATCGGGGGTGGGCCGGCGGGGTGCCGGCAATACTTGGCGGATGCGCCGCGGCCGACGGTTACGCAGTGGCGGCGGCTGGTGCGGCGGCTGGCCACCCTGGGCGGGCTTCAGCCGCGCGGCCCTGATCGGCGGCCCGCCCGTTCACCCGCTCGCGGCACGTTGCCGACGTTCGGCGGCCCGAACTGAACTCACAGGTCCAGTTCCTGCCGCTGGCGAATGGCAGCTTCCCGGCATCAAACCTTGTCGTGCGCGCCTCGCGGTCGACCAGCGCAAGTCGTCCGAAGGCACAGGTCGCACTTGTTGGGCCCCATGGGTTGTCGAATCTGAAGGCCTCTGCGGCGCTGACCATCCAGTGCTCAAGTTCGGACCGCGGGCCCAGCGCACACGGCCGGGTGATGCTCGCTCGAGTTCCGGGCCGCTCGGCTACATCCCGCCGGCCGAGGCCGAGGCAAACTACTGGCACCAGCAAGCTTTGGGCCGGCACCACAACCAAGCCAGCCCAACCGGCAAAGCTGCAGGAGGGTTGAACATGAATACATGGCTCAACCAGGGGGTGCCTCCGGCGGCCCCTGCGAGGGGCTCGAAGAAGGAAGTACCGAACCCCAAACCGACAGACCAAGGCGGTCTGAGAGCTTGTGAATATTTGGGATAACCCCGACAGCCCAGCGTGGGCATGGTGCGTTGACGGTCCATGCGACCTGAATCCGACCCGAGCGAACCCAGCGGCGAGTTGTTCGAAGGCTTGCCGCT
>WBZL01000438.1_pt1 | contig 46561 bp, 24 predicted proteins | sample 5204291 | NCBI WGS metagenome assembly WBZL01 (sample SAMN12344345, study PRJNA552823) | activated sludge metagenome | biome: Activated sludge suspended growth; feature: Nitrification reactor; material: Wastewater; isolation source: activated sludge from nitrification reactor of wastewater... | reverse complement strand
GGTGCCGCTCGGGTGCGCCACCACCTGGTAGTAGTAGGTGAAGCCGTTCGCCACCGCACTGTCGGCGTAGGAGGTCGCGCCGAGGTCGTTCGCCACCTTGGTGAAGCCGGCGTTGCAGCCCACTTCGTTGCGATAGAGGTCGTAGACCGAGCTGCCGCTCGCCGACCAGCTGAGGCTCGCCGAGTTGTTGCCGGCGGTCGCCGAGAGCGTCGGGGTGGTGGGCGGCGTGCAGCCGGCGAAAGTGGTGCTGGCACCGGTGTCGGTGGTGCAGGCGATGCCGTGGCGGTTGAACGCCGCGTAGATGGCGCCGCCGTGCGGCGTGCCGTCGTTGAGGTTGCCGTTGTCGTCGTCGACCGCCCGCATGGTGCGGAAGTAGGAACCCGTCAGACAGCCGTCGGAGGTCCAGGTCGTCGGGGTGGTGTTGCACTGGAAGCCGGTGGTCGCCGTCGAACGGGAGAGGTACCAGAGGCGATCGGTGACCGACCAGGCGCTGCCGCTGCCCGGGCTCGGCAGGTCACGGTTGGCGAGGTCCCACAGGGCCTCGGAGGAGACGTAGGACTCGCAGTGGCCCTCGCGCTTCTTGGTTGAGGTGCCCTTGGCGATGGCGTCCTTGCCGCAGGGGCCGACGTAGTTCGGGTTGTTGGCGCTCGGCTGCGGGCAGGAGGTCTGGGTGAAGTTGGCGACCGTCGCCGCCAGGCCGGAGGAGTGCTTGGCGTAGTCGATGTCGCGCACGCCGGTGCAGCTGGTGCAGGCGTTGCCGTAGCCGCCGCAGTTCGAGCCCAGGAAGCCGGTGCCGATGCAGGAATTGTGGGTGGCAAGCGCCGCCGTGAAGTCGCCGTAGGTCTCCCCCGTTCCGTTGTCGGCCGAGGAGCCGTTGCCGTCGTTCGAGTCGAGACCGTGGCCGTACTCGTGAAGCGAGACGCCTGGCAGCTCACCAGTGTTGTTGCAGCCGCCGCCCGACTTGAAGAAGTTCAGGCTCGAGCCGTTCCAGTAGGCGTTACAGGTCTGGTTGAGATTGACGTTGACCGTCAGCTTGGCGTTGAGCCAGGTGTTCGATGGCAGCCAGCCGCGGCCGACCTCCTTGGCCCGGTTCACTTGATAGAACTGGGTGCGAGAGGAGTGGGTGTTGCCGGCGCCGCCAGAGCCGGGCGTCGTGCAGTCGGTGCCGGTGGAGGTGCCGAGGGCGATGTTGCCGGCGCCGTCGGCAGCCTTCGAGATCGAGCCGCAGCTGTCGCTGATCGCCACGTACTGGCCGTTGAGCGTCGTCGTGCCGGTGGTCCCGGTGAACAGGCCGGCGGAGTTGGCGTAGGTCGAGGTGGCGACGTTCGAGAAGGGCATCGGGCGCACCTCTTCGGCGGCGACCGTCGGCCCCTGCATGTAGACCCCACCGGTCACCGCGCCGTACTCGTTGACGTCGTAGAACTCGACGACCTTGCCGCTGGTGGCGTCCACCCGGCCGCGCCAGGTCCCCTGCTCACCGGGGCGGTTGAAGGTGAACTGCCAGACGGCCATCAGGCCGCGGCCCGCGCCGGTGACGAAACCGTCGGCGGTCGGCGCGTCGAGCACCGAGGCTGGCAGCAGGTGCAGGGAACCACGGTCACTGAAACGATCGAGGGTGTAGAAGCCGCCGAGGTAGTCAGCGAGGGCCTGCCGCGCCGTTTCCTTGTCGAGGCGGATCGCCGGCATCGCGGCACCGGCGGCGGGGAGGTTCTCGGTGCCGAACTGGATCAGGTTGCCGTGGTTGACGCGGAAGACCACCCGCGCGCCCTCGACCACCATGCCGCCACGCACCACGTCGAAGTCCACGAACCAGACGTAGTCGGCCACTTGGCCCGAGCGGCCCTGGTTGAGCACCAGCTCGGCGCCCTTGAGGCCGAGGGACTGTTCCACTTGCGGCAGGAAGCCGCGGGCGATGCGCTCGAGAGCGGCCAGATCCACCTTGCCGCCGGTGCCCAGCTGACGGGCGACGTCTTCCCGGGAGAGCGCGTTGCCGCGCCCCGGCACCCACGGCACGCCGCCGCCTTCGGCGTAGTCGATCTGACCGCTGCGCCGGTCCACGTAGGCCTGCCAGTCGCCGACCTGCGCGGCGCGAAACGACGACCAGCTGTCGCGCACGGTGGCGGCGAGGCTGCTCTCGAAGTCGCTCAGCGGGGTGCCGGCCGGGTTGGCGACCAACCTGCCGTCGACCAGCGACAGGCTGGCGAGCCCGTTCGCAGGGGGGGACTTGGCGATCTGGGCGCCGGCCGCGCCCGCCAGGGCGAGCGCCAGGACCGTCGCGGTGAACAGGGCCGATGAACGCTTGAAGCTCATGGGCGTTTCCCTCCTCGGGGAAAAAGGTTTCCTAACCGCTTCGACATGAAGCGGCCACCTCAAGGCTCACAGGTAGAGTGCTACGGATGACGACAGGGGCAGCAAGAAATGACTACGGAACCAACATTCGAGACTTGATTATCGATCCCTGATCGAAAGCGGGGCGACCTACCGCCTTGCTATGCTCGACCGCTCTTTGTGAGGGACCATGACATTGAGAGTAGCTCTCGATGGTCGAACTGTGACAGCGATCTTGGCATTTTGTTTTGCAGGGTGGCCTTTGATCGCTCAGTCTCATCTGGCTGGCGCCGACCCTTCCGCCGCGGCGACGGTCCTGATCACCCTCGATACCACCCGCGCCGACCATCTCGGAAGCTACGGCTACTCCCTGGCCCGGACCCCGAACCTCGATGCGTTGGCCCGCCGGGGGACACGCTTCGAGCGCTGCGACACCGCGGCGCCGATCACCTTGCCGAGCCACGCGACGATCCTGACGGGCTTGCTCCCGCCACGCCATGGTGTGCGCGACAATGGCACCTTCGTGCTCGCGCCGCGGATCGAGACGCTTGCCGAGCGGTTCACAGAGAAAGGTTTCGATACGGCGGCCGTCGTCTCGGCCATCGTCCTGGCGCGCCGCCATGGTTTGGATCAGGGTTTCAGGATCTATCAGGATGACCTTGGCGCCGGCTACGCGCAAGGGACCGAGGTTGCCGAGCGCCACGCGACCGCGACGACGGATGCCGCCATCGCCCTTCTGTCGCGGCTCAAGAAACCTTTCTTTTTGTGGGTCCACTACTACGATCCCCATGAGGAGTATCGGCCGCCGACGCGCTTTGCTGAGGCTGCCGGCGCCGAGCATCTTTACGACGGCGAGATCGCCTACATGGACGCCGAGATCGGTCGCTTGCTCGCCGCGCTGCCGGCTGAGGCGCGGATCGTGGTCGTCGGGGACCACGGGGAGATGCTGGGCGAGGAGGGGGAGAAGACCCACGGGCTGTTGCTGGGGGCGGGCGCCCGCCGCGTTCCCTTGCTGGTCGCCGGGCCGGGTGTGCCGGCCGGGCAGGTGTCGCCCTGCCTGGTGCGGACCGTGGACGTGGCGCCGACCCTCCTCGCCCTCGCCGGTCTCGCCCAGCCAACGGGCCTCGACGGCGAGCCGCTGCTGCCGCTGCCCGATCCGGCACGCTGCCAGCGGCAGAGCTACTCGGAGAGCTTCTTGCCCTACTTTGCCTACCGCTGGTACCCGCTGCGGGCGGTCTCGGACGGCCAGGAGCTCTTTCTCGCGGCACCGCAGCCAGCGCTCTTCCGGCTGGATGCTGGGGGCCGTAGCCGGGGCGAGGTCACGCAGCCCCAGGAGCTCGAGAGCTGGGACAGGCGGTTGCGCGACTGGCTCGGCCGCCTGGGGGAGACGCTGACGGCAGCGGTGCGCGCCGAAAACGTGCTGAACGACAACCAGCGGCGCCAGCTCGCGGCCCTGGGCTACCTGGGCACGGCGAGCGGCGGTGGAGAGATCTCGGCAGATCTGCCGGACCCGCGACAGCGGACGGCCGTCGCCGCGAGCCTCCACGACGCGGCCCGCCTGGTGCAGGAGAAGAGGTACCGCGAGGCCCTGCCGGCGCTGCAGGCGATCGTCGCCGAGGACCCGCACAACTTCCCGGCGCTGACCCTCGCTGGCCTCTGCCTCAAGGAGACGGGCAGGCTCGATACCGCCCTCAAGCTCTTCATGCAGGCGGCGAAGGAGAACGAGCTTTCCGCCGTGGGTCCGGCCAACGCTGCCGGAGTGCTCCTCGCCCTCGGCCGCCAGGCCGATGCCGAGCGCGAGTACCGGCATGCTCTCGCCCTCGACCCCTCCCTCCCCGAGGCAGCCACCAACCTCGCCCGGCTGCTGCGCGAGAAGGCAGAGCGTGGGGCGGCGCTCCGCGTCCTCGACGAGGCGATCGCTGCCGGCGCGTTGGCCGCCGAGGTTTACCTCGAGCGCGGTGTTGGCCGGGCCGAGTCCGGCAAGGTGACGGAGGCACTGGACGATTTCCGCGAGGCCGCGCGACGCGACCCCGCCGACCCGGTGCCGCTTGACAACGCCGCCCGCGCCGCCTACCAGCTCGGGCGTGCCCGCGAGGCGGCGACGCACTACGAGGCCTTGCTGCGCCTGGCGCCGGACCGGCTCGATGTGCTGAAGACGCTGGGGTCGCTCTATCTCTACGAGCTGGAAGATCGCCCGGCCGCCCTGGCGCTCTTCCGGCGCGCCCTGCGTTTGGAGCCCGAGCCGGGGGAGCGCCAGAAGCTCCTGGCGCTGATCGCCGAGCTCGGCGGTTAGCCGCCGCGGGGGGCTCGCTGGGCCTTGCGGCGGCGGTCCTGGAGCTTTTTGACCGCCTGCCGGATCCTCGCCTCCTGGAACCCCTGGATCACCGTGCCGTCGATCACCAGGAGCGGCACGCCGGTGTCGCTGCCGGCCTTGGCCTGGTACTCGCGCCGGGCCGCCGGGCTGCGCTCGATGTCCCGCTCGTCGAAGCGCTCGCCGAGCTGACCGAGAAGGGCCCTGGCCCGCCGGCAGTAGGGGCACCAGGAGGTCGTGTAGATCACCACGGGGCTCACTGGTGACGGCGTTGCCCGCGCCACGTCCCCGTCGCGCAGCACCAGGCCGGGCCTGGTCAGGGGCCGCGGCGTGAGGGGTGGTGCAATGTCCCCGGCCCGCTCGGCGGTGAGCGCCCGGCTCGCTTCGAGGTTCACCTCCTCGAGGCGGAGGCTCGAGAGCGCGCCGTTGAGCGCCGTGAAGTGGATCAGCTTGCCCTTTACCCGCCAGACGCCGCGGGTCTGCATCTCGTGGCCGTCGCGGGTCACTAGCCAGTCGGCGCCAGCCGGCCAGGTCGTCGCCAGAGCGAGGGTCAGGACCAACCAAAGAGCCCGGCGTAGAGTGGGCCAGCGTTCAGCTCTCACGATCCGCCCCCGATCGAGCGTTGGCTCAGGGTCGTGCTGCGTTGGATGCATTCTAGAAGGCTGCTCCATTCTAGGAAGCCACCCCGGCCTCAGCAAGCCGGCCGCGGCGAAGCCGGGTATCCTAGGGAGCAAGTTTCCCCTGCCCTGGGTTTGGAGACGCGATGGCCGATCACGAGGCGCCACCCCCGACCGCGTTCGAGGACTATCCCTTGACCCGCGGCGAGTACATCAACGCCGTGGTGCACTTCTACCGCGGTGAGCGCAGCCGCACCGACGCCTGGCGGGCCCGCCTCGACCCGACCACCAACTGGGCCGTGGCCACCACCGGTGGCATCCTGTCGATCGCCTTCGGGGGCGACGACCACTCGCACGTGACGCTGCTGCTGGCGATCCCGTTGGTGCTGATCTTCCTTGGTTTCGAGGCCCGCCGCTTCCGCTACTTCGATGTCTGGCGGGCGCGGGTGCGGATGATCGAGGAGAACTTCTTCATCCCCATCTTCCGCCGCAACCTGGTGAGCCCGCAGACCGAGTGGCGCGAGTGGGTGGCCCGCGACCTCGACCACCCCACCTTTAAGCTCACGGTCCTCGAAGCGGTGGCCATCCGCCTGCGCTTCAACTACATGTGGATCCTGATCGCGGTGCTGATGGCGTGGATCGTCAAGCTGGTGGTGCACCCCCGCGAAGCGCTCAGCCTCGCCGAGGTGTACTCGCGCATGGCGATCGGCCCCATCCCCCCGATCGTCGTCTGCGCGGTCGTCGGCAGCTTCTACGCCGTAGCCATCTGGCTTTCGGTCTGGGTCGGCCGCCGGCAGCGCGGTACCGACGAGATCTCCGGCCTCGAGCAGGAGATCGAGCACTGGAAGACGTAGGGCGGCGAAGGCGCCGCCAGGGGCTGAGCAACAGAGCCCCGGGGATTCGCCAGCGGGGACCGCGGGCGCTGATTCCCTACGGCGGGAGGCTCGGCTGCACGCTCTTCGGCAGCAGCACCCAGAGCCGGCCTTGGTGCTTCATGCGGCCGGCGGTCTCGGCGGCCTCGCGTCCAGGGCCCCAGAAGACGTCGCCGCGCACGGGGCCGTTGATGGCGCCGCCGGTGTCCTGCCCGAGGACGAGGTGCTCGAAGGCGCGGTCGGGTAGCGCGGGATCGGGATCGGGGGACGCGGTGGCGAGCCAGTAGGGCAGGCCGAGGGGCCAGAAGCTGGTGTCGATGGCGAGCGAGCGCTCGGCGGTAAGCGCCAGGCCCTGGGCGCCGAGGGGCCCGGGGCCTTCGAGGCGGCGGAAGAAGACCACGTTGCTGTTCTTGTTCATCACGGCCCGGGCCTCGGCCGGGTGGTCGAGCAGCCAGCGGCGGATGCTCTGCATCGAGACCTGCTCACGGCGGATCTCGCCGCGGTCGATCAGGTCCTTGCCGATGGCGAAGTAGGGGCGCCCGTTGGCCCCTGCGTAGCCCACCCGCAGCGTGCCGCCCTCGACCAGCTCGACCCGCCCCGAGCCCTGGATCTCGAGGAAGAAGGCGTCGATCGGATCGTCCACCCAGACGAGCTCGAGGCCGCGGCCGACCAGGGCCCCGAGGGTGATGGCGGCGCGGTCGTGGTAAGGCTCCAGGCGGTTGCCGTTGAGGCGGCCGGCGATCTTCTTGCCGGCGAGCTCGTCGCGAAAGAGGCCAAGATCGACGGAGACGAGGTCGCGCGGCCGGAGATAGAGCGGCGTGGTGAAGCGGCCGCCCCGCCGCCGGCTGCCATGGAGGGTGGGCTCGTAGTAGCCGGTGAAGAGGCCCCTTGGCTCGCCGTGGTTGCTGGCCGCCCACGGCGTGAAGGAGTCGTGGAAGAAGCGGCGGGCGGCCTCGTCGCCCGCCGCCAGCGTGGCGGCGGCGCGACAGAGCGGTTGCCAGTCACTCGCGCGGCCGGCGAGCGGGCTGCCGCCGTTCTTGGCGAGGCTGGCTGCGAGCGCCGTGCAGGAGCGCCGAAACGGCTCGACGGCGGCGGCGAGGTGGTCGGCGTCCCAGCCGGGCAGCGCCGCGAAGTCCGCCGGCGCTAGGCTCAGGCGATCGGGCGGGGGAGGGGCAGGCGCCTGCGGCGGTGACGGTTGGGCCGGCGCCGGGGCGGGCACCGGCTGCCGCGCCACCAACCATCCAGCGGCGGCAAGGCCGGCGAGGAGGGTGGCGGCCAGGGCAAAGCGCCAGCGCAGGAGAGCGCGGCGCAGCTTCGCCTCGCGCCGCAGTGCGGCTTGCAGTGCCGCCTCGGCGGTGAGGGGTTCCTGGCGGTCGTCCAGCGCGGGCTCCCTCGCGCCGAGGCTAGTAGCCCAGGAGCAGGATCTCGCTCATCAAGACGGCGCGGTCGTCAGCCGAGAGGTCCGGCATCAGGAGCACGCCGTACATCGAGGAGAACCCCGGCGCGATGCAGTCGAAGACCACCCGTCCCTCGGGCTCGCGGACCTTGGTGCGCGAGTGCGAAGCATCGTGGGTGACGCGGCCGAGCTCGCTCTCGTCGCGCATCACCCGCAGTCGGTCCGGGCTCGGGCGAGCGATGATCACGGGGCTCGCCTCGGCGTCCCCGCGGGCGACGCGAAGCCGTCTGCCAGCTTGCTTGAGCACCCAGAGAGTGACGCCCGAAGGGCTGGTGATCTTGGTGGTGTTGCCGCGCGTCCGGGCCTCCGCGAAGGCGAGCCCGTCCTTGGTGTAGAGCCGGCGCTCACCCTTGTTGCGGGCCTCGAGGCTGACCCGCGCGCCGGCCTGCTCGTACTCGGCGCCGAGACCGTTCTTGTCGGGCAGGAGGGTGATCGCCAGCTGGTTCTCGGCCGAGCGCACCTGGATGGGCCGGCTGCCGAGTTGCGGCTGATTGGCGCTCGGTGCCTGCTCGACCGCGCCGCTCGGTTCGGGCTTGCTGCAACCGGTGATCGCCACCAGGGCCATCAGCATGGCCACGGCGCGACCGTTGCACGTTCTGGCGGATCCCTTCATCCAGCGTCCTCCTTCCTGCCGCCTGACTCGTTCTCGTCGCCGGAGCGACCCTTCCCGAGGCCCTTGCCACGTTCACCCTGGGTCGGGCCGTCCGTGCCGCTCGGCAGCACGACGGCCGGCACCGCCAGCCGTGCGGCGAGGGCGTTGAGCTCGCCCAGCTGCCGTTCCAGGAGGTCGGCGATGGCGCCTTGCCGCTCTTGCCAGCGCTCGCGCAGGTCCGCCGCCCGTTGGCGCGCCCCGGCGGTCACCGGGACACCCGGGAGGTCGAGGGCGCTGGCGAGTGTAGCAAGCTCGGAATCGAGCTGGTTGGGGAAGTTGATGATGTCCTGGAAGGTCTCGCTCTTCGTCTGCACCAGCGTCTCTTCGAGCTCTTTCTCGGCGGCGAGCAGACGGTCGCCGGCTTGCTTGAGCTCCTCGGTGCCGGCTTGCTCCCGGGCCCGGGCGAGGACGGCCGAGACCTGGTCGCGTGCCGAGCGCAGCCGGTTGACGCTCCGGTAGAGCTCGTCCAGGGCCTGCGCTGCCCAGGCGACGAGCTCCCGGCGCTCGGCCTCGACGGCCGGGTCCGGCGGTGGCAGCCGGGGGTCGAGGCGCACTTCGAGCGGTTGGGTGGCCGGCGCTGCGTCGCCGTAGGTGAGGCGCAGCTGGTAGGTGCCCGGGCTGACCAGCGGCGGCTGGTTGCGGTCGGCGAGACGCAGGCCCGGCACCTTCGTGAACGGCTCCGGGCGCAAGTCCCAGACGGTGCGGTTGTGGCCAGCCTTGGTGGGGAGCGGCCGGCTGCGCCGGCGCCCCCCCGGCCCCTGCGGCGCCCCGCCCGCGGCGTCACCCTGGGGCTTGCTGCTCAGCGTGCGCAGCACCTGACCCGCGCCGTCGAGGACCTCGATCTTGAGCTCGGGCGCCTTGGCCGCCTCGTCCCCCCCCTCGTGAGCGGCCGGCTTGGCGGGCTCCGCGGCGCTGCTGGGTCCCGCCGTGGCCGGCAGGAAGTAGTCGAGCACGGCGCCGTCGGCTGGGTTGTCGGCGGCCGGACCGCCGCCGTGGTCCCCGTAGTAGCGCAGCACGGCCGGCACCGGCGGCGCCAGGCTGGGGGCCGCCACCGTCTCGCCGAGCTGGCGCCCCCGCAGGGGGGACAGGTTGTCGAGCACCCAGAAGCCGCGCCCCTGGGTGGCGGCCACGAGGTCGTCGCCGTGCACGGCGAGATCGGTCACTGGCACGACGGGTAGGTTGCCCTGGAAGGCCTGCCAGTGATCGCCGTCGTCGAAGGAGACGTAGAGCCCCGTCTCGGTGCCGGCGAAGAGCAGGCCACGGCGTTGGCGGTCCTCGCGCACCACCCGCACCCAGGCGTCGGCCGGCAGGCCCGCGACCGTCTTCCGCCAGGTCAGGCCGAAATCGCGCGTGGCCCAGATCTGCGGTGCGAAGTCGTCGAACTTGTAGCGGGTGACGGCGATCCAGGCGCGTCCGGCGTCGTGTGGCGACACCTCGATGGCGTTGATCTGCGCTTCGCCCAAGCCGGGCGGGGTGATCTCCTGCCAGTGCCCGCCGTCGTCGCGGGTGAGCTGGAGATGGCCGTCGTCGGTGCCCACCCAGAGGGTGCCGGCAGCGTGCGGCGAGGGCACCACGGCGAAGATCGTCTGGTAGACCTCGCCGCCGGCCCCCTCGCGGGTGAACGGCCGGCCGCCCGGGCCAAGCTTGGCCGGGTCGTTGCCCGTCAGGTCGGGGCTGATCTCCTGCCAGCTCAGGCCGCGGTCGGTGCTGCGCAGCAGCTTCTGTGCCCCGTGGTAGAGCACCCGCGGGTCCTGTGGTGAGACCACCAATGGGGCGTTCCAGTTGAAGCGGTACTTGCGATCGACGGGCACCGAAGCGAGGCCGGTCTCGGGATAGGCGCGGACGTCGCGCACCAGCCCCGTCTCGCGGTCGTACTCGCTGACCTCGCCCTGGTAGCAGCCGGCGTAGATGCGCATGGGACGGTCGGGGTCGAAGGCGACGTGGGCGCTCTCGCAGCCGCCCACGGCCTCCCAGTCCTCACGGCCGATCGAGCCGTCGAGGCCGCGGCTCGCGATCGCCACGCTGGTGTTGTCCTGCTGGCCGCCGTAGAGCCAGTAGGGGTCGCGGTTGTCGACCGCCACCCGGTAGAACTGCGCCGTCGGCTGGTTGGCCTGGGTGGACCAGCTGTCGCCGCCGTTGAACGAGACGTTGGCGCCGCCGTCGTTGCCGTTGATCATCCAGGCGGCGTTCTTGGGGTTGATCCACAGCGCATGGTTGTCACCGTGCGGCGTGCGCACGGTGGTGAAGGTCTTGCCGCCGTCGATCGAGCGCAGCATCGGGGCGTTGAGCACGTAGACGGTGTCGGCGTCCTGCGGGTCGGCGATCACGTGGGTGTAGTACCAGGCCCGCCCGCGCAGCAGGCGCTCGCTGTTGACCCGGTCCCAGCTCTTGCCACCGTCGTCCGAGCGGTAGAGGCCGCCATCGTCGGCCTCGACCATCGCCCACACCCGCTGCGGCTTGGCCGGAGAGACGGCGACGCCGATCTTGCCCATCACGGCGGGCAGACCGCCCGTGAGCTTCTCCCAGGTCTCGCCGCCGTCGACGCTCTTGTGGATGCTGCTGCCCGGCCCGCCGCTGCGGATCTCCCACGGGGTGCGCCGGTGGTCCCAGAAGGCGGCGTAGAGGATGCGCGGGTTGCTGGCGTCCATCGCGAGGTCGGCGGCGCCGGCGTCGGCGCTCACGAAGAGCACCTTCTGCCAGCTCTTGCCGCCATCGCGCGAGCGGTAGACGCCGCGCTCGGGCCCGGCGGCGAAGGGGCTGCCCTGGGCAGCCACGTAGACCAGGTCCGGGTCGCTGGGGTGGACCTGGAGGCGCGAGATCTGTCGCGTCGCCTCGAGGCCCAGCCGCGCCCAGGTCTTGCCGGCGTCGGTCGAGCGGTAGACGCCGTCGCCGTGCGAGGTGGTGACCCCGCGCACCGGCGCCTCGCCCATCCCCACGTAGACCACGTTGGGGTCGGACGGCGCGACGGCGATGGCGCCCACCGAGCCGGTCTTGAAGAAGCCGTCGCTGACGTTCGCCCAGCTGTTGCCGCCGTCCTCCGTCTTCCACACCCCGCCGCCCGTGCTCCCGAAGTAGAAGGTCATCGGTTGGCTCGCGACCCCGGCCACGGCGGTCACCCGGCCGCCCCGCCAGGGTCCGACGAAGCGCCATTCGAGACCCTGGAAGAGCGTCGGGTCGACGGTCGTCGCCGCCACCGGTGCCGCCGCCGGCTTGGGTTTGGCGAGGCCCGGGGAGGAGGTCAGGAAGGTAACGAGGAGAGAGCCGACGAGGAGGGCTTGCGAGAGCGTCCGATGCCGATTTACCATTGCTTCGATCTCTTTGGGGACGAACAACGGTTAAAGCTTGAGCGAAGGCTTCAGTGTGCTGGCCATCATAGCGGCGGGCCCTGGCCGGGGCTAGCCCAAATGGTCAGGAGGCGCATCTAGAGGTTTGAGCTGGAGCCGGAGTAGGTCGGTTCCCTGGTGAAGCTGTGGCGCCTGGAAAGAGGAGAGGCTACCGCTTCTCGTCCAGCGCGCTGATGAGCTCGCCGGGGAGGGGACTCAAAGGAGCTGTCGAGCTTCGCGGCCGCGCCAGGTCATGGGCTGACGGGTCTCCCTGACACGCCCGGGTGGCTGCTGTCCGACCTCGGGCCCTCGGCCGGGGGGCCGTCCTTGGGGCCTCGGCTCCCCCGATGGGAGCGCCCTCGACGGGCCTCGCGGCTCTCTCAGGGGACCGACGGCTTCTGCCGCGCGGCCTACACAGCGAGCCAGCAGATGAAGTTGCAGAAGTCGAAACGCCAGTCGCAGCTGTCGAGACAGCTTGGTTCGGGGGGGGCGAACTCCCGGCAGTGAACATTGCAGGCTTGGTAGCTGACCGAGCAAGCCGTTGTGCACGAGTTCAGCGACTGCTCAATGCCCTGGAGGTCGTCCGGCGCTCCGCAGCGCAGAATCAGCTCGCGCAGCTTGCCCTTCGCCCGAGGCCAGAAGTCAAGGCCTTGAACGATTCTTTCGGGGTCGTCGGTCAACGGGTCGAAGCCGAAGAGCGCCACGCGCTCCTCGTGGGTGCTGGTCGCAAGGTCGAGCTCGGGCTTGCGATCGAGAGGCACGCCCTCTTTCGTCTCGACGCACCGCTTGAGCTCTGTGAGGCGGACGATGACCCGCTGCAACCAGGCTCGGTCGAGGGTCTGCGGGTCTGCGGCGGCCCAGGGGTCGAAACCAAGGCGTTGCACGCTCTGCGCACGCTCGGCCTCGCAGGCGGTACCCTCCTCGGCCAGGCCAGGCATGCCTACGGCCGAGAGCGCTACCACTGCGAGGATCACCGCGAGACGATGGCAGGGATTGTACTGCGGCATCACCTTCTCCTCTTTTTGGATAGAAGATTGAAAAGACCGTATCAGGGGGACTTGGGAGATGCAAGCTGCCGTGTTCCGCCCTGTTAGCGGCAAGGCGACTCGGCGGGCGCAAGCCCCCCCAACGCAGCCACACCAATCCACGCTTCTCCGGGTGCCTGTTCCGAGATCGCCCGCGGCCAGCCGCTCTTCGCCGACGGTTTCGAGACGGGCGATACCTCGGCCTGGTCAGCGGTGGTACCGCAGGCCGCTCAGTAGCCGAGCTTGCCCTTGGCGTCGGCGATCGCCTCGTCGATCCGCTCGATCGTCAGGTTGCCGGCGCCGCGACCGGCGGGGTAGAGGCCCTGCCGGTAGAGGGGTAGCGTCTCGGTGCGCAGGTGGGCGAGGTTCTGGTGGCCGCGGCGGGTGGTCCGCTCGTGGCGCAAAGCGTCGATATCGAGCGTCGCCACCACGATCTTCTCGCCCGGACCGGGATCGGCCTGGGCGAGCACCCGGCCTTCGTAGTCCACGACCATGCTGCCGCCGGGCCAGGAGAAGGGCGGGTAGTGCGAGAGGCTCGCCGCTTGGTTCGCGGCTACCACGTAGGCCACGTTCTCGAGCGCGCGGCAGCGATTGACCACCGTCCACCAGTCCATTGGTGCCGTGGCGCCCCAGGGGTCCATGTAGGCCGAGACGCGGATCAGCACCTCGGCGCCGTTGGCGGTGAGCTGGCGCAGGGTCTCCGGGAAGAGCCAGTCGTAGCAGATCGCGCAGCCCAGCTTGCCGATCGGCGTCTCGGCCACCGGGTACATCTCCTCCTCATAGCCGGGGATGTCGTGCGGGCTCGCGTGCACCTCCCAGGGGATCCACGGATTGACCTTGCGGTACTTGCTGAGGATGCCCTCGGGGCCGATCAAGCAGCTGGCGTTGAACACCACCCCGGGGTACTTGGGGTCGCGCTCGATGAAGGAGCCGGTTTGGATGTAGATACCGAGCCGGCGCGCCGCATCGACGTAGCGTTCAGTGTGCTCGTTGGGGATCTCGACGGCGAGCTTGTCGTCGAGTTCGCGAGCGGTCGGGTAGACCGGGGCGGCGTGGGCGAACTCGGGGAAGACGACGAGCTTGACGGGAAGAAACGGCGCGTAGCCCTCGACCGCCATGTCGACCATCGCCAGCATGCGGTCGGTGTGGGAGCGGATGCCGCTGCGCTCGGTGGGGTTGGGAAAATCGACCTGGCAGGCAGCGGCGGCGTAGCGCAGCGGAGAGCTCGACATCGATGGGCCTCCTCGTGGTGGAGGCCCATCGTATCGTCGCCGCAGTCACTGCCGGCCAGCAGTCTCTCGCGGTTGGCGGGCGCTGGCGGCTAGCGGGCGCTGCCGCTAGCGGTCGAGGCCGCGGGCGGCTGCGCCGCCATACGCCGCAGGTAGAGCACGCTGTCGGTGACGTCGACCGCCACCACGCCCCAGAGGAACTGGCCCTCGGTGGGGACCCGCACGTCGAGCCGCGAGCTCGGCGTGGTCGGGGTGAAGGCGCCGCGGCGCAGCGACACGACCTTGCCGGGGGAGTCGGCGGTCGCCGTCTGGAACACGATGCTGTAGACCTCGAGCGAGCGCAGCTGGGTGGGCTCGGGCCACTTCGCTTCGAGGGCCAGGGTGCGCTCACTGCCGGTGGTCTGGTCGGCGAAGTCGCCATCGAGGCGTTGCAGCAGCAGGTTGTCGATCTCGCGGATCGCCTGGCCCTCCGGGCCGTGGAGCACGAGGTCGGCGATCACGAAGCGCTTCTCGCGGTCGGAGAGCTCGCGGTACTCCTTGCGGGTCTTCACCCACTTCGGGGTCCAGGCGTCGACGCCGGGGCGAGAGATCTTCAGCTCCACCCGTGGGTTGGCCGCCAGCTTGGCGCCCGGCTCGAGGTAGAAGCCCACCTCGTAGTAGGCCGAGCTCCACTGCTCGATGCGCGCGGAGAGGGTCTCGAAGTTGGTGTGCTGGAGGACTTTGCCGCCGCTGACCTGGGCCATCAGGGCGAGGGTCGACTCGCCGCTCGAGATGCTGTTGACGAGCGCCGCGTCAGCGTCGCTGTTCCACTCGGTGTAGTCGTTGGCGAAGGCCTGGGTGTTGGCCACGCCGTTGACGAACATCACCGAGGCGCCGCTCTGCCCGAGGGCCTTCAAGGGGCCTTCGTAAGTGAGCTTGGCGGGGGCGCTGCGCTTGTTGGCGGCACCCTGGTAGAGCCTTTCGCCGACGTTCTCGCCGTCGACCCCCTCGGTGTAGATCTTGGTATCCATGCCTTGGGAAAAGAAGAGCACGAGCTTGGGGCCCTTGAGCTGGCGCAGGAACGTCGCGAAGGAATCGAGGGCGGCGGCCTGCGCGCGGCCGATCGCCTGGTAATTGACCTGTTCGGTTGATTGGATGTCGGCGTAGGCGGAGGCGACGCCGTCGTCGGCGATGCACTTCTTGCAGTCGGCGTTGGCGATCGGGTCGAGGGAGGCGTGGCGGGTCACGTGGCCGATGTCCGGCGCCAGGGTGGCGATGTCCTCCTTGGCCATCGTCCGGTTCTCCGCCGTCGCCGGCAGGGGCCCCAGGCGCTGCTTCAGGCCGTCCTTGAAGGTGAAGCTCAGCACGTAGACCCAATCCGTGGCCGGCAGCTGAGCGAGCACGCGGTCGGCCACCTCGCGGCTGGCGGCGAGGCCACGCGAGGTGGAGAACACCTGATCGAAGAGCAGGAAGACGTGTCGCGGCTGGCTCGGTGGCAACAGGCGCTCGGCGCCGGGATGGTCGCCGGTCTCGGCCGGCACCTTGAGGGCTTCGCTCGCGCCGTAGCGGTCGAAGGACTCGAAGGGCACCGAGCGGCCGTCAACCCACAGCTCCACCTCGTCGGGCCGCAGGTCCCAGACCGGCTGGCCCTGCTGGTCGACGGCGTAGAACGGCACGGTGGCGAGCTCGACGGAGAGCGTCTCGCCGAAGGCCGGCGGCGGGGTGTCGGGCGCTTCCTGGGCCGCGAGCGGCAGCGCACGAGCGGCGAGCGAGGCGGTGAGCAGAACGACGAGCTGAAGCGAGCGCATCCATGCCTCCGATCGTGGGCGAGAGGGCTGTTCGCCCGCTCTTCCTTGGGTTAGTGCTTCCCTCTCTGGCCCTGCCTTCGCCGACCCCACCGCACCAGCCTAGCGAGAAGGCCCCGTGGCCACGGCTGGGTGGGCCGCCGGTGCCTCGAGCATGAAACGCCGAAAGTACGTCGTTCCCGTCGCTGGCTCGACCGCCACCACGCCCCAGATCAGTGCCCCCGCCTGGGGCATCGCGGCGCGCAGCCGAGCCCCGGCGACGGGCTGGATGGCCTCCTGGCGGTCGAAGCGGACGATCTCGGCCCGGCTCGCCCCGGGCTCGACCGCGAGCAGAACGTCGTAGAGGTCGACGGGCTGGGCGCCGATCTCGTCTGGCCAGGCCGGCTCGAACACCAGCCAACGAGCCTCCGCCTCGCGCAGCCCCGCCACCTTGCCCGGCAGCTCGAAGATCCGCCCCTTGCCACCGGCGGTCAAGGCCTGGGCGGCGAGGCCGTGCTGGACCAGTTGAGCGATCAGCAGCCGCGTCTCGGTGGGAGCCAGGGTGCGGTAGGCGGTGCGCGTGACCAGGCGGGCCGGAGCCCAGGCCCGGGCCCCGTTGCGGCGCAGGCGCACCTCGACCGTAGCGTTGGCGTCGAGCGCTTTCGAGTCGGCGTAGTAGCCCACCATGTAGCCGGCAGTGGTGGCGGCGGTCAGGCGTTGGCTCAACCAGCGCGCATCGGCGTTGTCCAGGAGCAGGCCACCGGTGCGCTGCCGCATGTAGGCGAGCCCGTTGCGGCCCGCCGAGCGGGTGCCGTCGGGGTTGACGAAGACGATGTGGGCGCCGGCGTCGGCGAGCGCGGCGAGGGGCTTCTCGAAGCGTTCGACCTTGGGGTCGAAGCGCCGCGTGTCGACCAGGTAGGCGTCCGTCGAGCCGACGCCCTTGAACGGCACGGTGCCTTCGAAGATCGCCTCGTCGTCGACGCCGCTGCTGAAGCTCACCACCACCTTCGTGCCGCTCAGCTGGTGGACGAAGCCGGCGAAGGTCTCGAGGTTTGCCGTCAGCACGTTGACGGCCGACAGGTACTCGGCGCGCGCCAGGGCGGCGACCTCGGCGTAGGCGTTATGGGCCTGCTCGGTGGGGATGCCGTTGCGGCCAGCGCCGAGGAGGATGGGCGGCAAGCCCAGGTCGGCGTGGGGGATGAGCCGATCGCTCTTGGGGATCAAGGCGTCGACGCTGGCGACCGCCTTGGCCTTGCCTGCCGCGTCGGCGAGCGTGGGGCCGAGATCGACCCGCATGCCGACCGCTGGCTCGTTGGCGATCACCGAGATCCGGTCCGGCGGCGTCAGACGCGAGATCAGCTCGCGTGCCACCTGTTGGCTCCGTCGCACGCCATTGACCGAGGTGAAGCCGAGGTCGAAGAGCAGGATGAGCTGGCGGCCGGCCGGCGAGCCAGCCTCGACGCGGGTCACTGCTGCCGCGCCGGGTGCTGGCAGGGCATCGAAAGTGTCGAAGGCCGTCGGCGCGCCGTTCACCCAGACCTCGACCTCGTCCGCCCGGAGGTCGAGCAGCGGGGCGCCGTCGGCGTCCACGGCAAAGAACGGCACCGTCCTCAATTCGACTTCCACCTGCTCGCTGCCGGCCCAAGGCAAGGAGGCTTCGCCCATCGGGGCGGGTGCCGCCAGCGCTGGCGGGCTCGCGGCGAGGGCGAGAAAGGTCAACGGGAGGAGTAACGCGGCAGCTCGTTCGCGGGCCTGGCTCATGGCAGCTCCTACAACGACGGTCGGGCGTTGGGTCCGGACTTTTCAGGAATCGATGAGCAAGTCTTTTGCCAGGGACCGCCAGCGCTGCCGGGGCAGGCCCGCGCGAGGCGCCGTGGCACCGCCGCAACGGGCTCATCGAAGCATGCGCGCTTCGCTCTGGATGGTAGTCTGCGAATGCCCGAACCCACTGCGAGTCGCTGCGCCCGCCGTCGGAGGCGCCAGCTCCCCCTGGAACGACGAGAGAGGACCCAGCCGATGACGAGACCACCCCGCCACGACCAGGCCCCCCAAACGTCTACCGTCGCTGCTGGTGCTGGAGTGCGCCCACTCCGGCTCTGGCCTTGGAGCGCCGCCCTCGCCGCGGTTGCGCTTGCCGCCCTCGCGCTCGGCGCCGGCGGGGAGGTCGTGAGCGAGGCGCTCTGGCAGCACCGCAACCTCGGCAAGGCCTTCTACGAGAACACGGCGACGAGCAACCAGGCGGTGGCCGAGCTCAAGGCGGCCCTCGACCTCGCCCCCGGCTCGGCCCGCGAGCGGTTGAACTACGGCCTGGCCCTGCTCAAGGCCGGCAAGGCTGCCGAAGGGATCGCCGAGCTCGAGAAGGCCCAGAAGCAGGACCCGAAGGTCCCCCACACCTGGTTCAATCTCGGCATCGCCTACAAGCGGGCCTCGCGCTACGAAGAGGCGACGGCCCAGCTCGAGCAGATGGCGAAGCTGGTGCCGGGCGAGGCGATCACCTGGTACAACCTCGGCGTGCTCTACAAGCTGCAAGGCAAGGCCGACACCGCCCTCGCCGCCTTCGAGCGCGCCTCCCGCCTCGACCCCGACCTTGCCGGGCCCTACTTCCAGCTCGCGACCGCCTACCGCCTGGCCGGCAAGGCCGAGGCGGCGAGCCAGGCGATGGCGACGTTTCGCGAGATCAAGCAGAGAAACGCCGGCGCCGCTGTCCCGGAAGACCTCGAGTGGTCGTTCTACTCCGAGCTCTACGAGACGATCGAGCCTGGGCAGAGCACGCCGCCGCCGACCGTCAGACCGAGCTTCGCCGGCACGACCTTGGCGAGTGGCCTCGAGGCCGCCACCGCCGGCCTCCTCGCGTTCGATGCCGACGCCGACGGCCGCCCCGACTTGCTGGCCTGGTCCGCCGCTGGCGCCCGCTTGCTGGTGGCGGGCAAGCCCGTCGAGCCAAGCGGCCTCGAGAGCCTTGCGAGCCTCCTCGCCGTCGCCGTCGGCGACCTCGACAACGACGGCCTCGCCGACCTCGCGATCGCCACCAAGGCCGGCGCCTCGTTGTGGAAGAACAGTGGTGGCCGCTTCGAGCGCTTGCCCGTGGCCCTGCCTGCCGGGCCCTTCTCGGCCTTGCTGTTCCTCGACTACGACCACGACTACGACCTCGACCTGCTGGCTTTCGGCGGCACCTCCGCGCTGCTGCGCAACAACGGCGACGGCAGCTTCAGCGAGCGCTCGGCGGATTTCCCGTTCGCTCCCGGCACGGCGCGCGCCGCCGTCCGCCTCGACCTGGTAGCGGATACCCAGGGCTTCGACGTGGCGGTGGGCCATGCCGACGGCAAGACGGTCCTCTATCGGGACCGCCTGCAGGGCCGTTTCGCCGCCGAGCCGCTGGCGGGCCTCATTTTCGAGGCCCCGCCCTTGCTCGCCGCCGACCTCGACCGCGACGGCTGGACGGACCTGCTGGCGAGCGGACGGACGGGCCTGCGCTTCCTGCGCAACGACCACCGCGGTGGCTTCGCGCCCACCGCGCTGCCGGTCGCCGAGCCGGGGCCCGTGGTGCTCGCCGACCTCGACAACCGCGGCGTGCTCGACGTGGTGCGCCCCGGTGGGGTGGAGCGCAACGACGGCAGCGGCCGTTTCCAGGCCGCTGGCGCGATCGCCGAGCTCAAGGGGGCCGTGGCCCTCGCCGCCGCCGATTTCGACGCCGACGGCCGGGTGGACCTGGCAGCCGTCGACGCCGCCGGCAAGGTCCAGCTGCTGCGCAACACGACGACCACCGATCACGGCTTCTTGCGGGTGGGCCTTGAGGGCATCAAGAACCTCAAGCTGGCTCCGGGGGCGGAGGTCGAGATCAAGGCCGGGGCGCAGTACCAAAAGCAGCTCTATGCCGGCCTGCCCCTGCTCTTCGGCCTCGGTGTGGCGCGGCAGGTCGACGCGGTGCGCATCACCTGGCCGAACGGCTTGATCCAGAACGAGACCCGCCAGGACGCCGGTGGCGCGCCGGTCTTCAAGGAGGCGCAGCGGCTCTCCGGCTCGTGCCCGATGATCTACACCTGGAACGGCAGCGGCATGCAGTTCATCACCGACGTGCTGGGGGTGGCGCCGCTGGGGGCGAGCGCCGGCGACGGCGAGTACTTCCCCGTGGACCACGACGAGTACATCCAGATCCCTGCGGAAGCGCTGGTGGCCCGCGACGGCGCCTACGAGGTGCGGATCGCCGAGGAGCTGCGCGAGGTGGCCTTCCTCGACCAGGTGCAGCTGATCACCGTCGACCACCCGGCGGCGACGACCGTGCTCACCAACGACAAGTTCAAGGGGCCGCCGTTCCCCGAGTTCCGCCTCTTCGGGGTCCGCGAGCGACATCATCCCGTGCGCGCCGTCGACAGCTCCGGCGAGGACGTGCGTAGCAGGCTGCTGGCCCTCGATCGTACCTACCCGGACGGCTACCGCCGTGACTGGAGCGGCGTCGCCGAGCTACATCACCTCGACCTCGACTTCGGGCCGGTGGCGGCCGACAACCGCGCCATCCTGGTGCTCTCCGGCTGGGTGGACTGGGCCGATGGCTCGACCTTCCTTGCCGCCGCACAGGGGGCCGGCGGCGGTCTGGTGATGCCCTACTTGCAGGTCAAGGACGCGGCCGGCGATTGGCAGACGGTGCTCGACGACATGGGGATCCCGGCCGGCAAGCCGAAGACCATCGTGGTCGACCTCTCCGGCAAGTTCCTCGCCGCCTCCCGTGAGGTGCGGATCGTCACCAACCTCTGCGTCTACTGGGATGAGATCTACCTGGCGGACTCGGCCGGCGCGCCGACCGTGCGGCTCCACGAGCTGGCGCCGGCGCACGCCGAGCTGCATTTCCGTGGCTTCTCGCGGGTGGTGATCCACCCCGAGCGCAAGCAGCCGGAGTCCTTCGTCTATGCGGACGTGCGGCCCTTCTCGATGTGGAACCCGACACCTGGCCTCTACACCCGCTACGGCGACGTGGTGCCGTTGCTCACCACGGTCGACGATCGCATGGTGGTGATGGGCTCGGGCGACGAGCTCAAGCTGTCGTTCGCGATCGACGGCCTGCCGCCCCTGTCGGCGGGCTGGCGGCGGGACTTCCTGCTCAAGGTGGATGGCTGGGCCAAAGACGCCGACGCCAACACCGCCTACGGCCAGACGGTGGGCCCGCTGCCCTACCACGGCATGCCGCAGTACCCGTATGCGGAGCCTCATGCCTTCCCCGACGACGCGGTGCACCGCCGCTACCGCGTGGAGTACAACACCCGGCCGGCGCTGCGGCTGCTGCGGCCGCTGGCAGAAGGGGTGCCCGCCTCATGAGATCGATGAGGAGGACCTATGAGGGGGCGATCGGCAGCGGCCGGCGTAGTTCCCGGCCGTGGGCGCAAGGCCTTGCTGTCGTGAGAGTTGCGAGGGTCGCGCCGGGCCCCGCCGGAAGCCCGGAGGGGGAACGCGATTTGCTCCCCCGCAGGGGACTCCCGCGACCCGGGCCGGGCGGAGCCTGCCCTGGCGGGGCTCGCGGCACCGTCGCCGACACCCGTCGTTGATCTTCCGTAGGAGCTGTTGTGATGAGCCATGACCATGTCCCAGAGCCGGCGCAACGTCCCGCGCCCGTCGCCGCGGCGTCGCCGCGGCGCAAGCGCTATGTCCCCGCGATGGGGCCTCGCCTCAAGAAGGTGTTCTTTGTCGTCCTCGGCCTCTTTGCCTTGCTGGCCGTCAACTCCACTTACCTGGTGGGCGTCACCATCCTCGAGGCGGTGACCGGACGGACCTATCAGGACCTCTTCTACCTGCGGATGTTCATCCTCCATCTGTTGCTCGGGGCGTTGATCATCCTGCCGGTGGTGACCTTTGGGGCCTTCCACATCAAGAACGCCTACAACCGCCCCAACCGGCGCGCCGCCTACGTGGGCTACGCCCTCTTCGCCACGGCCCTCGTTCTCCTCGCCTCGGGCATCGTGCTCACCCGCCTCGAGGGCATCATCGTGGTCAAGGACGCCACGGTGCGCGCCGTGGCCTATTGGGCACACGTCATCGCGCCGCTGGTCGCCGCCTGGCTCTTCGTGCTGCACCGCCTGGCCGGTAAGCGGATCAAGTGGAAGGTCGGCCTGCGTTGGGCGGCGGTCGCCGCCTGCTTCGGCGGCGTGCTGATCCTCTGGCAGGCACAGGACCCGCGGCGCTGGAACCAGGTCGGCCCCGCCTCCGGCGAACAGTACTTCTTCCCGTCGCTCGCCCGCACCGCGACCGGCAAGTTCATCCCCGAGCGGGTGCTCGACGATAGCCAGTACTGCCGGAAATGCCACGAGGACTCGTACCAGAGCTGGCAACAGAGCGTGCACCGCCTGAGCTCGTTCAACAACCCGCCGTACCTGTTCTCGGTGACGCGGACCCGGCAGGCGGCGCGGGACCGCGACGGCAACGAGCAGGCCTCGCGTTTCTGTGCCGGCTGCCACGATCCGGTGCTCTTCTTCTCCGGCAAGTTCGATCAGAAAGAGCTCACCGATCCCCAGGCCGCGGCGAAGGTCCCCGCCGGCCAGGCCGGCCTCACCTGTACCAGCTGCCACGGCATCACCAACATCAACAGCCCGCGCGGCAACGCCGACTACACCATCGAGGAGCCGATTCACTACCCCTTCGCCTTCAGTGACAACAAGGCGCTGCAGTGGCTCAACCAGCAGCTGATCAAGGCGAAGCCCGAGTTTCACAAGAAAACCTTTTTGAAGCCGCTGCACAAGACGGCGGAGTTCTGCGGCGCCTGCCACAAGGTCCATCTGCCGCAGGAGCTCAACGACTACAAGTGGCTGCGCGGCCAGAACCACTACGATTCCTACCTGCTGTCCGGCGTCTCCGGGCACGGCGTGCAGAGCTTCTACTATCCCGACAAGGCCACCCACGACTGCTCCACCTGCCACATGCTGCTCACCCCCTCCGAGCAGTTCGCGGCCCGTGACTTCGACGGCTCCGGCGTCAGGAAGATCCATGATCATCAGTTCCCGAGCGCCAACACTGCGCTACCGGCCCTGCTCGGCCTGCCGCCCGAGGTCAACGAGAAGCACCGTGCCTTCAACGAAGGCGTGATGCGGGTGGACCTCTTCGGGATCAAGGAGGGCGGCACCATCGAGGGCGAGCTCACGGCGCCCCTGCGGCCGCAGCTGCCGACCCTGGTGCCGGGCCGCAGCTACCTGCTCGAGACGGTGATCCGCACGGCCAAGATGGGGCACCACTTCACCCAGGGCACTACGGACTCGAACGAGATCTGGCTCGACTTGGTGGTCAGGAGCGGCGAACGGGTGATCGGCAGGAGTGGTGGCCTGGCGACCGACGGCACCACGGACCCGTGGTCCCACTTCGTCAACGTCTACATGCTCGACCGCAACGGCAACCGCGTCGAGCGCCGCAACGCCGAGGACATCTTCGTACCGCTCTACAACCACCAGATCCCGCCGGGTGCGGCCGACACCGTCCACTACCGGCTGGACCTGCCGCGCGACCTCGCCGGCCCGGTGACGGTCGAGGCGCGGCTCCAGTACCGCAAGTTCGACCGCCGCTACATGGAGTTCGTCTACCCCGCGAGCCCGCGCAACGAGCTGCCCATCCTCACCCTCGCCACCGACGCCGTGACCTTGCCCGTCAGCGGCCATCCGGCGCCACCGGCGGCGGAGGTCAAGGTGCCGGAGTGGATGCGCTGGAACGACTACGGCATCGGGCTGCTGCTCAAGGCGGGGAGCAAGGCCAAGGGCGAGCTGCGGCAGGCCGAGCAGGCCTTCCTGAAGGTCGAGGCGTTGGGGCGGCCGGACGGCCCCCTCAACCTGGCGCGGGTGTACATCGCCGAAGGGACCGTGCAGGACCGTGCCATCGCCGCTCTTGAACGGGCCGCCCATTTCGACCCGCCGGCGCCGGCCTGGTCGGTCGCCTGGTTCACCGGCCTGGTCAACAAGCAGAACGGCTTCCTCGACCAGGCGATCGCCAACTTCAAAGGCATCGTCGAGCTCGACGACGCCGAGACGCGGCGCCGCGAGTTCGACTTCAGCCAGGACTACCGCCTGCTCGACGAGCTGGGGCAGACCCTCTTCGAGCGCTCGAAGCAAGAGCGTGGTGCCGACCGCCAGGCGCAGCGTGATGCGTTGTTGGCGCAGGCCACGTCCTACTTCGAGCGTGCCCTCGCCCTCGACCCCGAGAACGTCGAGGCGCACTACAACCTGAGCCTGATCGCTCGCCAGCGGGGGGACGAGAGGACGGCTGCCGAGCACCTGGCCCTCTACCGCAAGTACCGGCCGGACGACAACGCCCGCGACCGCGCCGTGGCCATCGCGCGAGCCAAGGACCCGGCGGCGAACCACGCCGCCGAGGCGATCGTGATCTACGACCTGGGCCGGCCGGAGGCCTTCGAGCTAGCGGACGCGCTGCCCGCCGGCGGCCGCCGGGCCGCCGCCTACGAGCTGCGGCCGCTCGCCACGACCCAGGCCGCCAGCGGCGCCGAGGGCCCCGCGCTCCTTGCGAGCCGCCACGACGACACCACGGGAGGGAGGCGCTGATGAACCAGCAGGGAGATCCCAAGAAAGTCGACCCCAAGGCCAAGCTCCACGACGAGGACGAGCTGGCCGCCGAGGACGACTCGATCATCGGGCGCGCCCTCAAGCGGTCGCTGCTGGTGTTCCTGGGGATCGGTGTGCTGGTGGCGATCGCCATGCTGATCGCCCGCCGCCCGGTCACCGTCACACCGGAGACGGCGATCGCCAAGGAGGCCCCGCAGGCGGTCCGCGCCGCAGCCACCATACCGTCCGTCGCCTTCCGTGACATCACCCAGGCGGCCGGCATCGACTTCGTGCAGTTCAACGGCGCCTACGGCGACAAGCTGCTGCCGGAGACGATGGGGAGCGGCGCTGCCTTCTTCGACTATGACAACGACGGCGACCAGGACCTCCTCTTCGTCAACGCCACTACCTGGCCGTGGGGCCGCTACGCCTCGCCGGGCACCCACACCTGCCGCCTCTACGCCAACGATGGCAAGGGCAAGTTCCGGGACGTCACGGCCGCGAGCGGCCTCGGCGTCGAGCTCTACGGCATGGGGGTGGCGACGGCGGACTACGACGGCGACGGGTGGGTGGACGTCTTCCTGACCGCGGTGGGGCCGAACCGCCTGCTGCGCAACGAGCACGGCCACTTCGTCGACGTCACGGCCAAGGCCGGGGTGGCGGGCGCGCCGGGTGAATGGTCGGCCGGGGCTGCCTTTTTCGACGGTGACGGCGACGGCGACCTCGACCTCTTCGTGGCCAACTACGTGCGCTGGACCAAAGAGATCGACTTCCAGCTCGACTTCCGGCTGACCGGGGTTGGCCGCGCCTACGGGCCGCCGCAGAGCTACCAGGGCACCTATCCCTACTACTACCGCAACGACGGCAACGGCACCTTCACCGACGTCTCGCGGGCGGCCGGGGTGCAGGTGGACAACCCGGCGACCGGCGCGCCGATGGCCAAGGGCCTCGGCCTCGCTCCCATCGACGCCGACGGCGATGGCCACATCGACCTGCTGCTGGGCAACGACACGGTGCGCAAGTTCTTCTTCCACAACAAGGGGGACGGCACCTTCGAGGAGGTGGGGGAGCTCTACGGCCTGGCCTACGACCGCGACGGCAACGCCACGGGCGCGATGGGAGTGGACGCCGCCTACTTCCGCAACGACGACGACCTCGGCTTCATGATCGGCAACTTCGCCAACGAGATGACCTCCGTCTTCGTGGCCCAGGGGGACCCCACCTTCTATGTCGACGAGGCGATCGGCTCCGGCGTTGGGGCGCCGAGCCGGCGAGCCCTCAAGTTCGGCCTCTTCTTCTTCGACTACGACCTCGACGGCCGGCTCGACATGCTGCAGGCCGACGGTCATCTCGAGGACCAGATCAACAAGGTCGATCCCAGCCAGGAGTACCGCCAGGCAGCCCAGCTCTACTGGAACGCCGGCCACGAGGCGCCGCAGAGCTTCATGCTGGCGCCGGCCGAGACGGTGGGGGACCTCTACCGCCCGATCGTCGGCCGCGCCTCGACCTACGCCGACGTGGACGGCGACGGCGACCTCGACGTGGTGCTGACCCAGGTGGCCGGGCCGCCCCTGGTGCTGCGCAACGAGCAGGCCCTGGGCCACCACTGGCTGCGCCTCAAGCTGGTGGCCAAGGCGCCGAACCGCGATGCCATCGGCGCCTGGGTGACGGTCACGGCCGGAGGTGTCACGCAACGCCGGCAGGTGATGCCCACCAAGAGCTACCTCTCGCAGGTGGAGCTGCCCCTGACCTTCGGCCTTGGTGAGGCCACCACCCTCGAGAAGGTCGAGGTGCGCTGGCCGGACGGCAGCGTGCAGCCTCTGGAGGGCCTCGCCATCGACCGCGAGCAGGTGATCGAGCAGGTGATCGAGCAAGCCCCTTGACCACCGTCGAGGGGCGGGCCACCACCGCAGCGCCGGTGGTGGCCCCCTGGCGGTTTCGGTCGTTCGGGGATGGCGGTTGATTCTGTCGATTCATCTCGAATTGGCGCCTCGTCTCGTGATATCGTCGCCTCTCTTGTGAGGTGACGGAATGATCGACGCCATCGACCTTCAGATCCTCGAGCTGTTGCAGGCCAATGCCCGCACCTCGAACGCCGAGATCGCCCGCCAGGTTGGGCTCGCCCCCTCGGCCATCTTCGAGCGGGTGAAGAAGCTCGAGGAGAAGGGCATCATCCGCGGCTACGCCGTGGACCTGGCGCCCAAGGACCTCGGCCTCGGGCTGACCGCCTTCATGTTCGTCAAGTCCGAGGAACGGGTGGGCGACCGCCGCACCGGCGAGCGCCTGGCCGCGATCGCCGAGGTCCAGGAAGTGCACCACGTGGCAGGCGAGGATTGCTTCCTGCTCAAGGTGCGGGTGGCGGACACCGACGCCCTCGGCCGGCTGCTGCGCGAGAAGATCGCCGCCATCCCGGAGGTGCGCTCTACCCGCACCACGATCGTCTTCGAGACGCTGAAGGAGACCCGCGCTCTGCCCTTGGGCCCCGAGGCGGCACCGTGAGCGCGGCCGACTCCGCGGCGGCCGATGCTTCGTTCCGCGCCCGCCAGATCGCCGCCTTCGCCGCCGTCTACCTGATCTGGGGCTCGACCTTCCTCGGCATCCGCTACGCCATCGAGACGCTGCCGGGCTTCAGCATGGCCGCCGTCCGGTTCACCGTCGTCGGCCTCGGGATGATCGCCTGGGGCAGGCTGCGGGGCGAGGCCTGGCCGGCGCCGCGGCAGTGGCGCTCCGCCCTGCTGTTGGGCACGCTGCTCCTCGCCTTCGGCAATGGCGGCGTGGTGTTCGCCGAGCAGCGCCTGCCCACCGGCCTTACGGCCCTGCTGGTGGCCACCGAACCCGTCTGGGTGGCGATCCTCGTCTGGCTCTCGCCGCGCGGCGACCGCCCCACGGCGCGCACCACCCTCGGCGTCCTCCTCGGCTTCGCCGGCGCGTTGCTCTTGACGGCGCCCTCCAGGCTCGCCGGCGAGGCGGTCCACCTGCCCTCGGCCCTGGTCGTCTTCTTCGCCTCGCTGTGTTGGGCGAGCGGTTCGGTCTACGCCAGCCGGGCGGACCTGCCGCGCTCGCTCGCGATGTCCGCCGGCAGCCAGATGTTCTCAGGCGGCCTGGTGCTCGCCCTCCTGGGCGCCTTGGCCGGCGAGTGGCAGCAGCTCGACCCCGAGAAGGTGTCGTTGGCGTCGCTCCTTGCTCTCGGCTATCTGATCATCTTCGGCAGCCTGATCGGTTTTTCGGCCTACAGCTGGCTGGTGCGCACCACGGCCCCCAACCTGGTGGCGACCTACGCCTTCGTGAACCCGCTGGTGGCCGTCTTCCTCGGCTGGCTGCTCGCCGGCGAGCCGATCACCGGCCGCACCGTGGCCGCGGCTGCTCTGATCGTTCTCTCCGTCATGCTGGTGAGCCTGCGCCCCGGCTCGCGGCCGGCCCGCCCCCGGCGGCGGCGCGCCAGCCCGCCAGCCGAGGCGGTGCCTCCGCCCTCGGCCGAGGCCGCCTAGCCCGCCCCTCGCCCGGGGGGCGGAGCTTTTTCATGCAGAGTTGACGATCTTCTTCTGCCCTTGGCGCTTCTTGGGAGTGCCGGGAGGTCGGCAGCACCGCGCGAGCACGGCGCGCGACGGTTCGGGAGCGGTGCGCCTCCTCGCCGGCGACGACAAGGAGAATGCGATGAGAACGAAGAGACACTTCTGGGAAGCAGCAGTCCTGACGCTGTTTTCTCTCGCTGCCGGGCCGGCGGCGGCGCAAACGTGCGGTGAGCCGGGAGTCATCCCCAACGACCCCTACATGGAGAAATACACGCCATCCTGCGTCGAGAAGGCGCCCGAGGAGTACCAATGGGGCCACTACGCGCTGCGGATCCCCGAGGCCTGGAGCCTGGTCAAGGGGCACGCGAATGTGGCGGTACTGGACATCGGTACGACCGTCGCTCACCCGGACCTTCGTGAGCAGGACAGCATGGGTGCCCAGCCCTGGGTCGGCAACCTCAGGCTCCCGTTGTCCTATGACTTCCGAGGCCCGACCTCGCCCTCGAACGAGGAGGACTCGTGTCCTGACGAGATGGAGCCCCACGGCACGGTGACCTCGACGTTGCCCTGCCTCTTCACGATTCCTTCACCTCCACCCCTGGTGGGGCAAGACCCGTGGGATGGCCCCAACTTCACGAGCGCAGCTGGCCACGGCACCCACGTCTCGGGCCTGGTAGCTGCCAAGCCCAACAACGAGGTGGGTGTAGCTGGGGTTTGCTGGAACTGCAGCGAGGAACTGGTGCGTCTCAACACGGTGACGGCTGACTTGGTGCCCGGAATGCACTGGGCCCTAGACCGCGGCTCTCAGGTTGCGAGCATGAGCCTCCACATCACGTTCACACCGTTCATGCCGTGTCCAACCAGCGGACCACCCAGTCTGCCCGCAGAGCAATTCGATTGTGCTCTCGAAGCCCTGCATGACAGGGACGTCGTGGTCGTGGCCTCGGCTGGCAATGGCAACTATCGTCAGGTCGACTACCCAGCGCGGGACGGCCGTGTTATCGGTGCAGGTGGGTTGCAGCAAGACGGGATTCCTGGCCTCTTCAACCCTTGGAAGGCCGCGGGCCAGCCGGTCGACTGCAATCCAACGATCCTGGGAGGGGAGCTCGGCTCGAACTGTGGGCCGGAACTGGACCTCCTGGCTCCCGCAAAGTCCGTCCTGTCGACGACGGCCTACGGACGTGACTGGAGCGCTCAGTCCGCCTGCGGCGACAGTTTTGGCCCTGGTACAACCCAGGATGGCTACGGCCTGTGCACAGGCACGTCGATGTCCGCGCCCTATGTCGCGGGGGTCGCGGCCTTGGTCCGTTCGGCGAACCCACTGCTGTCGAAGAACGCCGTCTACGACATCCTCACCTGGACGGCGAGCTCGGCTACCGTGCACACCGACTCCGCTGGCTATGGATACCCCGATGCCAGGGCCGCAGCGGCGGAGGCCCTTGGAGTGGCGGACGGCAAGCAACTCTCGAACCGGCTCACGCCCTTGTTCAGCCTGAAATACGTTGACGAAACCGACGGAGCTTACCTTCTGACGAGCGTCCCCCAGGTGGCCGCTGCCGCCCTCGACGGCCGCCTCTACACCAACTGCAAGGAGGTCGACCGCTCGAACTGCCCGGCGCAGCCCTTCACGGTCGGTGGCACGCGCGCTGCCCGCCGGTACTGGCAGTTCCCGGGCTTCCCCGCTCAGGCTCCACAGCCCGAGGCCGGGCTCTACCTCTTCACGACCGACAACGCTCCGTCGGGATGGACCCATGGCCTCGTGCCGCTCTACCGGCTGACCAAGACGCAGTTTGACCTGAACGGCGATCTCGTCGATCGCAGCTCTGCCTATGCCAGCACCCAGGCCGAGCTGGCTCTGCTGGAAGGCCCGTGCCCCGGTCCCGCCGGCGCGACCGAGCGCTGCGGCTACGAGCTCAGTGCGATCGAGGGCTACATCTACCCGGCCTGCGCCGGCTGCGCCGCTCCCCAGGGTGCCCAGGCGATCAAGCGGCGCTTCCACCTCACACACCACGACTTCGTCGTCTTCCCACCGTTCGAGGAGGACCGCCTTGCCGGCGAGGGCTACACTGCTGTGGTCACTGGCTTGCCCGAGGTGATCGGCTATGCCTATCCGAACGCCGACCAGGACCTGGACGGCCTGATCAACGGCTTCGAGATCCTGATCGGGACCCGTTGGAGCAGCACGGCGACGGACCAGGACACCGACGGCGACGGGATCTCCGACGGCCAGGAGGTGCTCGACTATCCCTACACGGACCCACACCTGGATGTGCTGCTCAATGCCAGCTGCACGTGCACGGCGGGACTGTCTTGCTCGTTCTCGGCAACCCTCTCGGGCAACGTCATCGGCTTCCCGCAGTTCGAGTGGTTGGTCGACAAGGACGAGTTCAGCAGTGCAACGGCCAACGTCACCTTCCCTGCTGCCGGCAGCTATCGTGCGCGGGTCATCGCGACCGGCAGTTTCGGCACGCTCGAGAGGCGTTGCACGGTGACGGCCGTGCCCTGACGTCCTACGCCAGCTCGGCGAAGCTCGTGTACCGCCGGTGGGGGACCGCTCCCACCGGCTTGTTGCCGGGGCGCACGAAGAGGCCGGTCTGGAAGCCGGCGGCCGCGGCGGCGTCGAGCTCGGCGGGCAGGTCGGAGAGGAAGAGAATGGCGGCCGGGGGAAGCCCGAAGGCGGCGGCGATCTGGCGGTAGGAATCCGGCTCCACCTTGGGGCCGGTGGTGGTGTCGTGGAAGCCTTCGAAGAAGCAGGTGAGGTCTCCCGCCGGAGTGGTGGAGAAGAGGAGCTTCTGGGCCAGCACGCTCCCTGACGAGAAGACCCGCAGGCGGGTCCCTCGCTCGCGCCAGGCGGCGAGGACGGCCGGCACGTCCGGGTAGACCTCGCCGGCGAGCGAGCCGTCGGCATAGCCGCGTTGCCAGATCAGCCCTTGAAGCGCCTTGAGCCCGGTCGACTTGCGATCGACCGCGATCAGGTGCAGGGCGTAGCTCGCGCCATCGCCGAACTCGGCCGGCACCGCGAGGCCGGCGGCGCGGTCCTGCGCCCATTCCTGACGCAGCTGGGCGAAGGCGGCAGCGACGTCCGGGTCCTCGCCGGCGCGGGCGGCATAGTCGCCGACCCGCGCCGCGGCGTAGGGGAAGAGCACGTCGTAGACGAAGCGCACCGAGGTCGTGGTGCCCTCGATGTCGGTGAGGACGGCTTGCACGGAAGAGGGTAGGGGCATCGCCATGGTGCGGCGGCCGGCCACGCCGGCCGCTCGCGCAGGAGGATGGGCAGCTCGCTACAGGCCCTGTGGCGGGAAGAACTGCGGCCCGAAGCAGAGCGGCAGGTACTTCGCGTCCTCGCCGGTGGCGGTGTAGTGCGGCGTCCAACCCGCCGGGTCCTCGAACAGGCGCACGGCGCGGATGTTGCGGTCGGCGCAGAGGTCGAACCAATGGTGGGTGCCGCGCGGCACGTTGATCATGTCGCCCTTCTCGACCTCAATCGAGAACACCGGGGCGCCCTCGGCATGGATGTGGAAGAGCCCGCGCCCGCCGACGATGAAGCGCACCTCGTTCTCCGAGTGCCAGTGCTCCTTGTTGAACTTGTTGAGCATCGCCTCGAGGCCGGGCGTGTCGGCCTTGACATTGATCACGTCGGCCGTCTTGTAGTTGCCGCTCGCCATCGTCTGGGCGATCGGCTCGCGGTAGGCGGCGAGGATCTCCTCGTCGGTGGCGTCGTCCTCGAGATCGGCGAGGCCCTCGAAGCGGCGGTACCAGATGCCGTACTGCGCGAGGAAGGCTCGCACCTCGTCGTCGTCCGAGAAGGACCGTTTGGTGTCGCGCACGGTGATGGTGGCCATCTTCTTCTCCTTCTGCAGGTTGCCGCGGCTGCCGGCGCTCCTACGCCGCGGGCCCGCCGGCCGGGAGCGGGGCGAAGGCGGTGCGGCGTGCCACACACTCGAAGAGGAACTCGAGGCACTCGACCTGCCGCCTGGCGTCGGCCAGGGTTGCTCCCCAAGTATAGAGACCGTGCCCGGCGAGCAGGAACCCAGGCAGGGTCGAGCGCTGCTGGGCGGGAGTGCACTCGATGAGGCTGGCGAGCTCGGCGGCGAGCGGCACCATGTCCTGGGCGTTGGCGAGGACCGGCACTTCGACGGCGGTCTCGTGGGTGCTCACGCCGGGCAGGCCCTTGAGCATCTCGTAGCCGGCGATCCGCACGCTGCCCCGCTCCAGGTGGTGCTCCGAGAGGAGCGTTCCCGCCACCGAATGCGTGTGCAGAATGGCTCCGGCTCCGAGCCTGGCCGCGATGGTGGTGTGGAGCAGCGTCTCGGCGGAGGGTTGGCCCTCGCCGGCGAGGACGTTGCCAGCCTCGTCGACAGTGAGCAGCATCTCCGGGCGCAGCGCTCCCTTGTCGGCCCCCGACGGCGTGATCAGCAGGCGCAGTGGCCCTCGCCCCAGGCACAAGCTGTAGTTGCCCGCGGTGCCCAGGCACCAGCCCCGCAGGTAGAAGCTCGCCACTGTGCGACACAGCTCAAGCGCGGAGGCCGCCGCCCCATTCATGCCCCCGAAGGTGCAGCCGAAGGGGTGAAGCGAGACAGCTTGCAGGCCTCGACGTTTTCTGCTAGTGTCCTTCGACATCTCTCGCTGGACCGAAGCCAGAGGGTTGAAAGCCAGAGGGTTGAAAGCTGGTAGAGCTAGCAAGGTCGAAGTCGAGCTGGTAGGTTGAAGTCGTCGGTTGCAGGAGAGAGCAAGCCGGCTGAAGAGATGTGAGAAGCGCTAGGGCGCTGGCAGTCGACCCGAACCGTCGCCGCCAGCTAGACTGACCGACGAGGAAGACGGACCGCGAAAGCCTGGCACGAGCAGCACTGAGAGAAGAGCACCGAGCGAGAACCGCCAAGCCCACCCGCAGTCGCGATCGAACCTCCCTTCCCCCCAGAGCTGCCCTGAGCCTTCGCTTCCCAGCGACGCCATCCCCCGAGTGACTTGAGGCTTCGTAGCGCGCTTACCGAGACTACGAGAAGAGACAAAGAGAAACGTTTTCGCGGGGCGATCCTGCCTGGCGAGAACAGCAGTGCCGGCCCGAGGCCGGTGAATAACAACATCAGCAGTTAGGAGTAGGACATGACCGAGCAGGGAGTCGTCAAGTGGTTCAACGATGCGAAGGGCTATGGGTTCATCTCTCGCGAGAATGGCCCGGACGTCTTCGTCCATCACACCGCGATCGTGGCCGAGGGTTTCCGGACCCTCGCCGAGGGTGATCGCGTGTCCTTCGAGGTCGGCGACGGCCCGAAGGGTCCGCAGGCCCGGAACGTCGTCCGCCTGTAAGCTGACGGCCCTCTTTTCATAGGTACTCTTCCGACTTCCCCGCGCCCCGCCGGTTCGCCGGCGGGGCGCTTTGTTTTTTGCAGGGCGCGGATGCGAGCTCCCCGATCCGAGTTCTCGCCTTCGACCGGTCTCGGCGGCTGGTAATCCCGAGAGCGTCCCCATCGCGAAGCCTCGGGCCTTCTGCCACTCCCTCGCAGGCTGCGGCGCCGGTCCTCTCGGAACGCCACCCCTGCCCGGCTACCTCCTCGCCCGACGAGGAGCGCCGTCGGTGGTCCCACTCCCGGCTCCCCGCTTGTCGGAGCGTCTCTGGTATCGCGTTGAGAAGCACAGATAGAGATCGGGCTAACCGTTTGCCCGTGCCGGCGTAACTGTATGGACACGCCGAGCCAGCACCGGGGCGGCGGCATCTCCCGCTGCTGAGCGCCGGTGAGACCATCTGGTCGCCTCGCCGTCGCATCTGGAGAGGGAGGGTGAGTGCAAGTGATAAAGGGATCTTGGCTCCACTGATAGACACTTGAAATAGTTCCCTACTAGATCAGAGCGCACCATGGTGTATTGGCTAGCAACGAGATGCTACTATGGTGTTATGGACTATGCGGGGGCGGAGGCGGTGAGGGGTAGCGAGGTCGGTGTGGACGGGAGCGAGTCCGTGGCGGTTGCAGAGGCCCTGCGGTGAGCATCGGCGCAGGGCGGCAAGGCCAGCCGCCGCACGAAGGGCCCGAGCTGGACCTCGAACCCTCACTCGGAGTGCTCCCGCTCGCCAGCCCCGCCACCGGTCCGGTGCTCTCACGACCGACCAACCAGCCAAAGCCGCCGACAGCGGCGTCCGTCGGCCCCGGCCGCCCCGGCAGCGGCAGCCTCACCGCGCGCCAGCGGGTTGACCTCCTGCTCGATCCCGGTTCCTTTCTCGAGATCGGCGCTGCCGTGCGCCATCGGAGCCAGGTGTTCGGGATGGCGGAGCGCCGGCCGGTCGGCGATGGCGTGATCACCGGTTGGGGAACGATCGCGGGCAGATCCGTCTACCTCGTCTCGCAGGACTTCTCGGTGCTTGGCGGCTCGGTCGGAGAGGCCGGCGGCTCGAAGATCTGCCGCGTCCAGGACCTGGCAGCCCAGAACGGTGTGCCCTTGGTCGCGCTGTGGGACGGTGGCGGCGGGCGGATCCAGGAGGGCGTCGATGCCCTGCATGGCTTCAGCGAGATCCTCTACCGTCATGCCAGGTCGTCGGGGGTGGTGCCGCAAATCGGCGCCATGATGGGCCCCTGCGCCGGCGGTGCGTCCTACTCCGCGAGCCTGATGGACTTCATCCTGATGGTCGAGGGCACGGGTACGATGTCGCTGACCGGGCCGGACGTGATCCGCTCGGTGACGCAGAGCAGGGTCACGACTGAACAGATCGGTGGCGCCGAGGTCCATGCCTCGACCACCGGCCTCGCGCACCTGGTGGCCGCCAGCGACGCGGACTGCCTGACCGCCATCCGGCAGCTGCTCAGCTTCCTCCCCGACAGCAGCGAGAAGGACGCACCGCTGGGCCGGGAGCCCGCCGAGACAGAGCGGCCGGCCGCCGACATCGAGACGATCCTGCCGCGGAGCTCGCAGCAGTCCTACGACATGCGGCAGCTCATCCGGGCCGTCGTCGACGACGGCGTGTTCCTCGAGCTGCAGGCCGCGTTCGCGCAGAACCTGCTCGTCGGCTTTGCTCGGCTCGGCCGCCACGCGATCGGAGTGGTCGCCAGCCAGCCGCTCTATCTGGCGGGGGCCCTCAGCTGCAACGCGGCGATCAAGGGCGCCCGCTTCGTCCGCTTCTGCGACGCCTTCAACATCCCCGTGGTCACCTTCGTCGATTCACCGGGGTACGTGCCCAGCTTGCAGGAGGAGCTCGCGGGCGTCATCCGCCACGGTGCGAAGCTGGTCTTTGCCTACGCTGAAGCCACCGTGCCGCTGATCACGCTGGTGACGCGCAAGAGTTACGGCGGCGCCTACGCTTCGCTGGCCTGCAGCGAGATGCGCGCCGACGTCAACCTCGCCTACCCGGGGGCCGAGGTGGCGGTGGTGGGGGCCGAAGCCGCCGTCGCCGTGCTGCATCGCCGCGAGCTGCGCCAGGCCGGGCCCGACGAGGCGGCGGTGCGGCGGCAGCTCGAGGACGACTACCGACAGGAGTTCAACAGCCCTTTTCCGGCAGCCGAGCGCGGCATCATCGACGCGGTGATCCAGCCGCGGGACACCCGTTCTCATCTGCTCAAGGCGCTCAAGGGCCTGCTGCGCAAGCGCGCCGAGCTGCCGCGGCGCAAGCACTGCAATCTCCCCCTATGAAGCAGGCTCGAGAAGAGGCCGCCAGGTGATGGACATGACGACCGCCAGGAGGGGGACATGAAGCACGCCGCGGTGCCGACCAGGTACCCGCTGTCACCCCTCCAGGAGGGCATGCTCTTCCATCGCAGCAGGGGCTTGCGCTCGGGGGTGGAGATCTACCACATCCAGGCTTCGCTCGCGGAACCCCTCGACAGCGCCGTCCTCCGGCGTGCCTGGGAGCTGATGGTGGCACGGTACGAGGTCTTCCGCACCGCCTTCGTGTGGACCGCGGGCGGCCAGGCACTGCAGGAGCCGCGAGATGGGGTGAGCCTGGGTTGGACGGAGCTCGACTGGCGCCACCAGCCGCCTTCCGAAGTGCCTTCGCTGGTCGCTCGCTTCATCGCCGAAGACCACAAGGCCGGCGTCGAGCTCGAGCGGCCCCCCCTGATGCGGGTCGCGCTGATCCAGGCCGCCGAGGAGCATTGGGAGCTGATCTGGACGCTCTTCCACGGGATCGTCGATGGGCGGTCGGTACGGCGAATTCTCATCGAGGTCTTCGACGTCTACGCGCGGCTGCTGGCCGGCGCCGAGCCCTCGCCGCCGCCGACGACACCGTTCCACCGCTACATCGAGCAGGTGACGAGCCTCGACCTCGGCGCGGCCGAGCGGTATTGGCGGCAGGTCCTCGCCGGCTTCAGGGTGGCGACGCCGCTGCCGGGTGCTCGCGCCGCCCGCCTGCCGAGGAGTGGCGAGGACGCCCACCAGGACCGCCAGGTCGAGCTCTCGGTGGACGAGACGGCGCAGCTGCGGGCGATGTGCGACGAGCAGGGCTTCACCCTTCACACCCTGCTCCAGGGCATCTGGGCCCTGTTGCTGGCCAGTCAGACTGGCAACCGTGACGTCGTTTTCGGCAACGTCAAGTCGAACCGCGCCTCGTTCGCCGGCGGCAACGAGATCGTGGGTCCGGTCATCAACACGCTCGTGCTGCGGGTCAACGTCGAGAACGAGGTTCGCTGCGCCGACTGGCTGCGCGGGATCCGTGCCCAGTGGCTCGCCCATCGTGATTTCGAGCTCGCGCCGCTGTCCCGCGTGCAGCAGTGGAGCGAGCTGCCGGCGGGGCCGCTGTTCCGCACCCTGCTGGTGTTCGAGAACTACCAGTGGAACGATTTTCTGCGCGGCCTGGGTGGCAGCTGGGCGCGACGGCGGGTGGAGGTCGTGCGCCAACCCGAGTACCCCCTGACCTTCTATGGCTTCTGCTCGCACCGTCTCGTCCTCAAGCTGATCTTCGACGCGCGGATCTTCAACGCCTCGACGATCGAGCGCCTGCTCGCCGAGATGAAGCACCTGCTCGCCGAGGTCCGGCGCGACAGCACGCGGCCGGTCGGCTCCCTCTCGCCGTTGACCACGAGCGAGCGTTGCCAGCTGCTGTACGAATGGAACGACACGGCCGAACCACCGCCGGAGATGTCTCTCGGCGAGCTCATCGAGCGTGTGGTCGAGCAGGGTCGCGATGCCACGGCGGTGGTGGAGGGCGCGGCGCACTGGTCCTACGGTGGGATCGCACGGCGGGCCGCGGCGCTGGCAGACGCCCTGCTGCGGTACGGCGTGGGACCGGAAGTGCCGGTGGCCTTGTGCATCCCGCGCTCCGTAGAGCTGGTGGTGGCCGCGCTGGCAGTGGTGGAGGCCGGGGGCGCCTACGCCCCACTCGACCCCCGCCATCCCATCAAGCGCCACGAGCTCGTCCTCGCCGGGCTTGGCCGACCGTTGCTCCTCACCGTGGCCGAGCTGCGACCTCAGCTGGCTGAGCTCGGCTGCGCGATGCTCGCCGCCGACGTGCCCGCGACGGGGCCCACCAGCGGGCTGGGCCGGCGCCACGACGACCGCCACCTTGCCTACCTCCTGCACACCTCCGGTTCGACCGGCCGCCCCAAGGCAGTCGCCATCGAGCGCGCCAGCCTGCTCGCCATGGTCCTGCGACAGAACGGTCTGCGGACGGGCGAGAGCGTGCGCGGCGTGCTCGGCGGCAGCCCAGCCTTCGACCTCTCGGTGTGGGAGATGTGGCTCTGTTTCGGCCTGGGGGGCGCCCTGCACGTCCCGGCGGAGGAGATCTACCGCGATCCCCTGGAGTTGCGCGACTGGTTGCTGGCGCGCGCGATCACCGCCTGTCTGCTGGCGACCCCCATCGGCGAGCTTCTGCTCTCGATCCCGTGGCCACAGGGCGGCTGTTTCGCTCGCCTCCTGGTGGGTGGCGACCGGCTGGGCCGGCGTCCTCAGCCCGCGACACGCTACGAGGTGGTGAACCTCTACGGTCCGACCGAGAACACGGTGATCGCCACCGGCGGCCGCGTGTTGGCCGAGGGGATGAACGCCGAGGCGCCCGCGATCGGCCGGCCGCTGGCCAACGTGCGCTGCTATGTCGTCGACCGCGGCCAGCGGCTCGCTCCGCTCGGGGCGCAGGGAGAGCTGCTGATCGGCGGCAGCGGGTTGGCTCGCGGCTACTGGGGCCGCCCGCGCACCACCGCGGAACGATTCGTCCCGGACCCGTTCAGCGGCTTCGCCGGCGAGCGGCTCTACCGCTCTGGAGACCTGGTGCGGCTCGGCGATGGTGGCGAGATCGAGTTCTGCGGTCGGGCCGACCACCAGCTGAAGATCCGCGGCAATCGCGTCGAGCTGGGTGAGATCGAGTCCCTGCTGCGCCAGCACGCCGAGGTCGCCGAGGCCGTCGTCGTGGCACAGGGCGAGGCCGACCGTCTGCTCCTCGTTGCCTACCTGGTACCTCGCGAAGCGACGCCCGAGGAGGAGGCCGAACACCTGCTGCGCGCCTATCTGGACCAGCGCCTGCCGGCCTACATGGTCCCCGCCGTGTTCGTGTTCCTCGCCAGCTTGCCGCGGACGACGAGCGGCAAGGTCGATCGCCAGGCACTACCCCGGGTCGCGGGCCTGCCGGACCGTGCGACGCGGCCGCCGGCGCCACCCCAGACCCCGGAGCAGACGGTCGTCCTGGCGGCGTGGGAGGAGGTGCTCGGGCAGACCGACCTCGGCATCGACGACAGCCTGCATGACCTCGGGGCAGATTCGATCGCCCTCATTCGGTTGCACTTCCGCCTCCGCGACGAGCTGGGGCGCAATTTCCCCCTCGCCCTCCTGATGGACTTCCCGACCGTGCGCCGGCTGACCGCCGAGATCCTCCACCAGGCCGAGAGCGGTCGCGACGAAGGCGCCGAGCCAGCTGCGCCGGCTACGGTGGAGCCCCTTGGCAGGAGGGTCGAGCCTTGAGCGGGAGCCAGCGCCGGGTCCATCGCCCGCAGACCCTGCCGGCCTTGTTGCTGGCGGCTGCGGCGGAGGCGGGCAGCCGCCCGGCCGTGTACTCCGGGGAGAGCTGGCACAGCTTCCGTGATCTCGCCGAGCAGGCCGGCCGCTTCGCCGCCGGGCTTGGCCGGCAAGGGATCGCTCCCGGAGACCGCGTGGCGGTGGCCGCCAAGAACCGCCGCGAGTTCATCGTTGCGACCTATGGCATCGCCATGGCGGGTGCGATCCTGGTGCCGGTCAACACCCAGCTGACCGCCGACGAGGCCTCGTTCGTGGTTGGCCACTCCGGCGCCCGAGCCCTGGTCTACGGCGCCGAGAGCGCTGCCCAAGCGGCCGGCCTCGAGGCTTGCCGGGAGCTGCGCCTCGGGATCGGCCTGCCGGGTTGGGAGGCCCAGGGAGGTGGCGTTTGCGCGCGAGCCGGTGGGCTGCCGACCGTCGCCTGGGAGGAGCTCCTTGCCGAGCCCGCGATCTCCGGCGTGGGCGTGCGACCCGGCGACGCGGTGGCGATTCAGTACACCTCGGGCACGACCTCGCGGCCCAAGGGAGTCGTCCACTCGCACCGCTCGCTGATCAGCGCCTTCGTCGCCCGGGCCCGTCACATGGGCTATGACGCCGAAGACGTGATGCTCATCGCCACTCCGCTCTTCCACCTCAATGCGCAGGGGGTGGTGATCATGGCCCTCTGGAGGCGCTTCCGCGTCGTCCTCTGGGAGCGCTTCAGCGCCTCGCAGTTCTGGCCGGAGGTCCGCCGGCACGGCATCACCTCGCTCAACGGCATGGAGACGATCAGCCGCATCCTGCTGGCACGGCCGCCCGAGCCGGCCGAGCGGGGGACTTCCCTGCGTTCCGTGGTGGGCGTCATGCCCGCCGAGCGGATGCGCGAGTTCGAGTCCCGCTTCGGTGCCGCGCTGGTGCCGGTCTATGGGCTGACCGAGGATCCGATGCCGGTGTTGGGCCCCCGCCGCGGCATCCCGCGCTCCTGGCCCGACTCGACGCTCGCCATGTCGGGCCGCCCGACCGCGCCACGGCGACACCAGATCAGGATCGTGGGCGAGGACGGCGGCGACCTCGGCCCTGGCTTGGTGGGGGAGATCGTCAAGCGTAGCCCGGCGACGATGCTCGGCTACTTCCGGGATGCCGACGGCACGGCCGCCGTGCTCACCGACGGCTGGTTGCGGACGGGCGATCTCGGCTTTCTGGACACGGCGGGCTACCTCTACTACGTGGGGCGGAAGAAGGACGCCGTTCGCTCGGCCGACCGCATGATCGCCACGGTCGAGGTCGAGAACGCCATCGCCACCCATCCGAGCGTCGCCCGGGCGGCGGTGATCGGTCGCCCCGATCCCGTTCGCGGCGAGGAGCTCCAGGCCTGCGTCGTGCCGGAGCCCGGCGGGATGGCCGACGAGGCCCTGTTCGCCGCCCTGCGCGCCTGGTGCGGCGAGCGTCTGGCTGCCTACAAGGTGCCGCGGTTCTGGGAGGCCTTCGCAGAGTTGCCGCTGACCGCCACGGGGAAGGTGCGCAAGGACGAGCTGCGGCGGCGAGCCGCCGCGAGCGACCGCGCCTGGGACGCGGCGCCGCGAATGGCTGAGGGGCAGCGATGAGCACGGACAACCTGCCCTCGATCCCGGCCGCCGGCTCGGCCGCGAGCTATCCGCTCTCCTGGGCGCAGCAGGGAGCCTGGCTCTACGAGCAGCTCACCGGCTCCCCGGCCCTGATGCAGACCGTTCGCGTTCTGCGGGTCGAGGGTCCGCTCGATCCGCACCGCCTGCGCGGTGCTCTCGCCGCGCAGGTGGCGCGCTTTGACGTGCTGCGGTCGCGGGTTCGCCTGGAGGGAACCGAACCGGTGCAAGAAGCGACGAGCGAGCCCGTCGTCGTCCGCTGGCTCGACCTCCTCGCGTTGCCTCGGCCGCAGCGTCAAGACCAGGCTCGAGAAGCTCTCCAGGCGGCCCTCCACCGGGCCTTCGATCTCGAACACGAGCCGCTCTACCGCTTCTATTGCTTCCGTCTGGCCGTGGGTGAGCACCTCTTGCTGCTCAACTTCCACCACCTCGTCTTCGACGGCCACTCGATCCGCGTCTTCCTCGACGGTTTTCATCGCGCCTACGCCGGCGAGCTCCTCCCGCGGCCTCGCTTCCAATACGCCGACTACGTGCGTTGGCAGCAAGCCCGGCTGGCCTCCGGCGAGCTCGCCGAGGCCGCGGCGAGCTGGCGCCGCCTCCTCGGCGGCGACTTGCGGCGGCTGGCCTTGCCGAGCGACCGACCGCGGCCGGCCGTGGCGGACCGTGAGGCGAGCTTCCACAACCGGGTGCTGCCGGCACCGCTCTTGGGCGCCCTCAAGCAGCTACGCCGTGAGCGCGGCACGACCCTCTTGCGCACCGTCTTCGCCTTGAGCGCCGCCCTGATGCATCGCCTGAGCGGCGACCGCGAGTTTCTCCTCGGCACGCCGCTCTCCGGCCGCAGCCACCCCGAGCTCAAGGATCAGGTCGGGTTCTTCGTCAACACGGTGGGCTTGCGACTGAGCTTCGCCGGCGATCCCACCTTCGCGGCCCTTCTCGCCCAGGTCGATCACCGCTTGGTCGAGGCGATCGAGCACCAGGACTACCCGTTCGAGAAGCTGGCGGTCGGGGCCGCGGCGGGCGACGGCGACCCCACGGCGGGGCCGGGCTGGTCGGACCTCGCCAGCGGCGAAGGCGGAAGCCGCCAGGAGCCACCCTTCGCGGCGGTCTGCATGCAGCGCTTTCGGACCCCCACCGAGGTCCACGGCGAGCTCACCTTCAGTCATTGGGAAGCGGTGCTGCCGGAGGTGCTCTACGAGCTGGTACTGACCGAGGTGGAAGTCGCGGAAGGGCTGCTGCTGATGGTGCAGTACCGCCGGCAGTTGTTCGACGCGACCACCATCGCGAGGTGGCTTGGTGCCTTCGAACGCCTGGCGTGGGCCGTGGTCCGCGCGCCCGAACGGCCGGTCTCGGCCCTCGAGATGCTGGCGGCGAACGAGAGGCAGCAGCTCCTCGTCGAGGTCAACGACACGGCTGCCCACTACCCCGCGGAGGTGGGCCTCGCGGCGCTGGTCGCTCGCCAGGTCGAGACCCGCCCCGACGCCGTGGCCCTGATGGCCGACGGCCCGTACGAGGAGTGGACGTCGTACGCGGCCCTGAACACAGAGGCCGCGGCGATGGCCGCCCAGCTGCGCGCCTGCGGAGCCGGCCCCGGGGAGGTCGTTGCCCTCCTCTTGCCGCGTTCGCGCGCGGCGGTCGTCAGCCTTCTCGCCGCGATCCAGGCGGAAGCCGCCTATCTGCCCCTCGATCCGAGCTATCCCGCCGAGCGGCTCTCGGGGATGCTCGCCGACGCGCATCCTGCCGTGCTGGTGAGCGCCGGCGAGCTCCCGGCCGAGGTCGAGCCGGGGGGGGCTGCGCGGCTCGACCTCGCGAGCTGGCCGGAACCGCCAGCGGGGACCGGGTTGCATCGCGGTCCGTGGCTCACGGGCGACGCCGTCGCCTACTTGATGTACACCTCGGGCTCGACGGGGAAGGCCAAGGCGGTGGTGGTACCCCAGCGGGCGGTGTGCCGGTTGGTGATGGGCACCGACTATGTCCGCTTCGGGGCTGGCGATCGCGTCGCGCACGCCTCGAACATCTCCTTCGACGCCGCGACGTTCGAGGTCTGGGGCGCCCTCCTCAACGGCGGTCGCCTTGCCGTCTTCGAACGCGAGGTGCTGCTCGCGCCGCGGGCCCTCGCCCGGCGTCTGGGCGAGCTGGCGACCAGCGTTCTCTTCCTCACCCCGGCGTTGTTCAACCGGGTCGTGGGGGAAGTCCCCGACTGCTTCGCCGGAGTGGGGGTGCTGGTGCTCGGTGGCGAGGCGCTGGAGCCGGCGTGGGTGCGCACGGCGCTCGCCGCGGGAGCGCCGCGGCGCCTCGTGAACGGCTATGGCCCCACCGAGGCCACGACCTTCTCGACCGCGTTCGCGGTCGGCCTGGCAGACTGCGCGGGGGGCTCGATCCCGATCGGTCGGCCGATCGAGAACAGCTCCGCCTACGTTGTCGACGCGGCCGGCGAGCTCTGCCCCCTGGGTGTCTCCGGCGAGCTCCTGTTGGGCGGCGCTGGCCTCGCCCAAGGGTACTGGCGTCGCCCCCGGCTGACCGCCGAGCGATTCGTGCCGGACCGCTTCGCGGCACGACCTGGTGCCCGCCTCTACAGGAGCGGTGACCTCTGCCGGCGGCGCCAGGATGGTGTGGTCGACTTTCTGGGCCGCCGCGATCACCAGGTCAAGGTGCGCGGTTTTCGCATCGAGCTCGGCGAGGTCGAGATCGCCCTTGGTGAACACCCGCAGGTGCGCAGCTGTGCCGTCGTAGCGCCGGCGAGCCGGGCGGGCAGCCGGTCGCTCGTGGCCTTCGTGGTGGCGCCGGCGGCGAGCATGGCTGAGCTCGCCGCCTACCTCGGGGAGCGCTTGCCCGCCTTCATGGTGCCGGCTCGCTGGGAAGGCGTCGATTCCCTTCCTCTGACCGACAACGGGAAGGTGGATCGCCGGCAGCTGGAGCGGCTGGCGGCGGCGACCGAACCCGCCGCCAGCACCACCGGCACGGCGCCGGCGAACGCCCAGGAAGCGGCGCTGGCGGCGATCTGGGCCGAGGAGCTCGGTCTTGCAAGCATCGGTGTCGAGGACGACTTCCACGACCTCGGAGGACACTCGCTGCTGGCGATCCGCATCGTCGCGCGGCAACGGGACGAGCTGGGCCTGGAGGTCGGGATCCGCGGCTTTTTCGAGGCGCGCACGGTGCGCGGCCTCGCCGGGCACCTGGTCGCCGCGCGGCCGGGCGCCGCCGCGACGGCCGGCGAGGCGGGCCGCGAGGGCCCCGAGACGCCCCTCTCGTTCGGCCAGGAGAGGCTGTGGTTCATCGACCAGCTGCTCGGTCAGACGTCGTACTACGTGAGCGCGCTGCTGTGGTCTCTCCGCGGCGACCTCGACGTCGCTGCCCTGCACGCTGCGTTCGCGACGCTCGTCGCCCGCCACGAGGTGTTGCGCTCGGCCTTCCGCTCGCGCGACGGCGTGCCCTTCCAGGAGGTGGCGCTGCCGCGGGGACCGCAGCTCCCGGTGGTCGACCTCACTGGCCTCGACCCCGCGCACCGCGACGCTCTCGGCACGCGCCTCCTGCGCCGGCGCTGCGGCCAGCGGATCCCGCTCGCGACGCCGGGGCCGATCCGCTTGCTCCTGGTCCGCCACGGCAGTGCCGAACACGGGCTGGCCTGCGGCGTCCACCACATCGCCTTCGACGGCGAGTCGATCCCCATCCTCGCCCGCGAGCTGAGCCGCGCCTACGCGAGCCATCGGTTGGGGGAGGCGCCGGCGCTGGCGCCACTCGGCCGCCAGTACGGGGACTTCGCCCGCTGGCAGCGCAGCCCGGGCCGCGAGGCCGAGCTCGCCGGCCAGCTGAGCCACTGGCGAGCCCAGCTCACCGGCGCGCCGCCGGTGCTGGAGCTGCCGCACGACCGGCCGCGACCGGTGCTCGCCGCGTTCCGAGCAGGGCAGGCCCGCCTCGCTCTATCTGGCCCCTTGGTCGCGGCGCTGCGCGGCCAGGCGCGGCGAGCGAACGCGACCCTCTTCATGGTCGTGATGGCGTCCTTCAAGGCCCTGGCGAGCCGCCTCAGCGGGCAGCGCGACATCGTCGTCGGCACGCCGATCGCCGACCGTTCCCAGGCCGGGACGACGGAGTTGATCGGGCTCTTCGTCAACGCCCTGCCGCTGCGCAGCCGGCTGCTGCCCGGACAGCGTTTCCGCGAGCTGGTCGGTGACGTGCGGGCGACGACCCTCGACGCGCTGGCTCACGCCGCCGTGCCCTTCGAACGGCTGGTCGACGCGCTCCAGCCGCAGCGGGACCTCAGTCGCGAGCCACTCTTCCAGGTCATCCTCCAGCTGCTCGCCGACGCCGGCCCCGGCCTCGATCTGCCCGGTGTGGAGGTGGAGCCCCTGCGCCCGACGCTCGAGCGGACCAGCTTCGATCTCGTCGTCACCCTGCGCGAACGCCCGACGGGCGAGGTCGACGGCGATCTGCTCTACGCCCGTGATCTCTTCGACCCCACCGCGATGGAGCGCCTCGTCCGGCACTGGCGCCATCTCCTCGCAGCGGTCGCTAGCGACGCCGAGGCAGTCCTCGACCGGGTGGTGCTGCTGTCGACGGCGGAGCAGGCCCAGCTCGTCGGCGAGTGGAACGACGCGACCGCGGCGTGGCCGCCGGCGACGACGCCCGAGCTGGTGGCGTCGTGGGTCGTCACCAGCCCGGAAAGCGTGGCGGTGGTCGACGGTGGCCACTGGACCTACGCTGGCGTCTGGGCCCGGGCGGCGGCGCTCGCGGCGAGACTGCCGCGGCCGCAGCACGGCGAGGGCCTGCTGGCCCTCGTGCTGCCGCGCTCGGTGGAGCTGGTGGTGGGCAGCCTGGCTGCGTGGATGGGCGGGCAGGCCTTCCTGCCGCTCGACGCTGGTGATCCGTTGCCGCGCCTGCGGGCGACGCTGGCCCGGGCCGCTGCGGGAGCGGTCCGCGCCGACGGGCCGCTCGCCGAGGCCCTCGCCTCGCCAGATTGGCAGGTCCTCCGCGAGGAGGCCGTGGTGCCGGCCGGGCAACCGCCCGGCCGCGAGCTCGCCGCGAGCCCGGAGCGCCTCGCCTACGTCATCTTCACCTCGGGCTCGACGGGTGTTCCGAAGGGCGTGGAGCTCGCCCATGGCGGGCTCTACAACCTCGTGCGCTGGTTCGGGGGCCACTACGGCCTGGCCCCAGGAGACCGTTGCAGCCAGGTCTCTGGCACGGGCTTCGACGCCGCCGTCTTCGAGACCTGGCCCTGCCTGGGCGCCGGCGCGACGCTGGTGATCGTCGACGAGGAGGTGAGGGCGGCGCCGCGTGCCCTCGTTGGCTGGCTCGCCGAGCGACGGGCCGACGTCGTCTGGCTGCCCACGCCCCTGACGGCGGCGGTCAGCCGTGAGCGCTGGCCGGCCGGCGGCGGCCCGCGGGTGCTCACCACGGCGGGTGACCGCCTGACCCGCGGCGCCGTGCGTGGGCTGCCGGTGGCGCTCGACAACCTCTACGGTCCCACCGAGGCGACGGTGATGGCGACGTGGTCGCCCGTGCGGCCTGGGGAGCACGACCCACCCATCGGCCGCCCGATGACCAACGTCGCCGTGTATGTGCTCGACGGGGTGCAGCAGGCGGTGCCGATCGGGGTGGTGGGCGAGCTCCACATCGGCGGCATCGGGGTTGCGCGCGGCTACCGTGCCCTGCCCGCCCGCACGGCCGAGTCCTTCGTCCCGGACCCCTTCGCCGCCGCGGTGGGCTCCCGCCTCTACCGCACGGGGGACCTGGTGCGTCGCCGCGCCGATGGCGAGATCGACTTCCTGCGCCGGGCCGACCATCAGGTGAAGGTCCGCGGCTTCCGAGTCGAGATCGGCGAGATCGAGAGTGCCCTGGCCGGCCTCGCCGGCGTGCGGGAAGCCGTGGTCGTGGCCCGTCGTGACGGCGCAGAAGAGTGCCGCCTGGTGGCCTACGTGGTGCCGACGGCAGGCGGGGGCCCCGGTGCGACGGGGCTCACCTCGACCGAGGTCCCGGCCCTGCGCGCGGCGCTCGCCGAGCGGCTCCCGGCCTACATGGTGCCGGCCCAGTTCCAGCTGCTGGCCGCTCTGCCGCTGGGCCCTACCGGCAAGGTGGACCGCGCCGCGCTGCCGGCTCCCGCTCGCGAGGTGGCGGAGGCCGCCCCGGCCAACGAGCTCGAGACGCGGCTCCTCGGCATCTGGCGCCAGGTGCTGGGTGCCGAGGCGATCGCGACCGACGACAGCTTCTTCGAGCTCGGCGGGCACTCCCTGCTCGCCACCCAGCTCTTGTCGAGGGTACGCGAGCAGCTGGGGAGAGACGTCAGCCTGCGCGCCTTCTTCGCCGCGCCGACCGTCGCCGGCCTGGCGCGGGCGCTCGAGTCGGCCGCTTTGGCCGCGCCGCGGCCGCCGCTCTTGCCGCTGCCGCGCGGTGCCGAGGCCCCCCTCTCTTTCACCCAGGAGAGGATGTGGTT
>WBZL01000436.1_pt1 | contig 46717 bp, 37 predicted proteins | sample 5204291 | NCBI WGS metagenome assembly WBZL01 (sample SAMN12344345, study PRJNA552823) | activated sludge metagenome | biome: Activated sludge suspended growth; feature: Nitrification reactor; material: Wastewater; isolation source: activated sludge from nitrification reactor of wastewater... | reverse complement strand
GACCTTCAACGGCCAGGAGGTCAGCGTCACCACCCGGGTCAGCGGCTACAAGGAGGTCGCCGGTCTCGTGGTGCCGTTCGCCATCGAGGCGCGGCCCGACGGCGCTCCCGCCGGCCAGAACATCACCATCGAGAAGTACGAGTTCGACGTCCAGCTGCCGGACGACCGCTTCACGATGCCCGCGGCGCCCGCCCCGGCGCCGGCGGGCCAGTAGGCGGACCCGCACCACGACTCGCTCCCAGGCCCCGCGCGGGCCTGGGTTCACGTTTCCCGGCCGGCCGCGACGCGGCCGGAGCTTTGTGCCCAACGCGGTGCGCTCCAGCGAGCGTACCGGAGAGAACGGGAGGATGCCGATGCGTCCGACGAGGACTCGCTCTGCCCTGCTCGCCTCGCTGCTCGCCCTGCCCTTCGCTGTCGCGACGGCTGCCCAGGCTGAGAGCACGATCGACTCCAACACCTTCGGCGGCCTCGAGGCCCGCGCGATCGGACCGGCGGTGATGGGGGGCCGGATCGCCAGCATCGATGCCGTGGCGAAGGCTCCACTGACCATCTACGCGGGTGCAGCCGGCGGCGGCGTCTGGCGCTCGACCGACGGCGGCCTGTCGTTCAAGTCGGTGTTCGACGGCCAGTCGCAGTCGATCGGCGCGCTCGCCATCGACCCCAACGACGAGAAAACGGTGTGGGTGGGGACCGGCGAAAGCTGGACCCGCAACAGCGTCTCGGTCGGTACCGGGCTCTACAAGACGACCGACGGCGGCGACTCCTGGAAGCTCGTCGGCCTCACCGACTCCGAACGCATCGCGCGCATCCAGGTCGACCGCAAGGACGGCAAGACCGTCTTCGTCTGCGCCAGCGGCCATCTGTGGAACGCCAACGAGGAGCGTGGCGTCTACAAGACGACCGACGGCGGCGAGACCTGGAAGCGGGTCCTCTACGTCAACGCCGACACCGGCTGCTCCGATCTCGAGATGGACCCCCAGGACCCGCAAGTGCTCTACGCCGGCATGTGGCAGTTCCGCCGTTACCCGGACTTCTTCGAGTCCGGCGGCGCCGGCAGCGGCCTCTTCAAGTCGAGCGACGGCGGTGAGACCTGGCAGCCGCTCACCAACGGCCTGCCGGCGGGCAAGAAGGGGCGCATCGCGGTCGCCGTCGCGCCCTCCCGCACGAGCGTCGTCTACGCCCTGGTCGAGGCCGAGAAGACGGCCCTCTACCGCTCGGACGACCTCGGCGCCTCCTTCCGCCAGGTCAACGACTCGTTCAACGTCCAGGCTCGGCCGTTCTACTTCGCGCGCCTGGTGGTCGACCCGCAGGACTTCAACCGCGTCTACAAGCCCGGCCTGTTGTTCGCCATGAGCACGGATGGTGGCAAGACCTTCACCTCGCCGCTCTCGGGCCTCCAGGGCAATGGCGTCCACCCCGACCACCACGCCCTGTGGATCAACCCCACGAACCCCCTCGAGATGCTGCTGGGCAACGACGGCGGGCTCTACCAGTCTTACGACCGCGGCGTCCACTGGCGCTTCGTGCGGGCGCTTCCGGTCTCGCAGTTTTACCATGTCAGCTTCGACATGGATTACCCCTACAACGTCTACGGCGGGCTGCAGGACAACGGCTCCTGGATGGGGCCCTCGCGCTCTGCCGACGGGATCGAGAACAGGGACTGGCAGAACGTCGGCTTCGGGGACGGCTTCTACGCCTTCCGCGACCCGGCCGACGCCGACTACGTGTACTCCGAGTACCAGGGCGGCCAGGTCTCGCGCCTGCGGCTGTCGACCGGCGAGGCCCGAGACATCAAGCCGCTGCCCCGCGCCGGCGAGCCCGACTACCGTTTCAACTGGAACACGCCGATCCACCTCTCACCGAACCAGCGCGGCACGATCTACATCGGTGCCCAGTTCCTCTTCCGCTCCCAGGACCAGGGCGGCAGCTGGGAACGCATCTCGCCCGACCTCACGACCAACGACCCCAAGGGCCAGCGCCAGAAGCAGTCCGGCGGACTGTCGATCGACAACACGACAGCGGAGAACTACACGACGATCTTCTCGATCTCCGAGTCGCCCAAGAACGGCGCCGTGATCTGGGTGGGGACCGACGACGGCAACCTCCAGCTCACCCGCGACGGCGGCAAGAGCTGGACGAACGTGGTGGCCAGCGTGCCGGGGCTGCCGGCGCGGACCTGGGTCTCTTCGGTGTCCGCGAGCCCGCACGACGAGGCAACCGCCTTCGCCACCTTCGACGGCCACCGTACGGGCGACATGAAGACATACGTCTACAAGACGGCCGATTTCGGCCGCACCTGGACCAGCCTGGCGAGTGAGGAGCTCGAAAGCTACGCCCACATCGTGCGGCAGGACCTGGTCAAGCCGGAGCTGCTCTTCGTGGGCACCGAGATGGGCCTCTTCATCTCGGTCGACGGCGGCCAGAGCTGGGCCCGCTTCACCGGCAACCTGCCCAAGGTGGCAGTGCACGACCTCGCAATCCACCCGCGCGAGCACGACCTGATCCTCGCCACCCATGGGCGCGGTCTCTACGTGCTCGACGACATCACGCCCCTGCGCCAGCTGAGCGCCGAGGTCGTCGCGGCCGACGTCACCCTGCTACCGGCGCAACCTCAAGTGATGCCGACCGGTGGCGGCTCGCAGTCCTTCGCCGGCGACGACGAGTTCGTGGGGATCAACCCGCCCGAGGCGGCGGTGATCACCTACTACCTGAAGAAGCGCCACCTCTTCGGCGATCTCAAGGTCGAGGTCTACGACGCCGACGGCAAGCTGGTGTCCACCTTCCAGGGTGGCAAGCGCAAGGGGCTCAACCGCGTGCTCTGGCCGATGCGCCTCAAGCCACCCAAGCTGCCAGCGGCGACCAGCCTCGCCCCGGCCTTCATCGGGCCGCGGGTGCTCGAAGGCACCTACACCATCAAGCTGATCAAGGGCGAGCAGACCTACGAGCAGAAGATCGAGCTGGTGGCGGACCCACGCTCGCCGCACACGGCGGAGGATCGGCGTGCGTCGCAGCAGCTGGCGCTGCGGCTCTACGGCATGCTCGAAGACCTGACCTACCTCGTCGAGACGGCGACGGACGTGCGCGACCAGGCCCGCGAGCGCGCCAAGGGCCTGCCCAAGAACGACCGGCTGGCGAAGACCCTGACCGCCTACGCGGACAGCCTCGAGACGTTCCGCAAGGGCCTCGTCGCGACCAGCGAGGCCGGTTGGGTCTCCGGGGAAGAGCAGCTGCGCGAGCAGATCGCCACGGTCTACGGCGGCGTGACCTCCTACGAGGGCCGCCCGACGGCGACCCAGAGCGAGCGCACCGAAGTCCTCACCGGCGAGCTCGACAAGGCACGCAGCCGCTATCAGCAGCTCACCGGTTTCGATCTGCAGAACCTCAACGCCGCTCTCACCAAGCGCTCCCAGCCGCCCCTGGCGGTGAAGAGCCGCGAGGAGTGGGCGGCCGCTCAGCAGTAAGGGCCGGGTCCACGGGGCGCGACCGCCATCCTGCGGTGGTCGTGCCCGCCACCACCACCCCGCCGGTCACCGACGAGCCAGCTGCCAGCGCTTTTCGGCTCTTCTCAAGCACCTCAACCCCTGGCTTTTCTCCTTCCCCCTCCCGGCAAGTACTGACTGCCGGCGAGATCGCGTCGAGGCCCCGACTTGCCGCCTCTCGGCACCTCCTGACGCCTCGGGAGAAGTTCTAGCCTTCTCCGCAACCCACTGATCTATAACGACTTACATTGCGCAAACCGATGCTCGCGGATAGATTCCGCGCTCGTGATCGCATTCAGTCGTTACGGACGGGCCCTGCGCCTGCTGCGGGAGAAGAAGGGCAAGAGCCAGAAGCAGGTGGCTGCCGAGTCCGGCATCACGCCGCCGATGCTCTCGGCCTACGAAAACGAGCGGACCCAGCCGGAGCTCGAGTCGCTCGACAAGGTGCTCGCCGGCATGGGCGCCACGGTCGGCGAGCTGGCCTGGGCCCTCGATGTGGTGAACGACCGCATTCCCGTTGGACCTACCGCACCGGCCAGCGACGCCGAGCGACGGCCGAGCCCGCTACGGGGCTTGGGCCCAGGCCTTCCTCTCGACAGCGATGTCGACGAGGCTCGCCTCACTCCCGAGCTCGAGGCCGGCTACGCCCAGATCCTCGCCGGCCTGGTGCGCATCTCGCGCGTCGTCTTCACCTCGGTCGCACGCTCCGGCGACAAGCCGGACCCCTGATGCAGCCCGTCGCCCCGCAGACCCGTGGCACGGCCTTGCGCCGCCTCCCTCGATCCTCTATCCTTCGCTCCGGGGCAGGGGGTGAGTGATCACCCGATGCCGCCTTTCCAAGCCGCCCAGCCTTTCCAGGGACTCCACCGAGCCCTCCTCTGGCTTCGCCTCGAAGCCAACCGCAAGCAAGGGGAAGTCGCCAAGGCCGCTGGCCTCACCCCGGCCATGGTCTGTGCTTTCGAGAAGGGCAAGCGCCTTCCCTCGATCCCCAGCCTCGGGAAGATCCTCGCCGCGCTCCAAGCGGATGAGCATGACCTCGCGCGCGCCCTGGATGCGGTGAACCGTCGGGGGTCACCACCAGCGAAGCGGGCAGCCAGCAGCGAGGGCCGCGAGAAGCCCCCTCCGACCGGGCAAGGGTTGGAGGCTGATCTCGGGACGGTGCTCGAGGACCTGTCGGTGTCGCTGCGGCGCGCCGTCGACACCCTGGGGACTCTCAGCGAGAAACATTCTCGCGGCACGTGATGACGTCTATCTAGAAGAAATAGGTCATCAAGAGGACTCTTGGCGGATCGCCGGCAGAGAAGAAAAGTCCTCTGACGGAGAATAATATCTTCTCAACGGATATCGCGCCTGGCCGTAAACTGGTGACAACAAAGGACTTGCGGGTTGTGCTCCGAAACGATCGGGGCTAGGATCTCGGCATGGAACACTCTCCTGCCTTTGAGGGGCTCGGCAAGGCCTTACGCTGGATCCGTGACAAGCAGGGCAAGAAGCAATACCAGGTCGCCGACGCCGCTGGGGTGACCAAGGCGATGCTCTCGGCCTACGAGACGGGCAAGCAGAAGCCGTCGATCGAGACGCTCGAGAAGGTGATGGCCGCGCTCCGCATCGATCTCGCCGACCTCTTCCAGGCGATCGAGATGGTCAACGAACGGCCGCGGGGGTTGCGTCTGGTCAAGCCGGGCGAGAGCCTGCCACGACCGCTCCGCACTGCGGCTCACGCCGAGGCCCTCCGGGTCGACCTCTATGCCGCCTTAGGGATTGAGCGTGCCCTCCCCCTCGAGGAAGAGATGGCGCTCGAAGAGATGCTGCGGGGCTTTCACCGCCTGCTGCGTCACTACCACGCCGCCATCCAGGCAGGCCGTTGGGCCAACGAGTCGAGCCCCGAGCCGGCAGACGAACCCGAAGACGAGGCCTAGGGCGCCAGCCAGAAGTAGACGGGGCTCGCCGTCAGGCGGACCCGCGAAGCGGCGGGCACCGCGAGCTCCGCACCGTCCCGCGCCACCAGCCGCGCGACGGTGCGGCCCAGATCGACCTCGACGGGTGCTCGCCCCGTCGCCCAGCCGACCACGAGGTCCGCGCCGGCCCTCCCCCGAAAGGCGTACAGGCGGCCACCCGCCGCGGCCGGCAGCGGCCCCAGCGAGCTCGCGCCGGCGAGCTCGCGCTCGAGGGTCGCGAGCGCGCTCCAGGCGGGCCGGCGCACCAGCGCGCCATCCTCGCCCAGGTAGGCAAGTCCGTAGCCACGGGCGATCGCCTGCCACCAGTAGACCCGCTCGACCAGGCCGGTGGCCAATGCGAGGAGGTAGTAGCGAACCAGGTAGTCGGCTTGTTCCTCGGGGTGGACGGCGACCCCCTTGCCGGCGGGCGAATGAGGGCCTTCCCACAGCGGCCAGTTCACCTCGGTGATCCAGCTGTGCGCGCCGGCGCTCCTCGCGGTGTCGGCGATCGCCTTCTGCAGCACCACCTTGGCCACGGTGTCGAAGCCGAGCTGGGGGTTCTCCGGCGCACCCCGGCGGTCCACGTAGAGGAGCCCCGAAACACCGTCGAGCCGGTAGCCCGGCGCCTGCAGGTTGACCACTGCAGCGGTCACGTGGAGCTCGAAGTCGATGACCGCCGGCCCGAAGATCTGGGCGTGCGGGCAGCGCGCCAGGATCTCCTCGCGGGCGGCCACCGCCAGCGCCACGTACTCCTGCCGGCGCCAGACGCCCCACTTGCTGCGGTTGACCGCTTGGCCGACCTGGAAGGCCGTTCCGAACGGCGCGAACAGCTCGGCCAGCTCGCCGACGGCGGTTCGCCAGCGAGCTGGTTCGCGCACCAGCTGGCGGTTCTGGGGCAGCGCGAAGGCGACCTCGAGGCCACGGGCGTGCAGCTCGCGGGCGAGCTCCAACTCGGCCCGGTGGTCCTCCTCCCAGGGGTGAAGACGCAGCAGGACATGGCGGACGCCAGTCTCCGCGACGGCCGTGAGCGGCACCTCGGGCGCTTCGGGCAGGGGTCGCAGGCCGAGGCCCACGCCCCCCCAGCGGACGGGCTCGCGGTAGAGCTCGTGGCGGAGCTGCCGGTAGCGGCGGGCGATCCGCGGTGCCGCGATCGCGAGGTTGGCGAGCTCGACGCCGTGGGCTGGCAGATCGGCCAACCGCACGGCGAGCTTCTCCCAGCGCCCGGCGTGCTGGTGCGGCTGGTCCGAGAGGTGGTCCCAGACCACGCGGTCGCGAGGGCCCGCGCCGGCTGGGGCGGCAGGAATGTGGGCGTGCGCCCGGCGCGGGCCGAGGCCGGCAAGCCAGCCCCGCAGGCTCCGCCACGGTCGTTTGAGGTGGTTCTTGAGCTCAAAGCTGCCCTGCGCCCAGCGGAATGAACGGCGCTGCGCCTCGCTCGGCTCGGCACCCCAATAGCCACGCAGCAGCGGGGTCTCGAGCCGAGGGCTGTCGAGGGCGAGACGCGCGAGGTCGCGCATCCTGCGCCAGGCCGAGAGCACGCGGCCGGTGCGCGCCCGGTTGAGATCGAGGATCCAAAGAGCGTGGCCTCCGCTCGGGCGCGGCAGCAGAAGCACGTTGCCGACCGAGAGGTCCCGGTGGAGGATGCCGGCGTCGTGCATCCGCCGCGCCAGGCGGCCGAGCTCGGCGAGGATGGCGTCGAGGTCGTGATGCGGGAAGGCCTCGCGCTCCTGGCCTGCCCGAGCGGCGCGCAGGAGGTAGCGCAGCTCGAGCGCCCCCGGCAGGTGCTCGCAGGCATAGTAGGAGGCCCGGCCACTGCGATCCGCAGCAAAGAACCACGGCCGTGGCGTCGGTACGCCGGCGACACCGAGGGCGAGCGCATTGCGGAAGCTTCGCTCGGCCTTGCTGCCCAAACGGCGGCGGGCGGCTCGCGCCCGCAGGCTCTCCTCTCGGAACTGCTTGACCACCACCTCGCACTTGCCTTGCGGTCCGGCGAGGTGGGCGCGGTAGAGATAGTTGCGGCCCCAGTGCAGGCTCTCGGCGGCGGCACCGGGGTCGCAGAGGCGCGCCACCTCCGCCGGCTCGACACCGGCCAAGGCCTCACCCGCCAGGGCCTCGTGCGCGAAAGGGCAGGCAACGCCGGTGCCCGGCCCGGCCTGGCTCAAAGCATCCCTCACGGGGCTCAGGTCTCCTGCAGCTCGAAGCGCTCCGGGTGGAGGTCGCTGTCGCTCTGGATCACCAGCGAGATGCCCAACGAACGCTCGAGCTCGTCGAGCACGGCGCGCTCCTCCTGCTGCAGGGCGCGCGCCACCTCCGGGTTCACCCGTACCAACAGGTCGCGCCCCATCAGGCTCGGCTTCAGGCGCAGGGCCTGGCGCCGCAGGTCGAGGCAGATGGTGGACAGGGACTTGATGCGACCCGTCCCGCTGCACTGGGGGCAGGGTTGGGTGAGGAGCCGCTCGAGGTTGGTGCGGCTGCGCTTGCGGGTGATCTCGACGAGACCAAACTCGGAGATATTGAGTACCTTGGTGCGCGCCCGGTCGCGGTGGAGCTCGGCGGCCAGCACGTCGAAGACCTGCTGGCGGTGCTCCTCGCGCGCCATGTCGATGAAGTCGACGACGATGATCCCACCGAGGTCACGCAGGCGGATCTGCCGCACCACCTCCACGGCGGCCTCGAGGTTGGTCTTGAGCACCGTGTCTTCGAGGTTGCGCTCACCGGTGTAACGACCGGTGTTGACGTCGACGGCGACCAGCGCCTCGGTCTGGTTGATCACCAGGTAGCCACCCGAGCGGAGCCAGACCTTGCTCTTCAGCGCGGCATCGATCTGGGCCGGGACGCCGTAGTGGTCGAAGAGCGAATCACCGCCGTTGTAGAGCTTGACCCGGCCCACCAAGCCCGGCTGCACCTGGTCGAGGAACTCGACGATGCGGGCGTAGGTGTCCTCGCTGTCGACCAACAGGGTGGAGAAGTCATGGTTGAAGACGTCGCGCACCACCCGCAGGGCGAGGTCGAGGTCGCGGTGGACGAGCGTGGGGGCCGAGACCTTCTGGGCGCGGCTGCGCACCTGCTCCCAGAGCCGAGCCAGGTAGACGAGATCGGGCTCGAGCTCGCTGAGGCCCTTGCCCTCACCCACCGTGCGCACGATCAGGCCGCCGCTCGCCGGCGCCAGCTCCTCGAGCAGGGCGAGCAGGCGGCTGCGCTCGGCATCGTCCTCGATGCGGCGGGACACCCCGAAGTGGCGCACCGTGGGCAGGAGCACCAGGTAGCGGCCCGGCAGCGTCACCTGGGTGGTGATGCGGGCCCCCTTGTTGGCGAGCGGCGCCTTGACCACCTGCACCAGCAGCTCCTGGCCGACCTTGAGCAGGTCGTCGATCGACGGCGGCTGGGTGAGAAAGTCCCCGCTGTGGGTCTCGTCGAGATCGAGCCCGGTCTCCTCGCTGCCATTGCCGCCGACCTCGTCGGTGACGTCGGAGACGTAGAGGAAGGCGTCGCGATCGAGCCCGATGTCGACGAAGGCGGCCTGCATCCCGGGCAGGACGCGCGTCACACGGCCCTTGTAGAGGTTGCCGACAATGCCCCGGTAGCGATGGCGCTCGACGTAGATCTCGGTCAGCCGCTCGTCTTCGAGCACCGCGATCGCGGTCTCGTGCGGATCGTCTTCGACCAGCATCCGCAGCTGCGTCGGGGCCCTCATCGGTTGACGTGCCTCCGCAGATCGACCCCCAAGATCAAGCCGGTCGCGGCGAAGTTGATCAAGGTGAACGACCCGCCGTAGGAGAGGAAGGGCAACGGCACACCGGTGACCGGCAGCAAGCCCACCACCATCGCCGTGTTGTACAAGACGTGCGCTGCGAGGAGCGAAAGGAGACCGACGACGAGCAGGATGCCGGCCCGGTCGCGGGCTCGCGACGCCACCCGCATGGCCGCGAGGAAGTACCAGGCGTAGAGGCCCAGCACGCTCGCGACGCCGAGGAAGCCCCACTCTTCGGCGAGGACAGCGAAGATGAAGTCGGTATGGCGAGCGGGGAGAAAGCGCAGCTGGCTTTGCGTGCCCTGCATGTAACCCCGGCCCGAGAGCTGGCCAGAGCCGACGGCGATCTTGCTCTGGTGGATCTGGTAGCCGCTCGCCTGCAGGTCGGCGCTGGGCTGGAAGTAGGTGAGGATGCGCTGGCGCTGGTAGTCCTTGATCCCGAAGAAGAAGACGAGGGTGGCCAGAGCAAGCCCGAGGAGGGTCAGGGAGACGAGCGTTCGCGCGCGTAGCCCTGCCACCAGCACCATGCCGCCGAAGATGGGCAAGAACATTGCCGCGACGCCGAGGTCGGGCTCGAGCGCCACGAGGACCATCGGCACGGCGATGATCGCGCCGCCGGCGAAGAGGTCGGGCCAGGTCAGGAAGCGCTGGTTGGAGATCGCGAAGGTCCGCGCCAGCAGCAAGGCCACGGCGATCTTCATCACCTCGGAGGGCTGACCACCGAACGAACCCCAGCCGAGCCAGCTGCGCGCCCCGCCGCGGGTCGCGCCGAAGAACAAGACGAGCACCAGCGCGACCGCCAGGACGCCGTAGAGCACCGGCGAGAGGTCCATCAGGATGTGGTAGTCGAGGCTCATCACCAGCAGCAGCACGAGCAGACCTAGCCCGACCCAAACGCCTTGCCGGTAGAGGTAGTCGCCAGCGAGCTCGGCACTGGCGCTGTTAACCGTCGCGAGGCCGATGCCGGTCAACAGGAGCGTGGTCAGCAAGAGGCTCCACTGCACCTCCGCCAGGCGGCGGAAGGGCTGCCTAGCCGGCGACGGAGGCGCCAGCGTCAGCGGACCGGATCTGGAAATAGCGCTCATAGAGAGCCCTGGCAATCGGTGCTGCGGCCGCCGACCCCTTGCCCCCGTGCTCGACAAAGACGACCACGACCAGCGTCGGGCTCTCGTAGGGAGCGAAGGAGGCGAACCAGGCGTGGTCGCGCTTCTCGAAGGGGAGATCGTCACTGGAGGTCCAGGTCTCCTGGGTGACCACCTGGACCGTACCTGTCTTGCCGGCGACCTCGAGCCCGTCGAGGCGGGCCTGGCGGCCGGTCCCGTCGCTGTCGTTCACCACCGCCCACAGCCCTCGCCGCACCGCCGCCAGCGCCCGTTGATCGAGCAGCAGCGGCTCGGCCTTGAAGGTTGCGTCCTTGCGCAGGTGGGGGACGACGAAGCGGCCCCCGTTGGCCACCACCGCCAGCATGCCAGCGACCTGGATCGGCGTCACCAGCAACGGCCCCTGGCCGATCGCCACCGAGATCGTCTCGCCGGCGTACCAGGGGTGCTTGCGGACCTTGAGGCTCCACTCCGGGTCCGGAACCAGGCCGTGCTTCTCGCCCAGGAGGTCGACGCCGGTGGCGCGACCGAGGTGGAAGAGGCGGCCGTACTTGGCGATCCGCTCGATCCCCAGGCGCTGGCCGAGATGGTAGAAGTAGACGTCGCACGAGTATTTGATGGCGCTCTGCAGATTGACGGTGCCGTGCCCGCCCTTCTTCCAGCACCGGAAGCGGCGATTGTAGATCGTCGTCGAGCCGTTGCAGAGCACGGTGTCCTGCGGGCCGACGACCCCCTCGGCAAGGCCCGCAACCGCCATCACGATCTTGAACACCGAACCCGGCGAATAGCGGTTCTGGAGCGCCCGGTTCTGCAGGGGGTGGAAAGGCGAGGAGACCAGCTGCCGCCATTCCTCGGCCTCGAGCCGACGGGTGAACAGGTTGGGGTCGTAGGAGGGCGCCGAGGCGAGGGCGAGGATCTCGCCGTTGCGAGGGTCGAGGGCGACCACCACGCCGACCTGGTCCCCCAACAGGCGGTAGGCCTCGTGCTGCAGCTCGGCGTCGAGGGTCAGCGTCAGGTCGGTGCCCGGTGCGGCCGGCACCTTGCCATGCTCCTCGAGCGGCGTGCCCCGGCTGTCGACCACCAGAATGCGCTCGCCGTCCTGGCCCCGCAGGTCCCGGTCGTAGGTGGCCTCCACGCCCCGCCTGCCGACCTGGTCACCGGCGCTGTAGAGCCCCTTGGCGGCGGCGAGGTCCTCCTCGCTCACCTCGCTCAGATAGCCCAGAACGTGGGCCAGGTCGGAGGCGCCGTGGTAGAGCCGCCGATGGCTCACGTCGATCTCGAACTCGGGGTGCTCGTAGCTCGCCACCCCGAAGCGCGCCACCTGCGCCAGCGTCAGGTTCTCCGCCAACAGTGCCGGCCGGTAGGCGGCGGCCGGGCCGACCTTGGTGAGCGCCGCCGTGACCTCGCTCTTCGGCCGGCCGAGCACGTCGGCGGCGAAGGCCAGGCTGGCCTGGACGTTCTTGGCCCGGCTGCGCTCGAAGAGCAGGTCGTAGCTCGGCTGGTTCTCCGCCAGCACCTGGCCGTTGCGGTCGAAGATCACGCCGCGTGGGGCCTTGATCGGCACCTTGCGCAGGCGGTTGTTCTCCGCCATCGTGCGGTACTCGCCGCCCTTGGCGATCTGCAGGGTCCAGAAGGTGGCACCGATCACCAGCAGCGCCACATTGAGCAAGGCCACCAGTGCCTGGGCACGCCGAGTGAGGTCGTCGCGGTTCTCTCGGACGTTCATTTGTCGATCCGCAGCTTCTCGACGCGCTCGCGGCGAGCGCGCTCGCGGGCCCCCAACGCGGCCCGCTGGCCGGAGTACAAGGTGTAGCCTACCAGCCCGCCCGCCAGGGCTTTGACGACCCACCAGAGAGGTGAGCTCAAGGGGCGAGCCGGCAGCAGAAAGTGAGTGAGCGCGGCGAGCACGCCCTGCTGGACGAGCGTGGCGACGACGACGGCCAGCAACGCCGCGGAGGCCTTCTGGAGGATCAACCGCTGGCTGACCCGGGCCGTCGCATAGCCCACCAGGGTGTCGGCGAAGCCGTAGAGCCCGTACGGACCCCCTGCCAGGGCGTCCTGGACCAGGCCGGCCACGACGCCTCCGGCGAGCCCGGCGAGGGAGTTGCCGCGCAGGGCGTTGAGCACCACGGCGACGATGAACAGGTCCACCATCGCGGCGAAGCCGGGCACCAGCCGCACGCCGTAGAAGTGGATCAGCGCGGCGAGGACCAGCGCCACCGTGAACCTAACGACGTTCACCGACCCCGGCTCCCTTGATCTCGTCGGGTAGACCTCGCCGTTCGAGCAGATAGACATGGCCGAGGCGGTTGAAGTCGACCGCCGCGGCGAGGAGGATCTTGAGCGAAAAGCCCTCCGAGGGGGGCAGCTCGACGACGCTGCCGATGAGGATCCCGGGCGGATAGATGCCATCGATGCCGGCAGTGACCACCCGATCGCCGACCTCGACCGTCTCCTGACGGGGGATGAAGGCGAGCTCGAGCTGGCCATCCGGCGACCCGCGCACCACGCCCTGGACGCCGCTGCGCTCGATCATCGCGCCGACGCTGGCCACGGCATCCGTGATCAGCTGGACGCGGCCGTAGGAGCCTGCCACCTCGACCACCCGCCCGACGAGGCCTCCGGCGGCGAGCACCGGCTGGTCCACCTCGGGCGGCGCCGCGCGGCCGACCAGCACCAGGGTCGAGAGACCGGCGCTGCGATCGAGGTAGACGACCTCGGCCAGGCGCAACTTGCCGGGGGTGTTGCGCACCGAGCCGAGGGCCGCGGCGAGGCGCCGCACCTCGTTCTCGAGGCCACCCAGCCGAGCCACCTCGAGCCGTAGCGCCTCGAGCTCGTCGCGCAGGCGCCCATTCTCCTCGCGCAAGCTACGCTGCCCGCGCAGGCCTTCCACCACGCCGGTCGCCGCGTCGCTGGTGGCGGAGGTGACGGCGGCGACGGGCCCCAACAGTCCGAGGCCGAGCGAGCGCAGGACCGAGCCCTCGCCGCTCGCTGCCGGCACGCTCGAGATCAGCACCAGCAGCTGGGCTCCCAGCACCAGCAGAAAGAGCCAGGCCGTTCGCCGTTCATCCACGCCGCACCCTGGTCCTCCGACGTCGCAGCTCGGCCACCCGTCAACGGATCGAGACCTTGCGCAGCAGGTCGATGTCCGAGAGCACGCGACCGGTCCCCAGCACCACGGAGGCCAGCGGGTCTTCCGCCAGCACCACCGGCAGGCCGGTCTCCTCGCGCAGGCGGATGTCGAGATTGCGCAGCAGGGCGCCGCCGCCCGAGAGCACAATGCCCTTGTCCATGATGTCGGCCGAGAGTTCCGGGGGCGTCCGTTCGAGCGCCATGCGGACCGCCTCGACGATCGTCGCCACCGGCTCGGCAAGGGCGTCACGGATCTCGGCGTCGGAGATCGGCAGCGTCTTCGGCACGCCCTCGACGAGGTCTCGCCCCTTGATCTCGATCCGCAGCTCGTCCTTGAGCGGGTACGCCGAGCCGACCTCCATCTTGATCCGCTCGGCGGTCCGCTCGCCGATCAGCAAGTTGTACTTGCGCTTGAGGTACGTGATGATCGCCGTGTCCATCTCGTTGCCCGCCACCCGCACCGAACGGCTGTAGACGATGCCGGCGAGGGAGATCACCGCCACGTCGGTGGTCCCGCCGCCGATGTCGACGATCATGTTGCCCGAGGGCTCGGTGATCGGCAGCCCGGCGCCGATGGCGGCCATCATCGCCTGCTCGACGAGGAAGACTTCCGAAGCGCCGGCGCGCATCGCCGAGTCCTTGACGGCCCGCTTCTCGACCTGGGTGATCTCCGACGGCACGCCGATCACGATCCGCGGGTGCACGTACATCTTGCGGCCATGGGCCTTCTTGATGAAGTACTCGAGCATCCGCTCGGTCACTTCGAAGTCGGCGATCACGCCGTCTTTCATCGGTCGGATCGACTCGATGTTGCCCGGCGTGCGGCCGAGCATCTCCTTGGCCTCGCTGCCGACGGCCTCGATGCGATTGGTGAGCTTGTTGACGACGACGACCGAAGGCTCGCGCACCACGATCCCCTGGCCTTCCGCGTAGACCAGCGTGTTCGCGGTGCCCAGGTCGATGGCGAGGTCCTTCGAAAAGTAACGCAGCAGTGAAGCGATCGGCATGGGCCTTCCTGTCTTCTACGAATGGGTCACGGTTGAGACACCCGGCAAGGTCGAGGCCTCTCGCCGGGCGAGGCTGACGGTCGTGGTCGTGGAGAGCAGCACCGAGGTGTTCAGAACAGCTCGACGAAGACGCGCGGCCGGCGCTCCGTCACGTTGCCAGCGAGATCGCGGGCCCGAATCGACAGGAAGCTCCAACCCTCCTCGGCCAGCTGGACGGTCTTGGTGAAGGATCCATCGGACTGCACGGTCACCGGCTCGCCGTTGACCTCGAGCTCGGAGCCGGGCTCGGTGGCGCCACCGAGGATGAAGATACTGCCATAGGGCCGGATGTACTGGATGTCCAACCGTGGCGGCACGGTATCGCGTTGGCTGTTGCCGCTGAACGAGGAGACGCGGAACTTGCGCGGCTCGCTCCAGGGGCCCTGCACCCCCGCCTTGTCGATCGCCGCCACCCGCCAATCGAACGAGCCTTCGGCCCGCAGCCCAATCTTCGCCGTGGGCTTGGACCGCTTGGCGTCTTCGATGACGTTGTCCACGAAGTGTGGGTTGCGCGCGACCTGCAAGGCATAGTGGCTGGCGCCGGGGACCGGCTCCCAGGCAAGCTCGAGGGTGTCAGCATTGTCGAGGTTGACCTGGTAGTTGGCGGCCGGGCGGTCCAATGCCACCCGCCCTGGCACCGCGGCCGGCTGACCGATGCGGTCCCGCTGCTGGATCACCTGCTCGAGCGGCCGCACCACCCTCTCGACCCCGTTCTTCGCCGCCACTCGCATCTCGCCCTGGTAGGAGACGAAGCGCGATTCGCCGCGCCCTTGATCGTAGGTCACCGTCGCTTGCGAGTTGCTCTCGACGCGCGCATCGGCATCCGGCGTGATGACGTTGCTCTCCAGCTCGCCGGTGTTGAGGTTCACCCAGCCGTACTTCATGGCGATCGCCTGGGCCGTGCTGCCGGCCGGCGCCGAGGGCGGGCGGGTCACCAGGATCATGGTGCCCTGCCGCACGCTCGACAGCGTGCCGTTGCTGAACATCACCTCAGCAGAGCCGTTCGAGCCGGTCCGCACGTAGTCGCCGTAGTTGAGGGTGGTCTCCCGGCGGGCCGGCTCCCAGTCGCCCGATTCGCCGCGGCGCACGTCCACCTCGCCCTGCACCGAGACGAAGCGCGCCTCCCCCACCGGCCCGCGGTGCTCGAGGCTGTCGAGGATCCACTGCAGGACGTCCCGGCTGCTGCGCGCCCCGGCGAGGGCCCGCCGGAAGTCGCCTTGGTCGAACAGGCCTTGCGCCTCCGCCGCGGCGTTGCGGGCGGCGTGGTAGTCGTCTTCGTAGTTGCTGATCCCACTCTTCGAGCGCAGCTCAGCGGCGAGTTCCTGGGCGCTCTCGAGGGCGGCCCGCGCCGACTCCTTCTCGAAGCCCCGCTGCCAGGCACGGTAGCCGAAAAAGCCGATCCCGGCCGCTGCCGCCACGATCAACAGCGCGGTGAGCGCGCGCAGCGAGTCGACCGAGATGCTGTACCAGTCGTTGCGTTGAGCTTTCTTCTTGCGGGAGTCCACAGCCAACCAGGGCCAGCGAGAAAGGGCGGCGCTCCGACACGCCTCGCCCGAACCCGCGGAATATACCACAAACCCATGGAAAAGCTAGGGTTAGCCACCCGTGGCGCGTTCTCGGCCGCAACCTGCTCGCCTTGCCCGCCCGGCGGCGAGCTGCTAGAGTCCCTCGGCTTCCCGCAAGGGGGAGGAAGGGAGTTCTATGCTGCAGTGGCTACGAGAAAATCTGAAGTCCTTCACCTGGACGCTTTGGTTGGTGATCCTCGCCTTCGTGCTCGGCTTTGCCCTGCTGCCCCAGTTCCAACAGCGGGGAGACGACCTCGGCGAGAACCACGTGGCCCGCGTGGACGACCTCACGATCGACACCAACGAGTTCGCGCGGGCCTACGAGCAGCTCTCGGAGAACTACCGGCGCTCCTTCGGCGAGCGCTTCACGCCCGAGCTCGCCAAGCAGCTGCGCCTTCCCCAGCAGGTGCTCGAGCAGCTCGTGAACCAGAAGGTCCAGCTCCTGGAAGCTAAACGGCTCGGCCTCAAGGTGTCGGACGCCGCCCTGCGCCAGGCGATCTTCGAGATCCCCGGCTTCAAGAAGGACAACGGCCAGTTCATCGGCGCCGACCAGTACGCCAATGCCGTGCGGCGCTTCGCCGGCTTCCCCTCGGTGCCCGCCTTCGAGGGCTACGTCCGCGAGCAGCTCCTCCTCGGCGAGCTGCGCTCGGTGGTGGCCGCCAACCTCTACGTGCCGGACTCCGCTGTCGAAGCGAGCTACCGCCATGACGTCGAGAAGGCCAGCATCCGCTTCCTCGAGCTACCCGCGAGCACCTTCCAGAGCGAGACGGTGGTGAGCGCCGAGGAGGCCAAGAGCTACTTCGACACCCACAAGGAGGACTTCCGCCGCCCCGAGCAGCGGGTGGTCACCTACCTGCTGGTGGACAACGGCAAGCTGCGCAACAGCATCAGCATCTCCGACGCCGAGCTGTCCTCCTACTACGGCGAGCACCTGAGCGACTACAGCCAGGAAGAGCAGGTGCAAGCTCGGCACATCCTCATCAAGGTCGACGACAACCGCGACGACGCTGCTGCGCTGGCCGCGATCCAGGCGATCAAGAAGCGGCTGCAGGCCGGGGCGGACTTCGCCCAGGTCGCCCGCGAGAGCTCCGAGGACCCGGGCTCCAAGGACCGCGGTGGCGACCTCGGCTTCTTCGGTCGGGGCCGCATGCTCAAGGAGTTCGAGGACGCGGCTTTCGGCGCGGAAGTCGGCCAGATCGTCGGCCCGGTGCGCACTTCCTTCGGCTACCATCTGATGGAGGTGCTCGAGAAGCGCCCGGCCGGCCAGCGGCCCTTCGAAGAGGTCAAGAACCAGATCCGCTTCAAGCTCCAGAACGAGCGCGCCCAGCAGGACAGCGAACGGCGCGCGAACGAGCTGGCGGCACGCATCCAGAAAGAGAAGCTCACCAGCGATGACAAGCTCAAGGAGCTCATCGCCGGCGCCGACTACCTGAGCCTCGCCACCACGCCGCCCCTCGGCAAGCAGGACCCGGTGCCGAACATCGGCCGCGTGCCCGCCTTCACCGACACCGCCTTCTCCCTTGCCAAGGGCGCCGTCTCCGATGCCGTCAAGGTGCCGCGCGGCTGGGTGATCGAGCGGCTGGACGACATTCGCGAGCCACGCATTCCCGAGCTCGCCGAGGTCGACTCCGAGGTGCGGGCGGCCCTCACCCGCAAAAAGACGGAGGAGAAGGTGCTCGCCCGCCTGGAGATCGCCAAGCGGCAGCTCGTCGACGGCAAGAGCCTGGCGAGCCTCGCCGCCGAGCTGGGGACCGAGGTCAAGGAAAGCGGCGAGTTCGGCCATGGCCAGCCGATCACCGGCCTGGGCGCCAGCCCGAACCTCGTCGAGGCGGCGCTCTCGATGTCTGCCGGCCAGGTCGGCGGGCCGATCGCCACCAGGAACGGCGCCGTCCTCTTCCAGGTCGTGGACCGCAAGACCTGGGACCCGCTGGAGTTCCAGAAGACCCGCGCCGACACGCGCGAGCGCCTAGAGAACGAGGAGCTGCAGCGGGTGCTCGGCTCGCTCGTCGAGCAGCGCCGGCGCGAGCTGCGCATCGAGTACTCGCGCTCTCTGCTCGAGCGCTTCGGGATCGACACCGGCAACAGCCCCACCTGATCCGCCCTTGATCGGCCATCTCAAGGGCGTTCCCTTCGCGCTCACCCCCGAGTCGGTCCTCCTCGACGTCGGGGGCGTGGGGTACGCCCTGGCGGTCTCTCTCGCCACCTACTACGAGCTGCAGAAGGCCGGCAGCGCCCCCGTCTCGCTGTGGGTCCACACCCACGTGCGGGAGGGCGAGATCGCCCTCTACGGTTTCTGGACGGCACGCGAGCAGGCCGTCTTCGAGAAGCTGATCGCCGTCTCCGGCATCGGCCCTCGCCTGGCCCGCGCGATCCTCTCCGGGCTGCCCCTCGACGAGCTGGTGGCTGCCGTGCGGCGGGGAGAGGTGAGCCGGCTGACGCGCATCCCCGGGGTGGGACGGAAGACAGCGGAACGCATCGTCCTCGAGTTGCGAGACCGCTTCGGCGAGCTCGCCACGGGGGAGGCGATCGCCACCACCGGCGACGAGGATGCCGACGTCGTCTCCGCCCTGGTCAACCTCGGATACAAGCAGCAGCAGGCCGAGCAGGCTGTAGCCGAGGCGCGCCGGGAGCTCGGCGCCGTCGAGCTCCACCAGCTCCTGCGCAACAGCCTGCAACGCCTTTCTCGACGCTGAGCAGGCGCCGCACGAGCGGCCTTTTCACCCCGCCGGTCCCACGACGTGAGCGGAAATGTCCCGCTCCGGGCGTCCAGCTCGCACCTCTAGGTGGAGCCACGAATCATTCCGGTTCGGCACCATTCAAGAACACTAGGAGGACCGCAAATGGAGAGCATCTCCCTGTTCGAAACGCTGTTCGGCATGCTCCTGGACCTTTTCCGTGCTGGAGACGACGTCAGCCTGCGCGATCCTGACGGCTAGACGCTCGCCCCGGTGACACCGGGAAATCCGCTTCGAGGTCCTCGTCTCGGGTGGTGTGCACTTCGCCGCCGCGTAGGGGGTGAGGTATATTCGGCCTCACCATGCAGAGCCTGCGTGCCGACGGAGCTTGGGCTACCCCCGTGCCTTCGTCCCCATCCGACGGGGCGGAGACGGCGACGTCGCGAAGCTTCGCGGAGCCGCGCGACCGGCGCGCTCTGCACGGGAGTCGTCTGGCCGCCGCGAGCGCCTGTCCCTCCTCGCCGCTGGTAGCCTTCCTGCTGGCCGTGCGCCCGCGGGCGGAATCGATGCTGCGCAGCTTCGCGCTGACGCCAGCCGAGGCCGACGAGGCCCTAGGCAGCACCCTGCAGATCCTCGCCTGGCGCTGGGAGACCGTGCGCGACCGCGAGGCCTGGTTGTTCGCGATGCTCGAACGCCGCTGCTGGCACATCCTGGACGTCCGAAAAGAGGCGGATCCCGAATGAACGACGATCGAGAGCTCCCTCCTCCGCCGGGGCAGGACTGCGCACCGATTCTGCTCGAGCCCCGTCTCGCCGAGCGTGCGGCCAAGACCTCTGAGGAGGCGTCGCCGGACTACAACGCCGTCTTCGATCGCGTCTTCGCCGAGGCGATCCGCCACCAGCAGGCGCTCGAAGCCGAGAAGAGCCAGGCTGCCGCGCTGGTCGCCGAGCTGCGTTTCCAGCCATCGTCGCGACGCCGTCTGCTGCTGCACAACAGCCGCCGGTACCGGACCTGGGCCGTCTGCCAGGGGCTGATCGATGCCAGCTACCAGGTAGGTTTCCACGAGCCTCGCGAGAGCGTCGACTTCGCCACCCTTGCCACGGAGCTCGTCGACCAGCTCGATCGTGACCGCTACGGGCTGGCGCCGCTCACCGACCTCGCCGCCGCCGCCTGGTCGCAGCACGCCAACGCCCTGCGTATCAGCGGCGACTTCCCCGCCGCCGAAGCCAGCTTCCGCACTGCCGAGGTACTCCTCGCCGAAGGCTCTGGAGATCCCCTCGCCCTGGCCCGCTTCCAGGACCTCAAGGCCTCGTTGCTGCGCACGCTCGGACGCTTCGATGACAGCCTGCGGCTGCTCACCGCTGCCTTGCAGTCCTATCGCCGCATGGGCGAGTTCCGCCTCGTGGGTCGTGCCTTGATCAAGGTCGGCATGATCCACAGCCTCAACGGCGGCAACCCCGAGGCGATCGAGGCCACGCGAGCCGGGCTCGAGCTGCTGGACGCCACGGCTGACCGCCAGCAGGTGGTCACCGGCCGCCACAACCTGGCGCGCTTCCTGACCGACGCCGGTCGCTTCTTCGAGGCGCGGGCACTGGTCTCTCAGCTCCGCAGGGCCTACGTCGAGGGCGGCGAAGAGATCCCGATGCTGCGCCTGCGGGTGCTCGAAGGCCACATCGCGCTGGGCCTCGGCAACGCGACGGAGGCGGAGAGCGCCTACCTGCAAGCCCGCGACGGTCTGCTCACCGCCGGACTCGGCTACGAGGCCGCGGCCGTCTCGCTCGACCTCGCGGTGCTCTTCATGCGCCAGCAGCGGACCGCCGAGGTCAAGCAGCTGGCGATGGAGATGGTGCCGATCTTCCGCTCTCACGAGGTGCATCGCGAGGCGCTCGCCGCCCTGCTGCTGTTCCGCCACGCAGTGGTCTCCGAGACTGCGAGCCTGGAGTTCACGGAACGGGTGCGGTCCTACCTGCGGAGCGCGCAGAAGAACCCGCAGCTGCGCTTCGATGCAGCCAGCCTTGGTCGCAGCGCACCACCGGTCGACGGCTAGCTTCCGGGGCGGCTCGTCCTCGCGGGCCGCCCGCCGCCTCTTGCCATGAGCACCGAGCATCGACTCCTGTCGTCCGCCGCAGAAGCTGAGGAGGCAGGGGCCGAGCAGACGCTGCGTCCGCGCGAGCTCGCCGAGTACGTCGGGCAAGAGAAGCTGGTCGACAACCTCAAGGTCTTCATCCGCGCCGCCCTCGGCCGCGGCGAGGTGCTCGACCACGTCCTCCTCTTCGGGCCGCCCGGCCTCGGCAAGACGACGCTCGCTCACATCATTGCCCGCGAGATGGGCGTCGGGCTCACCACGACCTCGGGCCCGGTCCTCGAGAAAGCCGGCGACCTGGCGGCGATCCTCACCAACCTGGAAGCCGGCGAGGTGCTCTTCATCGACGAGATCCACCGCCTCGGGCCGACCGTCGAAGAAGTGCTCTACCCGGCCCTCGAGGACTTCCACATCGACCTCGTCATCGGCCAGGGCCCGGCGGCGCGGACGCTGCGCCACCCCCTGCCCCGCTTCACCCTGGTCGGGGCGACGACCCGCGCCGGCCTCATCACCTCACCCTTGCGGGCCCGTTTCGGTATCGTCCACCGCCTCGACTTCTACCGCCCGCAAGAGCTCGGGCGGATCATCCATCGCTCGGCGAGCCTGCTGGGAGTGCCGATCGAGCCGCCCGGTGCCGCCGAGATCGCCCGCCGTAGCCGCGGCACGCCGCGCATCGCCAACCGCCTGCTGCGCCGGGTGCGGGACTTCGCCGAGGTCGATGGCGAGGGCTCGATCGACCTCGCCACCGCCCGCCGCGCTCTCGGCTTGCTGGAGGTCGACGAGTTCGGCTTCGACGAGCTGGACCGCAAGATCCTCAGCATCCTGATCGAGCACTACGGCGGCGGGCCGGCCGGCATCGGTGCCATCGCCGCCGCCGTGGGCGAGGACCGCGGCACCCTCGAGGACATCTACGAGCCCTACCTGATCCAGGAGGGCTTCCTGCAGCGCACGCCGCGCGGCCGGGTGGCGAGCCGCCGAGCTTACGAGCATCTCGGCTACCCGGCGCCGCCCGGCAGCACCGGTTCCCTCTTCTGAACCCTGACCGTTCCCGCCGCGAGACCCACCGTGACCCGTTCTCTCGATCCCATCTTCTCGCCCCGTAACGTCGCGGTGATCGGTGCCTCCCGCAAGCGGGACTCGATCGGCTTCGCGCTGATCCACAACCTGCTGGCGAGCGAGTACGCGGGCGCCATCTTCCCGGTCAACCCCAACGCCGAGGTCATTCACTCGCTGAAGTGCTATCCGTCGCTCGCGGCCGTGCCCGATGCCGTCGACTTGGCGATCATCGCCGTCCCCAAGCTGGCCGTCGATGCGGCCGTCGATGCGTGCCTGGCCAAGGGCGTCCGCGGCTTGGTGGTGATCACCGCCGGCTTCGCGGAGACCGGCCCGGAGGGCGCCGCCCGCGAAGAGCGCCTGCGCCAGCGGGTGCGCGACGCCGGGGTGCGGATGATCGGCCCCAACTGCATGGGGGTGATCAACACCGACCCCGCGGTGCGGCTCAACGCCACCTTCGCGCCGGTGCCGGCGCGTGCCGGCTCGATCGGCTTCGTGAGCCAGTCGGGGGCCCTCGGGGTGGCGATCTTGAACGTCGCCTCCGACTTGGGCATCGGGCTCACCCAGTTCGCCTCGATGGGCAACAAGGCCGACGTCTCGGGCAACGACCTGCTCGAGCATTGGGAGCATGACGAGGCGACGCGGGTGATCGCCATGTACCTGGAGTCGTTCGGCAACCCGCGGCGCTTCACCGAGATCGCCAAGCGGGTGAGCGCCAAGAAGCCCATCCTGGTGGTGAAGTCGGGGCGCACCAGCGAAGGTGCGCGCGCCGCCAGCAGCCACACCGGGGCCCTCGCGGGTGCGGACGTCACCATCTCGGCCTTCCTCGACCAGTGCGGGGTGCTGCGGGCGGACACCATCGAGGAGCTCTTCGACGTCGCCCGCGCCCTCGACCGCTGCCCGCTGCCCGCCGGCAACCGGGTGGCGATCCTCACCAACGCCGGCGGCCCGGCGATCATGGCGACCGACGCCTGCGTGAACCTCGGCCTCACGATCGCCGAGATCTCGCCGGCCACCCGCACCGAGCTGGCGAGCTTCCTGCCGCCCGAGGCGAGCCTCGCCAACCCTGTCGACATGATCGCCTCGGCCGACGAAGAGAGCTACCGCCGCGCCCTCCTCGCCCTGCTCGCCGACCCCGAAGTCGACCAGGTGATGGTGGTCAACGTCACCCCCCTGCTGTCGCGGCCGATCGACATCGCCGAGGCGGTCGGCGAGGCGACCCGCCAGGCTGGGGCCGCCAAGCCGGTGCTGGCAGTGATGATGGCGACCGAGGACTTCTACGAGGACACCAAGCTGCGCCTCGACCTGCCGCCGATCTACCGTTTCCCGGAGTCCGCCGCCAGGGCCTTCGCCCAGCTCTCGCGCTACGCCGCCTGGCGGCGCAGCCCCTTCGATGCGGTGGCCCCCGAGCTGCCCATCGAGCACCGGGCGATCGATGCCCTGCTCGCCGCCCAGCCTCCCGGGCAGCTGCCGGCCGCCGCTGCCTTCACCCTCCTCGAGCTGGCCGGCATCCCGACGGCCCCGTGGGCGGTCGCCGAGACGGTGGCCGGGGCCCAGGCCGCCGCGGATCGGCTCGGCTACCCGGTGGTGGTCAAGGCCGAGGCGGCAGGCCTGGTGCACAAGAGCGACGTGGGCGCCGTGGCCCTCGACCTCGAGGACGCAAGCGAGCTGGCGGCGGCCCTCGTCGCCATGGAGCGGCGCCTCGCCGAGGCCGACCTCGCTGCCGAGCGCTTCCTCGTCCAGCGGATGGAGCGCGGCGGCCACGAGGTGATCTTCGGCATCAGCACCGACCCCCGCTTCGGTCCGCTCTTGATGTTCGGCCTCGGCGGCAAGTACGTCGAGGTCTTCGGCGATGTGCGCTTCGGGGTGACGCCGCTCTCGCCGCTCGAGGCCGAGGAGATGGTCCGCGGTATCCGCGGCGCCAAGCTCCTCGCTGGGGTGCGCGGCGAGCCACCCGCCGACTTTGCGACCCTGGTCGACGTTCTCCTCCGCCTGGCACAGCTTTCGAAACGCCATCCGCGGATCGTCGAGCTCGACATCAACCCCTTCCTCGCCCGTCCCGCGGGGGCGAGCCCGCTGGCCCTCGACGTGCGGGTGCGGCTCGGCTGAGGCGACCGCGATGGCCACACCGCCGTCCGCCACCCCCGAGCTCTCCCGCCGGCTGGGGCCGTTCGACGCCACGATGATCGTGATGGGCGGGATCATCGGCTCGGGGATCTTCATGAACCCCTACGTCGTCGCCCGCCAGGTCGCGACGCCCTTTCTGATCCTCGGCGCCTGGGTGGCCGGCGGGCTGATCGCCCTCGCCGGGGCCTTCATCTACGCCGAGCTGGCGGCGCGGCGGCCGGCGGTGGGAGGCCAGTACGCCTATCTGCGCGAGGCGTACCATCCCGTCCTCGCCTTCGTCTACGGCTGGGGCCTGCTGCTGGTCACGCAGACCGGCGGCATGGCGGCGGTGGCAGTGACCTTCGCCCGCTACTTCCGCGAGCTGACCGGCGTCGTGGCCCCGGACGCCGCCGTCGCGGCCCTCGCCCTGGCCGGCTTGACGGTGATCAACTGCCTCGGTGTGCGCAGCGGTACCACCACCCAGAATGTGCTGATGGCGCTCAAGATCGCTGCCATCCTCGGCTTGATCGCCGGCGGTTGGCTGCTTGCCGTGCCGGCGCCCAAGGCCGCCCCGGCGCTCCTCGACCGCCCCGTCTCCTTCGACCTCCTGCTCGCCATGGGCGCCGCGATGGTGCCCGTGCTCTTCGCCTACGGCGGCTGGCAGACGGCGTCCTTCCTCGCCGGCGAGGTGCGCGAGCCGCGCCGCAACCTGCCCCGCGGCCTCGTCTTCGGCGTGGTGGGAGTGGTGGCGCTCTACGTTCTGGTCAACTGGGTCTGCCTGCGGGTGCTCGGCCCGACTGGGTTGGCGGCTTCCACGGCACCGGCGACCGACGTCATGCGGGCGGCGCTGGGCGGCCCGGGCGCCACCCTGATCGCGGCCGGCATCGCCATCTCGACCCTCGGCTTCCTCAGCCAGGGCATGCTCACCGCGCCGCGGGTCTACTACGCGATGGCTGCTGACGGTCTCTTCTTCCCGGCCGTCGCCCGCCTCCACCCCCGCACCCATGTGCCGGTGGTGGCGATCGTGCTGCAGGGCGCCCTGGCGATGGTCATCGCGCTCTCGGGGCGCTACGAGCAGATCCTCAACTACGTGGTGTCGGTGGACTGGGTCTTCTTCGGCCTGGCGGCGAGCTGCGTCTTCGCCCTACGCCGGCGGGACCGTGCCGCCGGGGCGGACGAAGCGGCGGTGCCACGGATCCCGGGCCACCCGTTCACCACCTGGGGATTCATCGTGGTGAGCGCCCTGGTGGTCGCCGCCACGGTCGCCCGCTACCCAGCCGACAGCGCCGTTGGCCTCGGCATCCTGGCGAGCGGGGCGCCGGCCTTCCTGCTCTGGCGGCGCCGGACTAGGAGCGACCGGGGGCCGCTGCCGCCCGGCAGAGCTCCCACAACCGAGCAGGCTTGAGGGGGACCTCGAGGATCTCGAGCCCGGGGATGCCGAGGGCGTCCTCGAGGGCCTGGGCGAAGAGCGCCCCCACCGGAATGGCCCCCGCCTCGCCGGCCCCCTTGACTCCCAGCGGATTGAGCGGCGACGGCGTCACCGTGTGGCCGCTCTCGATCCGCGGCACGTCGAGGGCCGTCGGCAGCAGGTAGTCCATGAACGAGGCCGTCTGCAGCTGCCCGGCCTCGTCGAAGACCAGCTCCTCGAAGAAGGCGTTGCCCAGCCCCTGGGCGACGCCACCCTGGATCTGCCCCTCGAGGATCAGCGGGTTGATCACCTCGCCGCAATCGTGCACCACCACGTACTTCTCGATCTTGACCTGCAGCGTCTCGGGGTCGACCTCGACCACCATGGCATGGACGCCAGCCGCCGTCGAGCCGCGCTCGGGGCCGAAGTAGTTGGTAGCTTCGAGGCCGGGCTCGCTGCCCGGCTTGACGGCGCCGCGCATGGGGTTGGCCTTGACCGCCAGGGTGGCCAGGCTGATCGACCGGCCGGGCACCCCTCGTACGCTGACCTGGCCGTCGGCCAGCTCGAGGTCTTCGGGAGCGGCCTCGAGCTCGTCGGCGGCGAGGCGGAGGATCTTCGCCCGCACGTCGCTCGCCGCCGCTCGGATGGCGTTGCCCGCCACCACCGCGCCGCGGCTGGCAAAGGTGCCCGCGCCCCAATGAAACTGGTCAGTGTCACCGGTCACCACGTCGACCTCTCTCGGGCTCACCCCCACCTGGTCTGCCACGATCTGGGCATAGGAGGTCATGTGGCCCTGGCCCTGGGTGCCGACGCCGGTCGCCACGCTCACCCGCCCGCTCGCCTGCACCTGCACCCGCGCTCCCTCGTAGGGGCCGATCCCCGTGCCCTCGACGTAGGAGACGACGCCGATGCCCAACCGCCGGCCGGCAGCGCGGGCCCCTGGCTGCGTCTCACTGCGGAAGCGTTGGTAGTCGATGCGCTCGAGGGCCTGGTCGAGGATGGGCGCGTAGTTGCCGCTGTCGTAGACCAGGGGCGCAAAGTCCTGGTAGATGATCTCGTGGTCGACCGGGAAGCTCTCGGAGGCGAGAAAGTTGCGGCGGCGGATCTCCGCCGGGTCGAGCCCCAGCTCGCGGGCGGCGAGGTCGAGCAGCCGCTCCATCACGAAGACGCCGTGCTGGCGGCCGGCCCCGCGGTAGGGGGTGACGATCGGCTTGTTGGTGTAGACGGCGCGGAACTCGCTGGCGTAGTGCGGCACGTCGTAGCAGCCGAGCAGGGTGCACTGGCTGTTGATCGGCACCGTGAGGCCGTAGGGGTTGTAGGCCCCGGCGTCGTGCAGGAAACGGTCGCGAACGCCAAGGACTTTCCCTTCGCGGTCGAGGGCGATCTCGGCGTCGTGGAGCTGGCCGCGCTCCTGGGTGGTGGCGGTGAAGTTCTCCTGGCGGTCCTCGATCCACTTGATCGGCCGCCCGAGGCGCTTCGCGAGCCAGGGGACGAGCACCTCTTCCGGGTAGAACATCATGATCTTCGGCCCGAAGCCGCCGCCGATGAAGGGGGCGATCACCCGCACCTGGTTCTCGGAGAGGCCGAGCATGGCGGCGAGCCCGTTGCGGATCGGGATCGGCGCCTGGGTGGTGTCCCAGATGGTGAGGCGCTGGGCCCGCGGGTCCCACTCCGCCACCACGCCGCGGTTCTCCATCGCCGCCGCCGTGCCGCGGTCGTAGAGGAAGCGCCGCGCGAGGCGCAGGTCGGCGCGCTCGCGCGCTGCTGCGTAGTTCCCCTTCTCCTGCACGACATGGGCAGCGAGGTTGTTCGCGAGGTCTTCGTGAACGCGCGGCGCACCGTCGGCGAGCGCCGCCTCGAGATCGACCACCGCCGGCAGCGCCTGGTACTCGACCGCCACCTCCTCGGCCGCGTCCTCGGCGAGGTAGCGGCTCTCGGCCACCACCAGCGCCACCGGCTCGCCCAGATGCCTCACCTTGCCGCGGGCGAGCGGCACCTGGGTGCGCGGCTGGAAAAGACAGCGCTCGATCGGCGGTGGCGGCACCAACAGGGGCCCTGGCGCCCAGTAGTCGCCGAGGTCGTCGGCGGTGATCACCGCCAGCACGCCGGGCATTGCCGCTGCGCGAGAGGCGTCGATCTTCCCCAGGCGGGCGTGCGCGTAAGGGCTGCGCACGAAGGCCACGTGCGCCATCCGCGGCAGGCTCACGTCGTCGACGAAGAGCGCCTGGCCACGGAGCAGGCGGGGGTCCTCGTTGCGGGTGATGCGCTCGCCGAAGCTGCGAGTGGACACGGTAGGCGGCAGTCTAGCCGAACCAGCCGTCGAAGCGGACGGCGTTGACCAGGCGCACGCCGGGAAGCCCGGGCGGCACATGGGGATGCGCAGTCCGGCTGGCCACCCAATGCTCGGCCTCGGCTCGCTCGCCAAGGAGCTCGCGCACACCCAGCAGGGGTTTGAGCGCCTTCACGTCGACCAGCGCCGCGGTGGACTTGGCTTCGATCAGCCGCACTCGGCCGTTGTGTTCGATCACGAAGTCCACTTCGACACCATGGGCATCGCGCCAGAAGTAGACCTGCGCCGCCGTTCCGAGCGCGGCGCGAGCGCGGAGGATCTGGCCCAAGACGAAGGTCTCCCACACCGCTCCGAAGAGCGCTGAGCCGGCGAGCGCAGAGGGGCGGTCCAGGCCGAGCAGGAAGCAGAGGAGCCCGGTGTCGCGCAGATAGAGCTTGGGAGACTTCACCAGCCGCTTGGTGGGACTGTTGAAGTAGGGCTCGAGCAGCACCATCTGGCCGGACGCCTCGAGCACCGAGAGCCAATCCCGCGCCGTGGTCGCTGCGATCCCCACGTCCCGCGCCAGGTCGGAGAGGTTCAGCAGCTGGCCGCTGCGTAGCGCACAGGCCCGCAGAAAGCGCTCAAAGTCGCGCAAGCTGCCCACGCGAAGGGCCAGGCGCACGTCGCGCTCGAGATAGGTCGCGGTAAAGCTCGCATAGAAGAGCCTCGGATCGATGTCGCGGTCCCGCCACAGCTCGGGATAGCCTCCTCGCCACAGCAGCTCCTCCGTCGCCAGGTCAGCCTCCGGGAGGCCGCTGCGGATCTCGCTGGCCGACAGGCTGTCGAGCTCCAGGACGGCGCAGCGCCCTGCCAGGCTCTCAGCGATGCCCTGCATCAACGAGAACTTCTGCGAGCCGGTCATCAGGAAGCGCCCTCGCCCCTCGCGCCGACGATCGATCGCCACCTTGAGGTAGCGAAAGAGCCCCGGGGCGTACTGCACCTCGTCGAGGACCAGCGGCTCGGGGAAGCCGGCCAGGAAGCGCTCGCCGTCCTCCTCAGCCTGCTGCGCGGCGGATGGGAGGTCGAGCGAGGCGAAGGCCGCTTGGGGAAAAAGGTGCAACAGCAGGCTGGTCTTGCCGGTTTGCCGGCCACCGGTCAAGACGAGGGCGGGAAACTGGCGCGCAGCGGCCAGAACCTGGGGCGCGATGGCTCGCGAAAACCACACGCCGCGGATATTACAGCCTGGCAAGCTGGATATTCCAGCCTTCCAGGCTACAAATGTCCGTATCGCATCTGGCGTCCGGCCCCTCTCGACGGCTTGAAGAACGGCCGGCCGGCGCTCCTACCACTCCTCGACTACCGCTCCTCGACGAAGGCCACGATGCGCGAGAAGGCTGCCTCACCGCCCTTGAAGCGGAAGGGGAAGCAGCCGAGCCAGACCCGCTGGTTGAGCACCTCGTCGATCTGCCCACCGACGTTCTCGGCGTGGAAGACGCCGTGGGGGAAGAGCTTGATGTGCATGCACTGGTAGTCCTCGGGCCAGGGCATGGCATCGGCGAGCGAGGCGCCGATCGCCTTCTCGACCTCGGGGATGAGGTCCGGGCGGGCCTTGCGCACGTTGGTGTTGAAGGGGTGGTCGGCGGCGATGCAGTCCACCGCCAGCCAGCGGATGCCGCGGTCGAGGATCCACTCGGCGAAGCGGCCCTGGGGGCCGGGGTGCTTCAGGAAGCAACGCGGCAGGTCCGGCTCGTGGGCGTGCGGCTCGACGACGCCGCGCACCGGGCAGGGCGCCGACTTGTGCCAGTCCTCGTTGTAGAAGCGGTGGTAGCCAGTGTGAATGATCAAGATGTCGCCGCGCTCGATGGTGATGCCGTGCTTCTTCTCCCAGGCCTCGAAGTGCTCGGGGCCGTAGATTTGGTAGTCGCCGATCCCGAACTGGCAGAGGTCGACGATGCAGGCCGGCCCGAAGAGCTTCTCGATCGGGATGCCGGCGATGTCCGGCCCCGGGTCGTAGAAGTGGATCGGCGAGTCGAGGTGGGTCGCGATGTGGTTGGTCGAGGAGATCAGCTGGGCGTTGACGCCCTCGAAGGCGAGGCGCTTCACCCACTTGACGGTGGGCCCTTCGTAGAAGGCGAAGGCCGGCGAGTCCATCGAGAAGTTCTGCGACAGATCGAGGATCTTGACCTTCGAGAGATCGTAGGGAACGTACATGACGGCTCCTCCGAGACGGCTGGCGCAGGTCTTCGAGCCAGGGCGGGTTGGCGGGCAGCGACGCTGGCAGAGATCTTAGCCCACGCGGCCAGGGCCCCGAGGCGGTTCGCTCCGCCCCTCAACGCGGCACCGGCACCCGCGGTAGGTGGCCGGTGCGGTGGGCCTATCCGAACGGGTTCTCGTCCGCCGAGGGGCCGTAGACCGAGGGGAGGGGAACGTCGAGCAACCGCAGATACACCGTGAGCTGCCCGCGGTGGTGGTACCAGTGGTTGAGCAGGATGGCCCGCAACATGGCGATGCGCGGCAGCGCCATCACGACCTCCCCGTCCCTCTGCATCGTCCAAGCGCCGAGAGCTCGCGCGTCGTCCATGGCGCCCAGCACCGACCGCGCGGTGGCCAGGCTCGCCTCGAAGCCCTCGAGGATCTGGTCCCGGCTGCTGGCCTCTTCCTGCACGAACTTCGGCGGCGTGTCCATGCCCTCGCTGTTCACCAGGTTGGCGACATTGCCCGGAGTGGTGGCGATGTGCAGGGCGAGCTGGCCCAGCGACATCGACTTCGGGTGCGGGCGCCAGGACAGCTTGTCCGCCGGCACACGTTCGAGCACGCGGCGGGTGGCGGCGGACTCCTGGTCGAGCTCGGCGAGGATCGGGGCAACCATGCTCATCGGATTCTCCTTGGTGCAGCACCTTAAGCGTTGAGGAGGCCGGTCGTCGGCGATTCAGGCGTAGCGCTCGGCGAAGGCCGCGAGCGCCGCCTCGAAGACGGCGAGGGAGGGGCGCACGAGGCCGGCGCCGATCTGGCCCACGCCGGCGTTCTTGTGCGCGATGCCGGTGTTGACCCGCGGCGTGATCCCCAACTCGACCACCTGGCGCAGGTCGATCCCCACCGGGGTGCCGCGGAAGTCCAGGGCCGGGATGGTGAAGTGGGAGTGCTCGCCGGCGGTGATCTCGTACATCTCGAGGGTGGCGTCGCGGGCGTCCTTCGGCTTGCCGGAGACGAAGGTGACGATCGCCGGCGCCGCCGCCATGGCGAAGGCACCGATCCCCGCCGTCTCGGTGATCGTCGAGTCGCCGATGTCGGGGTTGGCGTCGGCAGCGGAGAAGCCCGCGAAGTAGAGCCCGTCGGGGGTCGAGGCGGGGGTGGTGAACCAGGCGTCACCCAGGCCGCTTACCCGGATGCCGAAGTCGGTGCCGTTCCTCGCCATGGTGGTCACCAGGCAGGAGCCCTCGACACCGTGCGCCGCGTCCGCCATCGCCTTGCAGGCGGCCATCACGGGGTTGAGCACCGAGAGGGCGTTGTCACCCAGGAAGCGCACCACCTCGGCCGTGAGGCGGCGATCCTCGCCCACGGCGATCAGGCGGGGGGCGAGGAGCTTGGTGAAGAGGAGGGAGCCAGCCTTGTTGCGGTTGTGGCCCTCGTCGCCCATGTGCAGCGCCTCGGCCACCAGCGCCCGCAGGTCGAGGGGCTCGCCGGCGGCGAGCGCCGCGCCCACCAGGGGCGCCATCTCCTCGTTGATCCAGCGCAGGCGGCCGAGCACCTCGGCGTCGAAGGCGCCGTAGCGCAGCACCTTACCGTAGCCCTCGTTGAAGCCGGAGTAACTGCGGTTGCCGTGGACGGCATTCTCGACCACGTAGACCGCCATCGAGGGCGAGATCACGCCCGCCATCGGCCCCACGGCGCCGTGGTGGTGGCAGGGCTCGAAGGGCACCTCGCCGCTGGCGAGCAAGGCCATCGCCGCCGCCTCGTCGGCCGCCCAGCCCTCGTAGAGCACAGCGCCGATCAAGGCGCCGCGCAGCGGCCCCGAGGCCCGCTCCCAGGCGATCGGCGGCCCGGCGTGGAGGAGACGCCGGCCGGTGAGGAAGGCGATGCTCTCGCCGCCCCGCGCCACGCCGGTGAGGAGCGGGCGGGCCGAGGTGAGGCGCTCGAGCGCCGTGCGGTTGGCCTGTTCGATGTCCACGTTCTACCTCCCGAGGCGATCGAGGAGGGCGAGCAGGCGCTCGTCGCCCCCCGCAGGTGGCCGCCACTCGACCTGCACCGCGCGGCCGCCCTGGGCGAGCACACTGGCCGCGAAGCTCTCGAGCCCGACGTTGACGGCGGCGAAGGGCTCGGCCACGGCGGCGAGCGGCACCGGTGGCAGAGCGGCGGCGGCGGGCACGGCGAGCCGCTCGCCGACCTCGGCGAAGGCCGCGGCGCTGTCGAGGAAGACCTTCGCCCCGGCGGCTTCCAGGCGTTCGCGCTGGCTCTCGAGGCCCTGGGGATCGGCGCCGGTGCCCACCAGCAGCACGACGACATCGAGCTCCCGGCCCGCCCGCGCCGCGGCGATCGCCGGTGCCCATTCGCTCGCCGGGTCGGCATGGGCGCCCTCGCCCAGCACCACGTCGAGGAGCACGAGCCCCACGGTGGGGTCGGCGGCCTCGCGGCGGAAACGACGCAGGCGCAGGTCCTGGTCGAGCATCGGGTGCAGCCGGCCGACCGTGAAGGCGTCGTCGCCGAGGTCGAGGAGGGTGTGGCCCGCGGATTGGTGGGGGTCCGCGAGCGGCGCGCTCCAAGTGCTGGCGAGGTTCGCGTGGATGGGCCCCAGGGCAGGGCCGAGGGCGAGGAGGGCCTCGTAGGCCAGGGTGCCGCCGGCGAAGAGCCCGCGCAACCAGCCGGGTGGCGATGTTCTGCCGCCACCGAGGCTGGCCGCTTCCGCGGAGGGGGACGACGCCAGGAGCCCGGCCGCGAGGTCCGCCGCTTCGCTGAGGCTGAGGGCGAAGTGGAGACAGCCCCAGCGGCGGGCGGGCGGCACGAAGCCCAGCAAGCAGACGACCGTCGGCTTGCCGGTCGCACGAGCGCTGGCCAGGAGCCGAGCCGCCACGGCCGGCGCCGGCGGCTTGCCGACGAGGGCGATCACCCGCGTCGCCGGGTCGCGCGCCAGAAGGTCGAGGGCCTGCCGCGCGGCGATGCCGCCGACCTCCGTCGAGAGGTCCCGCCCGCCGATGCCGAGCGCCTGCGAGACTCCGGCGCCCAGAGCGTCGAGGCGGCTCGCCACCGCCTGCAGGCCCGTGCCCGAGGCCGCCACCAGCCCGATGCCGCCGCGGCGCACCCGGTTGGCGAAGCCGAGGCCAACACCGGCCACGCGGGCCGTGCCGCAGTCCGGGCCCATCACCAGCAGCCCCTGCCGGGCGGCCTGCTCCTTGAGCGCCAGCTCCTCGGCGAGCGGCACGTTGTCGCTGAACAGGAAGACGTGGCGGCCGGCCGCGAGCGCCCGGCGGGCCTCGCGCGCAGCGAAGCGGCCAGGCACCGAGACCAGCACCCAGCGCGCCTCGGGCAAGGCCTGAAGGGCCGTCGCCAGGCTCTTCGGGCGGTAGTCCTCGTCGGCCTCGGCGCCCCCGCGACGGGCGAGCAGGCCATCGACGGCCGCGAGGGCCGACTCCGCAGCGCCGCTCGACTCCGCGCGCACACTGATCAGCAGGTCGTCCGCGGCGACCTCGCCCAGCTCCGCCGGCCGCAGTCCGCTGGCGGCGAGCAGTGCGAGGTTGGCCGGCGTCGCCATCACCGCCGCGGCATCGAGCACACCCGGCTCGGTGGCGAGCCCCTTCTGCACCTGCAGGAGGACGATCGAATCGCAGTAGACGCCCGGGCGCAGCTGGTGACGGACGACGCCCGGCACGGCGCTCAAGCCAGGGCCCTCTCGAGGTCGACAGCCCAGGCGAGGAGCAGCTCGTCCGCACCGAAACCGGCGGCGAGCTGAATGCCCATCGGCAGGCCCTCGGTGTCGCGCCCCGCGGGTAACGCGACGGTGGGCAGGCCGGCGTGGGTCCACGGCAGGTTCATCACCGGGTTGCCGGTGGCGTCGAGGCCCAAGGGGGCCGGCCCGGTCGAGGCCGGCGACAGCCAGAGGTCGATCCCAGCCTCGTCTTGCTGCTGAGCGAGCCGTGCTCGCAGCTCGCGCTGCCCTTCGCGCGCGGCGGCGAGCTGGTCCTCGCTCACCGCGGCGCCGCGGCGCAGGAGCTCGCGGGTGCGTTCTTGGTAGAGCGCCTCGTGGCGCGGGAACCAGGGGGCGTGCGAGCGCCACATCTCGCCCTCGAAAAGGTGGCGATTGCGCGCCTCGAGGGCCGCGAAGTCGCTGAAGGCAGGTACCTCGCGCAGGGCGAAGCCCGCGGCTTCAAGGCGCTCGCAGGCGGCACCAAAAAGCGCGAGGCCTGCCGCCGTGGCGCGCTCCAGGTAGGGCCCGACGGGCACACCCAACACCGGCCGGCGCGACTCGGTGGCAGACTGCCAGCCCTCGACGAGGACGCTCGCTGCGACGGTCGCCAGCGCGACGTCCGGCGTGAAGGTGCCGACGTGGTCGAGGGCCGGCGAGATGGGGATCACCCCAGCCGTCGAGATGCGCCCCAAGCTCGGCTTGAAGCCGACGACGCCGCAGAACGAGGCCGGCCGGCTGATCGAGCCGATGGTCTGGGTGCCGAGCGCGAGGGGTAGGAGGCCGGCACCCACCGCTGCCGCCGAGCCACTGCTCGAGCCGCCCGGGGTGTGCTCGGGGTTCCACGGGTTGCGGGTGGGCCCCGGCGCGAAGGTGGCGAACTCGGTGGTCACCGTCTTGCCGGCGATGAGCGCCCCGGCCGCCTTGAGCCGCGCCACGCTCTCGGCCTCGGCCCCACCTAGCTCCGCCGCCGGCAGCCGGCTGCCGGCCTGGGTGGGGAAGCCGTCGACGTGGAAGATGTCCTTGACCCCCACCGCGACGCCGAAGAGCGGCGGGCGGCGAGCGGGGTCCGGGTAGCGCTCGGCGAGGGCGGCGCGCTCGCGCCGTAGCCGCGCGAAACGGCCCTCTTCGGTCACGAAAGCCTGCAACCAGGGCTCGATCTCGGCGTAGCGGGACGCCAACGTGTCGAGGTCCCAGGACCGCTCTGGCGAACCGCTTGGCGGCCACGGGAGGCCGGCCCTACGCATGGCGCGCCCTCCGCGCGGCGAGCAGCACGGCATCCACGATGTGCTGGTAGCCGGTGCAGCGGCAGAGATTGCCCGACAGCGCGTGGCGGACCTCCGCCTCGCTGGGGTCGGGGTTGTCGCGGAGGAAGGGCACGAGGGTCATCAGGATCCCCGGGGTACAGAAGCCGCATTGCAGACCGTGGGCGTCCTGAAAGGCCTGCTGCAGGGGATGCAAGGGTTCGTCGTCACGCGCCAGGCCCTCGACCGTCGTCACGTCGCTGCCGGCGGCCTGGACGGCGAAGAGCAGGCAGGAGCGCACCGGATCGCCGTCGAGGAGCACCGTGCACGCCCCGCACACCCCGTGCTCGCAGCCCACGTGGGTGCCCGTCAGGCCCAGCTCGTGGCGCAAGAAGTCCGAAAGCAGGAGCCGGGGCTCGACGTCGCCCTCGCACACCTGGCCGTTGACCCTGAGCGCGACCCTCATGCCGCCTCCGCACGGGCACCGGCCCGGCGGGCGGCGAGGGTCAGGGCGCGGCGGGCGAGCACCTCGGCCAGGTGGCGCTTGAAGGCGGCGCTCGCGTGCACGTCGCTGCTGGGATCGGTCGCCGCCGCGGCAGCTTTCGCGGCGCTCGCGATCTCGCCCGCCCCGAGCTGCTGGCCGAGGAGCTGCGCTTCTGCTGCCGCCGCCCGCAGCGGCCCCTCGCCCACGGCCAGGAAGGCCAGGCGAGCCTCGCGGCAGCGCGCCTCGTCGTCGAGGCTCAGCAGGGCCGCGACCCCCACCTGGGCATAGTCGCCGTGGCGCCGCGCCACCTCCAAGAACGCCGTCCCGGTGCGCGCCGGCAGGGGCGGCACCTCCACCGCCACGAGGACCTCGTCGGCGGCGAGGTCGGCGGTCAACAGGCCGACGAAGAAGTCCGCCGCGGCCACCGTCCGCACGCCTCGCTCGCTGCGCACCTCGAAGCGGGCTTCGAGGGCCAGCATCAGGGCCGGCAGCTCCGCCGCCGGGTCAGCGTGGGCGAGGCTGCCGCCGAGGGTGCCGCGGTTGCGAATCTGGGGATGAGCGATGTGTGGCGCCGCCTCGGCGAGGAGCGGCGCCCGGTTGGCGATCCGCGGCTCGTGCTCGAGCTGGCGGTGGCGGGTGAGGGCCCCCAGCCGCAGGCCGCCGGCGGCGGTCTCCGCGATGCCGGCCAGCTCGCTCACCCGGTTGAGGTCGATGAGCACGCTCGGCCGCGCCAGCCGAAAGTTGAGCATCGGCACCAGGCTCTGCCCGCCGGCGAGCACTTTGGCCTCGGGACCGTGCTGGGCCAGCGCGGCCAGGGCCTCTCCCAGGGTGCTGGGGGCCAGATAGTCGAAAGGCGGCGGTTTCATCGCCTGGTCCGCGCTGGTTTCCGCAGTCGAAGCGGCTCGCAGTGTAGCAGAGGCCTTCCAGGGCACCGGTACTGGCGCCGCCGGCGCGGGCCGACCCCGCCGGGGCAGGGCCCACCCGGGCCAGCCCGCGGTACACTGCCGCGGCGACCCGTCAGACCTGCAACACGCAAGGAAATAGCCGCTCGCCGCTGCGGCCCACGAGGGAGGTTCCCGTGCAACCCGTCTTCCAGCAGGTGCGAGGCCCCGCCGAGGTGCTCCCCAACCACACCGCCGAGGTCGAGGCCGTGCTCGGGCCCGGCTGGAGCACCACTCAAGCGGCGCAGATCTCCTGGCGCATCGAGCTCGGCGGCCGAGTGGTCGGCATCCGCGAGGACGTCGGCCCCGTGTTGCGCCTGGCCGTCCCCGAGATCGCCGCCGGCCAGCGCGGGCGGGTCGTGCCGTTTCATGCCGCGGCGGGCGACGGCCCGTCCTGGGAAGCCACGGTGGCGAGTCTCGACGCCGTCGCCGCCACCCCCCCGGCGGTACCGATCGTGGTCGGTGTGCGCCAGGACGGCAAGAAGTGGTGGGCGCGGGTGAACGAGGACCCCGAGTTCGTCGTCGGCCAGGAGTTCCGCCTCGGCAGCCGCCGCGGCCTGTTCAACTCCGCGGACCCCATCGGCCCTTTCTACCGCGGCGCCGACTGGGAGGCCGAGCTGGGTCCGTGGGCGCGCCTGCTCGAGCCCACGGTACAGGCCGAGGGGGCGGGCAACCTGGTGGCCCTCAACACCTGGGACAGCGCCCGCTTCACCTTCGGCTGCGTGCAGTTCGCCGCCCACACGCCGGACGACAACTTCATCCTCCTCCTGCGCGCCCTCCTCGCCCTACCCCGCGCCGGCCTCTACTTTCCCGAGCTCTCGCTCGCCGGCGGCCGGGTGCATCACAGAGACCGCGGCCTCCTCGAGACGGCGCAGTCCACGGCCGCCCTGCGGGACTACCTCAACCCCGAGGGCGCCAGGATCGACCTCGCCGAAGTGGAGGCCGCGGCCCGGCTGATGCACTGGACGCGGGCGGACCCGGCGGCCGTGCGGGCCCAGGTGGAGCTGGCGGCGAGGAAGCTCCGGCGTTACGCCGCCCGCAAGGCAGCCGACCTCGACGGTCAGCTCGACAGCGTCTGCCTGCTCACCTGGGACATCGCCCATCACGGACGCGCGGGGAAGAACGGCTATGCCAAGAAGGTGCAGCCGGCCCTCGCCGCCGCCGACCCCGAGGCGGCTCTGCTCACGATTGGCGCCGACGCCTGGTCCGGGCGGATCGCCACCCTGCGCCGGGAGATCGACCGCCTGAAGGGCGCCGGCGTCCTGGGCGTTCGGCGCTACGACCGGGCGAGCGGCGACCTCGTCCCGGCCTGAGCGCGAGGGCTTGGCTCAGGGCGTTGCGGTGGGGGGGCGGCGTGGCGCCAGGATCTCGCTCAGCCGGTCCGGCGCCCCCGCGATGCGCTCGAGGTGCGGGTAGCGCGGCCCTGCGAAGTACGGCACCTCGAGGCGGCGCGCCAGGTCTCCTTCAGCGACGATCAGCTCGATGGGGCGCTGCGACTCCTGGGCGGCGAGGAGGGCCGCCTCGACGGCGCGGGGCGAGTAGACGTAGCCGCCGATGGCGAGGAGCTTCGCCCCTGCCGTGAGGCCGAGCCGGCCGGCCGGGGACTCCGGCAGCACGTCCCCCACCTCGCCCTCGCGGTTGACGGCAAAGCCCAGCGAGAAGCGCCAGTCGTGGCCCTTGCCGCGGGCGTCGGAGTCCTGCATCGCCGTGTTCGGCTCGGCGCTCCAGGCGAGCCGCCAGCCGGCCCGCTCGACGCCGTCCATCGCCAGGTGCTCCGTGGGCTGGTCGACACGGCGGGCAAAGAGGCCCGCCCAGTCGTAGGGCAGCAGCGCGTTGAGCGTGCTCACCACCTCGCCACGGTCGTAGGGCCGCACGCTGGCCGCCGAGGCAGGGCCGCCGTGAAAGCGGCGGCAGAAGTCGTCGAGGCTGAGCTTGCCGCCAGAACGCTCGCGCAACAGGGTGTCGACGTCGAGCCAGAGGAAGACGGACTCGGCGTAGAAGTCCGTGCCGCGGCGGCGCACCCTCCCCTCGCTCGGGCTCGCAAACAGCACCTGGGCGGCGACCGCGGTGTCCCCCAGGGAGCGCCAGCGGCGACCCACTTCGGCATCGAGGCCGGCGGCGCTCGCCGCCATCTGCTCGCGGTACTGCTCCGGGGTCCAGAAGCCGGCCCGCACCGGCAGCAGCTGCCCGAGGTATTGCGTCAGCCCTTCGTAGACCCACAGCAGCGAGCCGTCCATCGGCCGCTGGAAGTCCGGCGACAGGAGGCCCGCCGGCCGCCGGTGCTTGCCGTTCCAGGAGTGAACGTACTCGTGGGCCAGCAGCCCCGGCAGAGAGCGCGCGAGGACGGGATCGACGAGGGTCTCCTCCTCGCGCCGGTTGTCACTCGACTCGTGGTGCTCGAGGCCGAAATGCTGCACGTGGTCCGAGAGGGCGAGGAGCCAGCGGTAGGCGGTGTAGTGATGCACCCCGAAGAGGGCGTGCGCCTCGGCCACCAGCCGCTGCATGTGGCCCGTGAGCTCCTTGGCCCCCGTGAGGTCCGCGCCGCGGTCGGCGACGATCGACAGGTGGTGGGGGGCGCCGGCCTCGACGCCGAGGTCGAGGTCGACGGCGTTGAGGCCCGTCAGCACTGGCGAGTCCACCAGCGTGGCGAGAGAGACGGGCGCGAAGCGGCGGAAGCCATCCTCCTGACCGACCTCCTCGAGGGCCGTCGCCGCCGACCAGCCCGCCGGCACCCGCAGCGCGGGCGCGAAGACGGGGCGCTCGCCGCTCGCCCCGGCGGGATAGAGCGCCACGCTGTTCCAGTTGAAGATCCCCAGCGCCGTCGTGGCGCTCGGCCCGGAGGTGAAGTTGCCCGCCTGGGCGGTGTAGAGGAAATCGGCCGCCGTGGCGAGCCGGCTCACCCCGGGCGGCACCGTGAGGTGGAGGGCGAACATGTCCAGCGCGTCCCGCTGCCAGGGCAGCTCGGCCCCGCCGGCCGTGAAGTGCAGGTCGACCAGGTTGGTGAGCGGCCCCGTGGGCCCGTGCTCGCCGGGGATCCACCGCGGGTAGACCAGGGTCAGCGGCCCGGGCACGACGGGGATCTCGCTCTCGGCGTGGACGATCCGCTCGGCGAAGCGGCTCGCGTCGACGCGCAGGACGATCGGCGCCTCGTCGGCGGCCCAGGCAGCGGGCGCGACGCCAAGCAGAAGCCAGGTGGCGAGGAGTGCTGCAGCGGGCGAGGACGCGTTCGTCATGGCGCGGGCCTCCGGTGGACGAGCGGGGCGCGAAAGTGGCTGCGACTATACGCCGGCCCCGGCAGGCGCGGGAGGCCCGACGCCCTCCCGCCGGCCGGAGCGCTGTCGTATGCTGCAGCCCTTTGAGACTCGTCACGGCGGCTGCCGAGCACCGCCTTTCTTTGGCGTACCGATGAAGGATCGAGGATGAGCGCACGGAAGACCAGGGAGCAGATTCTGCGCATGCGCGAGGCGGGCCTGATCGTCTGGGAGGCCCACCAGGCGGCGCGCCGGCTGATCGAGCCGGGAGTGACGACGGCCGAGCTCAACGACGCCGTCGAGACCACCATCGCCGCCCGCGGCGGCGATGCCATCTTCAAGGAGGCCCCCGGCAAGGTGCCGTACCCGGCAGGGTCCTGCATCTCGGTGGGCTCGGAGATCGTGCACGGCATCCCCGGCGCCCGCAAGCTCAAGGCCGGCGAGGTGGTGAGCGTCGACATCGGCGTTCGCCTCAAGGGCTGGTGTGCCGACGCCGCCGTCACCTATTCGGTCGGCGAGGTGGACGCCCAGTCCCAGCTGCTGCTGGGCGTGACCGAGGGCGCCTTGCGCCTGGCCATGGACCTCCTCGCCCGCAAGAGCCGCTGGACGCAGGTGGCCCGCAAGATGGAGAGCTACATCCACTCCTACGGCCTCTCGATCGTCGAGGACCTGCTCGGCCACGGCATCGGCCAGAAGATGTGGGAGCCGCCCCAGGTGCCCAACTACTACACGACGCGGATCGGTGACATCAAGCTCAAGCCGGGCCTGGTGATCGCCGTCGAGCCGATGGTCAACGCCGGTTGCAAGGAGACCCGGACGCTCGCCGACCACTGGACGATCGTCACCCTCGACGGCCGGCCGAGCGCCCACTTCGAGCACACTCTGGCGCTCACCGAGGACGGCGTCGAGGCGCTGACCAGGGGGCCCAACGACGAAGGCTGGGCCCTCGGCCCGTGGCGCTGGCCGGCCCTGCCCGGCGGCCGCGGCGACGACGCCGAGTAGCTCGGGTCAGGGCGGTGCGCCGGCCTGGATGGCGGCGAAGCTCAGGCCGAAGCGGCCGAGGTACTTGCGCAGGCGGTCGGCGTCGTTGCGGCTGGTCTTGCGGGCGCGTGAGGCGGCGAAGAGCCGCCGCCCGGCCTCGGCCAGCGAGCGGCTCGCGAGACAGACCTCCACCACCGCCACCAACTGCACGCGATCGAAGAGGTCGAGGCCGTCCCAGCCGTCCTGGCCGAGCAGGGACACGATGCGAGCCTCGCCGGCGCTCCTGGGACCGGCTTCGTCGGCAGCCCCCCAGGCAGCCGCCAGGCGGGCGAGCTCCTCCTCCACCACCCCGACGGTGATCCTCCCCCCTGGCGCCAGGGTCGCCATCCGGCGCACCGAGCCGTTGAGGTCACGGAAGTTGCCGCGGAAGCTGGCGCGCGGCGACAGCGCAAAGTCGAGATAGCGGTCCCAGGCCTCGCGGTTGAAGGAGATCGCCTGGCCGGTGCGCGCGGTGAGCTCGCCCAGCTCATAGCGCAGATTGGGCTCGATGTCCGCCCGCCGCTCGGCGAGGCCGGGCAGGCGGAAAGTCCAGAGGTCGATGCGGGCGAGGAGGTCCGGGCGGAAGCGGCCGCCCTGGGCCTCCCGGCGCAGGTCCCGGTGGGTGCCGGCGAGCAGCTGAAAGCGGCTCTCGACCTCGCGGTCGGCGCCCAGAGGCAAGAAGCGCCCCTCCTCCAGGGCGCGCAGCAACATCGCCTGCTCGTCTGCCCCCAGCTCGCCGATCTCGTCCAGGAAGAGCAGGCCGCCGTCGGCTTGCACCAGCAGGCCCGCGCGCTCGCCCACGGCTCCGGTGAAGGCGCCGCGGCGATGGCCGAAGAGGGTGGACATCGCCATGTCGCCTCGCAGGGTCGCGCAGTTGACCTCGACGAACGGCCCGGCGAGCTGCCGGCGCTGGCGCTTGAGCTCGTAGATGCGGCGCGCCAGCCGCGACTTGCCGGCACCCGTGGGGCCGGTCAGCAGGATCGGGTCGGTCGAGCGCAGCGCCACCGTCTCGATGCGGTCCACGAGGCGGTTGAAAGCCTCGTCGCGGGTGTCGATCCCGGCCTTGAGGAAGCGATGGCCCTCCTCCTGCTCGCGGTGGAAGCGGCGGGCGATGCGGTCGTAGCGCGAGAGGTCGAGGTCGATCACCGTCACCCGCCCGGGTCCGGCGGCGTCACGGCCCCGCCGGACGGGCGGCGCCAGCTGGAGCAAGCGGGCGGGGAAATGCCGCGACTCGGCGAGCAGGAAGAGGCAGATCTGGAAGACGTGGGTGCCGGTCGTGATGTGCAGCAGGTACTCCTCGGCATCCTCGTCGAAGCGCGTGGCGGCGGCGAGATCGTAGAGGGCACCGTAGACCTCTTCGAAGTCCCACGGGTCCTGCACCTCGAAGAGCCGGCGCTCGACCGTGGTCTCCGGCGCGATCCGCGCGATGTCCGCCACCAGGAGCTCGGCGAGCGCCGCGTCGCGTTTGCCGTACAGCAGCACGAAGCGGTCGACCAGCCAGTCCTCCTGGCTGCACAGCGCGACGCTCGGCCGCCAGCGCTCCCAGCGCTCCGACCCGCTGCCGGCGTCGAGGTTCGAGCCCACCAAGCCGAAGACGACGCGGCGACGCGCACCCTTGGAGCCATTCATATCCGACAGGATAGATCAAGAGCCAGATGGATCGCAGCGACGCTCGACCGAGACCCGGCAACCGTCTCTGCCCGACGAGTCTTCTCGTTTGTTTGCAATGACTTCCGCGGACCATCTCCGACCTCTACGCGGCTGGCATCGATGCTGCTCTAAGGGGTTGGTACACGACGACCGACCTGGAGATGATGATGACGATGCCAGAGAAGCCCCCGACCCCCCTGGCCGACCGCCTGATCCCCACCGGCGACGCCACGGCCCTCCTGCCGGTGGACGACCATCACGCGCCGATCCGAGTGATCGGCAACCCGGCGGTGCGCCAGACCTTCGACGAGAAGTGCCTGCAGCAGGCGCTCAACACCCGCCTCGCTCCCGGGGTCAGCGACCTGGTGCTCAACCCGGACGCCCATTGCGGCTATGGCGCGCCGGTGGGCTGCGTGGTCGCCTCACCGAGCCACATCTACCCGGGGCCCGTCGGCGTCGACATCAAGTGCTCAATGAGCCTGCTCGCCCTCGACCTTCCCGCCGAGGCGGTCGCCGAGCGTTCGCTGCGCCGGGCGCTGATCGGTGCCATCGCCGCCCGCGTACCCACCGGCGCCGGCAACGCCGTCGCCAAGCTCGGCCGCAAGGTGTCGCCCGAGCTCGGCCGCCAGGTGGTGACGGAAGGGGCCTCCGCCGCGGTCTGCACGGCGCTCGGCATCCCGCCGGAGTGGGCCGAGCGCTGCGAGGACTCGGCCCACCGGGGCCACGACGGCAGCGTCGACGCCCTCGTGGCCCGTCTCGACCAGCACCTCGCCGAGGGTCTCGACGCCAAGACCTTCAAGCTCAAGGTCGCGCAGCTCGGCTCGCTCGGCGGCGGCAACCACTTCGCCGAATGCGAGGTGGTGCGAGTGCACGACGACGCAACGGCGGCCCGCACGGCGGCGGCCTTCGGCCTCGCCGACGGCCAGGTCGCCTTCCTCACCCACTGTGGCTCGCGGGGCCTCGGCCACTGGCTCGCTGCCGGCCAGTTCCGGGCCCTGCGCCAGCACTTCGAGCGCTGGAGCATCCCCCTGCCGGGAGATGACCGCGAGCTCGTCTACGCGCCCCTGGAGAGCACCGAGGCGGATGCCTATCTCGACGACATGGCCCTCGGCGCCAACTTCGCGACGGTGAACCACCTGCTGATCAACGCCCTGGTGAGCGAGGCGTTCGCCGAGGTCCTGCCGGGCACCACGGCACGGCTGGTGTACTTCATCAGCCACAACATCGCCCGCCGCGAGACGGTGGCGGGCAAGCCGACCTGGGTGCACCGCAAGGGGGCGACGCGGGCCTTCCCGGCTGGCCACCCGGACCTCGCGGGGACGCCGTTCGCCGCCACCGGCCACCCCATCCTGCTGCCGGGCAACCCGCTGGCGGGCTCGGCGGTGATGGTGGCCGAGCCGGGTGCTGCCCTCTCCTGCTTCAGCGTCAACCACGGGGCGGGTCGCGCGTTGGGGCGCAAGCGGGCCTTCGCCGAGCTCGACCAGGGCGAGGTGGACCGCGCCTTCGCCGCACAGGACGTGCTCACCAACGCCCGCTTCTATCCCCGCGACGAGGCGCCGGCGGCCTACAAGGACTTCGACCAGGTGCTGGCCTCGGTGGCCAGCGCCGGCCTGGCGCGGGAGGTGGCGCGGCTCGACGCGCGCTTCGTGATCAAGGACGCCTCGAAGGCGGACGACTAGACGATGATTGAGAACGACGCGGTGAGCTTCCGGCCATGACTTCTGACGCGAGCCTCCGGCAATGAACACTGAAGCGAGCCTGCGGCAATGAACACTGAAGCGAGCCTGCGGCTCGACGGCGCGGCGGGCGAGGGTGGAGGGCAGATCCTGCGCTCCGCCCTCGCCCTCTCGATGGCCATCGGCCGGCCCTTCGTGCTGGAGCGCATCCGCGCCCGGCGCAGCCGGCCCGGCCTGCTGCGCCAGCACCTCACCGCCCTGCGCGCCGCGACCGAGCTCTGTGCCGCCCGTGTGGAGGGTGCGAGCCTCGGCTCGAGCGCGCTCGCCTTCACCCCCGGCCCGGTGCGGCCGGGCCACTACCACTTCGCCGTCGGCACCGCCGGCAGCGCCACCCTCGTGGCCCAGACGGTGCTCCCGGCCCTGATGACGGCGGCGGCGCCCAGCGTCGTCGAGATCGAAGGCGGCACCCACAACCCGATGGCGCCGCCCTGGGACTTTCTCGCCGAGACCTACCTGCCGGCCCTCGCCCGGCTTGGGCCCCGCTGCACGACGCGGCTCGAGAGGCACGGCTTCTTCCCCGCCGGCGGCGGCCGGATGGTCGTGGAGGTGGAGCCGGTGGAGCGGCTCGCGAGTGATTTCCACCTCGACGAGCTCCCCGCCCCCTGGCAGGGCAGCGGCCGCATCCTGGTCGCGAGCCTCGCCTCTCACGTCGGCCGCCGCGAGGCGAAGACGCTGCAGGCCAAGCTCGGCTGGCCGGCGGAGCGCTTCGCGGTCGAGAGCGTCGCCTCCGACGGTCCGGGCAACATCATCCTCCTGCGCTTCGCAAGCGGCGACCTGACCGAGATCGTGGCGGTCTGTGGCGAGCGGGGCACGGCCGCCGAGCAGGTGGCGCTCAGGGCCGTGCGGGCGGCGCGCCAGCTCCTCGCCAGCCAGGCGCCCATCGGCGAGCACCTTGCCGACCAGCTCTTGGTGCCCCTCGCCCTCGCCGGCGGCGGCAGCTTCCGCGCTGCCGCCTTCTCCTCGCACGCCCGCACCCAGGCGGCCCTGGTCGAGCTCTTCCTGCCCGTCACCGTGCAGGTCGTCGGCGACGGCACGAGCTACCGGGTGACCGTGGCCCGCCGTGATGGCTGGGCCGTATGATTCCAGCGAGCTCGCCATGGGATCCGAATACGACCCCCTCTTCGGCCGCCGCGCCGTGCCGGCGGCGGAGGCCGAGGCCTTCGAGGCCATCCAGGCTCGCTTCCGCCGGGCCGGCCGGCCCTACCTGTCGTCCCCCTGGCCGTGGCTCGCCTGGGGACTCTGCCTGCCGACGGCGGCCTGGCTGACACCGGCTGCGGTCGCCCGGCGCGGCTTCGCCGGCGTCCTGCTGCTGTGGTCCCTCACCATCCTCGTCGCCGGTGGCCTGGAAGCCTGGACGCTGTGGCGGGCCGGTGCAGGCGGCTCACCCCTCGCGTCCTGGGCCCTTCACGTGCAGGGCAACCTCTCGCTCATCGCCCTGGCGTTGACCGTGCTCCTCGTGGTGCGTGACCTGCCCCTCGCGCTGCCCGGGCTGTGGCTGCTGGTGCTCGGCCACTCCTTCTACAGCCTCGGTGGGCTCTCCTTCCCGGCCCTGCGCCGCTACGGCCTCGCCTACCAGCTGGGTGGAGCGGCAGCCTTGCTTGCCGAGCGGCAGGCCCTGGCCGTCTTCGCCGCCACGACGCTCCTGGCGAACCTGGGGCTGGCGCTCTTCGTGGCGCTGCGCGGCCGCGAAGAGGCGGGTTGCGCCTGAGCGGGCTCAGGCGAGCTCGGTGCGCGAGCCGCTCAGGCGGTCGGCGAACGAGGCCTGCGTGAAGCCGAGGAGGAGGGGCAGGCCGGCCAGCGCCACCGTGAGCCAACCCGCCAACCAGCGGCGTGCCACCTGATCGAAGGCAAGCGGCTCGCCGCCCGTGCTGCGCGCCACCAGCCCGCTCGCCAACATGCCGGGAGTGGCCCCCCAGAAGGCGAGGGGCACGACGGCGTAGGTGAACGAGAAGACCACCAGGAAGAGCAGTAGGGGGCCCCAGCTCGGGACGCTGGCGAGCCCCGGCGCCATGGCCGGCCGGCTGCCGAGGAGAAAGGCCCCCAGCCAGGCCAGGCAGCCCGCGAGCAGGAGGGCCAAGGCATCGACCAGGCAGGCCTGCAAGCGCAACCAGAAACCGGCCCGGCGCGGTGCGAGGGCGATCTCCTCGACGGCCGTACTCGCCGCGGAGCGCGGCTCGCGGCCCGCGGGCAGGGCCGGTTGCGGTGGCTCGGCAGGCTCCCACGCCTGCAGATCGGCCTCGCCACCCAGATCCAGCAGCTCTTCGGGCGCTGCCGCCTCTTCCTCGGCCTCGTCGCTCAGGGGCAGGTCGTCGAACAGGCTCGGCCCAGGTGGATAGCGCGAGCGGGACATCGCCTCAGAGCGTCGGCAGGTGGTTGACGTAGATGCGGTAGAGCAGGTCCTTGGGCCGCTTGAGGTAGGCCTGAGCGAACTGCTTGTGGCGGGTGAGCACGGGCGAGCCGGGGTTGAGGCCGAGGGCCTCGTCGAAGTTGCGCACAGCGGCCTCGGCATCCCCTCCCTGCAGGGCACGCACCGCCAGGTTGTAGTAGCAGTTGACCATCAACCGCGTGACATCGCGGTTCTCCGGCGACTTCTCGTGCAGGCGCCAGAGGTCGGGCAGCAGGGCCGCCCAGTCTTCCTGCTTGTAGATCCGCAGGGCTTGCGCCAGCGGCTCGAGGCGCGCCGCCGCCTCCGCCGCCTGCCGCACGTCTTCGCCCGCCAGGGGCGAGAGTTTCGCCGCCCGCTTGTAGTACGAGTCCGCGAGCAGGTATTCCGCGTTGCGGAAGGCGTCGCGGGCCCGGGTCAGGGGCGGCGGGTTCATGCCCTGGATCTGCCGGGCGGCGCCGCGGTAGGCGGCGCGGTAGACCGTGCCGTCGGCCTGGGGCTGGTCCAGACT